>Ga0308417_1000339_pt1 | contig 34994 bp, 27 predicted proteins | sample HotsprSampleOS65_FD_203528 | JGI IMG/M metagenome (GOLD analysis project Ga0308417, IMG submission 203528) | Hot spring phototrophic mat microbial communities from Octopus Spring, Yellowstone National Park, Wyoming, United States - 20090730_OS65 ...
TTGTGTTGTTTGTTTTGCGTCGCGTTGTGTTCCGATTGTGGATCTGGATGTCGCGGGTTCGAGTCCCGTCGGTCACCCCTCAACCCTTTGCCGATCGACCGACTCCAATGATCCGCCACTAAGTAAGCAAGTGGCCTTGACTTTCCGAGCCACCTCCCCCCCCCCGCGCTCGGAACTGGTGCGCGGACCTGGGCGACCCAACACTTTGTTCGTCCGGCTTTGCTAAATGGCTAACTGTCAACCCCGTGTCTGTCATATCCGTGGGCACGGATCAAGACACGTGCGTGGGCACGGATCAAACTTGGGGAACCCGGCTTTCGGGACGACAGAGGCTAACAATCCTGACGTCCGTAGGAAGCCTGGGGGTTTTCGACCTGGTTGAGGTTGACAATCCCGGCTTCTCCGGTAGTCTGGCATCACGCGGGCTGTAGCTCAGCTTGGCTAGAGCGCTTGGTTCGGGACCAAGAGGTCGCTGGTTCAAATCCAGTCAGCCCGACTTGTGGTTTGCACTGACCCTACGGTTATGATGACCAAGATCATCGCTGTAACGACTGTTGGGCTTACCGATTTACTCCTCTTGCACCGGTCAGACCTTTCTCATCGGTGGCCGGCCCTTTGACCGGACACAAACCTCTGCATCGACATTGAAGTAGTGCTGCCCTTGTGGCCGGAACGCTGTCGCGAGACTTCGGCTCGACCGACTCGTGTCAGTGACTTCGCTACGCCACGGACCTCATACCCACAATTGTGCCGAGGATTCTGCCGGCTTGTCGCCGAAATCCTGCCGGCACCACCTTCACACCGACGGCACCGCAAGCCCCAGTGAAGCAAGCAACTGCTTGACCCTCTGCTCGATCAGGTCGCGGACTTCGCGGTAACGCGCGGCCGGCAAGTCCTTCGGGTCGGGAATCTGCCACTCCTCCCGTCGCTTGGCCCGCACGTGCGGGCAGTCATCGCCACAGCCCAGGGTCACGGCCACGTCGATTTCCTGACCGTTGAATTCATCGAGCGACTTCGAGCGGTGGGTCGTTAGGTCATAACCGACCTCTTTCATGAACTCGATCGCCTGGGGGTTGATGCGTCCCGAGGGGCGTGAACCGGCACTCAAGGCTTCGACACGATCGCCGCCGTGAATGCGAGCGAAGGCCTCAGCCATCTGAGAGCGGTTCGCGTTCTCGACACAGACGAACAGCAGCCGAACTCGGGCCGTGTCGGGCCGGGACTGGACCATAGCTTCGCTCCTCGTCTATCAGAGTGCAGCATATCCCGCGTGGGTCAGGGTGCCTGTCACGCCCACGTCATCAGTCTATTGCTGTCGGTGGAAACAGGGAGGATTAACGTCTTGCGATCGGAAAAGCCGGCACGTCGACACCCAGCCATTCGTGTCTCAGCGAGGTCACGGCAGATCGCGTCGCGGCGCGGTCACGGTAGAAAGCTGTCCGGTCGATCGCATTGTGGACCGGACAGCGAACAAGATGGGGTGTCCAGCAGGCCAGCGGTTGTAAAGGGGGCCTGAGAAGGGGGTGTCGAGGATTCCGACAATCAGGCGGTTCGGTTGGCCGTTACCCACAGCATGTAGGCGACCCGTTCCCGCAGGAGGGCCCGCTTGCGCCGTTCGACATACACATCCCGCCAAGTGTAGTACAGGCAAGCGATCGCCAGACATGCCAGGTTGCAGGTGATCAATTGGAACACAGCTCTACCTCGGTCTAGGCGGCACAAGCGGCCGCATCATCGTGACTTGCGACATCGTTTCGGGCACCCGTCGCCCCGAACACCCGAACCCTATGTCACCTCCCCGACGGGTCAAATAATTCTGCTCAGGAAACTTTCAACGAACCCAAACACTGGTGACGGATTTCACGGCAGTTCGGCCCGTGCCGGTTGATCTGATTCTCAAGGTTGACAGGTCATCGCCGGACGCCGTTTCCGGGTCGAAACTTGGTGACACTTCCTCCGCCGGGTCAGCGTGCCGGGGCGAGCCGAAAGCGCCCGGCATATCGGTTCGAAAGCAATCGGACCTGCTTGCCCGTGAGCGAACGACGGCCTGCCATTTCGCGTCCCGGAAGCCGGCCGTCCGCTGCCACATTGGCACCAGGGTGCCGACAACGGCACGGGCACGACGCCACAACTTCTTTCCTCGTCAAGGTTAAAGACTCCTCTGGTCTGGGGCACAGGAGTTGCATGCATGACGCGCGATCTCTCTTTAACGGGCGGAATGTAGTCGAAAGGGATAACCCCATGGCTTCCAAGCAACTGACCTATGCCGAAGAGGCTCGCCAGAAGCTCCTGAGCGGGGCCAACAAGTTGGCCCGGGCGGTACGTGCCACCCTCGGCCCCCGTGGTCGCAACGCGATCCTCGACAAGGGCTGGGGTTCGCCGAACATCACCAAGGACGGTGTGACCGTCGCCGAGGACATCGAGCTGAAGGATCCGTTCGAGAACATGGGTGCCCAACTCGTCAAGGAGGCCGCCAGCAAGACCTCGGATGTGGCCGGGGACGGCACCACCACCGCGACCGTATTAGCCGAGTTCATCTTCCGCGAGGGGCTCCGGGCCGTCGCCTCCGGCTCCGATCCGATGGCCCTGACCCGGGGCATTCAGAAGGGGGTCGAGAAGGTCGTCGAAGAGCTTCACAAGATGGCCGAGCCGGTCGATCCCAAGGACAGCAAGGCGATCGCCGAGGTCGCGACCATCGCCGCTAACAACGACAAAGAGATCGGCCAGAAGCTCGCTGAGGCCATGAAAAAGGTCGGTGCCGACGGTGTCATCACCCTCGAGGAAGGCAAGACGGCCGAGACGCAGATCAACGTCGTCCAGGGCATGCAGTTCGACCGCGGCTACCTGTCGCCCCACTTCGTCAACAACCAGGAAGCCGTCACCTGCGAGTTCGAGAACCCCTACATCCTGATCTACGAGGAGAAGATCTCCAGCGTGAAGTCCCTGATCCCGCTCCTCGAGTGGGCCAAGGGGCAAAAGGCCGAGCTGCTCATTATCGCCGAGGACGTCGAGGGCGAGGCCCTGGCAACGCTGGTTTACAACAAGCTCAAGGGGGTCCTGCGGGTCTGTGCCGTGAAGGCACCCGGCTACGGCGACCGCCGCAAGGCCATGCTCGAAGACATCGCCATCCTGACCGGCGGCAAGGCGATCATGAAGGACATGGGCCTGCAGCTCGACGCCATGACCCAGCCCACCCCGGAAGAGGCCCGTAAGGGCAAGACCGCCCTTCCGACCGTCGTGGCCGGCGGCTACCTGGGCCGGTGCAAGCGGGTCCGCATCGACGCCGAGACGACCACCATCACCGAAGGCAAGGGCGAGCAGAAGGCGATCGACGGGCGGGCCGAACAGATCCGCAAGGAGATCGAGAAGACCGACAGCGAGTACGACCGGGAGAAGCTGCAGGAACGGCTCGCCAAGCTCGCCGGCGGGGTCGCCGTCATCAAGGTCGGCGGGGCGACCGAGACCGCCATGAAGGAGCGGAAGGCCCTCTACGAGGATAGCCTCCATGCCACCCGGGCGGCGATCGCCGAGGGGATCGTGCCAGGCGGCGGCGTCGCGCTACTGAACGCCCGCAAGGTCCTTGAGAAGGCCAAAAAGGCCGAAGGCGACGAAGCGATGGGCATGCAGGTGCTGTATAACGCCCTCGCCATGCCCGCGCAACTGATCGCCGAGAACGCAGGCAAGGACGGCACCGTCGTCGTTGCCAACATCCTCAAGGGCAAGGACAAGAACTACGGCTACAACGCCGACACCGACGAGTACATGGACCTACGCAAGGCCGGGGTCATCGACCCGGTCAAAGTCACCCGCTCGGCCCTTCAGAACGGTGCCAGCATCGCCTGCCTGCTGCTCACCACCGAGTGCATGATCGCCGACATTCCCGAACCCAAGAAGACCGGAGGTGCCCACGACGACCACCACGGCGGCGGCATGCCCCCGATGGGCGGCATGATGTAGATGTAACTGGGATGTAACAGGATAGAACTAACAAGACGTGACGGGACGCGAGGCTTTGGGATGCCGGCGTGTGTGTGTATGCGAGTGTGAGTGCCGTGCCGGAGATACGATACTCATTCTCACTCGTATTCACACCCCGCACCATTGAGTCGAATCTCTTGCCGGTGAGCCGAACATTTTGCCTGACCCTGAACACCTGACCCTGACACGAATCACCCTCACCAACACGCGCACGGGAGCTACCGATGGCCAAGAAGCAAGTCGACGTCCAACTGACCCTGAAGCCCCTCGACGACCGCGTCGTCGTGGAACCGACCGAGGCCGAGGAGAAGACGGCCGGTGGCATCCTCTTACCCGACACCGCCAAGCAGAAGCCCCAGCAGGGCAAGGTCGTGGCAGTCGGTCCGGGCAAGCTGGGTGAAGACGGGAACCGCCTCCCCCTGGCCCTCAAGGTCGGGGACACGGTCCTTTTCGGCAAATACAGCGGCTCGGACGTGGAAGTGAGCGGTAAGGAGTTCAAGATCCTCCGCGAGAGCGACGTCCTGGCCAAACTGTCGAAATGAATGAGTTGAATGAGTTAATGGGATGAGTGTGAGTGTGGCACAAGTTACTGCCCCTCACACCTCTGATCACACCGGCTCACACTCCGACATACACCCACATTGGTGAAACAATGGCGAAGCAATTACTCTTTACCGACGAAGCCCGCAAGAAGCTCCTGGCCGGGGCCGAGAAGCTGGCCCGTGCCGTGGGCGTGACGCTCGGTCCGACCGGCCGCAACGTCATCATCGAGAAGTCGTTCGGCGGCCCGACCGTGACCAAGGACGGCGTGACCGTCTCCAAGGAGATCGACCTGCCCGACCCGTTCGAGAACATGGGCGCAAAGCTCGTGAACGCGGTCGCCCAGAAGACCAGTGACGTGGCCGGCGACGGCACGACGACCGCCACCGTCCTGGCCCTGGCCATTTACCAGGAAGGTCTTCGCCACATCTCCGTCGGCGGCAACCCGATGGGGGTCAAGCGGGGGATCGACAAGGCCGTCGCCAAGGTCGTCGAGCACCTCGAAGAGAAGCTCACCAAGAAGCTCACCAAGAAAGAGGAAATGCAGCAAGTCGCCACGATCTCGGCCAACAACGACCCGAAGATCGGCGAGCTGATGGCTGACGCCTTCGAGAAGGTCGGCCGCGACGGCGTCATCACCGTCGAGGAAGGCAAGACCTCCGAGACGACCCTCGACTTCGTCGAAGGCATGCAGTTCGACAAGGGCTACATCTCGCCCTACTTCCCGTACGGCAACCCGGACATGAAATGGGAGCAGGAGAAGGTTTACATCCTGCTCCTGGAAAAGAAGCTCGCCAACGTGCGTGAGGTCCTGCCGCTGCTGGACCAGGTGGCCAAGGCCGGTCGTCCCCTGCTGATCGTCGCCGAGGACGTGGAGAGCGAGGCCCTGGCACTGCTGGTCGTCAACCGCCTCAAGGGCCTCATCGAGGTCTGCGCCGTCAAGGCCCCCGGCTTCGGCGACCGCCGCAAGGCCATGATGGAGGACATCGCCATCCTGACCGGTGGCACCTTCATCAGCGAAGACCGTGGCATCAAGCTGGAGAATGTGACGCTGGACATGCTGGGGACGGCCGACCGCGTGACGGTGGAAAAGGAAAGCACCACGATCGTCGTCGAGCCGGATGCCGAACGGAAGAAGGCCATCGAGGCCCGCGTCAAGACGATCCGCACCCAGATGGAGCAGACCGAGAGCGAGTACGACAAGGAGAAGTTCTCCGAGCGGCTCGCGAAGCTGGTCGGGGGTGTGGCGATCATCCGCGTCGGGGCGGCGACCGAGGCGGAGATGAAGCAGACCAAAGGCCGCGTCGAGGACGCGCTGCACGCCACCCGCGCGGCCGTCGCCGAGGGCATCGTCCCCGGGGGCGGGACCGCCCTGCTCCGCTGCGTCCCGGTGGTCGAAGCCCTGGCCGAGAAGCTCAAGGGCGATGAGCGGATCGGGGCCGAGATCGTCGCCCGGGCACTGGCCAAGCCCCTGCGGACGATCGCCGAGAACTGCGGCAAGGACGGGGCCGTCATCGCCGACGAGGTGATCAGTCGCGGCGACAAGAACCCCAACATCGGCTACAACGCCAACACCGACGAATACGTCGACATGTTCAAGGCCGGCATCGTCGACCCGCTCAAGGTCACCCGCAACGCCCTCATGAACGCCGCCAGCATCGCCGGGCTGATGCTCACGACCGAGGTGATGGTCACCAAGATCGACGAGGACGACAAGCAGTCGAAGGTGAGTGGTTCGATCGCCTGACCGACCGGGACCGACAGACGAGGCAGTGGACCGTGAATCCGGGGCGACCCGCGTTCACCGTTCGCTGCCTCCGGCGTATCATGGTAGCGCGTGCCACGAAGCGTCTCCGTACCTCGGCCTACCGTCCCTATGGCGAAGCGTTGCTACTACGAAATCCTCGGGGTCGATCGCACGGCGACCGAAACGGAGATCAATAAGGCCTACCGCAGACTTGCCAAGAAGTACCACCCCGACCAGAACCCCGGTGACGATGAAGTCGTCTCCAAGTACCACGAGGTGGTCGAAGCCTACGAAGTCCTTCGGGACAGCGAGCGTCGCCAGATTTATGACCGCTACGGCCACGAGGGGCTGGCCCGGGCGGCCCAGGGCCGGTCCGGTGACGGCGGCGGAGACCCGTGGTCGGCCGTGCAAGACTTCATCGACGCCTTCACGGGGGGCCGCCGCAGGCCCCGCGGTCCCCGCCGTGGTGAAGACATCGAGGAAGTCCTGGAACTGTCGCTCCTCGAAGCCGCCACCGGCGTCAAGAAGTCGGTAACGGTCCGTTACCTGGGCAACTGCAGGACCTGTGGCGGTACCGGTGCCAAGCCCGGTTCCCGGCCCACGACGTGCCGACGCTGCAAAGGCAGCAAACGCGAGCACATCCTGTTCGGCGGCGTCTTCTCCGTCGAGCAGGAGTGCCGGGCCTGTGGCGGCATGGGGGTCGTCATCGCCGAGCCGTGCCCCACCTGCCGTGGCCGACGACTGGTCGAGATGGAGGAGACGCGGACCGTCGACATCCCGCCCGGCGTTCGGACCCACCTACGACTGACCGTACCCGGCATGGGCCACGAGGGCGAGCCGGGTGCCCCCCGTGGTAACCTCGAACTGATCGTCCACGTCCGCGAGGACAAGCGGTTCCGGCGGGACGGACACAACCTGATCTGCGAGCAACCGATCTCCTTCGCCCGGGCGGCGCTGGGGGGCCGGATCGAGATCACCACCCTCACCGGGGAGAAGGTCACGGCCGAGGTGCCCAGGGGGGCCCAGACCCACACGACGGTCCTCCGCATACCGGGACACGGAATGCCGGACCTCAAAGACCCCCAATGCAGAGGCGACCTCCTCGTCGTCCTGGTGGTCGAAACCCCCACGAACCTGACACCGGAGCAGGAACAACTGTTCCAACAACTGGCCGAACTCGAAGGGATTGCCCCCAAGAAAGGGTTGTTCGGGAAACTGAAGAACCTCATCACGGGTGATACCCCTCAAACCGATCAGAAGTGAGTGCAAGTGCAAGTGAGTGAACGGCTCCCCGGCCGGGGCCATAACCCAGGGACCGACGATGGCCGAGAATGACACCCCCGACCCGATGAGTGAGGTCGAAGCCCTGCGGTCCAAGCTGGCGATCGCGGAGGAAGACCTTCACAACCACAAGTTGCGTCTGGCCGACTTCGAGAACGCCCGGAAGCGGCTTCTGCGGGACGTCGAGGTCGAGCGAAAGTATGCCACCGAGGCGCTGATCCGCGACCTGCTCGGGACACTCGATAACCTGAGCCGTGCCCTCGACGCCGCCCGAGCAGCGGGGGACCAAGGCCCACTGGTGTCGGGCGTGGCCGCCACCGCCAACCAGATGCTCGCGGCCCTGGCCAAACACGGCCTGACACGGATCGAGTGCGGACCCGGTCACGACTTTGACCCCAACCGTCACGAGGCCGTCGCTCAGGAGCCGAGCACGGAACACCCCGCCGGAAAGATCATCCAGGTCCTGCAGCACGGTTACCTCTTGCACGACCGCGTGCTCCGGCCCGCCTCGGTTGTCGTGGCGGTCTCGCAGGAGACCGCGCAGGCGACCACGGGCGAAGCCACTACCGAAGCCACCACCGAAGCCAGTCCTCCTTCCGGCTAGCGGATTGCCACCATCTAGCGGATTGCCACCATGCCTACCTACGACTACGAATGTGCGGCCTGCGGCTACCGTTTCGACGAACTGCAACGCTTTTCCGATCCGCCACTCACGAAGTGCCCGAAGTGCCAGAAAGACGAATTGGTGCGACTCTTCGGAGGGGGCGGTGCTGTAATCTTCAAGGGGTCGGGTTTCTACGAGACCGACTACCGGCGCAGCGGCCAGAAGAATGAAGGCTCGGAAAACACGGATCGGACCAACCCGGAGACGAAATCGGAATCGTCTCCGGGCAGCGGCGCGAAAACTGATTCACCGTCTGCGGCCGACCCGAACGGCGGCAAATCAAGCGCCTCCACAGGCGCGAAGCAGAAAGCGAAGTGATACGAAGACCCGGGTTGTCCCGGGAATCTTCGAAGTCCAGGCTGTACCGAACCGATGAGTAAAACACGATGTCCGATCTGTGGTTCGGAAATGCCGGGAAGCTGGCAAGATTACCCGGACTTCCCGTTTTGTTCCAAGCGGTGTCGGATGATCGACCTGGGCCGCTGGTTGGGGGAAGAATACCGCGTCACCGATCCCGACCCGCCCCTGGACCGGTCCTCGTCCGACGGCCGGGACTGACCCACCCGTCTTGACCTCCCCGCTCGCCTGCCGGCCGTTCCTCCGGCCGATCCGATAGATGAAGGCCCGGCCGTCGCGACGGTCGGGCTCGAGCAATTTTCGTGCCTCCAGACACTTTCGAGGCCGGTAAACGAAACACTTGCGGTGTATAATACTGTCGTTTCACCACCGCCGACCAGGGCCCCATGAACTTCCTCATCGACGGCTACAACCTGATGCACGTCCTCGGGTATGCGCGAAGCGGCCTACGACCGGGTCAACTCGAACGGGCCCGGGTCCGGTTCCTCGATTGGGTGGCGAAAGCCGCGACCGGCAAGACGGCGACCCTCTGTCTCGTGTTCGACGCCAAGAACAGTCCGGTTCGTTCGCCGCCGACGAATCACAAAGGCTTATGGGTCCGCTACGCCCACGGTCGAACGGCCGACGACGAGATCGAGGAACTCCTGGCCGCGAAACCCAGCTCCAGAAAACTGACCGTCGTCTCGAACGACACACGTTTGCAGGTCGCAGGCCGCCGCTGCGGCGGCGGCGCGATGTCGTGCCAGGAATTCATCGATTGGCTTCAGACCCCAAGCCCTCCCCGGAACACCGCGACCTCGCAGGCTCCGGAGAAACCGGAAAGTGAGACGTCGGAGGAAATCGCTGCCTGGATCGCCGCCTTCACCATCCCCCCACGTCGTCGATCGTGAGTTCGACACGACTTGGCGTCCCCGGTCCCGTACCCCGGTCGTGAACCGGAGGCCGTCGATTACCGCCTGCCGCGAGTGACTCTGTCACCCGCCTCACCGCCTGCCGCGAGTGACTCTGTCACCCGCCTCGCCGATCAGTCAGTTGATCGCGTCCCGAGTTCAGATGCAGTACGGCTTCAGATGCAGCACGGCCGATTGTATCGCTACTCGGCCCCAGTCGGCGGGCCCGGCGTGGCCAACCGTCCTTGCGACCGGTACATGCTCAGCCGTATTGTGGACGCCTGAACAGTCGAAAGCCCCGCCCCCAGAGCGGCCGATCATGACGGCACACAACCTGTTCGAGACCGGTATCCGGCGTGAAGTCGCCCCCCGGTCCGATATCGACTCCGGTTGGTTCGCCAACATCGTCTTCGACCGGCCGCTCGACACTGAATACACTTACGCGATCCCGGCCGATCTGGTCGGCCAGGTCGGGGTCGGGAAACGGATCGAGTGCCCGTTCGGAAAGGGAGGACGGACGACGAGCGGCTTCTGCGTCCGCGTGACCGACCAGCCGCCGACCTCCGGCATCGAGTTGAAGCCGGTCTTGCGGGTCCTCGACGAGGAGGCGCTGGTCGACGAACACCTCATGAAGCTGACCCGCTGGATGGCGGACTATTACCTGTGCGGCTGGGGCCAGGTCCTCCATGCGGTGGTGCCGGCCGGGGTCCGCACGAACGCCGGGATGCGAACGGCGACGTTCGTCGAGGCCGTGCCGCGTGACGAACTACCAACCCCCCTGCCCACGGTGACGCCACGGCAGAAGATCGTTCTCGAAAAGCTGCGGGAGCAGGGCCGCCCGCTCGAGATGCAACGGCTCGCCCGTCTGGCACGCAGCACCCCGGCCGTCATCGCCGGACTGGTTCGCAAAGGCCTGTTACGAAGATTTCACGAGCGGATCGACACGACCGAGTCGGGCGAGGAACACGGCCCGGCCGCGGCCACGACCGCAACCGCCGGCGGTAACGAGTCCCCGAACCCGCCGTTGGAGCTGAACGCCGACCAGGTTCGCGTCTGGGAGCGTCTGCGTCCCGCACTCCAGCAGGATGCGGGGTTCCGGGCGTTTCTTCTCCACGGTGTCACCGGCAGCGGCAAGACGGAGGTCTACCTGCGTGCCATCGAGGAGACGGTGAGGCAAGGCCGGGAGGTGATCGTCCTGGTGCCCGAGATCTCCTTGACACCTCAAACGATCGCCCGGTTCCGCGGGCGGTGCGGGAACCTGGCCGTACTGCACAGCCACCTAACCGACGCGGAACGGGGCGGCTACTGGAGGCGGGTGGCGGCCGGACAGGTGCAGGTCGTCGTGGGCGCCCGCAGTGCCGTCTTCGCCCCGACCCGCAAGCTCGGACTGATCATCATCGACGAGGAACACGAGACGAGTTTCAAGCAGGAATCGACCCCCCGCTACCACGCCCGCGACGTGGCGGTGATGCGAGCCCGGCTGCACGGTATCCCGATCGTGATGGGGTCCGCGACCCCCAGCCTGGAGAGTTGGGCGAACGCGGCCCGTGGCAACTACACCCTGCTGAGCATGCCGAACCGGGTCGAGAGCCGACCACTCCCCGAAGTGCGGGTGATCGACCTGCGACACGAACCGAAGGTCGCCGGGAAACACGGGGCCATCGGCCCGACACTCCGTGCGGAGATGCATAAGACGCTCAAGGCCAAGGGGCAGGTGATCTTGCTTCTGAACCGTCGGGGTTACAGCACGCACGTCCACTGCCAGGCCTGTGGCCACGTCGCCCAGTGTGCGAACTGCGACCTGGCCCTGACGTTCCACCGGACCCGCTCGGCCCTGGTGTGCCACTACTGCGGCTTCGAGACGGCCCCGTTTCAGAAGTGCCCGGCTTGCTCACGCCTGGCGATGCGTTACCAGGGGCTAGGGACGGAGAAGTTGCACGCCGAGATCGAGGAGCAGTTCCCCGGTTATGTCTGTGCCCGCATGGACTCGGACACGATGACTAAGCCGGGCAGCCACCAACGGGTCCTCGACGCCTTCCGGGACGGACTGATTCACATCCTGGTCGGCACCCAGATGATCGCCAAGGGACTGGACTTCCCGAACGTCACGCTGGTGGGGGTCGTGAACGCCGACGTCGGGCTGCACCTGCCGGACTTCCGCAGTGCCGAGCGGACGTTCCAACTCCTGGCCCAGGTCGCCGGGCGGACAGGCCGGGGCGAGAAAGGGGGCCGGGTCCTGGTGCAGACGCTGACGCCCGATCACCCGTGCATCGCTCGGGCGGCGGCCCACGACTACGTCGGGTTCGCCAGCCAGGAACTCGCCCACCGGAAGGAACACCAGTACCCGCCGTTCCACCGCCTGGCCCGCACGATCGTCCGCAGCGAGAAGGAGGAGGCCGCCCGGGAATTCGCCGAGACGCTCGCCGCGGCCTTCAGCGAGGCGACGCGGCGGTTGAACCCGGCCGGCTCGCCCGCCGCCGTGCGGGTACTCGGACCGGCGGAGTGCCCCGTTTTCCGGCTCAATAAATACTACCGCTATCACTTCCAGATCCAGTCCGCGGACAGCGGCCTGTTGCACGAGGTGCTACGCGCGGTCCTGGCCGTGGCCCGCGCGCCGGCCGGCGTCGAGTTCCAGATCGACGTGGACCCCTTCAACATGCTCTGAAGACCCCGCGTCGGCGTGGTCTGACATTCGAGCGGCTTCCGGTGCCGTGTCATCGACCCCCGGCCCCGAGTGTACACTCGGAGGAACCTGATACCAGGGTGACCGCAAAAAACCCGGCCGTGTTGGAGACTCGTCGCGACGCGATACTACCTTGACGGTAGAAGGATGTGTGGTATCTAACACACAACCCCGATCCCCGCTCCGGAGGAGTTCAGCTACTCATGGCTCACGTCGTTACTGCCAACTGCAACGACTGCAAGTACACCGATTGCTGCGTCGTCTGCCCGGTGGAATGCTTCTACCAGGACGACATGATGCTCTATATCGACCCGGCCGACTGCATCGACTGCGAGGCTTGCGTGCCCGAGTGCCCGGTCGAGGCGATCTATGCCGAGGCCAACGTGCCCACCCAGTGGTCGAGCTATATCCAACTGAACGCCGAAAAGGCGACGGCCCTCAAGGCGGTCGGGGGAAGTGCTCACATCACCGAAAAGCAAGAACCGAAAGAAGGTCCGGGCTGCGTCAAGAAGTGAGTCGGCCCCGGCTCACCGGGGATCGGTCGGCCGTGGCGGAGTGAATCCGGTCCTCCGCCCCGCCTAACATCCTGTCAGGCGACCACCCGGACCGAAGACGGACGACTCATGACGGGCATCCTCCTGATCCAACTCGGCACCCCGGACCGACCGACCTTCCGAGGCCTGTACCCGTACCTCCGTCAATTCCTGTCGGACCGTCGCGTCATCGAAGTCCCCCGCCTCATCTGGCTACCACTGCTTTACCTTCGCATCCTGCCGTTCCGCTCGGGCGTGTCGGCCGCCAAGTACCGACGCATCTGGGACCCGGTCAACGGCTCGCCGCTGCTGCACTACACCCGGCGGCAGACGGAGTTGCTGCAGCGGTGCTTCCCGAACAACCCCGTGCGCTTCGGCATGATGATCGGCAACCCCCCGCTGGGGAAAGCGCTCAGCGAGATGATCGCGGCGGGGGTCGATCGGGTCGTGGCCCTGCCGATGTTCCCGCAGTATTCCGCCACGACGACCGCCAGTGCCTGCGACTCGCTCTGCCGGGCGCTCATGCGGGAGCGGCGAGTGCCCGCCGTCCGCATGGTGCCGCCCTACTACAACCACCCCGCTTACCTCGACGCCGTCGAGGCCGTGATCCGTGACGACCTGGCCAGACTCACCTGGGAGCCGGAACACTTCGTGATCAGTTACCACGGCATCCCGCAAAAGTACGCCCAGCGGGGTGACCCCTATGCGACCCACGTCGTGCGGACCACCCGCGAGCTGGTCAAGCGCCTGGGCTGGAAACGCGACCGCTGGACGCAGACCTACCAGTCGCGATTCGGCCGTTCCCCGTGGCTCAAGCCGTACACCGACGACGTCCTTGAAAACCTGGCCAGAAGGGGGATCAAGCGGGTCTACGTTGCCCTCCCGGGCTTCACCGCCGACTGCCTGGAGACGGTCGATGAGATCGGCAACGAGAGCCGCGAACTCTTCGAGCAGGCCGGCGGCGAGCACCTCAAGAACGGCACCTGTCTGAACGACCACCCGAAGTGGATCGAGGGGATGGCGCGCATCATTCGCGAGGAAGGCCACGGCTGGTTGTCATGACCGCCCGAGCCAGGAGACCATGCCAGGAGCGGGAGAACTTAGGCCGGCATGACCTGCCGCTCAAGGCTTCGCGCCACCGTAAGTACCCCAACCGCCGCGACGCGACACCTGTGGAGGGTGTGACCCCGAAGTGGGGACCGGCGTAGGGACCGGCAGGGGAACCGGCGAGAAGAGTTCGTACCCTGTCCGCACTGTATGTCCGCGGCAGCAGTAGCGGCAATCACCCCTATCTCGAGCGCTGCCACGGCCGGCCAGAAGCCCGTGCAAAAATGCCGGCCGAATTTATCGCACGACTCGACCCTCCGTCTCGTCCGAGCTGACATATCCGCCTGACGGACCGGGCCAAGGTCAAAACGGGGGCCGTCAGACGGCCCCGGCCATGACGCCACGCCGCGAGCAACTGTGACCGGTCACCAACGGCCCTACTCGTCAACGGCCCTACTCGCCAACGGCCAGGAATTGAGAGGGACCAGACACTTGACAGGTGAGCGCAACGGCTCGTATAAAAGCAACACTGGCCCTATCGTCTAGTGGTTTAGGACGTGGCCCTCTCAAGGCCAAAACTCGGGTTCGAATCCCGATAGGGTCACTTAGCACATGCAAGTCCGCGGATCGGGGAACACCAGCTGTCTACACCAGCCGTCTGATCTGAAGAACGGGTCGGCACGGGCTGCGCAGACTGTGCCACGTCATCCGCATTTCCTCCATTACGGCCCCGAGTACGGCATCACCGACGTTTAATCGTGTTTGCCACGACTACACCTCGGCTTTCCGATCGCATTCCATCTTTGCTCCGGTAACAATTACGTTGTGACCAGCTAAACCCTTTGCATCTCAGGGACCATCAGGCCGTCATGACCCGTCTCGCGATCCGCATGTCTCGTGTTTGCGTTTTCATGTGCCTCATACTCACGTGCCTCATGAACGGGGGGTTGCTCCCGCTTGTGCCGAAAGTCACGGCGGTTGAGGCAACGTCATACGCCCCGATCGTGGACGGGTTGAAGGCCCGCTGCATCGGACCGGCGAACATGGGCGGTCGGGTGGTCGATCTGGCCGTGGTCGAGAATTCGCCCACCACCTTCTATGTCGCCACAGCCGGGGGAGGGGTGTGGAAGACGACCGACGGGGGCGAGACGTTCCGGCCGATCTTCGAGGACCAACCGACCCTGTGTATCGGGGCCGTCGCCCTCTGTCAGGCCAAGCCGGAGGTGGTTTACGTCGGCACCGGTGAAGCCAACCCGCGCAATTCCGTGTCCTGGGGTAACGGCGTCTACAAGTCTTCCGACGGCGGGACGACTTGGACGCATTGCGGTCTGGCGGATACCCGTCACATCGGACGGATCGCCGTCCACCCCACGAACCCGGACATCGCTTATGTGGCGGCGCTCGGCCGGGTCTGGGGGCCGAACCGGGAGCGGGGGGTCTACAAGACGGTCGACGGCGGCAAGAGCTGGGAGTGCGTCCGGTTCATCAATGCCGATACCGGCTTCGTCGATCTCTGTCTGGACCCGCGGGACCCGGAGACGATCTACGCCGCCGCCTGGCCGGTGCGACGGGACGAGTTTTCCGGCGGTAGCCCGCGAACTCAGGTCGGCCGGGACGGAGGAATATTCAAATCCACCGACGGGGGCAAGACGTGGCAAAAACTGGCGGGCGGACTGCCCGAGACGGTCGGCTACGGCCGGTGCGGGCTGAGCATTTCCCGCAAGAATCCCGACGTCCTCTACGCGGTCATTCACACCAGTGAAACGGTCGGGCAGCTCTCGAATGTCGGTCAGCCGGCGACCCCGCTGGGCAAGGACGGCAAACCGACCCCCGTTGGCCGGGTCGAGACCGGCGGCATCTTCCGCTCCGAGGACCGCGGCAAGACCTGGAAGAAGGTCAACGACCTCGTGACCCGGCCGTTCTACTATGGTCAAATCCGGGTCGACCCGAACGACGACAAGAGGGTCTATGTACTGGGTGTCTCCCTGTATGTCTCGAACGACGGGGGGGCGACCTTCACGACGATCGCACGGACCGTTCACCCGGACCATCACGCCCTGTGGGTGAACCCGGCCGACTCGGACCACTTGATCCTCGGCAATGACGGGGGCTTGTACGTCTCGAAGGACCGGGGGAAGACGTGGACGCCGCGGCGAGGTCTGGTGATCGCACAGTTCTACGGGATCGCGGTCGATAACCGCATTCCATACCATGTCTATGGCGGCTTGCAGGACAACGGTAGCTGGGGCGGACCGGTCGCGACCCCGTACCCGGACGGAATCACGTTGGCGGATTGGCAACGGCTGCTCGGTGCCGACGGCTTCCAGGCCGCCGTCGACCCGACCGACCCTAACACGGTCTACGTCGAGTCTCAATACGGCGGGCTAACCCGCGTCTCTCTCGGCGGGCCGAAAGGTCCGGTCACCAAGAGCATTCGCCCGCCGGCCCCGCCCAAAGCCGAACGACCGAACCGTTATAACTGGAACGCCCCGATATTGCTTTCGCCGCACGACCCGAAGACGCTTTATTACGGTTCACAGCACGTGTACAAGAGTACCGACCGCGGCGACACCTGGCTGAAGCTCTCCAACGACCTGACGAACGCACCCCAAGATGCCGTTGTCCCCGGGTACGCCCACACCATCCTTAGCCTGGCCGAGTCCCCGGTGACCCGGGGGGTGCTGTGGGTCGGCACCGACGACGGGCGGGTCTGGCTGACCCGTGACGGCGGCCGGGTCTGGACCGATGTCGGTCGCGGCATCACCAACCTCCGCCCGCTCGGAGCCGTTTCCCGCATCGAATGCTCACCCGTCAACAGCGGGGCGGCGATCGTCGCCATCGACCGCCACCGCAACGACGACACCAAGCCTTACATCTTCCAGACCCTCGATTACGGCGAGACCTGGGTGCCGATCTCGGGAAATCTACCCGACGGGGCCGTCGTGAACGTCGTGCGTCAGTCGTCGAGAAACAAGGACCTCCTCTTCGCCGGCACGGAAGTCGGCCTTTATGTCAGCCTCAGCGGCGGCCGGGACTGGTACCGCGTCAAGAAGAGCGGCCTGCCGCGGGCCGTTCGTGTCGATGATCTGGTCATTCACCCGCGTGAGCGGGAACTGGTGATCGCCACGCACGGCCGTGGGGTCTGGATCATGGACATCGCCCCGCTCGAACAGCTCGGCGATAAGGTTCGCGAAGCGGCGGTACACCTCTTCGATGTCAAGCCGGTCACCTGGCTCGAACGCCGCGATCGGCCGGTGGTGCCGCCACCGGGGTTCGTGGCGTCCAACCCCCCCGCCGGCATCACCGTCTACTTCCTGACGACCCCGGCGACTGCCGGCAACGTCGAGGTCACCTGTTCCGACGCCTCGGGCCGGCAACGGGGTCTGTACCACGGTTCCGGCCGACCCGGACTCGACTCCTGCGTCTTCGACGTGAACGAACCGGGAGAGTACACGATTACTTTGAAAGCAGGTGACATCAAGCAGACGAAGAAGGCAACCGTCAGGAAAGCTGACGCTTCGCCCCAGGTCGGCAAGTAAGTTGTGGTTCCGCAAGGCTGCGATCCCGTACCGGACCCGTCCCCGTATCCGGCCCCGTTCCCGTATCCGGCCTCGGGCCTCGGTCGCACAAGGCCAGTCCATACCCCCTCCCGATATGGATATGCGGGACCGCTCCAGGGCTGACCGGTCGCAAGACCGGATCGTTAACTCGACTCGATTCGTGCGTCCGACGCTCCTACACTAGCTACACTCGTCACACTCGCCGGGCGGAACTCCTGGATCCGAGTTACGGCAAACCCGGAGTCGCCGGGGGTAGGAGGTGCCGATGGGGCTAAACGCTGGTCTGGCTCACGCCTTTATCGCCGTGGTTCAGCACCCGGTCTTTTTAGTGGGGGTCGGAAGTGGGTGTGGGGGCATCTTCCGCTACTACCTCGGACGACTGATCGACCGCTGGACGGGGGGGCCGTTCCCTTGGGGCACGTTCGCGGTCAACGCCACAGGCTCTTTCGTGCTCGGCGTCCTCGCCCTCTGGGTTCTCCTGCGCTTGCCCGGGGCTTATCGCTGGGTCTACCTGCTCTTCGGCACCGGTTTTTGCGGCGGGTTCACGACCTTCTCGACGTTCAGCTACGAGACGTACCGCTTGCTCTGCGACGGCTACTGGTGGGGCAGTCTCGCCAACGTCCTGGGGAGTGTCGCGGCCGGGTTGCTCGGTGTTCTCCTCGCGGCCGGGTTGGTTCGACTCTGCTCGGGCGGGGTGTAAGCGGGGTTCGTCGATCGGGTCAGACCGCCTCGACCACCATCGCCACGGCGTTACCACCCCCGAGGCAGAGTGAAGCGACACCGAAGCGTAGCCCGCGGCTCCGCAGGGCATGGATCAGCGTGGTGAGTACGCGTGCCCCGCTCGCCCCGATCGGGTGGCCAAGCGCGATCGCGCCGCCGTGGATGTTCACCCGGGCTTCGTCGAGTCCGAGACCCCGGATGCAGGCCAGCATCTGAGCCGCGAATGCTTCATTGAGTTCGAACAGGTCGATGTCGCCGACCGAGAGGCGGGCCAGGCGGCAGGCGGCCTCCACGGCCGGGACCGGGGCGATGAAGATGTCCCGCGGCGGGACACCACTCATGGCCGAGGAGACGATCCGGGCCAGCGGTCGGACCCGGGCCTCGGTCACGAACTTCTGGGAGGCGACGACCAGAGCGGCGGCCCCGTCGGAGAGCTGGGAGGCGTTCCCGGCCGTGACCGTGCCGTCCGGGCGGAACGAGGGGCGGAGCCGGGCGAGCGCTTCAGTGGTCGTATCGGGACGGATTCCTTCGTCTTGCTCGAGGGTGGTCGTGGGCGACTTACTGCCGCCGGGCAGGCTCACCGGGACGATCTCGGCCCGAAACGCCCCGCGATCCCAGGCCGCGGCCGCGCGGCGGTGGCTCTGTGCGGCATAGCGGTCCTGTTCCGCGCGGGACACGCCGCACTTCTGGGCGATGTGTTCGGCCGCCTCGCCCATCGCCCAGTTCTCGAAACTGCACCACAACCCGTCGTGGACAAGAGCGTCGATCGCCTGGTGGTGGCCGTGCTTGTAACCGTGCCGGACGCCGGGCAAGAGGAACGGGGCCCGGCTCATGCTCTCCATCCCGCCGGCAACGACCAGGTCGGCGTCGCCGCAGCGTACCGCCTGAGCGGCCAGCATGACGGCCTTCAGACCCGACCCGCAGACCATGTTGACCGTGTGGGCCGGCACGGAGTCGGGAATCCCGGCCAGGAGGGCGGCCTGACGGGCCGGGGCTTGACCGACCCCCGCCTGTACCACGTTCCCGAGAATGACCTCCTGAACCTGCCCGGCGGCGACCCCCGCCCGTGTGACGGCCTCGGCCACGACGACGGCCCCGAGTCGCGGGGCCGATAGTTCCGAAAGACTGCTCAAGAACTTCCCGATCGGCGTGCGGACGGCGGAGAGGATGTAGGCTTCCACGGACTACCTCTTGGATTCTCGGACGGGCGAAACAGCCCGCGACAGTCTCCCGGGCGGACGACCCCCGCCTCGGGGTGAGCCGGACGGGTTCACGGCCAGGTAGAAGAGTAGCAGAGCCGGCGCGACCCGGCACCCTGGTTTTCCCGCGGCCGGGCTACTAGTCATGGCATAAAGGCTCCGAACCGAGCCGGACGTGGCGCATGGGCGAACCGCTTCTCGTGACCGACAACCTCACCAAGGACTACGGCCCGTTCCGTGCCCTGGCGGGGCTGAACCTGCAGATCGCCCCCGGCGAGGTGGTCGGCCTGCTGGGACCGAACGGCTCCGGCAAATCGACCGCCCTTCGCCTCCTGCTCGGCTTCATGCGGCCGACCCTCGGCACCGCCCGCATCGGCGGCTTCGATTGCTGGTCGAACGGCGTCGAGGCCCGCAAACGGGTCGCCTACCTCCCGGGTGAACTCCGCCTCTATGAGACGATGACCGGTCGGCGGCTCGTGAACTTCCTCGGTCAACTCCGGGGCGATCCGCCGGGGCCTGAGGTCGACTCACTGGCCCGGCGGCTCGACATCGACATCGACCGGCCGCTCACCCACCTGTCCAGCGGCATGAAGCGGAAGGTCGCCCTGCTCACCGTTCTGACCCCGAAGGTGCCTCTGATCATTCTCGACGAGCCGACCAACACCCTCGACCCGACGATGCGGGACGAACTCCTGGAGCAACTCCAGATGGCCCGGCAACGAGGGCAAGCGGTCCTCTTCTCCTCGCACGTCCTGCAGGAGGTCGAGGCCGTGTGCGACCGGGTGGCGATCCTGCGCCGGGGTGAACTGGTCCACCTCCAGAACATGGCCGAACTCCGCGAAGGGCGGAACGTCTCGGCCCGGCTCACCGGTCAACCGCCGACCCGAGGCCCCGACGGCACCCCGCTCCCGCCGGGGTCGGTCGCCAACGGCCGACTCCACCTCTCCTACCGTGGACCTCTCCCGATGCTGCTCGACTGGCTCGCCCACCAGCCCTTGGCCGATCTGCGTGTCGAGCCACAGAACCTGATGCCGATCTACCGCCGATTCCACGGAACCTCATGACCGCGACTCTCGTGCGCAAACTCCTGCGGGACGTGCGGCCGGCCCTCCTGGTGGTCTGCCTGGTGCTGTTCGCCTTCGCCACCCTGTGGGTGAAGATCGCCCAGCGCGTGACCTCCGAGATCGCCCCGGTCTTCAACTCCGTGGCCCTGGTCTTCGGCGACAAGAACCTCTTCCAGGACCTGATCTTCAAGGGGCCGGGCAGGGTGTCCCAGGCGGCGCTCGGCTGGGGCGACCTGAATTTCGAAAGGCCCGACGACTTCCTCGCCATGGGCATCCTCCACCCGGTCGTCCTCATCCTGGCACTGGTCTGGTCGATCGGCCGGGCCGGCGGGGCGATCGCCGGGGAAATCGAGCGGGGCACGATGGAACTGCTCCTGTCGCAGCCTTTACCCCGTAACCGGCTGATCCTCGCCCACTTCCTGGTCGATCTGCTCGTCCTGCCGCTGATCTGCTCGGCCTACTTCGCGGGTACACAGTTCGGCCTTTACCTCGTCGGGGACTTCGTGCCCGACTACACGACGCTCAGGAACCTGAAGGCACCGAGCGGCCAGGCGATCGCCCTGCCGATACCCGACGACCCGCAACCTCTGCCGGTGAACGGGCTGGCCGAGTTCTGGGGCCTGCTGAACACCGTGGCCCTGATGTTCGCCGTGAGCGGGATGACCCTGGCGATCTCGGCCGTGGGACGCAGCCGCTGGCGGACGGTCGGCTATGCGGTACTCATCGTCGTCGTCATGTTCGTGGCCAACACGCTCGGGCAGCTCTGGGAGCCGGCCGCCTTCACCCGTCCGGTCACGCTGTTCTTCTACTACCAGCCGCAGAAGGCGATGCTCCAGGGGAACTGGCTGACAGACCTGGGGCAAGCCTGGCCCGGGGCACCGGCCGTCCCCGGCGTGGCGGTCCTGGTGGCGGTCGGCATCCTCGGCTACCTCTCGGCCTGGCGAACCTTCGTGCGTCGTGACCTGCCCGCGCCGTTGTGAAGTGCCGTGAACTGCCGCGCGACCGGCCCGCATCCCGGCCCGAATGAGCGGCATGACCCAGTATGTGCCGGTGATTTGCTCTCGACAGATCGCGGTCGGCCGACTATGAGGCCGCGGCAAGTAGGTTTCGGGGGGAAGCCTACGCCTCAGTTCAGGGGGTGGGACATGAGCCGTGGATCGTTCGGCGGACCATTCGTAACCTGGGTGATGTTCGCGGTTGTCGCGGCGGCTTCGGGTTGTGCCTCCCCGGCGAAGGACATCTCCTTCGACCCGGCGACCGGTACGGGCGTCGTGGCCATACCGGACAATACCGACGTCTGGCCGACCTATAACCGCAGTCAGGCCCTGGCCCTGATCCAGAGCCGCGTCGGCCCGGACTTCGAGATCATCGAAGAGCAGACGGTCGTGATCGGCCAAACGACGAGTAACGACCGGCAGGTCAACACGCAGACGCCGAGTGAACGGAAACGGATTTTGCCGACCGAGATCGAGATGAAGTTCATCCGGGACATGACGACGACGCGCGACCTGACCGAGTACCGGATCGCCTACCGTCGCAAGCCGATGGCTGCGGCCCCAGCACCGGCGAGCGGCAGCGTCGTCCAGACTCACTATCAATCGGGAACAACCGGAACGCCGCCCGCGGGGGGGATCGTGCCCTCGGTCGCGCCGGGGCCGGTGCTTCGCCCGGCCGGGGATGCCCCGTCGGCCGGCTGCACAGACGGGAAGTGTACCAGCAAGTGAAACCGCCCGACCCGCACCCGCAACCGATGTCGAGCGAGCCCGAGTTGCGCCGCGACCCGGTTTGCGGCCGCTGGTCCGTCGTCGCACCGGCTCGTTCCCAGCGGCCGATGGCGCTCGAGGGGGCCGAGCCTCGGGCCCGCCGCAACGGGGAGCGGCAGCCGTGCCCGTTCTGCCCCGGGCAGGAACACGAAACGCCCAACGAGACGCTCGCTCACCGTCCGCCGGGAAGTCGTCCCGACGGCCCCGGTTGGTTGCTCCGCGTCGTCCCCAACAAGTACCCGGCCGTTCACCCCGACCTGGACGACCGTGTCTGTTCGATGGAGGGGATGTTGTACCTGAGCAACCCGGGTTTCGGTCGCTCGGAGGTGCTGATCGAGTGTCCCGAGCACCTGTCCGACCCGACGGCCCTGGCCGACGACCGTTTCGCGGCCGTCTTCCGGGCGTATCGCGATCGCATTCGAGACATGGCGGCGGACACGAGGCTGGCCTATGTCGCCGTCTTCAAAAACCTGGGTGCCGAGGCCGGGGCTTCCCTGGGCCACACCCACTCGCAAATCATCGCCCTGCCGGTAGTGCCCGAGTCGATCGCCCGGGAACTCGCCGGGGGGGAAGCTTTTCACGCCCGCACCGGTCGCTGCGTCTTCTGTGACCTCTTGACCCGGGAATTGGCCGCCGCCGAACGGGTCGTAGCCCGGTCAGAGAACTTCCTGGCCGTTACCGCCTATGCCCCCCGCTACGCCTACGAGTTGTGGGTGCTTCCCCGGCGGCACACGGCCCGCTACGAGACGATCACCGATGCCGAGACCCACGAGTTAGCGGTGTTGCTGAAGCGGGTCCTCGTCGGGCTGGACCGCGTGCTGGCGGAGCCGGCCTACAACTGGTTCGTTCACACCGCGCCGCTCCGCTCGCCGGAGTTGCCCCATTTCCACTGGCACATCGAGATACTGCCCCGCACCGCGCGCCCGGCCGGTCTGGAGTGGGGGTACGGCTGCTTCATCACCACGGTGTCCCCCGAGCAGGCCGCGGCCCAACTCCGCAGGGCATTGCCGACCTGAGGTGGCCGGGTACTCTGACGGCGGGCGAGCGCGGTGGCCGACCGGCCGAGCTGACCACTAGCGGCATTACTGTCGGCATCACGGACGGCACCGGCGACGCCACCGACGGGCCTCATCGACATGCGAATCGGTATATTCGGCGGCACCTTCGACCCCGTTCATCTCGGGCACCTGATCCTCGCCGAGCAGTGCCGCGTCCAGGTCGGCCTCGATGAGGTGTGGTTTCTGCCGAGCGCCCACCCGCCGCACAAGCCCGGCAAGTCGGTGACGCGGTTCGAGCAGCGGTGTGAGATGATCGAGCTGGCGGTCGCCGGGCACCCGGCTTTTCGGGTCGAGCGGCTCGAGCGGGAGCTTCCCCCCCCGAGCTATACCGCCAACACCCTGGCGGAGCTTCACCGTCGGCACCCGGCCGACGATCTCCACCTGCTGATGGGTTCTGACGGCCTTCCCGACCTGCCGGGATGGTATGAACCCCGGCGGGTCGTGGATCAAGCGGTACTCGTCGTCGTGCCTCGCCCCGGCGTGATGCTGTGGACGGCCGAGCGGTTAGCCCGGGCACTGGGGGTCGCGGCGTCCGTCGTGAGGATGCGCTACGTCGCCTGTCCGATGATCGACATTTCGAGCCGGGAGATCCGCCGTGCGGTGGCCGACGGGCTGAGCATCCGCTTCCTCGTCCCACGAGCAGTGGAAGAGTACATCCGCGACCGTAGGCTCTACGCCGCCTAGCCCGGTCGTCTTGCGTGGACCACTCCTGGTCGATCGGTACCCGCTCGGCTCGGGCCGCCGGGTCATTTCTTGCCGAGGTTCTTCCAGATGGTGACCGGGTGGTCCGTGGTCATCGAGCTGAAGTTCCCGACCACGATGTCCAGACGACCGGTTCGGTACAGGTCGGCGACCGCACAGACGACGGCGTCGCAGCTTCCCGTGGCCAGTGTGTGCCGCTCGAAGCGTCCCGGGGCGGTTTGTTCGAACAACACGACGGCGTCGGCCCGTCGCTCGACCCGGTCGGGAAACTTGTCACCGGGGAGGAAGCTGACGGCCACGACATCCGGCCACTGCTTACCCGTCACCGGCGCGGCGACGGCGTGGTGAACGCCGTACATGTCGGCTATCCGGTGGTGCTCGAACCGCAGATCCCCCTTGTTCTCCAGCCACTGCACGCCGTGGTAGGGCTTCCACAGGTAAGGCTCATCGAGGATGTCGCCGTTGGTGTAGAGCACGTCGATCCGGCCGTCCCCGTTCATGTCCACGAGTTGGATGCCGCTGCTGCCCCAGCCGGGGTGCGGGGCGGTGTAGAGGGTCTTCTTGCCGAATCGGCCGCCGCCCTCGTTGAGGAAGGCGACGACGGTTTCGTGTTCCTGGCCGATGAGGGCGACGAAGTCCGGCCGCCCGTCGCCGTTCAGGTCCGTGATCGGGACGTGGATCGTGCCGTGCCGGTTATCGACGAGGTGGGGCACGAACTGCGGTGCGTCCCAGTCGGTCGTGCGGTTCTCCAGGAAGAGTACCTCCCCCGTCGTGTGCAGTCCGAACACGCCGACCACCAGGTCCCGTTTCCCGGTCCCCCGGAAGTCGGCCGCTTGCACGTCAGCCACCCGGCCGACGTTCTTGAGCAGTGTGTGGGTTTGGAATGAGCCGTCTTTTCGGCCCCGCAGCCAGACGACACTACCGCACCGGCGGTCAGTGGGGGCGAAGCTGCCGAGGTCCGCAACGAGGATGTCGAGCCAACCGTCGCCGTCGAGGTCCAGGACCTCGGCGTGGGCCGGGCTGGGCACCCGTGCCAGTTCCCTCCATGCCGGGTTCGGGTCGCCGGGTCGCAGCACCAGGAGTCGGCCGCCACTCATGTCACAGGCGAGCAGCGACAGCGGCTCCTGGTCGGTCACCTCCGCGGCACGGAGGCCGGAGCGAGGCAGTCGGATCGCCTGTACGTGCGAGATCATCGGCCGTGGCCCGCCCGGGGGTGGGGGATAGCTGATCGGCGCGAGGGCGATGCCGAGCGGCTTGGTGGCGGGCGGCGTGTTTGCCGGCGGGTACTCCTCGGGAGCCCGCTCCTCGTAATAGCGGACGACGTCGGCGAGTTTCGGCGGGTTCAGTGCGTAGCCTGACTGGTCGAAGAAGCGGAACCCGCGTTCGACCTCGGCCCGCCAGTGCTTGCGGGGGAATGTGTCCGGGGCCGGGTAGCGGTGACAGGCGACCCCGCAGAAGTTGTGGACCTGGTTTTCGATGTCCTCGGGCAGGTTGGTGTTGGTCGTGGCCGGAGTCGGGGCAGGCCCTTCCGACGGGGACGGGGGTTGGGCCGCCCGCTGACCACAGCCCGACAGGCAGCCGAGGCCCCCCCCGATGACCACACACAGGACCGGGATCAGTAACGGCCAGGGTCGAATGAAGCCGGGCATAAGGGCACCTCACGGCCAGTGCTGCTGACGGATCGCCTCATGATACCGTGCCGCGTGTCGCTCGCCGGGCAGGGACGGTGCGATGTCGCGGCGCGTGTCATAAAGTTGCCGGGCGGTGGCGAATCGCGTGCCTGCCGACTCCGGCATACCCCGCTCCAGTTCGAGGATACCGGCGAGTGTGAGCAGGTCGGCACGGGCCACCGTGAAGAATTTGCTGTGCCCCAGGTAATCCACGAGTTGCTGGCGTTCCCGCTCACCCGCCAGGCGTGCCAGAGGGGCGGTCGGTGGGAACGCGAAGGCCAGGTCGGCCCGGAATTGCCGGAGGATCAGCCCGGTGAAGTAGGACGTACTCGTCTGTTCGAGTTGGTCGAGTCTCGCGGTCAGCCGATCGATCGCCGCCGCCGCCCCGGAATAGTTCCCGGCCGCGGCACACTGGCAGAAGTCGTACCAGTCGTAAGCCGGCAGACGATACGCCCAGCGGTGACCGCCCGGGTGGGGCTTGCCGGGGATCGTGACGACCCCCAAGGCGTCCGGGTTTTTGCGTAGTTCCTCGCGGTCGAGGAGGTGGCGGCACTCGGCGGCCTGGCCGGTCTGCAGGAGTAGATCGGCCAGCAGTGAAAGCCCCTCACCGCCGTAGAGGTCCGGGTGCGAGGCCAGCAGCACGTCGATCGCCTTCTGGGGCAGGCCCTGTTCCGCGGCGATCTTGGCCCGCAGGAGGGGGTCACCGCTCAGCCCGAAGCTACGGACCAGGAAGCGGTTCTCGGCGTTGAACACCGCCGCCTCGAGTTCCTCGTGTGCCGTGGCGTGTTTGTGAATCCGGTCGGCGAACGCCTCGGCCGACTCACCCGGTAGTTGTCCGGCCCGTCGCATCAGCCGGAGGGCCTCGCCCGAGTGCCGCAAAGCCAGGTCCAGGGCGTTGCGGCGGGTCAGCACCGCGGCGAGGGTCTCGCGTGCCGCCGCGGTATTCGGTCCGTGGATGATCGACTGTGTCAGTGCGGCCGTCGTCTGCACCAGGCGGAGGGTTTGCAGCAAGGTGAGGTCTTCGCCGACCTGGCGTTCCTCGGTCTGCTCCGTGAGGGTGAGGTACCCCCGCGCCAGTACGAGCCAGGCGGTCGGGTCACCCGGGTCGCCCTCGGTCGCGAGCCGGGCCGATCGGACGGCGACTAGGGGTAGTATCGGTGAGGCCGTGGGGGTGGCCTCGAAGAGGCGGAGGTGAACCGTGGCCGCGCCCGTCTCCGCGGTTCCCCGGCGATAAGCGCGGGTCGCTGACCGGAACGGAAGCCTCTCGTTCGTCGGTACGTCGGCCAGGGTCGGGGCGTGCTTACCGGCCGGGGGAAGGTACAGTGGCGTGAGTGCCGCTCGGTCGGCATCAAACTCGGACGGCAGACGCGGTACCCGCTCGCTCACCAGGAGCAGACTGCTGCCGTCTATCCGGGCCAGACGCCACGGTCCCGGCCGGCCCTGGGCGGTCGTGCGGATCGCCCGGGTCATCCGGGTCGGGTCGGGGTCATAGACCCACGCCGCGACCAGATCGTACCTCGTTACCACATCGTCGGCCCGAACCCGCTCCTCGCCGATCAGTCCCAACCACCGCGAGACCTGTTGGTAGTCGTCGCAGACCGGGGTGAATAAGGCCAGGCGTGAATCGAGGTAAGCTCGCTCTTGGAAAGCTCGCTCTCGGTCCGGGGAGAACCACGCCAGGTAGTGTGCGAGGTCCGGGTGCGTGGTGAACACGTTCCCTTCTCTCACCCCGCTTGTCATGCGCCAGTCAGCGATCCCCTGGACACCACGGATGAGACCCGGGTCGGCGTGAACGTCCCAGGCGATGTCCCGTTCGGGGCCACGCAGGCCGAGCGTCCCGCCGAACAGAGAATACCCGATCAACGCGAGCCCCAGCAGGCCGGCAGCGGTTCGCCCGAGACGCTGACAGCGACAACGGGTAAGAAGCTCAGACAGGTTGAGTGCCGTGATCGGAGCCGCGACGACGGCGAAGAACGGGACGAGTCGGACTTGCCACGCCGCCAGAAGCGCGAACGGTATCCACACGGTCGCTCGCCAGCTTCGCAGGGAGCCGGGTCGCGCGGCGAACGAAAACAAGCCGACGGCGATCAGCACCAGAAGGGCCGCGGACGCGAGAGTATGACCCGTCGTCAGACCGTGCCGGACCGATCGCCCGAGTGAGTCGAACAATCCGGCAAAGCGCGGGTCGCTCGGGAAGCCACTCGACCAGACCGTCGGCGACAACTCCGTCGGCAAACAGAGGGCGTGTACGTGGTGCGGGGAGAGCAGGCACGCGCCGAGGCAGGCCGGCAGGAACCACCGCGGCCACGGTTCCTGCGGTGTTCGTTCCCTCCCGACCTCGGCTTGCTCCCAGTCGGTTCGGCCCCTCGCGAGCCAACGGCCCAGCCCGAAGAGCACAACCAGGAGCGGGCCGAGAAGAAACCAGCTATCAAGGTTCACCCACAGGGCGATCAGTATCGGCACCGCGTAGAGGACGCGCCCCCCGGCGTTCAGGCAGTACAGGCAGGCAGCGACCAACAGGTATGAAGCCACGGTCGGTTGGAGCAGGAACCGGGGGCTTGCGGCAAAGACTGCTAGTAGCACGCAGCCCGTTGCCAACCCGGCCGGTCCCGCCCCGCGACAGGTCCAGAGCATGACGCCGGCCACGGCGGCCACGATGAGGGCCTTCAAGGCCACGAGTCCCGGATAACCCAAACCGGTCCAGGCCAGGTACAGCCCGAGGTCGAATAGCCAGGCGTGGTTCACCCAGTACACCCCGGACGTGGTATAGCTGAAGGGGTCGGCTCCGAAGCGATAGTCGCCCTGAGCGATCGATCGTCCGACGGCGAGGTGCAGGAACAGATCGGAGTTGCGAGCTACGAACGAGCCGGCCAGAAATGCGTACACCACCGGCAAGACGGCGAGGAGCAAGTCGATCCTGGTCCGGCGGCTGGCCGCGGGGGGCAACGCCGCGGGAGGCAACGCCTGAACCGTCGTCATGGTGGTAAGCGGTAGTGCAACCGGCTCCGACATCGCCCGAACCCCGGGGAAGACCATTTACCACATCATAGTGGAAACCGTCGCCGCCCGCCCGTTCTGTAGCACCAGGACGGGGAGCAGAACTACCAGAACGGTGGGGGTGCAGAACGGGGGGGCGCGCGGTCGGCCTTGCGAATCGCTCGCTCAGCCTCAATCGGCACAGAGGCCAAAAGACGGCTTTGCCCCCTCTCCAAGGCCGGGGTGACGAGACGGGAAGTCGGCTCGCGTCCCAGCCCGGTAGTCACCTACCGGTCGATCGGTTTCCGTCGAGAATGGCCGTCACAGTCGGTAGAATTCTGTCATGTAGCGATCCCCGAACTTGAAAACTTGAACTCGACACAGCCATGACCACCGCAGAAATCCTCAAAGACTGTGAACAACGGATGGAAAAGGCCCTGGAGGTCTTCCGTAACGACCTCAAGGGTTTGCGCACCGGGCGTGCGTCGCCGCAGATGCTGGACTCCCTCCGGGTCGATAACTACGGCACGCAATCGCCGATCCGCGACGTGGCGTCGGTGACGTGCCCGGACGCCTCGACCATCGTCATCAAGCCGTATAGTGCCGAGAGTCTTAAGGAGATCGAGAAGGCGATCCGCAATTCCGACCTCGGGTTGGCCCCGAACAACGACGGCAAGGTGATCCGCCTGAGCATACCACCGATGAGCGGTGACCAGCGGAAGAAGATCGTGGCGAGCATACGCAAGTCGGCCGAGTCGGCCAAGGTTTCCTGCCGCAACATCCGCCGCGACGGCAACAAGCACTTCGACGACGCCGAGAAGGCCAAGACGATGACCGAGGACGAGCGGGACCGGGGCAAGGCCAAGGTTCAGGATTTGCTCAAGCTTTATGAGGGCAAGATCGACAGCCTGAGTTCCAGCAAGGAGAAGGAAGTCATGGAGCAGTGACGCGGTCGTTGGCCGGGCGGGCGGGCCGGGGTGCCGTCTCGCCGAAGAGTTCGGCACGGACCCGTTCCCGCTCCCGGTCGACCTGTTCGGGCGAGGCCCCCAGGTCCTTGAGCAGCGACTCACTCATCGCCAAGGCGATCTCACCTTCCCCGGAGAAGACGGCGTCGGCCCCGGCCTTGAGCAAAGCCGACCGCTCCCGCAGGTAACTCGACCGGGCCACGACCCGGACGTTCGGGTTCAGTTCGCGGGCCAGGCGCACCACCTCACCGGCCGCCGACAGCGACGAGGACGTCAGGAACAAGCTGTCGCACTGCTCGACCCCGGCGGCGCGGAGCGTCTCGCAGTGGGCCGCGTCCCCATAGACCGCCGGCAGCCGATCGGCACGGACCTGTCGGTACCGCTCGAGGCTCATCTCGATCACCGTCGGCTCGATACCGTTTTCGCGCAGCAGGCGGACCAAGGTTCGTCCGACCGGGCCGTAGCCGACGACCACGGCCCGATACCGGGGTTGGACCTCGACGGCGGTCTGCACCCGTTCGAGTCGTTCCCGCGCGGCCAGGCGGCACACGAGGATCCGACGACGCGACAGCCACGCCTCGATCGGGCCGACCAGACGGTACACCAGTGGGTTGAGCGAGATCGACACGATGGCGACCGCCACGAGGGCCTGCAGGGCTTCCTCCGGTAGGGCCCGGAGTCGGCTCCCGACCGTGGCGACTAGGAAGGTGAACTCACCGATCTGGCCGAGGGCCAGGCCCATACCGACGGCCGAGCGGGTCGGGCGTCGCAGGGCGAGCAATAGTAGACAGGTTGCCAGCGGAGTGCCGACCATGACGACCACCAGCGTGCCGGCCACGAGAGCAGGTTGGGCGAGTAACAAGGCGGGGTCGAACAACATACCGACCGACACGAAGAACAGCACCGCGAAGGCGTCTCTCATCGGTAGGGCGTCGATTGCCGCCCGGAGGCTGAACTCACTCCCGCCCACGACCATTCCCGCCAGGAAAGCCCCCAAGGCCATCGACAGCCCGAACAACTCGTAAGCCGTCACCGAGATGCCGATCGCGACCACCAGGATCGTGAGCGTGAAGAGTTCCCGCGAGTGCGTCGCGGCGACATGCCGCAGGAGCAGCGGGACAATGGTCCCGCCCCCGACCAGGATCACCACCGCCACCACCACGACCTTCAAGCCGATCCAGGCGATCAGCCGTAACAAGTCGGGTGCCTCGGTGCCGTGGCCGCCCAGGAGTGCCGGCATGAGAACGAGCACGAAGACGGCAAAGATGTCCTGCACCACCAGCCAGCCGATCGCCGTGTGGCCCAGCGGAGTGTGCAGTTGGTTCCGCTCACCCAGAACGCGGGTCATGACGACGGTGCTGGCCACCGAAACGCACAAGCCGTAGACGAGTGAGGCCGTCCCGGACCAGCCGAACATCAAGCCCACGAGCGTTCCCATGACGGTCGAGGCCACGATCTGCAGGATCGCACCCGGCACCACGACCCGCCGCACCGCCATCAGGTCCTGGAGGTGGAAGTGTAACCCGACCCCGAACATCAGCAGGATGACACCGAGTTCGGCTAGTTGCTCGGCGATCTGCCGGTCGGCCGTGAAGCCCGGCGTGTTCGGGCCGATGACCACCCCCCCGATCAGATAGCCGACGATCGGCGAAAGCCCCAACCGTTGGGTCAGATAACCAAATACCAGGGCCACGCTCAGGGCACCACCCAGCGTGACGAGTAGCTCCGAGGTGTGCATAGCTGGATGATAACCGGGCGGCTCCGGAAACAAACCCGAAGTGCCCGCAGCTCAGTTCTCGATCAATCCACGGCGCGGTTCTCGATCAATTTCGCGGGCCCTGCCCGTTCAGCCGCGGGCCGCGCCTACGGAAGAATTCCCCCTGCCCGGGTCGCATCAGTTTCCCTCGTTCAGGAATTCGGCATACTGTGCCTTGTCCCGGGACGGTAATCAGCTCGCTGTACGGGACGGTGCTCAAGCCGCGGTCATCGTCCGGTCATCGCAGATGAGTGTGCCGAAGCCGGTCGCCGGTCAGGGTTCGGCGGAGCGAATGGAGAACTTCTCTTGTCCTTAACCACCCTTTATCAAGATCCAAGAGGCGGGAACCCGGAGGTGGGACCATGAGGGGGGCTAATGCCAACCGACCCGACTAGCCCTTGACGAACGTGCCGGGGCCTGTAAGCTATAGGCATGCGCGTTTAGCTCAGCTGGCTAGAGTGCCACATTGACATTGTGGAGGTCACTGGTTCAAGTCCAGTAACGCGCACTCAAACCGGGCGGCACACGCCCGCGCAAACCCCAGCCCCCAAAGGCTTTACACGCCCGCAGCCCGGGCCGACACCCGAGCCGGCACGAACTCTGGCACACGTCCCACGGAGGGGACCATGCCGAGACACGCGCCGGCTCCCTGGTACCGTCGGAGCCGGGACATGTGGTACATCACCGTTGACGGTAAGCAAATCCCTCTCCACGTCCGCGGAGAGGAAAACGCCGAAGCGGCCCGCCACGCCGCCGAAGCACTCACAACGAACACCCTGACCTCACACCCGATCGCCACGCCCTCGACACAAGCCCATCCGTTCGGCCAGGTCAGCCGCGCCGACCGGGCCGATCCGTCGAACCCACTTCTGAGCGAAGCGGTCGAAAGGTTCGTACATCGTCTGCAGCACCGGATCAAAAAGCGCACGCTGACCAACTATCGTCAGTTCCTCGACCTGCTGGTCAAGTCGTTCCCGCCGGACACACGGGTCCGCGACGTGCGACCCGAGCAGCTGGAGCGATTGGCCGACCGGCCGAGTTGGTCGCCTTCGACCCGGCACGACGCCTTGGGTGTCTGGGGGGTCTTTTTCAGGGACGCGGGCCATCCGCTCCGGCTGCGCCGACCGCCGAAAGAGTCACGCGGGGCCGACGCCGTATGGACCGAACAGGAGTTCTGGCAGGTCTACGGCGCAGCCCTCGGCGACCTCAAGCCTCTCCTGCTTGTGCTCCGCGAAACCGGGTGCCGGCCGTCCGAGGTGACTTACCTCACGGTCGAGAACATCGACTGGGAGCACGGCTGCTGCCGCCTCAAGGACCACAAGAACGCTCAAAAGGGGAAACAACGGGTTATCCACTTCCCGTCGTCAGTCATGCGGATTTTGGAACATCAACGCCAGAAGTACAAGAGCGGGCCGTTGTTTTACTGTGCGAAGTCGGGCTGTCCTTTCAACGGTCGGTCGTTGGGCGACCGTCTGCGGCGGGCACGGCAACGGGCCGGGGTCAAGCGGATCGTCACCGCCTACGGGCTACGGCACTGGTACTGTACGCGGGCCTTGGAATCGGGGCTGTCGAACGAGCAGGTCGCGGCCCTGGTCGGCAACTCGGCCGCGATGATCGAAAAGCACTACGGGCATTTGAGCGCAAACGCCCGACTGATGCGACAGCTAGCCGAGCAGGTTTCCTCGGGCCGGGTCGGGCAGTGAAGTGAGGCGGAAAAAGCAAAGCGGGCCGGGGTCCCGTTATGCCCGGCCCGCTCGGGTGGACCGCCCACCCGTGGAAGCCCTACCTCCCAAAAACCAATTCTAACTGAAGTTCGTTCCACCACAAGGCCGGTAGTACCCTAAGCGATCAGCAGCAGAAGGCTGAGGAGGAACTCGATCAGCCGCTGCAGTTCCTCGGGGTGTGTGCGGACCCACTCGATCACACGTCGGATGAAATCCATGAACGGCCCCTGTGCGGGGAGGGGACCGTAAACCTCCTGAAAGCTCGTGATGATTACGTGGTCGTCCAACTGCTTGGCCAACGATTCCGCACGGTCGCGTGACAGTGGTGTTGAACTGCCGCCGACCGCCGCAAAGCCGTCTTTTTGCAGTCGCTCTGAAACCCGTTGGCGGATCAGCCGGGCGAGCCAGCGCTTTTGCAACTCGGTTCGGTTGCGGGCCTCGACCTCTTCCGACGACTCCGCCGCTTGTTGCACCGGCCTGACGGTCAGCTCATCCGGGGTGACCGGGCTGGCCGGGGCGGGCGGAACGACCTGCACGTTGACGACCGGCGGCGACGAGGAACCGGAAAACAGATGCCCGAGGAAAGCCCCGACGGCCGCCACGGCCGCGACGGCCAGGGCCTGGACCCACCGCGGCTGGTGGGCGAGCTTCAGAAGGAGCCACGACGTAATGATACACTTGGGGTCGTGACAGTCCTTCTTCGGTTCGGGTGTTGAACCGATCTTGATCGTTTCACTCATCGTTTTTTCTCCTTATCACGGAAGGCACACAGCAATCCCCCAGCGGGGGTAAACCACACCCCGTCGGGTGGTGTCGGACCAAGCCGACAGGAATTGCTGTTCGGGAACAGCAGTCCGGCCGAGGACCGGACACTGGAAGAAGACCTTGCGTCTGGTGACGCCACTGACGACGACCCAGTGCCCGACGCCGTTGTCGTTGGTGCAGCAGATAACGGGTCGCCGCTGTCGAACGTGGAAACGCAGGTCATCGAGGGTCATCACGCCGGCGATGACGTGCAGCCCGGACTGCCAGAGCGTCGATTCGAGCGTGTCCGGTGACGTGCCGTCGATCGGGGTGGCGACGCGCGGGCGAGAGCGGACCTGGTAGTAGTCCCAGACGATCCGCAGCACAGCGTCGCCGCAGTCGTGCCCATCTCGCTGTCGGATGTCGGGTAGCTCCAACATCATCGAATGCCCCTCACAAACCTCCAGCCCACGGGCCTCACGCCAGCAGGTGAAACACGGATCGCTTGCGTTATCCATTTCCTGGCCAACATCGACTTTGACTTTGCAGACACCCGCACCTTGGGAATCCAATTGGCCGCAAATTGGCCGCAAATTGGCCGCGAATTGGCAGCTAATTGGCGGCTAATTGGCAGCTAATTGGCAGCTAATTGGCAGTCAATTGGCAGTTTCACACCGAAACCTGGTAAGTCCCCTTGTAGCCCGGGCCGTCGCCGTAAAGCCTCTCGTAGCCACACAGCCCGAGCGAATCGTCGAAGATGAACAGTGATTGTGCGGACCGGGACGTGCCCATGCCGGTCAAAAACCCGTACTCCTGTGTACCGATCAGGGCCGGACAGATGAACGCCTCCAGCCCGGCGAACTCGGACGAGTTCACCGCGTGCCAGTGCCCGAAAAAAGCGTAGCGGAGTGGCTTGCCAGCCGCCTGAAGGTTGGTGGCGACGCTGGTGGTGAACCGCCGCACACCGTGCCCGACGACCCCGAGGTTGTTGGGGATGAAGTTGCCGTGGGCGGCGTAACACAGGTGCCCGCCGACGCTGAAGAGGAGGCTGTAGCTGTCCGGCAGCTCCCAGGTGATGTTTTGGCAGGAATTGAGCCGGCGGCGTGCGACCTCGTAGACCAAAAAGTCCCAGCTCCGGGTGGGGTCTTTGGTCGGGGTCCGCTTGTCGTCAGGGAGCCGCCCGTGATTGCCGGGGACGCCGTAGACGCGGATCGAGCGGAACGACGCGGCAAGGTCGGCGAGGGCGAGTGCGAGTAAGTCGCCGCAGGCGAGTGTAGCGCGGACGACATTGGGTGCGTCCGACTTTCGCTCCAGCCCGTGGAGCGTACCGGTGACGAAATCGCCGAGGCAGACGACGACCAACTCGTCAGCGG
>Ga0308417_1000345_pt1 | contig 34644 bp, 32 predicted proteins | sample HotsprSampleOS65_FD_203528 | JGI IMG/M metagenome (GOLD analysis project Ga0308417, IMG submission 203528) | Hot spring phototrophic mat microbial communities from Octopus Spring, Yellowstone National Park, Wyoming, United States - 20090730_OS65 ...
CAACTGCTCCAGCGCCGGGAGGGCGGCGCGGGCCGCCGGACCGAGCAGTCCCAGATAGACCACGCTGTTGTAGCCGTCGCGCTCGCTGGCGCGCGGGAGCTGCTGGAGGATGAAGTCGACGGCCGGTGCGGCCTCGTCGCCGCCGATCTGTGCCATCGCCCGCACGGCCGCCCATCTCATGGCCGGGTCGTCGTCGCCGAGCTTTTCGGCGAGGCGTTTCATGGCCGGCCGCGCCGCCGCGCCCATGCGTCCCAGGGCGTCGACGGCGTCGATGCTCAGCTCGGGATCATCCAGCAGCGGCACGACGGCCGGGAACGCGTCGGCCGCCGCCGGCCCCAGCGTGGCGATGGCCTGAAGGGCCATGCCGCGCACGATGCGGTCGGGGTCGTGCAGCATCGTGACCAGCCTGTCGGTGAGCTCAGCGGCCGCGGCCCCGGCAAGCGCCGTCGCGCGGGCGCCGTGGCGGCGGAGGCCGGCATCGTCGCTGTTGAGGGCATCGCGGAGCACGGCGATGGGCCGCTGATCCTCCGGCGCGATGCGCGCCAGGGCGGCCGCCGCCGCGAGCCGCGCCGCCCACGCCTCATCATGCAGCAGGGCCGCCAGCGCCTCGGCCGCGGCGCCCGCGGCGGGACCGAGGGTGCGCAGATCGTCGGCCGCCTCCGCGCGCTCCGAAGGCTCGGCGCTACTCAGCCGCTCGATCAGCTCGGGAACCTGCTGTGGGTCGACCGCGCCGGGGCCGATCACGTACGTCGGGTTGGAGGCAACCGCCAGGACCCGCTCGGACATGCGCATGTTGGCGCGCATGCGCTGCACCTGCACGAATCCGGGAAGCCGAGCCCGGTTGAGGACCACGTCGAATGTTGCCCCCACCAGGTTGGCGCCGTGCGGCATCGTCGTGATGACGACATCCTCTCCCGCGAGCAGGCGCGGCACCGCCTCGGCCAGCCGGCTCACGCTGCCGCAGTACGCCAGGGGCAGCTCGGGCCGCTCCATCGCCACCCGCCACCATGCATCCTGGACGGGCTGCGCTTCATACCATTCAGGACCGATGCACAACAGGATCGTGCGCGACGAGAGGAACAGCACCGCGCGCTGCCCCGGCTCGGCCCAGAGCACGACGTTGCGCGAGACGGCCCCGGAGGCGGCATGCAGCCTCAGGCCGGACGCATCCCAGCGGCCCTTGAGGTCGCGCACCTTGTCCAGGACGATGGCCGCTCCCTCAGCGCCGGTCTTGCGGACCTCGACGAGGGCAACCTGTTCCGCCTCGCGGATAAGGCGCGGCAGCGTGGGCGCAAGATCGACGTAGGCCCCCGCCGATTCGGCAAGAAACCCCAGCACACCCAGCCACAGCGCGATCTTCGTGCTTCTCATGCCGGTTATTAAACGCCGGATGCGCTCGATAATTCCGCGCGATTGGCCGAGTCTCGCCCTGCATCGGCCTACTGGTCGATCAGCAGGCCATCGGTCATCCGCTTCTTCCGCGCAAAGCGCGCCGCCAGCGCCTCGCTGTGGGTGACGGTGATAAGAATGCTTCCGGCCTGGGCGGCCAGCTCGAGGATCAGATCGGCCACGGCGGCGGCGGTTCTGGCGTCCAGATTGCCTGTGGGCTCATCGCACAGCAGCAGAGCCGGATCGTTCATCAGGCCGCGCGCAATGGCCACGCGCTGCCGCTCGCCACCAGACAGCTCGGCGGGCAGATGCGTCAGGCGCTGGCCCAGCCCCACACGCTCCAGCAGCCGCCTGCCGCGCTCGCTGTCGGCCGGGGAGACGGGACCGGCGGCCAGCTTCGCCACCAGCACGTTCTCCAGCGCTGTGCACTGAGGCAGCAGGTGATGGTCCTGAAAGACGAATCCGATGTGGCGTGCGCGGAAGCGCGCCAGGTCGCGGGGCGGGAGGACAAAGGGATCCTCTCCGTCGAGGCGCACGGTGCCGGAGGTCGGACGGTCCAGAGTGCCCAGAATGTTCAGCAGCGTGCTCTTGCCAGATCCGCTGGGGCCGAGAATGGCCAGCGACTGGCCCTGCACAAGCTCCAGGTCGATGCCGCGCAGGACCACCAGAGGCTCGGCGGGCGTGGGATAGGCCTTGTGCAGGTCGCGGACCAGAAGCCGATGCTGTGCGTGCGTGTCGCTCATGTGCGTGCGGCCTCAAACACCTTGAGCATGTTCATCGCCATGTGCTCGTCGGTGAATCGCTCGCGCACGGCCTGCTGTCCGCGCCCGCCCAGCTCCGCGCGGCGCGCGGGATCGAGCAGCAGCTCGTGGAGGCGTTCGGCCAGCGCCTGGGCGTCTCCGGCCGGATAGAGCACCCCCCCGCCGGTGAGCCGGGCCAGTTCCGGGAACGCCCCGTGATCCGGCTTGACGAAGGGGACAGCGCGGGCCAGCCCCTCCAGCACGTAAATGCCCTTGGGTTCGGCGTAGGCGGCGGGAACGCTCAGCACGTCGATCGAATCGAGAAACGCCAGTTTGCCGCCCAGATCGACCTCGCCCTCATAGCTCACGGCGTCGGCGATGCCTTCAGCGCGCATGCGATCCTGAAGGCTCTCGAACCAGCGGCGGTGCAGCGGGCCGAGATAGCCGGCGGCCCTGAGCCTCGCCTCGCCCATTTGCGGCATGCGGCGGAGAAGGGCGAAGGCCTCCACAAGGCGGTCCAGCCCCTTTTCCGGGCAGATGCGCGCAAAGTAGCCGACGGTGGGAGGACGCTTTTGCGCTCCGCCGGCGCCGCCGTCCGACAGATACGAGAGGGCAATGCCCGGATACACCACGTCGATTCTGGACCGCGGCACGGCCAGGTATTCGGCCATGCGCGCGGCGTAGTAGTTGCTCGTGGCCACAAACCGGTCCACCTCGGCGGCGCGCTGACGGATGATCTGTTGCGCCTGGCTGCGATAGGGCTCGGCCATGGCGTCCAGGAAGATGTCCTCGCCGGTCAGCTCGCAGACCACCGGGGCCTTGAGTTCCTCGCGCAGCAGCCGGGCGATGCCCACGAACATTGCGTTGGGCAGCGTTATCACGTCGGGTCGCACGTCGTCGTGAAGGAATCGCGCCAGCCGCCGCAGCTCCTTGACCTGCGGGCCCTCTTCCCCACGCAGGATGCTCAGCACGAACGGACCCAGCTTGGCCGGCGACGTCTGCGCCCCGTAGCGGCCTGCCATGCGAAGCAGCCACGGGCGGTCCAGCAGCCAGTCGATCATGCGGGGGGTGTGGCGGAAGAGGCCCGAGGCAAACTGGAGATAGGCGTTGACGCCGCCGTAGAAGACCTGGTGGATGCTGGCGTCGGTGCTGTCGACGCGCAGCGGGGCGTACAGGGGCACGAGGGTGACGTTATGACCCAGGCGCCTGAGCGCGATGGCCAACTGGTTGTCGCGCAGGCAGCTCCCGCAGTACATGCCGGCGGCGCCGGCGGCGAGAATGCAGATGTTCAATGACGACACTCCCATGCTACAGCGGAAGCGGACGGGCGTTTGCACGATCGCGGCGCCGGCATGCGCCGTTTACGCCGGCACGCCCTCCAGAGCCTGCGGGAAGAACTTGTGGATCGTCTGCCGCGAGGGGGGCTTGGTCAGCAGCGACACTACGATCAGGGTCAGCACCGACGAGGCGAAGATGATGGCGACGGGCATCATGCCGAAGATCAGCAGCTCGTGCTCGCCGGCGGTGGGGCCCTGATGCCGCAGGTCGTTATAGAACAGGGCGCCGCCCACGGCCACCGTGACCAGCACCGACGCCATGGCCCCGGCGCGCGTCGCCCGCCGCCAGTAGACGGCCGCGAAGACGATGGGAAAGAGGCTGGCGAATCCGCTGAAGCACCAGACTCCCAGACGGAAGACGTGCTGGCCGGCGAAGACGGTCTGCGAGAGCCAGTAACTGATGGCGACGATGGCCACGATGAAGGCGCGGGCCAGCCAGATCTGCTGGCGGTCGCCCAGGCGGTCCTTGCCGAGATGGTAGACCACCACGTCGCGGGTGAACATGGTGCCGATGCACATGAACTGCGAGTCCAGCGAGGACATGATGGCCGCCAGAACGCCGGCGCCAAGCAAACCGCTGAGCCATGGGGAGTGAACCAGGTTGTTGACAACCGCGCCCAGCACGGCATTGGGCGGAACCTTGAAGCCCTGCCCGGCCGCCCAGATGCCGATCAGAATGCAGGGGACCCATACGATCATGATGCAGATGGGATGAGCGACGACGGTCAGACGGAAGGTCTTGGCGCTGCGGGCGGTAAGCCAGTGCTGGAAGAGGTGGGGGAACATGCCCACCGACAGCGGTATGAAGCAGTACGTGAGGAATTGCAGGTGCCCGATGGAGCCTTCGCGAACCAGCCGACTGGGCGCGTTTTCCAGTACCGCCTGCGAAGCCGCCGCCGGTCCGCCCAGCGCTTTGGCGACCAGGATGAAGGCGATCAGTCCCGTGCCCATGAATACGAGGGTCTGGAAGGTGTTGGCCCACACCGCTCCTCGCAGGCCGCCGAAAAACACGTAGGCGAGCACGACGCCGCAGATGACCAGGCCGGTGAGCCAGGGGGGCAGGCCGCCGCGGGTGGCCGCGAACGCCTCGGGAAACGCCCCGGCCGTCATGGTTTGAAGAAACCGGCCGGCGCCGATGATGCCGACGAGCAGGTAGGGGATGACCAGGAGAACCAGGACGGGAAACAGGAGGTTGCCCAGCCAGGGGGACTCGAAACGGTCGCGGAAGTACGACACCTGGGTGACGTATCCGTAGCGCTTGCCGATTCCCCAGATCTTGATGCCCACGAGGAAGAAAACCGCCGAGTGGATCAGCCCCGACCATGAGGCCATCAGACCGTATACGCCGATGCCGTTGCGGAAGCTCTCGCCGGTGCTGCCCACCAGCGCGAAGGCGGTCATGGTCGTGCCGAAGATGGACATCAGCAGCAGGAACGGCCCGATGGAGTGGCTGGCGACGAAATAGTCCTTCGTCGTCCCGCGGAAAAAAAAGTTGCTGGCAATTCCCAGCAGCAGCAGGAACGCGAGGTAGGCCACGATGACCAGAACTGGAATGACCTGCTCGTTCATGGCCGCACCCCCTCTTCAACGAGGCGCCGCTCCCCCACAGGGGCCGGGGAGATGGGCGCCACAGTGCCCTGGGTCCGCGGCGGGCCGCCGTCGGAATCGTCGCCCTGCGCCCAGGCCTCGACGGTTGAAGGCCATGCGAAGTTCACGGCCAGGAGCCACAGCAGACCGGCGCAGATCGAGAAAGCCATGTGATAGGCCAGGCCGATGGGCAGAAAACCAAGGACCAGAGTACGGTCGTTCCAGAACCAGAAGTCGTGATGCAGCAGGGCCAGGACAACGACCAGAGACCAGACCAGCTTGCGCGAAAACCGGCCGCGGGTCTCGCCTGCGCCGCCGTGTTGAGGCTGCGTGGAATGCATTGCGGACATGAACGGTGTTCTCCGAACGGGGATGGGCCCCGACACCCAAGGCCCAAGTATAGGCCCGCTCCGGCTTATCGTCTCTTTTGGGTACCGTATATCGCGCACAGCGTTGCAGCTCCCCCATCCCACGCCGCCGGAGCGGCTGACTCAACTCCCGAAGCACCCCACGCGAGCCTTTCCCATCCTTGCTCCCTCCCCCAGACAAGCCGTCGTCTGCAATAACATCAAGCTGGTCCGACATCAACAGGTGATTGCCGGTCCGCGGTCGCACGTGGAGGCGGACCGCATGGCGAGCGGAGTTGCACTTCCAGCGGAGGCCACAATCTGTGGGGCGGCCGGGGCTGACGCCGGAGGATTGGCCTGTTGTGAGGGCATCCGTTTGCCGATCCCGCCAGGGTCATGCTGTCGGCCGCCCCCTGCTCCCGCTGCATGTGCGGATCACGTGCCGGTGTGCCCGAAGCCCCCTTCGCCGCGCGCTGTGTCGTCCAGCTCCTGCACCTCCAGCAACTGCACCGCCGGCACCGCCGCGATCACCATCTGGGCAATGCGCATCCGCCGCTCGATCGTGAACGGCTCGTGTCCCAGGTTGATTACCGGACACATCACCTGCCCGCGGTAGTCGGAGTCGATGGTGCCCGGCGTGTTGACCAGCGTGATGCCGTGCCGCGCCGCCAGACCGGAGCGAGGCCGAACCTGCGCCTCGTACCCCGGCGGCACCGCGATGTGAAATCCGCAGGGGATCAGGCGAATCTCCCCCGGTCCCAGCGACAGCGGGCCGTCAACGGCCGCGTGCAGGTCGAATCCGGCCGAGCGGTCGGTCATGCGCCGCGGGAGAGGGATGTCCTCACATCCGGGGACGCGTTTGATTCTGATCTGGAGGGCTTCCATGGGCCGCGGGACGACGCTTTACCTTGCTTTTCGCCAGCAGTTCGATCACACGGGCCAGGATCTCCTGCGGCTCGGACATGCGGCCCATGCCCACGTTGCGGCAGGCCAGCCAGCCGGCCTCCGGGCCGATGAACTGATAGCCCAGGTCGGCGAGGCGGTCGATGTTCTGCGCCGTCACCGGATTCTCCCACATGCGGTGGTTCATGGCGGGGCAGAAGACCACCGGGCAGGCCGCCGCATTGATCATGAGGCTGACCAGGTCGTCGCAGATGCCGTGGGCCGCCTTGGCGAGGATGTCGGCCGTAGCGGGTGCCACGATCATCAGGTCGGCTTTCTCGGTGAGGCCGATGTGCTGCGGGTCGGACGAGTCGCGCAGGTCGAAAGTGTCGGCGCGCACCGGGCGCCCCGACAGCGACTGGAACGTAAGCGGCGTGACGAATCGCTGCGCCGATGCCGTCATGACCACGGTGACGCCCGCGCCGCGCTGCACGAGCCTGCTGACGAGGTCCGCCGACTTGTAGGCGGCGATGCCGCCGCAGACGGCGACGACCAGCTCGCGTCCGGCCAGGTTCTGGTCGGGCGGCGGCGGAAGGGATTCGGCGACTTCGTCCATGGGCTATTGGGGCCTGCTCAGGCCGCTCTTCTCGTAGTCGATGGCGATCTTGTTCTGGAGGATTTCCTGGATGACGACCTCCAGGTCGGTCATGTTGTGCCGCTCCACCAGAGGACGGGCGCCTTCCATCAGCTCCAGCATCCGCCGCTGGATGAGGGCGGTGAGCTTGAAACGGCCGCCCACCTTGTTGACGATCTCATCGCTCTTGAGGGCTTCGATCATTCGGACTCCTTGTGCAAACGGGCCCGCTGCTCCTGAACGAGCCGGGCGATTTCCTCGACGGCGCGTTCGAGCCGGTCGTTAACCACCATGCGGTCGAAGGCGCGGCTGCCCCGGGCCATGTGGATTTCGCGGCGGGCGTTGCGGAAGCGCCGGGCGATCTCCTCGGGCCCTTCGCGTGCGCGGCCGCGCAGCCGCTGTAGTAGTGTATCCTCGTCGGGTGGAAGAATAAACACCAGCAGGGCATCAGGCCGCTGATGTTTCACCTGAAGCGCGCCCTGGACGTCGATTTCAAGCAGGACGTCGCGGCCGGATGCGAGCGCTTCCAGGACGCGCTGCCGCGGCGTGCCGTAAAGTTCGCCGTGGACCTCGGCGAATTCCAGGAAATCGTCGCGCTCCAGCCGCCGCGCAAATTCCTCGCGGCTGATGTGCTCGTACTGCTTTCCGAGGGCATCGCCCGCCCGGTGCGGCCGCGTTGTCGCCGAGGTCATGAACAGCAGCCCCAGCCGCTCGCACAGCAGCCGCGCAATCGTGCTCTTGCCCACGCCGGAGGGACCGACGAGGACGATCAGCAGACCCGCGCTGTCAGACTGCTGGGGCATGGCCGGTACCTGGACCGCCGTCTACTCCACGTTCTGCACCTGTTCCTTGAGCCGGTCGATGGCGCCTTTGACGTCCACGATGTGCCGCGCGATCTGGGCGTCGTTGGCCTTGCTGGAGATGGTGTTGGCCTCGCGCAGCATCTCCTGAGCGATGAAGTCGAGCTTGCGCCCAGCGTACTCACCGCCGCGCCCGGCCTGCTCGAAGGAGTCCAGGTGGGCTTTGAGGCGCTGGATTTCCTCGCTGATGTCGGACCGCTCGGCGAAAACGGCCACCTCCTTCAGCAGATCGCTCTGGTCGACCTGGAGCTGGGCGGCGTGCAGGAGCTGGTTGACCCGTTGCGTCAGGCGTCGGTGGTAGTCCTCGATGACGAACGGCGCGCGTTTTTCGATCTCGCGCAGATGATCGGCGATGACCTGCACGTGGCGCATCAGGTCGGCGAAGAGCGCCTGGCCCTCGCGCCGCCGCATGGCCTGGAGGCGTTCGATGGCCGCCAGCGTGAGGCGGCGGATCATCTCGCCGTGGCGGGCGATCTCGTCGCTCTCGTCGCGCGGCTCCTGGCAGACGCCGGGCAGCAGTATCAGGCTGGCCAGGTCGATATGGACCGTCTTGTCCAGCTCGCGCACGGCCTGGAGCTGCCGCAGATAGGAGCGCAGCGCCTCGGAGTTGATGTGGTAGGCGGCCTCGGCGCTGTCGGTGCGCATCTTCAGGATGTAGGTGATGGAGCCGCGGCCGAGGTGTTCGCGCAGGAGCGTTTCCAGCTCGGGCTCCATGCCGCTGACGTTGTCCGGCAGTTTGATGACGGCCTTGAAGAAGCGGTTGTTGAGGGCGCGGATTTCGACGGCATAGTGGGTGCCGTTGGATTCGCCGGAGGCGTCGCCGAAACCGGTCATGCTTACAATCATCCGGATTCCTCGATCTGATGGCGGTGCTCAGGGTGAGGGCGCCTCCAGCGGCGCGCCCCCCGGCAAAGACCCGGAGGGCGGTGTCGGCGCCGGTCGCTGCGGCGTCGTGCTGGTCGGCGGTTCCACCTCCGGCAGACGCACACGGTCGGCATGCCGCTGGTTGGCGGCCAGGTTCAGCGCCACCGCCAGCAGCAGGAAGACGCCGAAGATGATGCTGGTGGCCCAGGTGAGCACGTCGCCGGTCTTGGCGCCGAAGGCGGTGTTGCCGCCCATGCCGCCGAAGGCGCTGGCGAGTCCTCCGCCACGGCCCTTCTGGATCAGGATGATGAGAATCAGCACGAGGCTGACCAGAATGAACAGCCCCATCATCAGGAAGAACAGTATTTCAAACATATCAGCTCCCAGGGGCGCCGCCACGGCGCGCCGCTATTTGGCGGCGTTGACGATTCGGATGAACGACTCGGCCTTCAGCGAGGCGCCGCCGATCAGCCCGCCATCGACATCGGCCTGGCTGAACAGTTCCGCCGCATTCTCCGGCGTGACGCTGCCGCCATACTGAATGCGCACGCGGGAGGCGAAGTCCCGGTTCCACATCGACGCCAGCGTCTGGCGGATGAAGGCATGGACCTCCTGAGCCTGAGCGGGCGTGGCGTTGCGGCCGGTGCCGATGGCCCACACCGGCTCGTAGGCGATCACCAGCCGGGCCGGGTCGTCGATCTTCCGATCCAGTTCCGCAAGCTGACGGCGAACCACCTCGAGCGTCTGCCCTGCGTCGCGCTCGGCGAGTTTCTCGCCGACGCAATGAACCAGGGTCAGGCCGGCATTGTAGATCGCCGCCGCCTTCAAGGCGACAAGCTCGCTGCTCTCATGTAGCACGTGCCGCCGCTCGGAGTGCCCCGCCAGACAGAAGCTCACCGACAGGTCCTTGAGCATGTCGGCGGAGATTTCGCCGGTGAAGGCGCCTTTGTCCTTATGATAGCAGTCCTGAGCGCCCAGCAGCACGGTGGAACCGGCCAGCGCCTGGCCCACCGCCTCCAGGTACACAAACGGCGGGGCCACGCCCACCTGGATGTCCCGCCGCGCGGCGGCGGCCACCGCACGCGCCAGCTCCACGGCCGACGCCCGGTTGGTGTTCATCTTCCAGTTGCCTGCTACGAATGAGACTCGCGACATGGTTCTTCCTGGGCTTTGGCGGGGCCGGTGGTTGCATCCGGCCGCGATCTATGAGACGGCGACGGCCTGCGGGGCCGGCACGAACTGCTTGTCGAACATGGCGGCCAGGGTGCGGAGGCGGCCCATCAGCTCGGCGAACGCTTCTGGGAGCAGCGCCTGGGGGCCGTCGCACTGGGCTTCGGAGGGGCTGTAGTGGACCTCGATGATGGTTCCATGGGCGCCGGCCGCGATGCCGGCGCAGGCGATGGAGGCGACCCACTCGCGGTTGCCGGCGGCATGGCTGGGGTCGACGATGACCGGCAGATGGGACCAGCCGCGCACTACAGGGATGGAGGTGATGTCCAGCGAATAACGGACGCTGTCCTCAAAGGTCTTGATGCCTCGCTCACAGAGGATAACGTTGGGGTTGCCCTGGCTCAGGACGTACTCCGCCGAGAGCAGCCAGTCCTTAACGCTGGCCGCCAGACCGCGCTTCAGGAGCACGGCTTTGCGGGTCTTGCCCACCTCGCGGAGCAGATCGAAGTTCTGCATGTTGCGGGCGCCGATCTGGAAAGCGTCGGCGTAGCGTTCGACCACTTCGACCTGGCGGGTGTCCATCACTTCCGTGCAGACGGGCATGCCCAGCTCGTCGCCGCAGGCTCGCATCCATTTGAGGGCCGCCTCTCCCAGACCCTGAAACGAATAGGGGCTGGTGCGCGGTTTGTACGCCCCCCCGCGCAGCACGCTGGCGCCCCCCGCGCGAACCGCGCGGGCGATGCGATAGAGCATCTGCTCGTTTTCCACGGTACACGGGCCGGCGATGCTCACGGCGTGCCGTCCGCCGACGCTGATCCGCGGCACCTTGCCGCCGCCGATCTGAACGACCGTGTCCTCATCGTGGAACTCCCGGCTGGCCAGCTTGAACGGCTGCATGATCTGCACGACCCGCTCGACGCCGTCCAGGGAGGCCAGATGATTCTGGTCGATCACCGTCTCTTCGCCGACCGCGCCGATGACGGTGCGGAACTGGCCACGGGAGAGATGTGGCCGGGCCCCCATGCGCTCGATTTCCGCGCAGACGCGGTCGATGCTGGCATCGGGGGCATTGGGTTTCATGACGATGATCACAACGGACTCCTTGACGCACCGGGTCGGCCGGCGGGGTCTCCGGGAGGAACCGGCCTTTGCCGCCAACAGCCAGATGAGGCAGTTTATGCGCCGCCGACCGGTAACACAAGGCTGGCACTTTCCAACTTGACCACGGGGACACCCGTGCTTACGAGGTGGCGGCACGTCGTTGGGCACGGGCGAGGACGCCCGTGCTACGTTGTGCGCCGGCGCGATCCCGGACACCGGCCACAGAGACTGTTACGCCCCGCTCCCGCCGCCTCTCGCCAACGCCGGTTTGCTTGCGCGGCCACCGTCACCTATCATCGGCTCGGACCTGCCATGCACCATGCTCTGAACGTTCTACCGGCTGCCCCGGCCGGGCCGGGCCCAAAGCCGGTGTGGCTCAAGATGAAACTGCCCGCCGGCGAAGGGTTTACGCGCCTGATGTCGCTGGTGAACGAGAAGCGACTGCACACCGTCTGCCAGAGCGCCAAGTGCCCCAATATGGGCGAGTGCTGGGCGGCGGGCACGGCCACACTCATGATCCTCGGCGACGTCTGCACGCGCTCCTGCGGGTTCTGCAACATCGCCACGGGCCGACCGCCCAAGCTCGATCTGGACGAACCCGTGCGCGTCGGCGCGGCGGTGGCGCAGATGAGGCTGGGACACGTCGTCATCACGAGCGTCAACCGCGACGAATTGCCCGACGGCGGCGCGGCGATCTGGGCACAGACCATCCGCGAAATCCGCCGCCAGTCGCCCGGAACCAGCATCGAGGTTCTCATCCCCGACTTCTGCGGCAACTGGGATGCCCTGGAGCTGGTCCTCGAGCAGCGCCCCGACATCCTGGGGCACAACCTGGAGACCGTGCCGCGCCTGTACCGGCTGGTGCGGCCGCAGGCCAAGTATCAGCGTTCGCTGCGGCTGCTGCAAATCGCCACGCAGCGCGGGCTGACGAGCAAGACGGGGCTGATGCTGGGGCTGGGCGAGGAGGCTCACGAGGTCGACGCGGTGATCGACGACCTGATCGCCAATTCGGTGCAAATCCTGACGCTGGGACAGTATCTGCAGCCGACCCCGCGCCATCTGCCCGTGGCCCGATGGGTCCACCCTCAGGAGTTTGAAGCATGGAAGCAGCGCGCCGAGGGGCGCGGTCTGCGGCACGTCGAGGCCGGTCCGATGGTCCGCAGCAGCTATCACGCCGAGAAACAGGTCAGCGCCTCCGGCCTGCGCTGACGCTCGGTTGCCATCGAAATGGAACTGCCGCGTCGCAATCGCGGAGACGAACTGCTGAGGCCCGGCGAACTGACGAGCATCCGCCGGCGGCTGCGGCGGATCGCGCCGGCCCACGATCTGGTGAGCGTGATCGCCTGCGCCTTCGACCATTGTACGCGCATGCTCCCGTTCATTTTCGCCGACACGCGAATGGCGCCCGCGGGCGTCCGGGCCATCGGCTCAGCCATGGTGGATGCCGGATTCGAGAAGACCCGGATCGTTTTGCAGCAGTGGAACCGGAATTTCCGGCCCTTGCGCATGCGACTGGACGGGCGCATTCCCGATCTGTTCCTGGTGTCGAGCATGGGCCTGCACTCCGAGCGGTGCATGGATCTGATTCGCGACGCTCGGCGCATCCAGCCGGATGACCGCCCGTTGATCATTGCCGGCGGCCCTCACGCCGTGTATCAGCCGTGGGAACTGTTCAGTGCTGATCCGCACGACCCGACGAGCGCGGATGTGGTGGTAACGGGCGAGGAATACGTCCTGCTGCACCTGCTGGAGGTGCTGCTTTCGCTGCGCAGGCCGGGCCAGTCGATGCGATCGGCCTTCCATCGCGCGCGAGACAGCGGGGCTTTGGATGACATCCCCGGGCTGATGTACGCCCGCGGCGAGCGCGACGGCGTGGCCGAGGAACTCGTGGACACCGGCATCCAGCGACTCGTCGGCGATCTGGACGAGCTGCCGGACCCCGTTCTGGGCTATCGCCTGCTGGAGCCGCCAGGCCGGCACGCCACACTCAGCTCGCGCGCGGTGGAGGCGGACCGCGTGCGCAAGCTCACGCCGATCAGCTCGCTGGTGCTGACGTTCGGCTGCAAGTTCGCCTGCGCCTATTGCCCGATCCCCGCGTACAACCAGCGGCAGCACCGCCTCAAGAGCCCCGGTCGCATCGCGGAGGACATGTGGCGGCTGCACCGGGAGTACGGCCTGCGCTACTTCTTTGGCGCCGACGACAACTTTTTCAACAACAAGGCCCGCGCCCTGGACATCGTGCAGACTCTGGCCCGCGCGGAATTTGACGGCGTGAGCCTGCGGCGCAGGGTTCGCTGGTACACCGAAGTTACCGTCCACGACACGCTTCAGATGAAGGAGCACCTGTCGCTGGTGCATGATGCCGGCTGCCGAGCGCTGTGGTTGGGCGTGGAGGACATGACCGCCACCCTGGTCAACAAAGGCCAGAGCGTTGACAAGACCAACGAGGCGTTCGGGCGGTTGCGTGCGGCGGGCATCTGTCCGATGCCCATGATGATGCACCACGACTCGCAGCCGCTGTACTCACGGCGCGGCAACTATGGATTGCTCAATCAGATCCGACTGCTGCGCCGGGCCGGGGCGGTGTCGCTTCAGGTCCTGATGATCACCCCCTCGGCCGGCACGAGGCTCTACGAGCAGACGTTCACCAGCGGCCAGGTGATCAGCAGCGCCGGCGGCCGGCGGGTCATGCCGCCCATGTACGATGGCAACTATGTTGTGGCTTCGGGCCTGAAACGTCCATGGCGAAAGCAGCTTAACATGCTGATCGGGTACATGAGTTTCTACAATCCGCTGCGGCTGGCGGTGGCGCTGTGGCATGGAAAGACCAGAGTGTCTCTGAAGCCGGCTCTGTGGCAGGTGCTGGGGATGCTGGGACTGTTTCACACGATCCGCCGCACGGCTGGGTGGATCTTGAGGCTGATGTCCGGCAGGATCGAACGGCTGAGCCAGCCGCCGGAAAGCCCGATCCCGATCCGCGGTGTGCAGGGGGCGCCGCCGAGCCATTGCGCATCCGGTGAGCCGGCGGCCCCGCGGCTGGTGCAGATCGGGCGGTGAATCACCTGGACACCGGATACGGCACCGTGCGGCTTGAGGCCGCAGGCTGATCGGCGAGCCACTGGACCCACTGATCCATTCCCTCTCCGCTCACCGGCGAGAGCCGCAGCAGCGGCACCTTCGGATTGAGCTGCCGGATGTCACGCTCAAACAGCTCCAGATCAAACGGGATGTGCGGCAGAAGATCCGTCTTGCTCAGCAGCAGCACGGCCGACTCGCACACGAGGAATGGGTGCTTGGCGGCCTTGTCGTCGCCGCCGCTGACGGCGAACATGCCCACCTTGACATCCTGGCCCAGGTCAAAGCCCACGGGGCAGATCAGGTTGCCGACGTTTTCGATGAAAAGGATGTCCACGCGCGAAAGGTCGATGCGCGAGAGGGCCTGGCGGACGTGGTTGGCCTCCAGATGGCATCCCTTGCCGGTGTTGATCTGAACGACCTGGTCGCAGTAGCGCGCCATGCGGTCGGCGTCCCGCTGTGTCGCAAGGTCGCCGACGATCACGGCGCAGCGGAGCCGGCCCTTGAGACGCTGGAGCGTGGCCTCGATCAGCGCGGTCTTGCCGCAACCGGGGGCGCCGATGAGGTCGACTGTGAACACGCCAGCGCTGCGAAGCGTCTGGCGGTTGATGGCCGCGATCTCATCGTTGAGCTTCAGCACATTCTCTACAACCTGAACCTGCATCGGATTGCTCCTCGCTGGGATCATCAACGATCAGTGTCCGCAGCAGAAGGTCGGCGCCGCCGACGGGATGGGCCTCGTCCGCGCCGCACGAACATGTGGCCGAAAGCTCCGGCGCGGTCCATTCGCGACCGCAGGCGCCGCAACGGAGGCGCCAGGGAAGCTGGACAAGCTCGATCTTCGAGCCGGCCAGGTCCGTCGAGTCGGTGGCCGCCTGCCAGGCCCAGCTCATCGCATCCGGATCGATTCCCTGAAGGGGGCCGGCCTCGATGACCAGCCGCCGCAGCATCGTGCCGGGCGGCACGTGCCGCTTCGCCAGCTCGATCAGAGATTGGGCGATGCAGAACTCGTGCATGTGCCACGGGATCGCAGTTGCGCCGCCATCGTAGCACGGGCGTCTCGCCGGTGCCTGGGAGCCGACGCCCACTGCTGAAGGGCACGGGCAGGATGCCCGTGCTACAAAGTTGCGGCCGCGCCGTTCTGCCGCGGGGCCTTGCGCGCCAGCACGGCGCCGACCAATGATCGTACGCGCTCGACGACAGTGTCCACCGCCGCCGCGACCTCGGGCGAGAGTCCCTCGCCCATCTCGAACTCGCGCCCGCCGATCGAAAACAGCAGCCCCCGGGCACAGCGGCCGTACAACTGCGCCGCCGTGCCCAGAAGCTGGGCGGGATTCACCTCGTGAAGCAGGCTCAGCGCCGTGTTCGACGCCGGCTCCACCTCGCGCACCACGATGTGCCCCGGCGGATCGACGCAGCTCGCGTCGATCATCACCACCAGCTCAACCTGGCTGACGGTCTCGGCGAGCTCGGGCGTGAGCTGGTTGCGCACCAGCACGCGCACCCGGTCGGACGGCAGCAGATCGTCCAGCCGCTCGGCCGCGAACCAGCCGGCGCCGTCGTCGCGGCGCAGCGAGTTGCCATATCCCACGACCAGTACGCGAGGTGGATCAGCGCTGAAGCTCATCGACAACCTTTCCGGCCGGATCCAGCAACTGAATCCGCAGGGGCATCTTTCCCACCGCATGCGTGGCGCAGCTCAGGCACGGGTCGAAACATCGGATGATCGCCTCGACGCGGTTGAGCATGCCTTCCTGGAGCTTCTGGCCGTCCACGAAATGCTGGGCCACCTGGAGCACACCCCGGTTCATCGCCAGGTTGTTGTGGCCGGTGGCGATGATGAGGTTGGCCCAGGTGATCAGCCCGTTGCGGTCGATCTTGTAGTGATGGATGAGCGTGCCGCGCGGCGCTTCGGCGACGCCGATGCCCTCCAGCCGATTGGGCCGCGCCCGCGCCCGCACGTAGTCGGAGAGGATTTCGGGGTCGGCCAGGAGCTGCTCCATGCGCTCGATGGCGTAGATGATCTCGACCAGCCGGGCGTAGTGATAGTGGAATGAGCTTAGGACCGCGCCGCGCTGGAGCTGGCGGAACTCAGCCCATTCCTGGTCGGCGATGGGCGTGCCGCAGCGGTCGCAGATGTTGAGGCGCGCCAGCGGGCCCACGCGATAGATGCCCTGCGGATAGCCCATCGGTTTGTAGTAGGGGAACTTCATGAACGAGAACGGCTCGACCGCCTCGGCAATGATGTCGGCGTAGCGGTCGGTGGGCACCTTGTCGGCGATGATGCGGCCCTGGGCATCGCAGACGCGCAGGACGCCGTCGTAGTGCTCCAGCAGACCCTCGGGCGTGACCAGGCCCATGAACAGGGTCGGGAAGTTGCCGAAAGCGCGCGCCTCCTCGGAGAACTCCTCCAGGCTGTTCTTGAACCAGTGGATGGTCTTGCGGGCGATGGCCAGCGCCTCGGGCAGCATGGCGCGTATCCGCTGGTGCTTGTCGGCCGTCAGCGGCTCATTGACGCCGCCGGGCACCGTCCAGGCGGGGTGAATCTTCTTGCCGCCGAGGATTTCGATGATGGTCTGGCCGATCTGCCGCAGGCGGATGCCGTCGCGCGCCAGATCCGGGCGCTGGGCCAACACGCCCAGCAGGTTGCGCTTCGCCGGGTCGGCGTCCATGCCCAGCAGCAGGTCGGGCGAGGACAGATGGAAGAAGCTCAGGGCGTGCGACTGCGTGATCTGCGCCAGGTTCAGAACCCGCCGCAGCATGTTCGCAGCGCGGGGGATTTCCACGGCCAGCAGTTCATCACAGGCCTTGCTCGAGGCCAGCAGGTGACTCACCGGGCAGATTCCGCAGGTGCGGGCGGTGAGCGACGGCATTTCCGTCAGCGGCCGGCCCTCGCAGAACTTCTCGAACCCGCGGAACTGCGTCACGTGGAGGTGCGCGTCGGTGACCGTGCCCTGATCATCCAGTTGCAGGGTGATTTTGGCGTGGCCCTCGATGCGGGTCACAGGTTCTATCACTAATTCACGGGACATTCGTCTTGCTCCTTCATTGGCCGAAGCGGGTCATGGCGCTGACCTCGGGCATGCGCCCGGCCAGCAGCTCGGAAAGAACATGGAAGATTGCATCGGCGGGGGGCGGGCAGCCGGGGACGAAGACATCGACCTTGACGAGGGCGTGGATCGGCTTCACCTGGTCCAGCAGGACAGGCAGGTGCGTCGTCGGACGCTGCGGCGTCGTGGCCGTGTTCTCGAAGTAGGCGCGCCTGAAGACGTCGTCCAGACTGTAGGTGTTGCGCATGGCCGGCACGTTGCCGGTGACGGCGCAGTCGCCCAGGGAGACGACGATGCGGCTGTTGGCGCGGACCTTGCGAATCTTCCGCACGTCCTCGTCGGATGCGATGCCGCCCTCCACGAGCGTCACATCCACCCCCTCGGGAAACTCCTTGGCGTCCACGAGCGGTCCGTAGACCAGCTCGATCTTGCCGGCGATGTCAATGAGCCGCTCATCCAGATCCAGCAGCGACATATGACACCCCGAGCAATTGTCGAACCATATTGTGGCAAGCTTGATCTTGTTCATTGGGTATTGCCTCGCATGACGCGCAGATAGGTCAGGAAGTCGCGGCGCTTCTCCATCTCGGCCACGCCGGTGCCCTTGCGGCTGAGCGCGCCCGTCGGGCAGGCGTTGACGCACTTGCCGCACATGGTGCAGCTTGTCGAGTCGCCCCAGGGCACGTCCAGGTCGATGATCACCCGCGAATCGACGCCGCGGCCGCGCACGTCCCAGGTGTGCGCTCCCTCGATCTCGTCGCACACGCGCACGCACCGCGTACACAGGATGCAGCGGTTGTGGTCCTGGCGGAACAGGTCGTGCGACGAATCGAACGGCATCCGCGGATGCCGGTAGGGCATGTCGATGTGGGTGATCCCCAGCTTCTGGGCCATCGCCTGAAGCTCGCAGAAGCCGTTGGAGACGCACACCGAGCAGACGTGATTGCGCTCGGCGAAGAGCAGCTCCATGATCCGGCGCCGGTACTTCTGAAGCCGGGCCGAGTCGGTGATCACCTCCATGCCCTCGGCCACGCGCGTGACGCAGGCCGGCAGAAGCCTGGGCGAGCCCTTCAGCTCGACGACGCACAGGCGACAGCCGCCCCAGCCGCTGAGACCTTCAAGGAAGCACAGGGTCGGGATAAAGATGTCGTTCTCGCGGGCAACTTCCAGAATCGTCTGGTCCGACTGGGCGGAGACATCCCGGTCATTGATCTTGAGTGTTACTACCGTGGTCTGTCCGTTCATCGTGCCACCTCCACGGGCTGAGCGGCGCCGTTGCCGTTGTGATCGTCGGGCCTGAGCCGCGCATCGTATTCGTTCTTGAAGTAACGCAGGGTGCTCAGGACGGGGTTGGGCGCGGTCATGCCCAGCCCGCACAGGCTCGTGTTGCGCACCACGTCACACAAATCCTTGAGATACTCGACATCGGCCGCCGTGGCCTGGCCTCTGGTGATCTTCTCGAGCACGTCGTACATCTGGGCCGTGCCCACGCGGCAGGGGACGCACTTGCCGCAGGATTCGGTCATGCAGAACTCCATGAAGAACTTGGCCACGTCAACCATGTCCGAGGTTTCGTCCATGACGATCATGCCGCCGGAGCCCATGATGGAGCCGACCTGGGCCAGCGACTCGTAGTCGACCGGGATGTCCAGGAACTGTTCGGGGATGCATCCGCCGGAAGGACCGCCGGTCTGCACGGCCTTGAATCTGCGCCCTTCGGGAATGCCTCCGCCCACCTGATAGATGATCTCCCGCAGCGTGATGCCCATCGGCACCTCGATCAGCCCGGTGTTCTGAACGCGTCCGGCCAGGGCGAAGACCTTGGTCCCCCTGGACTTCTCCGTGCCGATGCCGGCGAACCAGTCGGCGCCGTTGCGGATGATCGCCGGCACGTTGGCCAGCGTCTCGACGTTATTGATCAGCGTCGGCGCTCCCCACAGACCCCCCTCGGCCGGATACGGCGGGCGCGGGCGCGGCTGTCCGCGCTTGCCTTCCACCGAGGCGATCAGGGCCGTCTCCTCGCCGCAGACGAACGCGCCGGCGCCGAGGCGGATTTCGATACTGAAGGAGAAGGGCGTATGGAAAATATTGGTACCCAGCAGTCCCAGCCGTTCCGCCTGGCGGATCGCCAGCTTCAATCGCTTCACGGCCAGCGGGTATTCCGCCCGGACATAGATGTACCCCTGGCTGGCGCCCACCGCGTAGGCCGCGATCGCCATGCCCTCCAGGACGCGGTGCGGATCGCTCTCCAGCACGGCGCGATCCATGAAGGCGCCGGGGTCTCCCTCATCGGCGTTGCAGATGACGTACTTGGTTGCTCCGGCCGCCTTGGCCACCGTGCCCCACTTCAGTCCCGTGGGGAACCCCGCCCCGCCGCGTCCGCGCAGGCCGGATCTGGTGATCTCGGCCACCACTTCCATCGGCTTCTTCGTCGTCAGCACGTCCAGAAGAGCCGCATAGCCGTCGGCGGCGATGTACTCCTCGATGCGCTCGGGGTCGATGACGCCCGAGTTCTCCAGCACGATCTTCTTCTGACGCGTGAAGAACGGGACGTTCGTCGGGCAGACAAGGCGCTGCACCGGCGCCTGGTCCAGCGCCGCAACGATCTCCGCCGCGTCGGCGGCCGTGACCGACTGATACATCAGTTCCGGCACGCTCGATTCCCTGCGGCCGCTCTCCTGGCCGTTGATCGTCACCTTATCCACGGTCACCAGCGGTCCCGCGGCGCACAGTCCCAGGCATCCGACGCCCTTGACGTCGCAGTGGCTGTCCAGACCGCGCTGCTTGACCTCGTTCTCGAGGGCCTGCTGCACCTGGTCGGCCCTGCTGGAAAGGCAGCCGGCGGCCACGCACACGTTGATGGTGTGCCTGTACTGCGACTGCATCGTGCGCTCGGCGGTTGCAATTTTGTTGAGCTCTTCCGGGTTCATTTCTCATCCCACTTTCCGAGGCGGTTGATCAGATCACTGCTCGTCACCTTGCCGGCCACTTCGCCGTCGAAAACAACGGCCGGCGCCAGTCCACAGGAACCCACGCAACGGGCGGTAAGCAGGGACAGATTGCCGTCGGCGGTGGTCTGTCCAGGCTTGATGCCATACTTCCGCTCGACGCTCGAGATCAGCTCGCCCGCGCCCTTGATGTAGCACGCCGTGCCCATGCATACGACGCAGGTGTGCTTGCCGGGCGGGCGGAGCGTGAAGAAGTGATAGAACGTGGCCACGCCGTAGACCTTGCTCATCGGCAACTGGAGCAGGTTTGCCACGTAACGCAGGGCATCCTCGTCAAGGAAGCCGAAGGCCTCCTGCACGCTGTGCAGGGTTTCGATTAGGGCATGGCGGGCGTTGCCATGCCGTCTGGCCGTGGCCTCGACGATCTTCCAGCGCTTGTCTTTCGACGGAGCGACCGGCTTGGCCATCAACATCGTCATCAAAAGCCTCTCTTTCATGGGGGCGGTGATCGACCGCTCCCGTCAACCATGTAATTGCGGCCATTGGGACCGCGATAACCCGCGACAGCGGGGTTCAGTTCGGTTCCGGCAAATCCGTGCGTTTTTTCACGAACTTCCTCTCATCCGCGGCGCCGGCACACGGTGCGCCGGACGCCGCGGCCTCAGCAAATCCTCGGCAACTGTTCTCCGTATGGCTTCTGGAGTATGCGCCTGCCTCCCAGCGGCGTCGTCAGCTCGCAGATGCCGTCGCGCTTCTGCTCCACGCGCCCGATCACGCGCGACTCGGCGCCCAGCGGATGCCGACACATCGACTCAAGCGCCTTCTCCACCTGATCGGACCGCACAACCACCACCACCTTGCCTTCGTTGGCCACTTCCAGCACATCCAGCCCCAGCATCTCGGCCGCGTGCCGCGTCTCGCCGCGCACGGGGATGGCCGCCTCATCCAGCACCACGTGCAGACCGGTCCGGCAGGCCAAATCCGCGCACACGCCCGCCAGCCCGCCGCGCGTCGGGTCGCGCATGAAGACCACGCCATCCGTTCCCTCCAGCAGCGCCGCGATCAGACCGTTCAGCGGCGCTACGTCGCTGCGGATCACGCTCTGCACCTGCGGCATCTCCCGCGCCAGCATCACCGCCAGCCCGTGATCGCCGATCGGACCATTGATGATGATCGCATCGCCCGCCCGCACCTGCTGCGGATGCAGCTTCACCTGCGGCCTGACCAGCCCCACGCCCGCCGTCGTGATGAACACGCCGTCGGCCTGGCCGTGTCCGACGACTTTCGTATCGCCCGTGGCGATTCGCACGCCGGCCTCGCGGGCGGTGTCGGCAACCGAATCGAGGATTTCCTCGACCAGCGCCCTCTCGATTCCCTCTGCCAGAATCAGGCTCAGGGCCAACGCCATCGGCTGCGCGCCGCACACCGCCAGGTCGTTCACCGTCCCGCTGACCGCCAGGCGGCCGATGTCCCCCCCGGGAAACTTCAGCGGCTGGACCACATAGCTGTCGATCGTCATCGCCAGCCGCCGGCCGTCGGCCTCGAGGATGGCCGAATCCAGCAGATCGTTCAGCAGCACGTTGCCCAGGCGCGGCAGGATCGAGCCGGCGATCAGTTCGTCGGTAAGCTGTCCGCCGCCGCCATGGGCGAGCAGGATGTGCCCGCCGGCGCCCGATGCGCTGTTGCGGGTGGAGGTTGTGTTGCTCGATCTTGTCATCTGCCACTCAGCCAGTTCGGAGTACAAGCTTCAGTTCAGCCCACGCGGCTCGCCGGCAGGCTCGCCCTCCCTTTGAGGTCCGCGCGCCGATACTTGAACCACGCCTGACACGTTCCTTCCGAACTCACCATGCACGGACCGATCGCGTTCACCGGTGTACACACCTTCGCGAACAGGGCGCACTCCGCCGGCGTACAGCGGCCTGTTATCACCTCGCCGCAACGGCAGGCGGGCGGCTCCGGACGGTCCGGCTCGGCCAGCTCGAAGCGCCGCCGCGCATCAAACCGTTCGTACTTCGTTCGGATCGCCAGTCCGCTGTGCGGCAGCATCCCCAGCCCGCGCCATCGCGCATCGCACGGCTCGAACACCTCATCAATCGCCGCCGCCGCCCGGCGGTTGCCTTCCGGCGTCACGGCCTGCGGATACTGGTTCTCCAGCCGTGCCACGCCGTCACGCGCCAGCTCAGTCAGCCTGGCCAGCGCCGCGGCGATCTGCACGTCCTCAAATCCGGCCACCACGCACGACAGCCCATACTGCTCCACGATCGGCCGATACGCATCGCTGCCGATCACCACCGACACGTGCCCGGGACACAGGAAGCCGTCCACGTTCACCTGGCCGCCGTCCAGCAGCGCCCGCATGGCCGGGATGATGCGCTTGTGGCTGGCCAGGGCGCTGAAATTGTCCAGTTTCAGCCGCCGCGCCTCCTGCACCACTATGGCCGTGGCCGGCGTGGTGGTCTCAAACCCGACGGCGGCGAACACCACCTGCCTTTGCGGTTCGCTGGCGGCCAGCGCCAGGGCATCCATGGGGCTGTAGACGACCCGCACATCCGCACCGCGACTGCGCGCCGTCTCCAGGCTGCCCGAGCTGCCGGTCACTCGGATCATGTCGCCGTAGGTGCAGAGGGTCACGCCGGGGCGGAACGCCAGCTCGATGAACAGATCGATCTCGCCCTGGGCGGTCACGCATACCGGGCAGCCCGGCCCGCTCAGCAGCGTCACGTTCGGCGGCATCAGGCTGTGCAGGCCGCACCGGAACGCGTTCACCGTGTGCGTCCCGCAGACCTCCATGAAATGCACGGGTCTGCTCAGCGCCGCCGCAGCCACGCGCAGCCTCTGCAGCGCCTCGCGGGATTCAACGGTTCGGCGTGCCATCGCTTCCTTCCGCGGCCACGGCCGCTTCAAGGTCTTCCAGGACGGCGAAGGTCTCTTCGGCCGACTTGCAGTCCAGGTACTGGATGGCAAAGCCGGCGTGAATCAGGACCCAGTCGCCGACCTTGGCCTCCGGAACCAGCAGCGTGTTGATGCGCACGCGGTTGCCGTGCAGGTCGGCCACGGCCTGGTCGCCTTCGCACTCCACGATCTTCGCCGGTACAGCCAGACACATCATGCACCTCGACTTTCCACCAGGCCGCGCGCAACCCTGGCCGCGGCCACAGCCGCCTGACCCAGGGCCAGCCCGCCATCGTTGGGCGGAACGACGCGGTGGCGCAGGACCAAAAGCCCCCGCGCCTCCAGGTCCCGGCTCAGCAGCTCCGTCACGATCTGGTTGCAGAAAACGCCGCCTGAGATCGCGATCGTCTTCAGGTTCAGTCGCCCCGCCGCCTCAAGAGCAGCCCTCGCCCATGCCCGGGCAAACTGCGCGTGAAACAGCGCGGCCAGCTCTGCGGTCGGCGCACCTTCCTGCATTCTCAGCAGCAGATCGAGCACCAGCCGCGAGAAGTCGATCTGGAAAGGCTCAGTCCCTGTAATCTCAAACAAATCCGCGCCGCCGGGCGCTCTCTCGCAGGCGCTGGCCAGAGACTCCAGCCGCATCGCCGCCTCGGCCTCGAAGCTGTTCTGGCGGCACACGCCCAGCAGCCCGGCCACGCCATCGAAAAGCCGGCCGGCGCCGGTGCTGGTGATGCATCCCGTGCCTCTCCGCAGCATGCCTGCGAAGAACGCGCGCTCCTCTGCATCAGGCACGATGCGCGCAGCGGCAGGATGCTCGTCAAACCGCTCGCCCAGCGCCTGCTGGAGCAGGGCCAGGGCGCATCGGCGCGTGTCTCTGGCGGCGGCATCGCCGCCGGGCAGCCGCATCGGCCGCAGATGTCCGATGCGCTGGTACTCAAGCAAATCGGTCGCCAGCAGTTCACCTCCCCATGCGGTGCCGTCCGGCCCATACCCCACGCCGTCGCACACGATTGCCAGCACCGGGCCGCTCTGCCCATGCTCGGCCATGACGGCCGCTGCGTGGGCGTGATGATGCTGGACGCCCACCAGCGGCACCCCCAGCCGCCCGGCCAGCCCCCGGGCATACTGGGTGCTCACATAGGCCGGGTGCAGGTCGTGGGCGATCCACGCCGGCTTCACGGAGAACAGGTCGCACAGGTCGTCGATGGCCTTTCGGAAGCCCTCGTAAGCGGCCGGGTGAGTCATCTCCCCCAGATGATGGCTCAGCACCGCACGGGAGGCGCGAACGACGGCCACGGTGTTCTTGAGTTCTCCGCCGACGCACAGGCCTTGCGATTCGGTCTCGACAGGCAGGCGGATGGCGCCCGGCACGTAACCGCGCGCCCGCCGTATCGGCAGCGGCGGCTGGCCGGGCATGTCAAGAAGAACCGAATCATCGACCGGCCGCTCGATGGGCCGATCGTGCCACAGGATGGCGTCGCAAATCCCCCCGAGGCGCACCAGGGCCTCGTTATTGTCGATCACCAGCGGCTCATCGGAGAGGTTGGCGCTGGTCATCACAAGTGCCGAGTGCTGAGTGCTGAGTGCTGAGTGGAGAGGATTTTCGATTTTCGATTTTCGATTTTCGATTGGGCAGGAGCTGGCAGTTGCCGGTTGCCAGTTGCCAGCGAGGAAGGTCCCAGTGGCCATCGTGCCCTTCGGCATTGGTCCTTCGTCCTTCGTCATTGATTCGGGCTTCGAGCTTCGGGCTTCGTCATTGCTCATTGCCCCAGCGCCCTCATCACTGAACCCTGAACCCTGAACCCTCAACCCTCCCATCGCCGCAAACAACAAGTGCTGAATCGGCGTATACGGCAGCATCACCCCCAGCCTGTGATTGTCCGGGGCGACCGACTCGGCGATGCGCACACCAGCCCGCCTTCTTGCCAACACAATCGGGCATGCCGGCGAGAGCATCGCATCGACGGCGGCGTCGCTCAGCTCCACCAGCTCCCGGGCGGCCGCCAGATCGCGGCACATGATGGCGAACGGCTTGGCATTGCGCTGCTTGAGCCGACGCAGCCGCGCCACGGCCGCCTCGTCATCGGCCCGCACCGCCAGATGGAAACCGCCCAGTCCCTTGATGGCGACAATCCGGCCTTCGCCCAACAGACGGGCGGCCTGGACGATCGGATCGCCCGCCATCGGCCAGCCGCGACAGTCCACCAGGCTCACTTTCGGCCCGCAGTCGTGGCAGGCGATCGGCTGAGCGTGAAACCGCCGATCGGCCGGGTTGGAGTACTCATCCGCGCAGGCCGGGCACATGTGAAAGCCGGCCATCGTTGTGTTGGGCCGGTCATAGGGGACGCGCCGGATGATCGAATAGCGCGGCCCGCAATTCGTGCAGTTGATCAGCCCATAGCCCGCGCGGCGATCGGTCTGGCCAAGCAGCTCGCCAAGACAATCGGGGCAGAGGGCCGTATCCACGGTCACTTCCGCGCTGGCCTGGGCACTCCGATCGCTATCGGCGATCTGAAAGGCGCTCTCAGCCTCGTTGACGGTCAGCGCGGTGGCCGACATCTGGTCGATCACGGCCAGGGCCGGCCTGCGGCGAACCAGATCGGCGGCGAAGCCGTCCAGAGCCGCCTCATGCCCCTGGGCTTCGATGATGACCCCTCCAGCGTCATTACGCACGGAGCCGCTCAACCCCCATTCCGTGGCCAGGCGATAGACAAACGGCCTGAAGCCCACGCCTTGGACCTGGCCGCGGATGTGCCAGCGTCGGCGAGCAAGGGGGGTTTGAATATGGGCTTCTTTCAGTGCCATAGCCAAATAGGATCAAGTTGTCCTTTATTCTTCCATGAACGGTGGGAAAAGTCAAATGCCGTCTGGCGTTGCAGCATTGGTTGGATTCTGAGGCATGTCGGCACCCCAGAAGCCGCACCGCGGCCGCATCTCTGCACCTGCGGCTGGGCCAATTCTGTCCTCGCTCGCGTTTCCTGCTATATTGACCACATGCGGGCCGTGCCCAGCAGCCAGTCGGTCATCTGCAAGATCATCGAGAATCCGCTCCTGGACGGCTGCGCCAGGACGGGCCACGCCCGCGTTTCTGGAGAATGCGCGAATCGAGGCCGAGGAAGTGGTGTGGCGGCTGGCCGATCATCCATCGACGGCGCTGTGGTGCGGGAATAACGAGATCGAGCAGGGCTGGGCCTACTGGGGCTGGCGAAAGAGCATGCCCCATCGCTTCGTCGACTTCATCAAGCTCTTCTGCCGCACGCTGCCGGCCGTCATCAGGCGCCTCGACCCGCAGCGCCCCTACCGCGCCTGCTCGGAATCCAGCGGCCCGCCCTACGGCGTACACCCCAAGGACCCGCGCAAGGGCGATGTCCACTACTGGGGCGTGTGGGTGCCCTCCGAACCCATCGAAGCGTACGAAAAGCTGCGGAGCCGATTCGTCTCCGAGTTCGGATACGTCGGCTTCTCCGACATGTCATCCACGCGCAAGGTCATCCCCGCCGCGCAACTGCGCCTGGGCAGTGCGGCCATCGAGGATCGCATGCGCTGGCCGGCCGCCAACGTCCGCGACCAGTATCCCAACGGCATGCGCGTGCTGGAGAAGTACCTGGCCGAACACACGGGCATTCCCGACGACTTCGAGCGCGTCGTCTACCTCTCGATGCTGCTCCAGGGCTTTGCCATCCAGACCGCGATCGAAGCCTGGCGCCGCCAGAAGCCTTTCTGCATGGGCGGGCTTTACTGGCAGCTCGATGCCTGCTGGCCGGAGATCGGCTGGGCGTCGCTGGATTACCATGGCCGCTGGAAGGCGCTTCACTACATGGCGCGGCGCTTCTTTGCGCCGGTTCTGGCCAGCGCGCAGCTCGTCGAGGGCGGCGCCGAACTGTACGTCAGCAGCGATGTCGATCGGCCGCTTGCCGGCAGACTCCAATGGGCGCTGATGAGCTTCGACGGCAGCGTGCTCGAAAGCGGCCGGGAGCCTGTGCGCCTCAAGCCGCAGGAGAACCGCCGCATCCTCCGCCTGCGCCTGGGCCAACATGATCCGAAGACGGTCTTTCTGAGCTATCACTTCGCCGCCGCCGGGCGCGGGAGCCGCAACGTCAAGTTCTTCGCGCCGTTCAAGGACCTGGCGCTGGCGCGCCCGTCGCTGCGACACCGCGTCGTCGGGCGCCCGCTCAGCCTGGCCGTTGAGGTGAGCGCGGACCGCCCCGCCTTCTACGTCTACCTCAACCAGAACGACGTAGCCGGCCATTTCCAGGATAACTTCTTTCACCTGATGCGAGGCGAGACGCGGCGTATCGCGTTCGACGGCCCCGCCAGCGCAGCGCAGTTGAGAAAGCAGCTTTCCGTAGCGCATCTTGGCGCTGCGCCCATGTCGGCGGCATAGGCGGTTCCGTGCGGATCCCGAACAGGGCCTGCCGATCCGCACCGTCAGATTTGAGTTGCAGCCCGCGATCGCGGGCGGGATGCGGCGAGGATCCCTTGCCTTCGACCGCGCAAAGGACGGCAAAGGCTCCCGCGCTATTCGCCGATCTCGATCCTCAGCTTCAGCACGTTCAGGTCGCGGGCGATGAAGCCGCGCAGCGTGTTGTTGTTCTCGAAGACGAGCCGGCTGCCGCGCAGCGTGGGCGCCCCCTCCACCGCCTCCTGGTCGTTGACGACAATCACGGGCGTGTCGTCGCGCTGTGCCTGATAGGCCAGATGGCGGCCGTCGGGGCTGAAGGCCAGCGTCGTGGGCACGACGCCCGTGTACTCTTTCTGGGGCACATCGTTGACGATCACGCTTACCGTGCGCTCCCGCTGCGCCACATACGCCATGCGCGACCCGTCGGGGCTGAACATCAGGCTCGAGACGGTGTGATACGGACCGCTCTCGCGGTTGTTCACAACCACGTACGCCCGGCCGTCGCGCAGGCCCAGATACGCCAGGCGGCTGCCGTCGGGGCTGTACTGGGCCATTTTGACGTCTTCATAGTCCCTGCCCTCGATGCCGCGGATGACGAAGACAATGCGGTTGCCCCGCAGCGCCGCGAATGAGAACTCGCGCGAGTCGGGACTGAAAAGGGCACCCCCGCGCACGAGCTGGTCGTAGGCGGGCTGCTCCTGACCGTCGAGCACGTAAAAGTAGCGGCTCTTCCTGCTGTCGGCCGGATCGATCCGCCGCGCGGCGTAAGCCAGACGCCTGCTGTCGGGGCTGAAAATGATGGGCGTGGCGGCGACCGAGTCGTATTCGGGACCGGGCTGACCGTCCACGTGGATGCGCATCCGGCCAGCGTTGACCACACTGAAGGCCACGCGTTTGCTGTCGGGGCTGAAAACCGGCGGCGAGGCCTCCTCGCATTCGACCATCTCCTTACCATCGACGACCACAACCACTTTCTTCTCCGTGCCCCGCGCCGCCACGGCCACGTAGGCCAGCCGGCTGCCGTCGGGGCTCCAGGCCAGGCCCGCGGGCACGACGGCCTCGTACTTCGGCTGGTCGGTTCCATCGAGGACTATCCATTGCTGCCCTTCTTCCTGCACGATCAGCGCCAGCCGCTTGCCGTCGGGGCTGAAAGAGACGTGGACGACCTGCTCATACTCCCGCGACTCGCGCCCGTCCACCACCACCACGAGCTTGCCCCCCGCGGTCTTGCGGGCCACGTACAGCAGCCGCTCCCCGACGGGTGCCCAGAGAACCGTCGAGCCAACGATCTCGTGATAGACCTTGCCGGGCTTCTCATCCACCACCACGAACATCCCCTCGCCCTGCTGCACGATGTAGGCCAGGCGGCTGCCATCGCGGTTGAAGTTGAGGCTGGCGCGGATGATCCACTCGTACTCCTTGCCGGGCACGCCGTCGCGCGTCACGACAAACATGCCGGCCGGGCCGGGCTTGCGCGTCAGGATGGCGATGTGGGAGGAATCGCTGGTCATCGAGAGGCTCTGCAGGGCGTCGGCTGATCCAAACGAGCCCACGGGTATCTCGTGAATGGTGAGTTTGCCCCGCTGAACCGGCTGTGGGGCAGCGGCGGCGGCCAGCGCGGCTGCGAGGATGAGGACCGGGATCGTGGCTCTGCTCGTCATAGTCGGGTCTCCTGTTGGCCCGCGGGCGCGGGCCCGTCTGATACATCATCGGCACTGCGCGGGCAAAGCACAACGTCCCCGCCCGCCCCGCGCGGGTGTGCCCATGTCTCCGGCGGCAGGCAAGCACCAAGACGGCCATGCGCCTTTGCTCCGGCTGTCGACGGCGCCCCAGACACCGCAACCACCACGGCCATCGCAGCGCCGGCGCGGAATCGCGGGAACGGCGCAACGGCACTTGGGACGCCTGCGCTTGGCGCATATAATTACAGAAGCCCAGCCCGGCCGTCCCGCCTCCGGGGACGCAACGCCTCACGGTCCCGAGAAACGATCGCCAGGTCTGGCCCGCGAGTCGAGGCCGGAGGACGGGCTGATGGTTGTTGAGGATCAGCATGGCCGAATCCATCCCGGCGCCCGAGCGCATTGAAGACCTGCGCATCGAGCGTGAGCTTCAGGACAGCTATCTCACCTACGCCATGAGCACCATCATGGATCGGGCCCTGCCCGACGTCCGCGATGGACTTAAGCCCTCTCAGCGGCGAATCCTCGTGGCCATGAACGACCTGAACCTCACGCCCGGTCGGAAGCATCTCAAGTGCGCCAAGATCTGCGGCGATACCTCCGGTAACTACCACCCCCACGGCGAGGCCGTCATCTATCCCGCACTGGTGCGCATGGCCCAGGAGTGGAACCTGCGCTACCCCCTGGTGGACGGCCAGGGCAACTTCGGCTCCTCCGACGGCGACCCGCCCGCCGCCATGCGCTACACGGAGGCGCGCATGACTCAGGTCGCCGTCGAGATGATGGCCGACCTCAACCTCGACACGGTCGACTTCCAGCCCAACTATGACGAGCGTCCCGGGATGGACGAGCCCACCGTTCTGCCCAGCAAGTTTCCCAACCTGCTGGTCAACGGCTCCACGGGCATCGCTGTGGGCATGGCCTGCAACCTGCTTCCGCACAACCTGCGCGAGGTCTGCGACGCCATCGTGCACGTGATCGACCATCCCGACTGCTCGCTGGCCGACCTGCTGGCCATCATCCCGGGGCCCGACTTCCCCACCGGCGGCATCATCTGCGGCCGCGACGGTATCATCGAGGGCTACAAGACGGGTCGGGGACGACTGACGCTGCGCGCCAAGATGCACGTGGAGGAGCTCAAGGGCGGCCGGCAGATTATCGTCATCGACGAAGTGCCTTACGGAGTCTTCCGCAGGAGCATTGTGGAGGCCGTGGGCGAGGCGGTGAAGAAGGACCTGATCAGGGACGTGCTGGACGCCAACGACCACTCCGGGCGTCAGTACAAGTGCCGGATCGTGGTGGACCTCAAGCGCGACGCCGATCCGGAGCTGGTGATGAAGCAGCTCTATCAGTACACGCCGTGCCAGATCACGGTAAGCATGATCAACATCGCCCTGGTCAACCGCCAGCCGCGCACGATGGGGCTCAAGGAGCTGATCCAGCACTTCATCGCCCATCGCAAGGAGGTGATCACCCGCCGCACGCGGTTTCTTCTGAAAAAGGCGCAGCAGCGCGGGCACATTCTGGAGGGACTGATCTACGCCGTCTGCGACATCGACGAGGTCGTCCGCCTCATCCGCTCCAGCAAGACCCGCGAGGAGGCCATCGGCAAGCTGCGCGCCCGCGCCTTCCGCATCGCCCCCGACCATCCGCAGGCGGCCCGCATTCCCGATTCGCTGATGGCCCGCGCTTCGGAGCGCCCCGTCATGCTCAGCCAGGCCCAGGCCGAGGCCATCGGCCGCCTTCAGCTCATTCAGCTTGTCGGTCTGGAGATGGAGAAGCTGGTCGACGAATACCGTCAGGTGGTGGAGGAGATCGACGGCTACGAGGCTATCCTGCGCGATGAGGCTCTGGTGATGGACATCATCCGCGAGGACATCTTTGAGATCAAAGAGAAGTTCGGCGACGACCGACGCACGCAGATCAGCGGCGAGGTGACCGACCTGAACATGGCCGACCTCATCGCCCGCGAGGACGTTGTCGTCACCGTGTCCCACGAGGGCTACATCAAGCGGCTGCCGGTCGACACCTATCGCTCGCAGGGGCGCGGCGGCCGCGGCATCAAGGGCACCGAGGCGCGGGAGGGCGACTTCGTGGAACACCTGTTCGTCGCCAACACCCACGACTTCCTTCTGTTCTTCACCAACCGCGGGCGGGTTTACGAGCGGCGCGTCTACGATGTGCCGGAGATGAGCCGCACCAGCGCCGGCCGCTCCATCGCCAATCTGCTGGAGCTTCAGGCGGGCGAGAAGATCGCCAGCACGCTGGCGGTGGCTGATTTCGACCGCCAGGAACGGTTCCTGATGTTCGCCACCGCACGTGGCGTGGTCAAGAAGACCGCGCTGGGAGCCTACGCCAACATCCGCGGCAACGGCATCATCGCCATCGGTCTGGAGGAGGGCGACACACTCATCGACGTGGCAGTCACCAGCGGCAGCGACCACGTCATGCTGGCCACACGCAGCGGTCTGGCCGTGCGCTTCGAGGAGACGGATGTGCGCGCCATGGGGCGTCCGGCGGCGGGCGTCACCGGCGTGCGCTTCAAGCGCGAGGGCGACGAGGTCGTGAGCATGATCATCGTGCCGCGCGGCGACAACACCGGCCTTCAGGTTCTCACCGCCTGCGCCAACGGCTACGGCAAGCGCACGCCGCTGGACGACTATCCCGTCAAGGGTCGCGGCACGCGCGGCGTCATCAACATCGACGCCAACGACCGCAATGGCGAGGTGGTGGCCATGAAGCTGGTAACCGACCGCGATGAGGTCATGCTCATCACCCAGGCCGGCATCCTGATCCGCACCGCGGTCTCGGAAATCCGCCAGACCGGTCGCAACGCGGCCGGCGTTCGCCTGATCAAGCTCGACGAGGGCGATCGCCTGGTCGCCATGGCCAAGATCGAGACCGATGAGGCCGACGCGGCTGAAGACGCCGGCGCCGCTGAGCCCGCTGCGCCCGATCCCGGGACCGGCGGGCAGGCCGGGGGCGATGTGCCATCGCCCTGACGGCCCTGCAGCGGAACATCCCGGCAGTTGGGGCGTCCAACTCATGGAGGCCCGCTTGTCGGACGGGCGAGGCGGCCTTTTTCGGACAACCATGGCCGCTGCGCGGTGTAGTATAGACGCGGGGTATTGAAATGCAGAAGTTGCGACGCTGGCACTGGATGCTGCTCTCCCTGCTCATCGGATTGGGGATCGGCTTTGCACGCATCCAACTCGATGACCTGGGGCTGGAGGCCTTCGGCGCCAGCATCAACAGCCAGGCCCAGTTCGAACGCGACATCACCACCAGCGTGCGCCTGGCCGGCGGCGAGGAGCGGCGGGTATTCGACAATCTCAGTGTGGTGCGCGTGCCCGATCCCAAACAGGACCGCGATCGGGGCATCCTCTCGCTGGTAAGGAACGGCGCTGTGGCCACCGCGAGGCTGCCGGGCCACGGCTATGCCGTGGGCGACCGCGTTACCATCAGCGGGGCCGACCAGGCGGAGTACAATGGGGCTTTTCGCATCACCGCCGTGACGCCCGACACATTTGATTACGCGGTTTCCCCCACGGCTCCCACGCCCGCGACCGGCTCGGACATCCGCTGCGTGGGTCCGACGCGGCTGATCTATGTGGTGATGGGGACCAAGCTGGTGATCGAGGCCCCTCCGCCGCCGGGGTCCAGTCGTTCGCCTCAGGACCGAGTGCGCCGCTACCTGCCACATATTTACCGTCCACCTACGCCCTACATACCCATCATGAAGGTCAGCGGCGATCCACCTTCTTCCGGCTCGAAACTGGAGCGGCTGGCAGAGCGGCTGGGCCTCAAGGCGCCGGATCCACCCGATTCCATCATCGCCTTCCTGCGACGGGTGGAGCAGTCCCACGGCGTGCGCTTCTCCTACCAGTGGTGGCAACAGCCGCGCTTCCGCCTGGCCGCCTGGACGGTCGGCAGCTTCGTCGTCATTGGGCTGATCTGGCCCACACTCGTGAACATCATGGCTTTTGGCAGCTTCTTCCGACCGCCCGAGCCCAAAAAACCCAGGCTCCCCAAGCGCAAACCCCCGCCCCAGCGCGTCGCCCAGGAGCAGATCGAGCGCGCTGCGGCCATGGACGATGTCAAAGCCATGGGCGAGCGACTGGCGGCCGAACTGGAGGCCCGCGGCGCCGGCGGACCGGTCGCCGAACAGCCCGCGACGGCGCCCGCCGCGCCCAAGCCGTTGACGGCCACCAAGCTCGAAGTGGACCAGAAGGCCAACCTCCCGCAGGAGCAGAAAGTCTTCGGGGCAGATGAGGATGACTATTACCCAACCGAGGTCCACGTGCGCAAGCCGCACCAGGACTGAGTGTCGAGCCTCGTCATTCATTCGGGCTTCGCGTCTCTGGTTTGGTCATTCCCCCACTGAACCCTGAACCCCGAACCCCGAACCCTGAACCCCCCAGCACCTCGGGCATCGCCCTCGCCCGGTGCCGCATCAATGCCCGCACCCGCCAGCGCACATACAGCCAGTCGGCCAGCCAGCCCAATGGTCCCAGCGGCAGGCGGTAGGTGATGCGCTCGACCACGCGCGTGGTCCGCGAGTCGACCGCCTCGAACTCGTGCTCGTGACGCCATTGCGCGAACGGCCCTTCCACCTGCTTATCCACAAACCGCGCCTCCATCCCGAAAACCACGGCATGTGGCGGCGCGTGCTCGACGATTTCAGCCACCCACCGCATCCGCCTGCCCAGCGGACCATCGATGCTTATCGCGATCCGCGAGCCCACGCCGACCGGCAAGTCGGCCGACTCCACCCGCACCCCCTGCCCCGGCGGCGCCAGCAGCGGCAGGTTCGCCTGCGGATCCTCGTGGAAGGCCCACACCGCCTCCAGGGGCGCGTTTACGGTGGTCTGGAACATGAGCTTCGGCATCGCGCGGACATGATACGCGGCGGAATCACCATGCCCCAAACACGGGCAGCCGCACCCTACTTCGGATAATCCGGCTGCTGCTGCCAGTCCAGCTCCACGCTTCCGGGAATGCCATGATACTCGCGCGGGAACACGTAGTCCTTGCGCAGCGGAAACCCCACCCAGTCATCTGCGCAGAGAATCCGCCGCAGGTCCGGATGTCCGTCGAAGATGATCCCGAACATGTCGTAGGCCTCGCGCTCGTGCCAGTCGGCGGCGCGCCACAGGTCGGCCACGCTCGGCACGTGCGGATCCTCCCGCCCGCAGTAGACCTTCACCGCAAACTCGTGGCGAAGATCGTAGCTGTACAGGTCGTAGACGACGGCCATGCGATTGTCGGCCGCGTAGTCGATGCCCGAGAGGCAGGCCAGCCAGTCGAAGTTCAGGCGCGGATCGCGGCGGAGGAACTCGGCCACCTCGCGCCAGTCGGATGCCTCGACGTGGATGCGCGGGTGCTTGTCGTCGGGAAGAGCGGCGACGATTCGCCGGCCGAAGCGTTCGGTGAGGATTTCGACAATCTGGCGTGGGGTCATGAGGTGACTCCGGTGACGGCTGGAATATAGGCGGCCGCCAGGCGCACCGCAAATGGGGAGGGAACGCAGCTCATCGCGTGGGCGCGTGACAAGCTATGCGGGCGGCGTCCGGGATCGCGCCGGCGCACGACGTAGCACGGGCGTCCTCGCCCAATGCCATCAACTTAGCGTGCCGGGTCATATGATACCTTGGTGGCGTGGACGACTCAGTTGGTCCCTCGGTCCG
>Ga0308417_1000347_pt1 | contig 34614 bp, 31 predicted proteins | sample HotsprSampleOS65_FD_203528 | JGI IMG/M metagenome (GOLD analysis project Ga0308417, IMG submission 203528) | Hot spring phototrophic mat microbial communities from Octopus Spring, Yellowstone National Park, Wyoming, United States - 20090730_OS65 ...
CGTCCTTGAGCGCCGGGATCTTGGCGTTCGGATTGAGGGCGATGAAGGCCTCCGACTTCACGCCGGTGACGAAATCGGTCGGCTCGAGAACGTAGTCGAGCCTCACCTCCTCCGCCGCCCAAAGGTTTCGGAAGGCGCGCGAGCGGGGAATGCCGTAGATCGTCACGGGTGCCGCCATCGGTGTCTCCTCCATCTGATCGGGAGGTGCGACGCTAGCAGCGGCGCAGGGCCGGGGTCAGGGGGGGGCGCGCAGGGCGGGCCTGCGGCGGCACGGCCGGCGCGCGGCCATGCGCCGGAACCTGGCGGGAAGGCGAAGGGGGCGGCCCCCCGCGGAGGCCGCCCCCGGCTTGGACGTTTCCTCGACCTCGTTTCGTTACCGCCTCATTCCGCCGCGACCGCGTGCAGCGTCGTGTGGCTCACCTGCCGCGCGCCATGGTCGCCGAAGAACTGCTCGTCCTCCGTCGACCCCTTGAGCGCGGTGGTGGAGGACTGCCCGCCCGTGACCGCGAGGCTCACCGCATCGAAATAGGAGGTGCCGACCTCGCGCTGGTGGCGTGTGGCGGTGTAGCCCAGAGGCTCGGCATCGAACTCGGCCTGTTGCAGCTCGGCATAGGCCGCCATGCCGCGCTCGCGATAGCCGCGGGCGAGCTGGAACATCGCGTAGTTCAGGCTGTGGAACCCGGCGAGAGTGACAAACTGGAACTTGTAGCCCATCGCGCCGAGCTCGCGCTGGAAGCTCTCGATCTTCTCAGGCGCCAGCTTCTTGCGCCAGTTGAACGAGGGCGAGCAGTTGTAGGCGAGCAGTTTCCCTGGGAACTCGCGGTGGATGGCTTCCGCGAAGCGCCGCGCCTCCTCGAGATTGGGCTCCGAGGTCTCCCACCAGAGGAGATCGGCATAGGGGGCGTAGGCCAGGCTGCGCGCGATCGCATACTCCACGCCGAGGCCGGGCTTGATCCGGAAGAAGCCCTCCGCCGTGCGTTCGCCGGTCAGGAACGGCCGGTCGCGCTCGTCGATGTCCGAGGTCAGAAGCTGCGCCGAGTGGCTGTCGGTCCGGCAGAGCAGAACCGTCGGCACGCCCTCGATGTCGGCGGCGAGGCGCGCGGCGTTGAGGGTGCGGATATGGGTCGAGATCGGAACGAGAACCTTGCCGCCCATGTGGCCGCACTTCTTCTCCGAGGCGAGCTGGTCCTCGAAGTGCACGCCGGCCGCTCCGGCCTCGATCATCGCCTTCATCAGCTCGAAGGCGTTCAGCGGCCCGCCGAAACCGGCCTCGGCGTCGGCGACGATCGGGGCGAACCAGTGCGTCTCATCGCCCTTGCCCTCGAGCCGCGCGATCTGGTCGGCGCGTCGCAGGGCGTTGTTGATCCGCCGCACCACCATCGGCACGGAGTTCACGGGGTAGAGAGACTGATCGGGATACATCTCTCCGGCGAGGTTCGCGTCCGCCGCGACCTGCCAGCCAGAGACATAGATCGCCTTGAGCCCAGCCTTGACCTGCTGGATCGCCTGGTTGCCCGTGAGCGCCCCGAGCGCTGGCACATAGGGTTCGGTCTTCAGAAGGTGCCACAGCCGGCGCGCGCCCATCTCGGCGAGCGTGTGGCGGATGCGCACGCTGCCCGAGAGGCGCTCGACCTCCTCGGGCGTGTAGTCGCGGCGAATGCCGGCGAAGCGCTCGGCGAGCCAGGAGGTCGGCGCGCCGGGGACGGCCTGCGCCGTGCCGTCCGGGGCATAGCAGCGCGGGTAGTTCATCGTGGACATGGCGGTTGCTCACTCCTCAACACAGCCCTCGGTTTCCGGGAGGGGCTTGGGTCAATACTTCACGCTGCACCCGCGAAACGCCAGCGGAGTCGCGCAAGGAAATGAGCAAAGACGTGGGTGGATTTTCGGAAAGCTGCGCGGTATTGTGAAACCTGTAAATGACGCGTGGGCCGGGGCGAGTGTCCCCGCCCGTGGTCGGAACCCGCCGCATGGCCCGCAAACCGCTGATCGGCCGCACGATCCGACGCCTGCGCACCGAGCGCGGCATGACCCAGGCAGCGCTCGCCGCCGCCTTGGGGATCTCGGGCTCCTACTTGAACCTGATCGAGCATGACCAGCGGGGCGTCACCGCGTCTCTGCTTCTGAAGCTCGCCGCGCTGTTCCAGGTCGATCTCGCCGCCTTGGGCGGCGCCGAGGAGCGCCAGCTCGAGGCCTCCCTGCGCGAGGCCTTCGTCGACCCGCTGCTCGGCGTCGAGAAGGTGCCGGAGGCGGAGGTGGCGGCGCTCGTCGATGCCGCGCCGAACGCCGCCCGCGCCGTGCTCGCGATCTACCGCGCCTTTCGCGTCGCCCGCGAGGATGCCGCCGGCATCGCCCTTCCCGGCGGCACACGCGTCGTTCTGCCCACCGAGGAGGCGCGGGATGTGTTCCACGCCAAGCAGAATTTCTTCCCCGGCCTCGAGGCGGCCGCCGAGGCGATCGGCGCCGAAATGGGCATCACGCTCGCGGCCGAGATGAACCACGCGATCGCGGAACGGCTCCGACGCAAGCACGGCATGACCGTGGTGGTGCAGACGCAGCCGGAGCTGCGGCGCTATGACGCCGCCTCGCGCACGCTCTCGCTGTCCGACCTGTTGCCGCGCGAGAGCCGCGGCTTCCAGATGGCCTTCCAGCTGATGCTGATCGAGGCGCGCGACGCGGTGGAGGCGGAGATCGCCGCGATCAGGCCCTCGAGCGAGGAGGCGGCGGCGCTGATCCGTGTCGGGCTTCTGAACTATGCCGCCGCGGCCCTCCTGATGCCCTACGCCCGCTTCCTCGCCGCGGCACGCGAGCTCCGCCACGACATGGATGCGGTCGCCGCACGGTTCGGCGTCGGCTTCGAGCAGGCCTGCCACCGGCTCTCGACGCTCTCGCGCGAGGGCGCACGCGGCATCCCGTTCTTCTTCCTGCGCGCCGATGCCGCCGGCAACGTCACCAAGCGCTTCTCGGCCGCGGGCTTCCCCTTCGCGCGCTATGGCGGCTCCTGCCCGCGCTGGGTGCCGCACCAGGCCTTCGCCACCCCGGGGCGGGTGCAGGTCCAGGTCGCCCGCCTTCCCGACGGGGCGACCTTCCTCTGTTTCGCCAAGGCGCTCGCCCGGCCCGCAGGGCCGTGGCCCGAGCCGCCGGAGGTGCATGTAATCGCGATGGGCTGCGACGTGGCGCATGCGGACGAGGTCGCCTACGCGGATGGGCTCGACCTCGAGCGGGCGGTGACCGAGATCGGCCTCTCCTGCCGTCTCTGCGAGCGTCCGAACTGCCGAAGCCGCGCCTTCCCCCCCGTCGCGCACCGCCTCGTGCTCGACCCCGAGGTCAAGGGCGCCTCCGCCTTCAGCTTCGCACCGCCGCGACGCTGACGGCGCAGCGCCAGGTGCGGCTCAGGCCGCGAGCGCGAGCGTCAGCGGCACGGTCAGCGCCGCGAGCACCGTCTGCGCCGTCGTGATCGCCGCCATCAGCGGCGCGTCGCCGCCGAGCTGGCGGGCGAGGATGTAGGAGGACGAAGCGGTCGGCATCGCCGCGAACAGGAGCGCGATCTCGGCCGCCATCCCGCCGACGCCGAAGCCCCGGCAGGCAAGCGAGACGCAGACGGGAAGGGCGACGAACTTGGCGGCACTCGCCAACGCCGCCGCGCCCGGCCTCGCCCGGAGCGCATGCGGCTGGAACGCCGCGCCGACGCACATCAGCCCGACCGGCAGGCTCGCCTGGCCGAGAGACCGCCCGGCAGCGACCACCACTCCGGGCAGCCCGAGGCCGAGCGCCTGAAGCGCGCCGCCCGCGGCACAGGCGAGGATCAGCGGGTTGGTCACGAGCATCCGGAGGGTGCCGAGAACGGTGGGCCGCGCCGTGCCGAAACGCGCGAAGACGAGCACCGACATCACGTTCACCGTCGGCACGATCGCTGCGGTGGTAAGAGCGGCGAGCGGCACGCCCGGCGCCCCGTGCAGCCCGACCGCGACGGCGAGCGCGATGTAGTTGTTGAACCGGATGCCGCCCTGGAACACCGAAGTGAAAGCGGGGCCATCGATCGCGAGCAGGGGCTTCAGCGCCACGAGCCCCGCACCCACCGCGACGAGCGAGGTGACGATCGCCCCCGCCATCGCGACGACCGGCACGGCAGCGAAGTCGGCCGTGGCAAGCCCGACCGCGAGGAGGGCGGGCAGAAGCACGAGATAGCAGAGCCGCTCCGCCCCGGCCCAGAACGCGTCGCCGAGGCCCGGTACGCGGCGCAGCCCCGCTCCGAGCGCGATCAGGAGCGCCACGGGGACGATGGCGTCGAGCACAACGACGGCGCGGTCCATCGCCGCGGCATAGCGCGGCCTTGGGGCGACGTCACCGCCCCGGGGGCGCGGCCGGGAGCGTCGTGCCCGTCACCTTGCGCCGGCGGCACGCGCTCAGGCGCGCACGTCCATCGCCTGGCGCAGCCCGTCGGAGAGCAGGTTGAAGCAGATCGAGGTGGCGAAGATGCAGAGGCCCGGGAGCATCGCCACCGTCGGGTTGACGTAGATCGCGGTGCGCAGCGTGTTCAGCATCAGGCCCCATTCCGGCTCGGGCGGGGTGACACCGAGGCCCAGGAAGGAGAGGCCGGAGGCGAGGATCATCGACACCGAGACGAGGCTCGTGGCGTAGACGAAGATCGGCCCGAGAACGTTGCCGAGGATGTGCACGCGGATGATGGTGAGCGCGCCCGCCCCGGAGGCGCGCGCCGCATCGACGAAGTCAAGCGCGCGCACGCCCGTCGTCACGCTTTCGGCCACACGGATCACGGGCGGAATGAAGACGAGCGTCAGAGAGAGGATCGCGTTCACCGTTCCTGCCCCGAGCGCGCCGGAGATCGCGACCGCGAGCAGCACCGAGGGGAAGGCGTAGAACACGTCCGTCGTGCGCATGATCAGCATGTTCACGCCGCCGCCCGCGAAGCCCGCGAGCACGCCAAAGCCCGTGCCGATGACGAAGGCGAGGAACACCGGCGTGATCCCCATGAACCAGGAGAGGCGGCCGCCGTGCAGAAGCCGCGTCAGCATGTCGCGGCCGAGCTCATCGGTTCCGAGCGGATGGTTCGGCGTGCCGACGGGGCGAAGCCGACGCAGCATGCTTCCCTGATAGGGGTCGTGCGGCGCGATCAGCGGCGCGAGAAGGATCGCGGCCAGCATCGCGGCGAGGATCACGGCGCAGGCGATCGTCACCGGATCACGCCGAAGCCGCTTCCACACGCCCGCCCAGTAGCCCTGGCTCGCGACCGCCGCCTCGCGCGCCTGCAACGCAAGCTCTGCCGCCGCCCCTGCCCCGACCTTCGCGCCAACCGCTCCTTCCGCCATCGCCACCTTCCCTCAGGCGCGCCGGATTCGCGGATCAAGCGCCGTCTGCGCGAGATCGACGATCAGGTTCAGCGCGACGAAGAACATCGCGAGCACGAGGATCGTCGCCTGCAGAACCGGCAGGTCGCGCTGGAAGATCGCGTTGTTGAGCAGAAGCCCGGTGCCGGGCCAGGAGAACACCGTCTCGACCAGGATCGAGCCGCCCATCAGGTAGCCGAGCTGAAGCCCCATCACCGCGATCGCGTTCGGCGCGGCGTTCTTCATCACGTGCAGGACGATCCCCCCCCGGCTCAGCCCCTTGCCGCGAAGGGTCAGGATGAACTCCTGGTTCAGGATTTCGGCCACAAGGCCGCGCACCGTGCGCGTGACGATCCCCATCGGGATCACGGACAGCGTGACGGCGGGGAGGATCAGGTGCTGCACATGCTCCCAGTCCCACGCCCAGTCGGAGGAGCCGCCCGGCCCTGCCCCCATGGCCGGAAGCCAGCCCAGGGTGACGCTGAACAGAACGACGAGAACCATGCCGAGCCAGTAGTGCGGCACGGACACGCCGGTGACGGCGAGCGCGACCGCGATCTTGTCGATCGCCGTTCCCTGCAGGCTTCCGGCGAGCGCCCCAAGCAGGCAGCCGAGCGGGAAGCCGATCAGGGCCGCCGCGACCGCGAGCCTGAGCGTGTTGACGATGGCGACCGAGAGGTCCGACCAGACCGGCCTGCCGGTTGCGAGCGACAGCCCGAAATCGCCGAGCGCGACGCGGCCGAGCCAGATCCCGAACTGGATCGGCAGAGGCCGATCAAGCCCGTAATCGCGCCGGATCTGGTCGACGAGCTCCTGTGGGGCGTCCGCCGGGACGATGGCGTTGATCGGGTCGCCGGGCGCGATGTGCACGAGCAGGAAGCAGACGAGCCCGACCGAGAGGGCGATCGGGACAGCGTAGAGGACGCGACGGAGGAGATAGGTCAGCATCGTGTGCGGCCCCGCAGGACGCTGTCGCTACGGGGCCGCTCTCCCCTCACCCTCTGCCGCACCTCACTGGATGAAGGGGAGCGTCAGGTCGACGAACCAGGACTGCGGCTGGACGAAGCCGCGCACCCGCGGGCTCATTGCCCGCGGCGACACGTCATGCGCGATCCAGATGAACAGCGCCTCGTCCACGCCGGCCGCGTGCAGCCGCGCGAGGGCCGCGTCGCGCGCCGCCGGGTCGAAGGTCTGGCGCGCCTCGGCCACCATCGCGTCGAAGCGCGGGTCGCTGAAGAAGCCCCAGTTGTTCGAAACCGGCGGCGCCATCTTGCTGTCCCAGAAGCGCAGCATGGCGAAGAACGGGTCCATCGCCGCGAAGGAGACGTTGATCGCGTGCGCGCCGCGCGCCGAGGCGTCGCGGCAGCCGCGGCGCCAGTTGGTGAACAGCGCGTTCCACTCGATCACGTCGAACTCGACGTTGACGCCGATCGCCTTGAGGTTCTGCTGCACGAACTCGTTCATCGGCAAAGGCTGCATCTGCCCCGAGCCGGAGGCGGAGATCTGAACCTTGAGGGTGAGCGGCCGCTGCGGCCCATAGCCGGCTTCGGCGAGAAGGCGCCGCGCCTCGGCTGGGTCATGCCGGATCTGGAACGAGGGGTTGCCCCACCATGGGTGCCCGGGCTGAACCGTGCCGACCGCCGGAACCATCATCCCGCCGAGCAGCGTCTTCAGCCCCTCGCGGTCGATGCCGAGATTGATCGCCTTGCGCACGCGCACGTCGGCGAGCGGCGAGCCGTCGACGAAGCAGGGCTGCCACGGCCAGACATGCGGCTGGGTGTTGGTCTCGATCCGCATCCCCCGGGCGCGGAGCTGCGGCACGGCATCGGGCGCGGGCGCCTCGATCCAGTCCACCTGGCCCGAGAGCAGGGCGGCGGTGCGCGCATTCGCCTCCGGAATTGGCAACAGAACGATCCGGTCCGCCTTCGCCTTCTGCCCCCAGTAGGCGTCGTTGCGCACGAACTCGGCGCGCTCGCGCGGCACGAAGCGCGCCATCCGGAACGGACCGGTTCCGGAAGGGTCGGCTGCAAACGCGTTCCACGCGGCTTCCGCGTTCGGCGCGGCGGCGCGCTTGGCTTCCCAGTGCTTCGGGCTCGCCATGAACAGGTTGGTGAGGTTGAACGGCAGGATACTGTCGGGCTCCGAGGTGAAGAGCGCGACGGTGAGGTCGTCGATCTTCTCGGCACGCCTGAGCGTCGGCATGCGGGTCGCGGTTACGCCGACCTGGCGCGGGTCGAAATGCGGCGCGTCGCGGTCGAGCACCTTGCGCACGTTCCACACGACGGCGTCGGCGTTGAAGTCGGAGCCGTCGTGGAACTTCACCCCTGGGCGGAGGCGGAACACCCAGCGAGTCTTGTCGTTGGGATCGACCTCCCAGGAGAGGGCGAGGCCGGGGCGAAGCGGGGTCGGGCGGTCGGCGCGCGTGAGGTCCCACTCGACGAGCGCGTTGTAGAGGGGGATGCCGGTGAAGCGGTTGCCCTCGAAGCCCTGGTCCGGCTGGCCGTGGGTGAGCGGGATGTCGGCCGCCGTCATGCCAATCCGGATCGTGCCCTGGGCGGTTGCCGCTCCAGGTGCGGCGGCGAGCAGCGCCGCGAGGCTCGCGGCGGCAAGCAAGGAACGCGTGATCATCCGTGGCTCTCCCTCTCTCCCGCGCCGGGCAACCGGCTCCCAATGTCGTGGCGCCTGACGCCGTCCAACACAAGACCGGTGCGAGACACGCAATCCCTGTGCCAGGACCTGGGGCTTTGCGCCGGCGCGCGAACGGGCGATGCTTCGGCCCATCCTGCCCGCGCCATGGGCAGACTGCCCCCGATCGAGCGTGCCAGAGCGATGCGCCTTCTCCTCCTCAACGCCAACACCGACACGGCGATCACCGACCGGATGGTCTCCCTCGCCGCGGCGGTCGCCGGGCCAGGCGTGACGGTGGCGGGAGCGACGGCGCGGTTCGGCGCGCGCTACATCAGCACACGCGCGGCGGCGGCGATCGCCGCGCATGCCGCGCTCGATGCGCTCGCCGATGCGCTCGCCTCGGGCGCCCGCCCCGATGCCGTGCTGCTCGCCTGTTTCGGCGACCCGGGCCTTGCGGCTCTGCGCGAGATCTCGCCCGTGCCCGTGGCCGGCATGGCCGAGGCGAGCCTGTTCGCCGCCGCCTCGCTCGGGGCGCGGATCGGCGTTCTCACCGGCGGGGCGCGCTGGGTGCCGATGCTCGAGGAGTATGCCGCGGCGATCGGCCTCGGCGGGCGCGTGCGGGTGCGCGCCGTGCCGCAGACGGGCGACGCCATCGCTGCCGACCCCGATAACGCGCTCGAGGGCCTCGCCGACGCCGCACGCGCGATCGTGGCCGACGGCGCGGAGGCGATCGTGCTCGGCGGCGCGGGGCTCGCAGGCCTCGCGCCAAGGCTCGCGCCACGCCTTCCCGTCCCGGTGCTCGACAGTCTCGCCTGCGGCGTCGCCCAGGCCGTGATGCTGGCGCGGCTTGGGCCTGCGCGCGCGTCCGAGGGGGCCTCGGCGCGCACGCCGCCGGGCGACGTCACCGGCCTCGGCGCGGCGCTCTCCGCGCTGCTCGGCGGCTAGGGGAAGGGCGCGCGGCCCGAGGCGATGCCGCTCGCGGACCGCGCGAACCCCTGGCATGCTCCGCCCATGGACCGACAGGTGAGACCCGAGGACGCGCTCGCCGAAGCCGCGCGCAAGACCCTCACCTATCTCGACTATCCGAAGCGCGCCTGGACGCTGCCCAGAACCGCCCCGGACGGGTCGGAGGCGTCGGACGTGCTCGTGGTCGGCGCCGGCATCAACGGTCTTGCCATCGCCTTCCTGCTCGCGCGCGAGCGCGTGGCACGGGTGCGGGTGATCGATGCGGCAGAAGAAGGACACGAAGGCCCCTGGCTCGGCTTCGCGCGCATGCGCTGGCTGCGCACGCCGAAGGATCTCGTCGGCCCCGATCTCGGCGTCGCGCCCCTCTCCTTCCCCGCCTGGTATGCGGCGCGCTTTGGTGAGGCGGCATGGCAGGCGCTCGACAAGGCCCCGAACGCGGTCTGGATGGACTATCTCCGCTGGTTCCGCTCCGCCGCCGGCATTCCGGTCGAGAACGGTACGCGGCTGATCCGGATCGAGGAGGGAGAGGCCGGGCTGTTCACCTGCACGCTTGCGACCCCGCGCGGGATGGAGCGCGCCTACGCGCGTCGCATCGTGCTCGCGACCGGCGTGCTCGGCGCCGGCGGCCCGGCGATCCCTGAGGCGCTCACCGCCCTGCCCGAGCGGCTTTGCGCCCATTCCTCCGATGCGATCGAGTTCGGGGCGCTCGCGGGCCGCGCAGTGGCCGTGATCGGCGCCGGCGCCTCCGCCTTCGACAATGCGGCGATGGCGCTCGAGGCGGGCGCGGCCAGTGTGACCCTGATCGCTCGACGCGACGCGATCGCCCAGCCGAACCTCAAGCAGGCGGTTGAGGCGGCGGGCTTCCTCCGCCACTGGGGCGACCTCGCCGACGACCAGCGCCTACGCCTCCACCGCCTGCTCGCGCGCGTCTCGGTGCCGCCGCCGCCCGACAGCATCGCCCGCTGCACCGTGCATGGCGAACGCTTCCGCGTGCTGACCTCGGCGCCGCTTCTCTCGGTGCGCGAGGCGGGCGGAGAGGTGGTGATCGAGACCCCCCGAGGCGAGGTCAGGGCCGCGTTCGTGATCGCGGCCACCGGCTTTGCCGTCGACATGTCGGCGCGGCCGGAGCTCGACGCCTTCGCCGGCCGGATCGCCCTGTGGCGCGACCGCGTCCCCGAAGCGGCGGACGACCCCGCCCTCGGCGCGATGCCCTATCTCGACGGCGGCTTCGCCTACACCGCGCGCGACCCGGCCGATGCGGCGGTCCTCGGGCGGATCCACGATGTCGGCATCGCCGCCGTGCCGTCCGTCGGGCCGATCTGCGTCGGGCTGAACGGGATGAAGTTCGGGCCCGATCGCGTTGTGCGCGCGCTCACACGAAGCCTGTTCCTCGAGGATGCGGAGGCGCATATCGAGGCAGTCGAGCGCTTCGCCGCGACCGCCGCCCCGGCGGGCGAGGACCCGTTCGTGATCTGACGCACGCCCCGAAAGGACGCAGCCGATGGACCCCGTGTTGCAGAGCCTGTTCAGCGGCCTGCCCAATCTCGTCCTGCAGTTCGCCGCCGCCGCCGCCATCTACTGCGCCGGGATCGCCGCCTACAAGCGGCTCACCCCCTATCACGAGCTCGACCTGATACGCTCTGGCAACGTCGCCGCCGCGATCGTGCTCGCGGGCGCTCTGATCGGTCTCGCCCTGCCGATCGGGGCGACGCTCGCGCGCTCGCTCTCGGTCCTCGACATCCTCGTCTGGGGGGCGGTCGCGTCGGTGCTTCAGGCGGCGGCGTTCGGGCTTGCGAGCCTGCTTCTGCGCGAGCTTCCCGCGCGGGTCGAGCGGGGCGATGTCGCCGCAGCGCTGGTCGCCGCGGCGGTTCAGCTCTCGGTCGGACTCGTCAACGCCGGCGCGATGTCGGGCTGACGGCGATGGGTGGGCTCGACCGGCTCGCCTTCCTGATGCTGATCATGATGGCGCTCTGGGCCTTCTTCGGCGAGGAGCGCGAGGGCGCCGCGCCGCCGCCCGCCCCGCGCGCCCAATCGCTGCCGTTCCAACCGCAGGCCGCGCCACCGCCCGCGGTGCTCGCGCCCCTGCCGCCGCCCTCGCCGCGCGACCCGGTGTTCGAGGTCATCGCCGATGGCCCCGGTGGCGGGACCAGCACCGGCACGGCGTTTTCGGTCAACGCCCAAGGACTTTGGCTGACGGCGCGACACGTGGTTCAGGGCTGCGGCGCGATCGGGCTGAGGGAGCGGCAGCGCTGGGTTCGCGCCACCGTCGCCTGGGCGCACCCGAACGCCGATGTCGCCCTCTTGCGCACGCAGAACGGATCCCCGCCGCTCGCCCTTTCCGAGTCCGCGCCGCTCCGGGGCATGGACGGCTACGGCATGGGCTTCCCGCAGGGCCGGCCGGGCGCAGTGCACGGGCGGCTGCTTGGGCGCGCGCAGATGCAGGCGCGCGGGCTGTTCCAGGGCCGGGCGCCGACGCTCGAATGGGCCGAGGTGCGTCGCGCGCCGTCCTTTCGCGGCTCGCTCGGGGGGATCAGCGGCGGGCCGCTGCTTGACGGCGAGGGGCGTGTGCTCGGCGTGATGGTAGCGGAGGAGCCGCGACGGGGGCGGTTCTCCACCGCCGCGCCTGAGACGCTGCTCGCCATGGCCGGCCCGAACCGGCCGATCCCGCTCGGCGCGGCGCGCACCCCGCCCGTTCCGGTCACCCCGGGCGGGTTCGGAGCGGTGGCCGACCAGCTCCGCGGCCGCCTCTCGATCGCACAGGTTCTCTGCCAGGCGCGCTGAGGGACTTCAGCGCTCGATCGGCGTTCCTTCGGGCGTGAGCGAGACATGCGCCGAGACGATCCGCCAGCCAAGGCCCGGCAGCCGCGCGAGGATCTTCGTCTCGCGCCCGATCAGCCCGGTGGCGAGGCGGCGATAGACGATGTTGGTCACGCCGAGATCGCGCCCGAAGGTCGTCACCAGGACTTCGAGCCGCTCGCGCGCCTGGTAGCCGCCGGTCTGCGCGCGCCGGAAGCGGCGGATCGCCTCCATCCCGACCAGGATCTCGTTCACCCCCATCCGGACCGTGCGCGGATCGTCCCAGAACAGCGCCTCGAGCGTCGCGACGTCGTTCGTCATCAGCGCCGTCTCATAGCGGTCGATCATCGCCCGAACCTCAGCCACCACCTCGGGACTGTCGATCTCCATCGGGGTTTCCCTCCGCTGCCGCGCCGCTAGGATGCGCGAGCGACGCGACGGAGGCGACAGGACGTGACCGAGCTCCACCGAATGACCGCAACCGCTCTCGCCGCGGCCTATGCCGCGCGTCGTCTCTCCCCTGTCGAGGTGCTCGAGGCGGCGATCGCGCGCGCCGAGACGGTGCAGGCGAAGCTCAACGCCTTCAGCCTGATCGACCCCGCGGCGGCGAAGGCGGCGGCGCGGGAGAGCGAGGCGCGCTGGCGCAAAGGCGAACCGCTCGGGCCGCTCGATGGCGTTCCGCTCGCGATCAAGGACAATCACGGCCTGCGCGGCTGGCCGAAGCGGAGCGGCAGCCGCACGCGCGAGGCAACGCCGCAGCCCGAGGACCAGCCGCACATCGCGCGCCTTCGCGAAGCAGGCATGCTGATCTTCGCCAAGACCACGATGCCCGACCTTGGCTGGAAGGGCGTGACCGACAGCCCGCTCACAGGGGTGACGCGCAACCCCTGGAACCCGGCGATGACGCCTGGCGGCTCCTCGGGCGGCGCGGCCGTGGCGGTCGCGACCGGGGTGTGCCCGATCGCGACAGGTGGTGACGGTGGCGGATCGATCCGCATCCCGGCGGGCTTCACCGGCGTCTACGGCATCAAGCCGACCTCGGGCCGGATCCCCGGGCTCTATGACAGCCCCGCCGGCGACCTCGTCTCGCCCGGCCCCTTGAGCCGGACGGTGGCCGACAGCGCCGCCGCCCTCGCCGCCATGTGCCGGCCGGATGCGCGCGACCCTGCTGCCTCAGCCCTGCCGGTTCCCGACTTCCCGTCCCTGCTCGGCGCCGGGGTGAAGGGGCTCACGGTCGCCGTCTCACCCACGCTCGGGTTCACGCGGCGGCCGGATCCGGTGCGCCTCGCGGCGCTCGAAGGGGCGGCGAAGGCGATGGAGGCGGCCGGCGCGCGCGTGGTCTGGACCGACCCGAAGCTGTGGAACGCGCGGCAGCCCTTCGTGACCATCTGGGAGGCGGCTTACGCGCTCGCGGTGATGACCACCCCCGCCGAACGCTTGCCGCTGTTCGACCCCGGCCTGCTCGAGGTCGGCCGGCGCGGCCTTGCCCTTCCAGCGGTCGCGGAGAAGCTCGCCCAGGCCGAGCGCCTGAGGCTGATGCACGCGATGATCGCCTTCCACCGCGAGCACGACCTTCTGCTCTGTCCGACCCTGCCGATCGCGGCCTTTCCCGCCGGCCACGGCATCAACACCCCCGACCCGCATCTTTATCCTGAGTGGTACGACTGGACGCCCTACACCTGGACCTTCAACCTGACGAAACAGCCCTGCGCCTCCGTCCCCTGGGGGTTCGACGACGCGGGGCTTCCCGTCGGCGTGCAGGTGGTGGCGACGCATTTCCGGGAGGACCTTGTGCTGCGCGGCTCGGCCGTGCTCGAGGCGGCGATGCCGGTCGAGATGCCGCCCGACCGGCTCTGGTCGTGAACGGTACGCTTTCACAGCGGCTCGATCGGCTGCTCGCGCGCCTGCCACAGGCTTATCCGGGGCCGGGCGGCGCGATCGCCGTGCTGCGTGCGGGCGAGGTGCTCGTCCGGCACGCCTGGGGATACGCCAATGCCGAGGCGCGCATCCCCTTCACACCGAAGACGCTGTTCCGGATCTGCTCGATTACGAAACAGTTCACCTGCGCCGTGGTGCTCGAGGCCTTCGGCGACCCCGACGCGCTCGACGGGGCGGTGCGGGCGCGCCTGCCGCTGCTCGGTGCGGCGGCGCCTCCCGCGCGGCTCCTCTGCCACAACCAGTCGGGCTTCCGCGACTACTGGGCGGTGGCGATGCTGCATGGCTCCCCCGTCGAGGCGCCGTTCGGCCCGCGGGAGAGCGCGCGGCTGATCGCCGGAACGTGCAGCCTCCAGTTCGCTCCCGGAACGCGCGCGTCCTACGCCAACCAGAATTTCCGGCTGCTCTCCGACGCAGCGGAGGAAGTGAGCGGCAGGTGCTTCGCCGAACTCCTCCGAAGGCACGTGTTCGAACCCGTCGGCATGGAGAGCGCTCTGCTTGCTGCCGACACGCGCGCTCTGCCCGACGGAACGGAAGGCTACGAGGGAACGCAGGCCACGGGCTTCCGCGCCGCCGAGAACCGGATCCTCTGGACCGGCGATGCCGGCATCGCCGCCTCGCTCGACGACATGGTCGCCTGGGAGAGACATATCGACGCGACGCGCGACGATCCGCGTTCGTTGCATGCGCGCCTCTCCGCACCCGTCACCTTCGCCTGCGGCGCCCCGGCGCGCTACGGCTTCGGGCTCGCCCGGCGCGAGGAGCTCGGGCGGCCGGTGCTCGGCCATGGCGGGGCGCTGCGCGGCTGGCGTAGCCACCGGTTCTACGCGCCGTCCGAGCGCGTCTCGGTCGTCGCCTTCCTCAACCATCTCGGTGACGCCACGGCAATGGCGACCGACGCCTTCGCCGCCGCACTCGGAATCGAGAAGCCGAAGCCGGATGCGCGCCTTCCCCCGCCCGCCTGGCTCGGCGCCTGGCGCGAGCCGGAGACAGGGCTTGCCGTTCGGATCGATTCTGACGCTCCAGGAACGATCCGCCTCCGCTATGGCCAGGCGCCCGAGCTGCTCGCCCTCGCCGCCGACGGCTCGGCCCAGGGGGCGATCACGCGCCTCTGCGTCGCGGATGGAACGCTCCGGATGGAGCGCCCGGGCGACAACCACGTGACGCGGCTCGTTCCCGCGGCGGGGCAGCCGCCGGGGGACATCGCGGGGCGCTATCGTTGCGAGGAGCTCGACGCCGAGCTCACGATCGAGGACGCCGGCGGGGCGCTCTACGGCGCCTTCTCGGGCTTTCTCGGCCAAGGCAGCATGGAGCTCCTCGAGCCGATCGGCGGCGAGCTCTGGGCGCTGCCCTGCCCGCGCGCGCTCGACCACACCCCGCCGGGGGACTGGACTCTCGCGGTTCAGCGCGAGGGGGGCCGGGTCGTCGGCCTCACCGTCGGCTGCTGGCTCGCGCGCGGTCTCCTCTATCAGCGGGTCGGCTGACGGGGGTCGGGATGAGGGGCGACGGGGCGGACGGCCACGGGCGGCCATGCGCGCCTGCCGCCGACGTTCACCTCGCCCCGGCGGCCTGCGCGGCGAGATAGGCACGCCAGCCGCCCAAGCCCGTGATGTCTTCGGCACGGCTCGGTGCCGCGTCGGCGCAGAGGAAGCCGACCGGCTCGCTGCCATCCGCGAGCGTGACGCGGCCGAGCGCAAGCGGCGCGGGGATCGCGGCGAGCAGGGACGCGACGGCGGCTTGGGGCACGCGCCAGAGCTCGCCCGCGATCGCGGCCCCGCCCTTGCTCCGGATCAGCCCAGGCCGCGGCGGCGCGCCGGGAAGAGCGACGAGTCGGTAGAGCGGCGCGGTCGTCACCTCGCGCACGAACGAGGCGCCGAGGCGCCGCAGTTCCCCGTTCAGCGGCAGCCCGCGCATGTGCGCGCCGAACACCGCGAGCTCGAGCGACGGCGTGGCCTCGGCCTCCGCCTCCGCGACCCGCTCTCCCGCGAAGCGCCGCGCGATCGCCGCGAGCCGTGCCTCGGTGAAGGCGGGGCCGATGAAGCTCACACCGAAGGGAAGCCCCTCCGCGTCGAGCCCGGCGGGAACCGACACAGCCGCGAGGTCGAGCAGGTTGACGAAGGTCGTGTAGGTGCCGAGCTGGCTGTTCACCACGACGGGCTCGGCGGCGACCTCCTCGAGCGTCGGCACAAACGGAGCGGTGGGCAGCAGAAGCGCATCGAGAGACGCAAGCGCCCCGTCGGCAGCACGCTTGAGCTCGGCGAGCCTGTACTGGGACCGGAACGTCTCGACCGCGGAGATGTCCCGCCCGCGGGCGATGATTCCCCGGACGACGGGGTGGATCGCCTCCGGCTGGGCGGCCATCAGGCGCTCGATCACCGCAAGCCGCTCGGCGACCCATGGCCCGTCGTAGAGAAGGCGCCCCGCCTCCTCGAAGGGCGCGAGGTCGATCTCCTCGAGCTCGGCGAAGGCGGCGCAGGCCGAGACGGCGCGGTGGAACGCCGCCTCGGAGGCGGCGCGGCCGAAGAACCGCAACGCGTCCGCGCGCGGCACGCCGAGCCTTGGCCGCGCGCCGAGACCGATCCGGGCGAGCGCCTGGGGCGGCGCCGCGCGGGAATAGGCGTCGAGCGGGTCGAAGCCGGCGGTGACGTCGAGCACGGCCATCGCATCGTCGATGGAGGCGGCGAACACCGAGACGCAGTCGAGCGAGCGGCAGGCCGGCACCACACCGCGGGTCGAGACGAGGCCGCGCGTCGGCTTGAGCCCCACCACGCCGTTCATCATCGCCGGCACGCGGCCCGACCCAGCCGTGTCGGTTCCGAGCGCGAAGGCGACGAGCCCTGCCGCGACCGCGACCGCCGAGCCGGAGGACGAGCCGCCCGGCACGTGCCCTGGCGCGAGCACGTTGCGCGGCGCGCCGTAGGGCGAGCGGACGCCGACGAGCCCGGTCGCAAACTGGTCGAGATTGGTCTTGCCCACCAGCATCGCCCCGGCCGCCTCAAGCGCTTCCACCACGGGCGCGGAACGATCCGGCACGTAGGCGAAGGCCGGACACGCCGCGGTGGTCGGAAGGCCTGCGACATCGATGTTGTCCTTCACGGCGAAGGGAATGCCCCAGAGCGTCCGCCCGGCCGGGCCCTGCTCGGAAAGCGCGCGTGCCTGGGCGCGCAGGCGATCGGCGCATGCGCCGCCGATCCATACGCCCGGGTCGTCATGCGCGGCGATCGCCGCGAGCACCTCCTCGGCGACGTCACAGGGCGTCATGCCGCGGCAGTATCGGTCTCTCAGGGAGGTGAGCGTCAGCGACGTCGGCAAAGTCAGACGCTCCCCCGCCGCCGGAGCGGCGTGCGCGGCGCCGTGCAGCGGAACGCGCCGACAGTGTGATCATGTTCTGAGCGTTCTGCCCACTTGGAAAGCATTTTCATCTGTCGCTGTAACGTCCTGCCCACGTTTTCGGCACATCCTCGCGCCGCCTGTACGGGCGTGTGCACATGGCATGCCGGTTGCTGCTCACCGGTTTCGGAAACCAAGCCGAAGCGAAGGGAGAGCGAGGATGATCTCACGTCGTCATGTGCTCAAGGCCGGCACCGCCGCGGCGGCCGGTGCGGCGCTGTCTGCCCCAGCGATCCGCGGCGCAGCCGCACAGGCACGGCGCGAGACCCTGCTGCTCGTCAGCGAGAACCCGCCGAACTCGACCGACATCCACGGCGTCGGCGCCAACCGGCCGGCCTACGAGGCCTCCTGGAACCTCTACGACCGGCTGATGACCTTCGGCGTCAAGAAGGACGCCAACGGCGTGGACCACTACGACTACACCAGGCTCGAGCCCGAGCTCGCGGAGGAGTGGATCCTCACCCCGACCTCGGTGACCTTCAAGCTTCGCCGCGACGCCACCTTCCATGACGGCACGCCGGTCACGGCCGAGGACGTGAAGTGGAGCTTCGACCGCGCCGTCTCCGTCGGCGGTTTCCCCACCTTCCAGATGCGCGCGGGCTCGCTCGAGAAACCGGAGCAGTTCGTGGTGGTCGACCGGCACACCTTCCGCGTCGACTTCATCCGGACCGACAAGCTGACCATGCCCGACCTCGCCGTGCCGGTGCCGGCGATCTACAACTCGGGGCTTGCGAAGAAGCACGCCACCGCTGCCGACCCGTGGGCGATGGAGTGGCTGCGCGCCAACCCGGCGGCGGGCGGCGCCTTCCGGCTCGAGCGCTGGGTGCCCGGCCAGGAGATGGTGTTCGCCCGCTTCGACGGCTGGAAGAGCGGCCGGCGCCCGGCGCTCGCGCGGGTGATCTGGCGGATCGTGCCGCAGGCGGGCAACCGGCGCGCCCTGCTCGAGCGCGGCGACGCCGACATCTCCTTCGACCTGCCGCCGAAGGACTTCCAGGAGCTCGCCGCCGCACGGCGTCTCAAGATCGTCGGCACGCCGGTCGAGAACGCCATGCAGTACATCGGCATGAACGTGACACGGCCGCCGTTCAACGACGTCCGGGTGCGGCGTGCGATCGCCCATGCCATCCCCTATCAGCGAATCATGGAACAGGTGACGTTCGGCACCGCGGTGCCGCTGTTCGGCGGCCCTGCCGAGCCGACCGAGCCGGTCTGGCCGCAGCCCTCGCCTTTCGTGACCGATCTCGACCGCGCCCGTGCGCTGCTCGCCGAGGCCGGCTATCCGAACGGGTTCGAGACGACCTTGAGCTTCGACCTCGGCCTTGCGTCGCTGAACGAGCCGATCGCGGTGCTCGTTGCGGAGAGCCTCGCGCGGCTTGGCATCCGCGTGACCATCAACAAGATTCCGGGAGCGAACTGGCGAAACGAGCTTCTCAAGAAGGAGCTGCCGCTCATCACCAACACCTTCGGCGGCTGGCTCAACTTTCCGGACTATTTCTTCTTCTGGGCCTATCACGGCCAGAACGCCGTGTTCAACACGATGTCGTACCAGAACCCGGAGATGGACGCGCTGATCGACCGCTCGCGCTTCACCCAGGACGAGGCGGAGTACCGCGCGGCGGTGAAGGGCTTCATCGCCAAGGCGTGGGAGGATGTGCCGCGAGTGCCGCTGTTCCAGCCGAAGCTGATGGTGGCGATGCGCGAGAACGTCGAGGGCTACCGTTACTGGTTCCACCGCCAGCTCGACTATCGCGTGCTCGCGAAGGTCTGAGCCGTGGTGCTCGGGCTCGTCGCGCAGCGGCTTGCCGCCGCGCTGCCCACGCTTGCGGGCGTCGTCGTCGTCACCTTCCTCCTCACGCGCGCCTTGCCGGGCGACCCGGCCGCCTATTTCGCCGGGCCGGCAGCGACGCGCGAGGCGGTCGAGGAGATACGCCGCACGCTCGGTCTCGATCAGCCGCTATGGCTTCAATTCCTCGACTATCTCGGCGATCTCGCGCGCGGGGATCTCGGCATCTCGATCACCACTGGCCAGCCCGTGCTCGCCGATCTCGCACAGCGCCTGCCGGCTTCCGCCGAGCTCACCCTGCTCGGGCTTGCGATCGCCGCGAACTTCGGCGTCACGATGGGAGTCGTTGCGGCACTGCGCCCCGGCTCATGGGTCGATCACCTCTGCCGCATGATCGCCACAGCCGGCGTCTCGCTGCCGACCTTCTTCACGGGCCTGCTGTTCGTCTACGTGTTCTACTACGTGCTCGGCTGGGCGCCCGCCCCGCTCGGGCGGCTCGATGCCTTCTCCTCGCCGCCGCCACACGTCACGGGGTTCTACCTGATCGACAGCGCGCTTGCCGGCGATGGCGAGACCTTCGCCGCGGCGGCGGCGCAACTCGCGCTGCCTGCCCTCACCTTGGGCATCTTCGCGCTCGCCCCGATCGCCCGGATGACGCGCGGCGCGATGCTCGCGGTGATGTCGTCCGACTTCATCCGCGCCGCCCGCGCCTCCGGGCTTGCGCGACGAACGCTCGTGCTGCGCTACGCCCTGCGCAACGCGCTTCTTCCCGTCGTTACCACGCTCGGCATGGTGCTCTCCTTCCTGCTCGGCGCCAATGTGCTCGTCGAGAAGGTGTTCGCCTGGCCGGGCATCGGCTCCTACGCCGTGGAGGCGCTGATCGCCTCCGACTACGCCCCGGTGCAGGGCTTCGTGCTGACGATGGGGGTGCTCTATGTCACCCTCAACCTTTTGATCGATCTCGCCTACCAGGCGATCGACCCGCGCGTGAGGATCGAGGCGTGAGCACGCTCGCCCATGCGCGGCATGTGCTCGCCGAGAACCCGGTCACGGCGGTCGCCTTCTGCCTGTTCGCCCTGCTTGTCGCGGCTGCCATCGCCGGACCTTCGCTCGTTCCCTATGACCCGCTCGCCTCGTCCGACCGTGCGCTCGCCCCGCCCTCGGTGCAGCACTGGTTCGGCACCGACAATCTCGGGCGCGACGTGTTCTCGCGCGTCGTCGTCGCGGCACGGCTCGATCTCGGCATGGCCTTCGCCGCAATGGCGATCGTGTTCGCGACCGGAACGGTCGCGGGTGTGGCCGCCGGGTTCCTCGGCGGCTGGACCGACCGCGTGATCGGCCGCGTCACCGACACGATCATGGCGTTCCCGCTGTTCGTGCTCGCAATGGGGCTCGTCGCCGCGGCCGGCAACACCGTCGCCAACGTCATCTGGGCCACAGCGATCATCAACTTCCCGATCTATGCGCGGGTCGCGCGGACGGAGGCGAACATCCGCCGCGAGGCCGGTTTCGTCGAGGCGGCTCGGCTTTCGGGAAGGGGCACGCTCCAGGTGATGATCTGCGAGATCCTGCCCAACGTGTTGCCGATCATGATGGTTCAGGTGAGCCTGACGATGGGCTACGCGATCCTCAACACCGCCGGCCTCTCCTTCATCGGCCTCGGCATCCGGCCGCCGACGGCCGAGTGGGGCATCATGGTGGCCGAAGGCGCGGGCTACATCGTTTCGGGCGAGTGGTGGATCGCGTTCTTCCCCGGGCTCGCTCTGATGCTTGCCGTGTTCACCTTCAACCTGCTGGGCGACGGATTGCGCGACATCGTCGACCCGCGACGCCGCTCCTGAGGCGGCGGGCATGCCGCAGCCGCCGCTGCTTGCGATCGAGCATCTCGCGGTCGAGTTCCGCACGCGCTCAGGCGTGGTGCGTGCGCTCGAGAACGTCTCCTTTGCGATCGCCCGAGGCGAGACGGTCGGCGTGGTCGGCGAAAGCGGGTCGGGCAAGTCGGTCACGGCTTACGCGGTGATGCGTCTGCTCGACCCTTCCGCGCGCGTCACCTCGGGAAAGATCGTGTTCGGCGGGCTCGACATGCTCGCGGCCGACGAGGCCACGCTTGCGGAGATGCGCGGGCGGGAACTCGCGATGATCTTCCAAAACCCGCGCGCGAGCCTCAACCCGATACGCCGCGTCGGCGACCAGATCGCCGATGTGCTGCGCCGCCACGCCAATCTCGGCGCCCGCGCGGCGGCCGACCGTGCCGTCGCCCTGCTCGCCGAGGTCGGCATCCCCGATCCGTCGCGCCGTGCGAGGGCCTACCCCTTCGAGCTCTCGGGCGGGATGTGCCAGCGCGTCGGCATCGCCATCGCTCTCGCCTGCCGCCCCGCTCTTCTCATCGCCGACGAGCCGACCACGGGCCTCGACGTCACGACCCAGGCCACGATCATGGACCTCGTGGCCGAGCTCGGCGCCGCCCGCGGCATGGCGACGATGCTGATCACCCATGACCTCGGGCTGGCCACGGAACGGTGCGACCGTGTGGTGGTGATGCATGCCGGCCACGTTGTGGAGGACGCTCCGACCGAGGCCCTATTCGCCCGGCCGCGTCACCCCTACACCGCGCGGCTTCTGGCCGCCACGCCGCGGCCAGGGGTGACGCTCGCGGGGCTCAGCCCGATCCCCGGCGGGCTTCCGGACCTCAGGCGCGACGACCTCCCGCCCTGCCGCTTCGCCGCACGCTGCGACCGCCGACGCGACGACTGCCTCGCCGGGCCGCTGCCGCTGCAGATCGAGGGCGCGCGGCGCGTCGCCTGCAGGCACCCGCTGTGAACGCGCCCCTGATTGAGGCCGAGGCGAGGGCGACGCCGGTGCTCGTCGCCTCCTCGCTCAGCAAGCGGTTTCCGGTGGGCCGGCCACGCCTGTTCGCCCGGGCGCGGCGGCCGCTCCTGCACGCGGTCGATCGTGTGTCGCTTGCGATCGGCGCCGGCGAGACGGTCGGCCTCGTCGGCGAGTCGGGCTGCGGCAAGACCACACTCACCCGCATGCTCGCGCGTCTGATCGACCCGACCGAGGGCAGAATCCTGTTCGGCGGCGAGGATCTCGCTGCCATCCCCGCCGCGCGCTTCGCCCGGCATCCTGCCAGGGCCGCGATCCAGATGGTGTTCCAGGACGCCGAGGGCTCGATCAACCCGCGGTTCACCGCCTTCGAGGCGATCGCGGCGCCGCTGCGGCGTCTGCGGGGGCTTCGCGGCGCGGCGCTTGCGGCGTCGGTCGAGCGCGCTGCCGAGCGTTGCGGCCTGCCGAAGGCGCTGCTCGGGCGGTTCCCGCACCAGCTCTCGGGCGGGCAGAAGGCGCGCGTCGGCATCGCCCGCGCCATCGCGACCGAGCCGAAGCTCCTGATCCTCGACGAGCCGACCTCGGCGCTCGATGTTTCGGTGCAGGTGGTGATCCTGCATCTCCTCGCCGAGCTGAGGCGCGCGCTCGGCATGAGCTATCTCTTCGTCAGCCATGACCTGAATGTGGTTCGGCTGATCTGCGACCGGGTGGCGGTGATGTATCTCGGCCGGATCGTCGAGGAGGGCCCAGCGGAAGCGGTGTTCCGCTCCCCCGCCCATCCCTACACCCGCGCCCTGGTGGACAGCATCGCGATCCCGGGGCAGAAGCGCGCGGGAGCAAGGATCAGGCTCACGGGAGACCCGCAGAGCCCGATCGACCCGGATCCCGAGGCCTGCCGCTTCCACGGGCGCTGCCCGCGCGGCGAGGCGCTGTGCGGCAGGGCCGCGCCTCCCGAGGTCTCGCCCGCTCCGGGGCGGCGCGCCCTCTGCCACTTCCCACTCCTCGAGCCCGCATGACCGAGACCACACCGAAGCCGCTCACCGAGGCAGAAGCCGAGGCGCTGATGGAGGCCGCCTCGCGCGCGCTTTCCCTTCCGATCCCGGAACCGTGCCGCGCGGGAACGATCGCCAACATCGTCGCCGCCTCGCAGGCGGCTGCCTTCGTCATGTCCTTCCCGCTCGCCGACACCGACGAGGCGGCGCCGGTGTTCCGCGCATGACCGACGAGGCGACCGCAGCCGACACCCTGCTCGACGGCGATGCCGTGGCCATCGCCGCCGCCGTTCGGTCGCGTCGCGTCACGGCTCTCGCCGTCGCGGAGGCGGCGCTCGCGCGTATCGGGGCGCGCAACCGGAGCCTCAACGCCTTCACCGACATCACGGCCGAGCGCGCCCGCGCCGCCGCCCGGAGGGTGGACGAGGCGGTCGCCTCGGGGCGCGATCCGGGCCCGCTCGCCGGGGTTCCGTTCGCGGCGAAGAACCTCTTCGACGTCGCTGGCCTGCCGACGCGCGCGGGCTCGCGGATCGGCCGCGACAACGCCCCCGCCACGCGCGATGCGACCGCGATCCGACGCCTCGAGGCAGCGGGCGCGGTGCTCGTCGGTGCGCTGAACATGGGCGAGTACGCCTATGACTTCACCGGCGAGAACGCGCATGACGGGCCGTCACGAAACCCGCACGACCTCTCGCGCATGTCGGGCGGCTCCTCGGGCGGATCGGGGGCGGCGGTGGCGGGGCGTCTCGTGCCGCTCGCTCTCGGCACGGATACGAACGGCTCGATCCGCGTGCCGGCCGCCTTCTGCGGCGTCTTCGGCCTGAAGCCGACCTACGGGCGTCTGTCGCGCGCGGGCGCGATGCTGTTCGCCGCGAGCTTCGACCATGTCGGCCCGCTCGCGCGCTCGGTGCGCGACCTCGCCGCCGCCTATGACGCGATGCTCGGTGCGGATTCGGACGACCCCGCTCTCGCGCCCGTCGATCCTGTTCCGCTTTCCGATCGTCTCGAGATCGATCCTTCGGAGCTGCGGATCGCGGTCGCCGGAGGGCATTTCGCGGCGAACGCCGCACCGGGCGTGCTCGAGGCGGTGGAGGCTGTCGCCGCCGCCCTCGGCGCGACGCGTCGGGTCGAGCTGCCGGAGGCTGCGCGCGCACGTGCCGCCGCCTTCGTCATCACCACGGTCGAGGGCGGGAACCTTCACCTCGAGCGGCTTCGCGCCCGGGCCATGGACTACGACCCGGCGACGCGTGACCGGTTCCTCGCCGGCGCGCTTCTTCCCGCCGGCTGGTATCTCGCGGCACAGCGCTTCCGGGCGTGGTATCGCGCGCGCGTGCTCGCCCTGTTCGAGGAGGTGGACGTGATCCTTGCCCCGGCGACGCCCCTGCCCGCACCGCCGATCGGGGCGCAGACGATGACGCTCGGGGGCAACACCGTGCCGCTTCGTCCGAATATCGGCCTCTACACCCAGCCGCTCTCCTTCATCGGGCTGCCGGTCGTCTGCATCCCCGGGGGCCGCTCGCCCGAGGGCCTGCCGCTCGGCGTGCAGGTGATCGCCGCGCCATGGGCGGAGGATAAGGCGCTCGCGGTCGCCGCGGCGCTCGAGCGCCACGGCGTCGCCCGCTGTCCGGAGCTTCCTGCATGACCATGCCCATCAACCTTCCCGGGCCGCTCGCCGAGGTCAGGGAGGCGTTCGCGGCCTATGAGCGCGCGCTCGTCGGCAACGATGTCGCGCTCCTCGACCTCCTGTTCTGGAACAGCCCGCACACGCTCCGCTACGGGGTGACGGAGAACCTCTACGGCTGGGAGGCGATCGCCGCCTTCCGCGCCGGCCGGTCGCCTGCGGGGCTTGCGCGGTCCTTGCGCAACACGGTCATCACCACCTTCGGCACAGACGCCGCCACCGCCAACACCGAGTTCGTGCGCGACGGCTCCACGGCGATCGGCCGGCAGAGCCAGTGCTGGATACGCTTCCCCGTCGCCGAGGTCGGCGAGGCCTTCCGGGGCTGGCGCATCGTCGCCGCCCATGTCTCGCTGCTCGTCGAGCCGGAAGCGCCGGCGACCCGGGGGCGTTGACGCACGCCGCTGCCGGCGCACATCGTGGGCGCATGGAAGGGAGCCCAGCCGCACGCGCCGAGCGCGACGCGCACACCGCCGTCGCGTCCGAAGAGAGGGTGGCCACGCCGTTCCTCCTGCTTGCCGCCGTCGCCGGCATCGGCCAGGTGGCCGCGAACCTGCCGCTGCCGAGCCTGCCCGCGATCGCCGAGACCTTCCGCGTCGGTCCGGGCGGAGGCGAGCTCGTGCTCGCTGTGTTCCTCGCCGCTTTCGCGCCGTTTCAGCTCGTCTGGGGCCCTCTGTCGGATCGGCACGGGCGGCGCCCGGTCGTGCTCGGCACGCTCGGCCTGTTCGCTGCCGGAAGCCTGCTGTGCGCGGTCGCGACGAGCTTCGCGGTGCTGCTCGCCGGCCGCGTGCTTCAAGCAGCGGGCGGGGCGGCCGGGCTCGTGATCGCGCGGGCGATGATCCGTGATGCGAACGAGGGAGCGGGCGTTGGCCGCGGCATGGCGGCGCTGTCGATGGCGATCGCCGCAGTGCCGGCCTTCTCGCCTCTGCTCGGCGCGGCGCTCGATCTCGCCGCCGGTTGGCGCGCCGGCTTCCTGTTCTCGGCCGCCGTCGCGCTCGCGATCCTTGCCTGGGCCGCCCGCGCCCTGCTCGAGACCAACATCAGCCGGCTCGTCGTTCTCGACGCCCGGGCGATCGCGCGCGGCTATCGCGGCGTGTGGGCCTCGCCGCGGTTCCGGGCCAATGTGCTCGTGGCCGCGGGCGCGATGGGAGGGCTGTTCGCCTTCGGCGCCGGCAGCCCCGAGCTCTACATCACCGGGTTCGGGCTCACGCCCGCGGTTTACGCGCTCTATCCGTTGATCGCTGTCGGCGGTGTCGTGATCGGCGGCGGTGTCGCGCGGCAGCTGATGAAGCGCGGCCGGGCGACCGCTGGCCTCGCCACCGGCACGGTGCTGATGCTCGCGGGCGGTCTCGGCATGGTCGCGCTCGACCCGCTCGGCCTGTTCGGCAAGCATGCGGTGAACGTGACGATGAGCCTCTTCGTGCTGGGGCTCGGGCTCGCGCTTCCTGCCGCCTTCGCCGAGGCGCTCGCCGAGTTCAAGGGCAATGCCGGGACCGCGGCGAGCCTTGCGGGCGCGATCCAAATCGGCTTCGGGGCGGTCGCCGCGGCGCTTGCGGGTGTGATCGGCATGCCGGCGGCGATGGCGGGCTGCGGCCTCGTCGCTGCAGCCTCGCTCGCGGTTCGGCCGGCGGGACGCCACAGCACGTGACGCCCGGGCCGCGCCTGCGCCCGGCCTGACCGCGGCGCCGCAGCCCGAATCGCACGCGCCGCGCCGCGAGCTTCGCGCGAGGAGGCAGCGCCTCCTGAGCTCGCGGCCCCGGGCTCAGGCCGCGCGTTTCGAGAGAAACCCTCGGGCGATCAGCGTCTCGGCGATCTGCACCGCGTTCAGCGCCGCGCCTTTGCGCAGATTGTCGCTCACACACCAGAAGGCGAGTCCGTGCGGCACGGTCGGGTCCTTGCGCAGGCGCGAGACGAACACGTCGTCCTCTCCCGCCGCCTCCACCTGCGTCATGTAGCCGCCGTCCTCGCGACGGTCGACAACCGTGACGCCTGGGGCGCGGCGCCATGCCGCAAGCGCCTCCGCCACACTGATCGGGCCTTCGAACTCGACATGCACCGCCTCAGCATGGCCGACGAAGACGGGCACGCGCACGCAGGTCGCGATCACCGCTATGTCGGGGTCGAGGATCTTCCGCGTCTCCACCGCCATCTTCCACTCCTCCTTGGTGGAGCCGTCGTCCATGAAGCGGTCGATGTGCGGGATGCAGTTGAAGGCGATCGGCTTGGTGAACTGCTCGGGCGCCTTGAGGTCGTTGACGAAACTGCCCTTGGTCTGGGCGTAGAGCTCGTCCATCGCCTCCTTGCCCGCGCCGGAGACGGATTGGTAGGTCGCGACCACGACGCGCTTGATCCGGGCGATCTGATGCAGGGGCTTGAGCGCCACCACCATCTGGATGGTCGAGCAGTTGGGGTTGGCGATGATGTTGCGCTTGGCGTAGCCCTTCAGCGCCTGCGGGTTGACCTCCGGCACGACGAGCGGGATATCCGGTTCCATGCGGAAGTGGCTCGTGTTGTCGATCACGACGCAGCCTGCCGCCGCGGCGCGCGGCGCATGGACGGCGGAGACGGAGGCGCCTGGGCTGAACAGGCCGATGTCGATGCCCGAGAAGTCGAAGCTCTCGAGGTTCTGAACGGTGAGCACGCGGTCGTCGCCGTAGCTCACCTGCTGCCCGGCAGAGCGGCCGGAGGCGAGCGCCACCACCTCGCTCGCGGGGAAGTTCCGCTGGGCAAGCGTCTTGAGCATCTCGCGCCCGACCGCCCCGGTCGCGCCGACCACCGCAACCCTGTAGCCCATGCAAGCTCTCCTCGCCGCAGACGCCGGGAGGGGAGTTACGCCCCCTTGCCGGGGGGTTCAAGCCTCGGCCCGCCGCGCAGCCGTGCGCCCGAGGCAAGCCACACCCCGGCGGTGAGCGCGGCGAAGCCCGGGATCTCGATCAGACTCGGCACCTCGCCGAGCACCGGGATGGCGAGGAGAGCGGTCAGCGCGGGGTTCAGCGCCGCGGGGCTCGCCGCCCGTGCCGCCCCGAGCCGCGCCACCCCGATCGAGAACAGGATCACCGACAGTGTGGCCGCGAGCCCCCCGTGCAACGCCCCCTGGAGGAACAGTTCTGCCGCTGGAGCGTCGAGGAAGCGGGGGCCGACAAGAAGCAGATAGACCGGCACATAGACCACCGCCGAGCCGATGACGCTGAGCGCCACCGCATCGAGCGAGCCGAGCCGGGCGCGGCGGATCGCGATCGTGTAGCAGGCGAAGAGGAAACCCGCGCCCGCAAACAGGGCATGGCCGAGGAACACGCGCCGGTCATGGCCCGCGAGGGTCGCGCCGACGAGGGTGGCCACCCCGGCGAGGATCAGCCCGAGCCCGGAGAGGCTTCGCCGGCCGAGGCGCTCGCGCAGGACGAGGTGGGCAAGAAGGCCTGTGAACACGGCCGAGAGCGGGGCGGTCATCGCCCCGGCATGGCCTGCGGGGGCGAACACGAGCCCGCCGGTGTTGCAGAGGCTGAAGGCGAAGCCCGACCCGCCCACCACGGCGGCAAGCGAGAGCGGGGGCAGCCGACGCAGCGGCAGGCCATGACGCAGGGCATGGGGGAGCATCAGCGCGGCCGCCGTGAGGAACCGAACAGCGATCATGTCGATCGCATCGAGCGTGGCCGACCCGAGCAGCCAGCGCGTGGCCACCGCCCAGGACGCCCAGATCGAGACGGCGCCGATCGCCGCCGCCCAGCCGACAGCCTCCCCGCGCCCGAAACCGCTCTTGCCCATCTGTCCGAAGCATACGCCTCCGTGGCGCGACGGCGAGGGCGGGCCGCGTTCATCCTCCGTTTGCTTTCTTGCTCGAAAGAGAATCCGACGTCGTCAGCTTTCGGGGCCTCGCCATGTCGTTGCGATGGAAGATCATCCTCCCTGTCCTCGCCCTGCTCGCGGTGGTCGTTTCGCTGCTCTCCTCGCACGCCATCGAAGCGTGGCGGACGGTGCACAGGCAAAACCTCCTGGCCGAGGCGAACATCGCCTCCGGACACCTTATCGCAGCGACGACCTCGCTGGCGGTCGAGCGCGGCACGACGAACACGCTGCTCGGCCTCGCTCCCGATCGCCGCGCGTCCGCACGCGAGCCCGTGCTCGCCGCCCGTGCCCGCGCGGACGCCGGGCTCGAAGCGGCGCTCGCCTCGCCCGCCCTCGGCGGGTCGAGCCTCGCGCCCGAGCGCGCCGCGCTCGCGCAGATGAGGCAGAAACTCGCCGCGCTCCGCGCCCGCGTCGACGGCCCGGCGTCGACGGCGCCGTCGCAGGCCGAGTGGTTCGCAGCGAGCACGTCCGTGATCGATGCCGCCACCACGTTGCGCCGCAGCTTGGAAGCTGGCGCCGTCGCGGCGTCGGTCGACCGCACGCAGGTCTTGATCGGCATGCGCGATGCGCTTTTGGAGTCGCTCGAATACGCCGGGCGCCAGCGCGGCTTCGTCGCCGGCGTGATCGCTGCCGGCCGGCCGTTCGAGCCGGGAGAGCTTCGTCGTATCGGCTATTTCAGCGGCCATGTCCGCTCCGCTCGCGACCGACTCACGGCACTCGCGATTGACGCGACCCCCGAGACCGTGCGCACGGCTCTCGCGCGCGCCGATGAGCGCTACTTCCGCGCCATTGACCCGCTGCTCGATCGCATCGTCGCCGCGTCGGGCGCGGGGGCGGCCTATCCGATGGCGGCGGAGGCGTGGTTCCGAGACGTCACCGCGATGATGACCGCGATCGAGGAGGCGATCGCCGCGACGACCATGGCGCTCGACGAGACGGCGGCGGCGACGCGCAGCGGTGGCTGGCTCGCCTTCCTCAGCGCCGCGATCCTGTTCGCGGCTGCCGTGGCCGGGTCGATCGCTCTCTTCCTCTTCGTCGTCCGGCGCGTCGTACGCCCGCTGCTCGGCGCGATTACGGCGATCCGTAGCCTCGCCGGGGGCGACACGGAAGTCGCCGTTCCCGCGCCGCGAGGGCGCGACGAGGTCGCTGCTCTCATCGCCGCGACTGCGGCATTCCAGCGCCAGGCGCGCGAGAACGCTGCGCTCGTCCGGCAACAGGAGTCCTTGCGCGCCGAGGCCGAGAGCGCCCGCATCGAGGCGATCCGGCACATGGCCGACGTAATCGAGAAGGAAGCCGCCGCCGCCGTCGCGAGCGTCGGCCGCCGCAACGACCGGGTCGTCGGCCTCGCCGGCGATCTCGATGCGATCGCGGCGACTGTCGGCTGCACGGCGGAGGCGGTGGCACGGACCGCAGAAGCCTCGCTGGCGACGATTTCCGGCGCCGCCGCCGCCTCCGAGGAGCTGACGGCGAGCATCGGCGAGGTCACGGAGCGTATAGGCCGTTCCGCCGCCACCGCGCGGGAAGGGGCCGCGCGCGCCGAAGCCGCGCGGGAAAGCTTCGATCAACTGGCGAGCGCCGTGCGGGAGATCGCCGAGGTCAGCCGCCTGATCGGCACGATCGCGGGCCAGACCAAGCTGCTGGCGCTGAACGCCACGATCGAGGCGGCGCGCGCCGGCGAGGCGGGCAAAGGCTTCGCCGTCGTCGCCTCGGAGGTGAAGAACCTCGCTGCACAGACGACGAAGGCGACGGAAGAGATCGGCGGGCGTATCAAGACGATCGACCAGGCGACGAAGGCGGCGCTCGCAGGCATCGCCGACATCACAGCGGCGATCGGCGACGTCGATGCGATGGCGGCCGAGGTGGCAGCGGCGATGAGCAGCCAGACGGATGCAGTTCGGGAGATCGCGCGCGCGGTGAACGCCTCCGCCGCGTCGGCGCGGTCCGTCACCGAGGAGATGCGTCGTGTCATCGAGGATGCGACGCGCAACGGCAAGATCGCGGCCGAGGTCAAGACCGTGGTCGGCGAAGTCGCCGAAGAGGTCGGCACGCTGAGAAGCCTGCTCACCCGGGTCGTTCGCACGGCGACGAAGGAGGCCGATCGCCGTTCCGATGGGCGTTTTGCGGGGCGCGGGGCCGTCGCGCTGCACTTCGCCGACGGGCGCCGTGTCGTCGCGACGCTCGGCGACATCTCGGCGAGCGGCTTCTCGGTCACGTTCGGCGAGGATCCGCCACGCTTTTCCGAGGAGGTGGAGGCCGAGCTTCCTGGCCTGCCGCCGCTCACGGTGCGCCCGGTGCGGCGCGAGGGTCAGACCGTCGCTTTCGCGTTCCTCCATCGCTCGGAGGCGGAGCGGCGGAGCACCGAACAGGCGATCGCCGGCCTCGTCTCGCGGCTCGCGGCCTGAGCGCCGGATCGCGCTCGCCGCCGTCGCGGCAGCGGGCGTGACGCGAAACGCGACAGGCAGTTGTTCCGAACGGACGGCCGGCGCTTGCGCACCGGCCGCCCCGATCGCCCCCCGTAGAGGCCGCTCAGGCCATCACGAGCGCGTCAGGCACCGCGAAGCCGTTCTCGCGGAACCACTTCGCCGCGCCCGGGTGGAACGGCAGGAAGGTGTTCTTGTTCCAGTTCTCGGGACGGGTCTCCTTCGCCGCGGCGGTGGCCTGAACCATGCGCGCGTTCTGCGTCATCACCGCCTTGACGAGCTCGTAGACGAAATCCTCGGGCAGCGACCGGTGCCCGATCGCGAAGTTGTAGACGCCGAGGATGTTCAGGTCCTCGGTCGGCGTCCGGTAGGTGCCCTTCGGGATCTTACCCTTCGAGAGCTCCGGAATCTCCTTCACGATCGTCTCCATCTGCGCGGGCGTGAAGCCGAAGATGGTCACCTGGTTGGTCGTCTCGAGCTCGCTGAAGGCGGGGATGGGCGCTCCGGCGGCGAACAGGAACGCGTCGAGCAGCCCGTCGGAGACCTGGCCGATCAGGTCCGAGGCGCTGCCGTAGCGGATCGCCGACGGCGTGACGCCGAGCGCGCGCAGGATCAGCGGATAGTAGGTGCCGGGCGTGCCCCCGCGCGGGCCAACGCCGACCGACTTGCCGTTGAGCTGGCTGTGGTCGGTGATGCCGCTGCGGCGCAGGGCGATGCCGTGGAACGGCGTGTCATACATTGGGAACAGGGCGCGGATGTCGCGGAAGCGGTTGCCCTGGGTCCACTCGCCCTGGCCGTTCCAGGCCTGCAGCGCCACCCCCATGGTCACCATCCCTAGCTCGACCTCCTTGCGGTTGACCAGGATGATGTTCTGGTTCGGGCCCTGGGTGGTGCGATAGGAGATGTTCACCCCCGTCGCCTCCTGGACGATCTGGCCCCAGGCAGGGCCGTAGATCGCGTAGGTGCCGCCCGGCGCCGCCGTGCCCATGTTGAGCGCGCGCGGCCAGGCGGGGTTGCGCGGCTGCGCCGAGGTGACGGCCGGCAGGCCCAAGCCCGCGAGCGAGGTCGCGGCGATCAGATGGCGTCGCGTGATCATGGTGTCGGTCCTCCCCGTACGACGACTCCCCGAAACATGAGGGAAACCGGCCCCGGGCGGAAGGGCTTCAGGGGCGAATCTCGGCAAGCGAGACGATCCCGTCCGGGTCGGCCGAGAGCCGGATTCGCTCGCCGACGCGCGGGGCGGGCCAGGGCACGTCAAGCACGAGCGGGTCCGCCGCCGCACCGCTGACCACAAGCCGCGTCCTCTCCCCCTGGAAGAAGGCGGCCGTGACGACGCCCTCGAGCGTCCCTTCTGGGTCGAGCCTGAGCGCCTCGGGGCGGCAGCAGAGATCGGCGGTGCCGTCGGCCAGGGAGACGGCGAGCGAGCCCCCGGGCAGGTGGACACGCCCCGATGCGACGGTTCCCCCGAGCACGTTCAGCGTGCCGACGAAGCCCGCCACGAACCGGTTCGCCGGGCGGCGATAGATCTCCTCTGGCGTGCCGATCTGCGCGACCGCGCCGTTCTGCATCACCGCCACCCTGTCGCCGAGCGCCATCGCCTCGGCCTGGTCGTGCGTGACGAAGACGGAGGTGATCCTGAGCGTGCGCAGAAAGCGCCGCGATCTCTGCCCTGAGCTCGTCGCGCAGGCGTGCGTCGAGCGCCGCGAGCGGCTCGTCGAGCAGCAGCACCGCTGGTTCCGGCGCAAGCGCGCGGGCGAGCGCGACACGCTGGCGCTGCCCTCCCGAGAGCTGGTCGATACGCCGCCCGGCGAGCTCACTGATGCGCATCATCTCGAGCAGGCGGGCGACGCGGCGCGAGGCCTCCTCGCGCGGCACGCGTCGCACCTTGAGCCCGTAGCCCACATTTCCCGCGACGTCCATGTTCGGAAACAGCGCGTAGGACTGGAACACCATGCCGACGTTGCGACGCTCGATCGGAAGCCGCGTCACATCGCGCTCGTCGAACAGCACCCGCCCGCCCGGGTCTGGCTCGGCGAGGCCGGCGATGATCCGCAGCGTGGTGGTCTTGCCGCAACCGGAGGGACCGAGGAGCGCGAGCGTCTCTCCCGGAGCGATCGCGAGATCGGTCGGCCGCAGGGCGCGGGTGCCATCGGGGAAGGTGCGGGCGCAGGAGAGGAGCGCAACGGCGACACTCATCGCCGGCCGATCCCGGCGGCACGGTCAGCCGCCGCCTGGAGCGCGACGAGCAACGGCACGATCAGCATGAGGAACACGAGCGTATAGGCCGAGCCGATCTCGAGCCGCATGGAAGCGTAGCTGTCGGCGAGCCCGACCGGGAGCGTCATGGTGAAGGGCGTGTGCAAGAGAAGCGTCATGTTGAACTCGCCGAGCGAGAGCGTGACCACCATCAGGCTTCCCGAGACGATCCCCGGTCGGGCATTCGGAAGCACGACGGTGACGAAACGATACAGCAGCCCCGCGCCGAGCGACCGCGCCCCCTCCTCGAGCACGGGAAGCCCTACCCCGAGCAGCACCGCGAGAACGGCGCGCACCATGAAGGGCAGGGTGAACAGCACATGGCCCGCGAGGATGAAGGTCCAGTGCGAGCGGAACGCGCCGACCGCTCCCCAGGCGAGGATCAGCGCGAGCCCCGTCGCGATCCCGGGGATCGCGACCGGCATCACGAGCGCCTCCTCGACGAGGCGCGCGAACCGCCCCTGGTGCCGCGCGAGCGCGTAGGCGACCGGGATGCCGAGCACGAGCGTGGCGACGAGCGTGGCAAGCGCGATCTTCACCGAGAGCAGGATGGTGTGGGCGTAGAGGTCGAGCACGCGCGCGACCCAGGCGAGGGTGACGCCGGAAGCGAGGATCCCGCGCTGGTAGTTGGCCGTCACGCCCGCGAGGATCGAGAGGATCACCGGCACGATCAGGAAGGCGGCGACGAGCGCGGCGAAGACGAGCCCTGCCCAGAAGCCTGCGTCGCGCCGCATCGCCCTCAGCCGGCGGCGGCGACCGTGCCGCCAGCGGCCGTGCGCGCGAGAGCGAGCACGGCCCAGGTGACGGCGCCGAGCAGGAAGGAGAGAGCGGCGGCAGCGGCGATGTTCGCGCTCACGGTGAACTCGGCGTAGATCAGCATCGGCAGGACCGAGATCTCGGTCGCGAGCGTGAAGGCGGTGCCGAAGGCGCCCATCGCGGTCGCGAAACAGATCGCTCCGGCGGCAAGGAAAGCGGGGCGGAGGCCGGGGATCAGCACATCGCGCACCACCTGCCAGCGCCCCGCTCCGCAGGCACGCGCCGCCTCCTCAAGTGCCGGGTCGAGCGTCTCGGCCGCTGCCATCACCGTCAGCACCGTGCGCGGGATCGAGAAGTAGAGGTAGCCGACAAACAGCCCCGCCATCGAATAGGCGAAGACGAGGCGCTCGCCTGCGAGCGCCTGCGTGATCTGCCCGATCAGCCCCTGCCGGCCTGCGAGCATGATCACGAGGAAGCCGACGACCACGCCGGGAAAGGCAAGCGGCAGCGTCAGCATCGCCACGAGAAGCCTCCGGAAGCGGAAGCGATGCCGCGACAGGAACAGGCCCGCGATGCCCGAGACGACGAGGGTCGCCGCCGTCACGCCTGCGGCGAGGGCGAGGGTCTGGCCGAGGCTCTTGAGATAGCGGGCATCGGTCAGGATCGCGGCATAGGTCCAGAGCCCGTCGGGCCCGGACGCGCCGGTACGCAGCATCAGCACGAGCGGCAGAAGGAAGAAGGCGGCGAGGAAGGCGCCGGCGGGCGCGAGCAGAGCCCCGAGGGTGAAGCGGTCCGCGCCCCTCACCGGCCGAAGGTGAACCGGGCGAGCGCGTCGCGCAGGCGGCGGCGACGGGGCACCGGCAGGGCGAACAGAGGGTCCGAGAACAGAGCGAACATCACGCCCCCGACGCTCAGGCGCCGACCTCGGTTCGGTAGCGCGCCACCGCGGCGTCCTGTGCCGCCACCATCTTCGCGATGTCGATGGGGCGCGCGCGCGCAT
>Ga0308417_1000349_pt1 | contig 34544 bp, 27 predicted proteins | sample HotsprSampleOS65_FD_203528 | JGI IMG/M metagenome (GOLD analysis project Ga0308417, IMG submission 203528) | Hot spring phototrophic mat microbial communities from Octopus Spring, Yellowstone National Park, Wyoming, United States - 20090730_OS65 ...
CTTCTCGCTGCGCCCGCTCCTGGTCACGCGCAACGGCGTCAGCGAACTGATCCCGGCCAGGTCGGCCGCGCCGCTTGGTGTCAATCCGTACGCCGTCTGGCCAGGCATGCCGGCGTATCCCAACACGCCGTCGATCAAGCCGGCGCGGGCGTGCATCAACACAAGCACCTTCGGCGAGCTGTGGCGGGCCTACTGGAACGTCATGAGCGACACCGGCTTCACCACGCCGTTCGGCACGGGCGAGAGCACCGACCTGTACGACGGCAGCAAGTTCAATTCCGGCTCGTTCGCGGCCGACACAACTCAGAATCTCCAGCGCATGTTCCGCTCGCCGTTGCGCGTGCCGGCCAGCAAGCTGGGCGGCGCGGATGAACGGAGGCTGAGCCCGATCCAGACACTGCTGCTGCGCGCCGCCCTGGCGGCCATCAACGCCGAAAGCCAGCGCCAGCCCGACCGCAACAGCGTGCTCTGGCATACGATCCCGCTGGGCGATTACACGGCCATCATCTACGGCGCCCAGCCACAGCCGTTCATCAGCGAAATCTACGTCAATAACGACCGCTACACCGACAAGGGCGCCGGCACCAACCCCAACGGCTACATCGCCATCGAGCTGGTCAATCCGTATGCGGCGCCGCTCAGCCTCAACGGCTGGAGCGTGGCGTACGTCGACCGCAACACGTTTCCCGCCCTGAACGTGCAGATCCTCCATACGTTCGACGCGGGGGATGTCATCCCCGCGGCAACGGCTGCGACCCATGGTTACGTTGTCCTGGACAATGTCGGCAGCGAGCCCAGCGACGCCAAGTTCCGCCCCCAGGCGTCGGGCCTGGATCCGCTGCCCGGCGGCGTGACCATCATCTACGTGCGGGGGCTGCATCAGGCACTGGGGCGCGAGCTGGTGCTTCTGCGACCGGTCAAAGGAGCGCCGGCGTGTCCCGTGGATTCGTTCGACTTCAGCGGGTTTCCCTCGCCCAGCGAAAGCGGCGGACCGCCACCCAACCAGGCGGAGCTGACCGCCTGGCACTACCTGCGCGCCAACGACTCCAACGGCCACCGCTGGCAGTTCGTCTATCCCGGGCGATACGACGGCAGCGTCTCCTCGCGGCGGCACCAGGGTACGGAGCAGGAACAGTGGAGCATCGTCCTGCCCCCCACCGGCACCGAGGGCGATAGCTGGAAGAACGGCAAGACGCCGCCGATCAACCTCGGCCGGCCCGATGCCGACGCCACCTATCCCGACGTCTTCACCATCCAGTGGATGAACTTCGACTGGCTTGGCGACCGGAGGATTCAGAGCGATCCGGGCGGCGCCAACCCGCCCAACCGCTTCCCCTTTGGCGGCTTCCCGCGCAACGGCGACATCCTTCAGGTGCCGTTCATCGGCGCCTACCGGATCTACGAGGGCAATAACCTGGTCGAGCTCAACGCCGTCACCATGGACAGCGCCTTCGCCGAGGACACCGACACCACCAACAACGAAACCGAGCAGATCGGCCGCTTCTGCCCGACCGGCGACCCGCTGGCGGGGACGTTCGACTGGGGCGGCGACCCGGCGTTCTACCGCTATGCGTGGGCCAAGGATTTGTTCGACTACCTGACGGTGCGCTCGCCCAACCCTGACTTTTTCCCGGATGCATCGCCGGATGCCTATGGAAACGTGCCCGTCCAGCCGCCTCCGCCGCAGCCCGTGGCCAACACCGCGATGGCCGCCAGCCCAGGAGTGAACGTCCTGGAGCAGCTCGTGGCGACACAGGGCCTGATCAACATCAACACTGCGCACTGGCGCGTGCTGTCGATGCTGCCGCTGGTGGTGGACCCGGTGACGGGCGAGGTGCGCCGGGCGGAGACCGAGGCACTGGCCCGCCAGATCGTCGCCTACCGCGAGCAGTTCGGCCCGTTCACGAGCATCTTCGACCTTCAGAAGGTCTACGATCCGACCGACCCGAACACCAACTGGTGGCAGAAGCGCGGCTTCGCCACGATGTGGGGCATGTACGATCTGAACGCCTTCGACTTCGGCGACCGCCACGGCGACTTCTCACCGCCCGACCCGGCCTTCCCCGGCCGCGGGGGCGCCGACGTCACCGACGGTGTGCTGCGCGACTTCGAAAGCACGTTCCTCAACCTGACGCGCATCAGCAACCTGATCACAACGCGCTCGGATTCGTTCACCGCCTATGTGCTGGTGCAGGGCTGGAAGGATGCGGGCACCACCGCCGCCCAGCTTGTCTACGAACGTCGGGCGGCCTACTACATTGATCGAAGCAACGTGGCCGGCCCCGGCCAGATGCCGCGAAGCGTGCGCGTTCCGATGAAGTAGCGGTGCGGCCCCACGTCGCTCGCCCGCATCCCCGGCCCGTCGCGGCACGGCCCGCGGACGCGCCGTCTGCCGCGCCGCCGGGGTGGGTCATTGGGACTTTGACCCTCGTCATTGCGCAGTTGCTGAACCCTGAACCCCGAACCCTGCACCCCTTGCCATTCATGTCGATCCAGTCCACACCACTGCGGCTGAACCTGAAGCGCGATGAGCAGCTCGAGATTGAATGGCAGGACGGGCTGGTGTCGGTCTATCCGCTGACGCTGCTGCGCTCGATGTGCCCGTGCGCGGCGTGCCGGGCCGCCCGCGAACAGGAGCAGACGCGCCCGAAGAGCAGGCTGACGGTCCTGAGCGGCCCCGTGCACAGCGGCCCGCCGCGCGTGGTGGATGCGGAGCTGGTGGGAGGCTACGCCCTGCGGCTGGAGTGGTCGGACAACCACGGCAGCGGCATCTATTCGTTTCAGTACCTGCGGGAGCTGTCGCCACAGAAGCGGTAAGCCGCGGCGCCAGCCTCAGTTACTCTCAATAGCAGCGGCCGGACTCGAACCGGCGACCCGGGGCTTATGAATCCCCTGCTCTGCCAACTGAGCTACGCTGCCGTCCATTTCATTCTATCGTCCAGCCGGCGCCTGACAAGCGAAGTCGGACGGCCGCACAACCGGGATCGTCCGGCAACCGACGGGCGGGACAGCGCGATGCGCGGGACGGCCTACCGCCCGCGCCGCTTGAAGCGCCCGCCGCGCGGGCCCGCGTGGCGGCGGTCCTTCTCCTTGTGTTTCTTCTCGCCAGACTTGGGCGCCGCCGGCGGACGGCCGCCGCGGCCAAGCACCTGGGCGATGGCCAGGTTCAGCTCGCGGCGCGGCACGTCGACAGTGACGATGATGGCGCGCACGACGTCACCGATGCCGATCTTCTGCCCCGTGCGCTGCCCGCGCACCACGCCGCCGCGCTCGTCCACATCCCACCAGTCGTCCATCAGGTCCTCGTAGCGGATCAGACCGTCGATGAGATACTCGCTGAGCTGGACGAAGATGCCGAAGTTGGCGATTCCGGTGACCACGCCCTGGTATTCCTCGCCCACGCGGTCCTTGAGCAGTTCCAGGATCTTCACCTGGCGCAGCTCGCGCTCGGCGTCGTCGGCCCGGCGCTCGGTGAAACTGATGTGCTTGCCGATCTCCACCAGCCGGTCGTAGGGAACCACATCGGCAATCTCGACCTTGCGACGGCGCCCCCCGCGGTGGCCGCTGGCTCCCACGGCCGCGATGTACTGATCGAGCAGGCGATGCACGGTCAGGTCGGCGTAGCGGCGGATGGGCGATGTGAAGTGGCAGTAACACTCGCTGGCCAGGGCGTAGTGCCCCAGCGGCTGCGGAGAGTACTCGGCGCGGGCCAGGCTCCTGAGCACGGCGAGGTTGATGGCGAAGGCTTCGGGCCGACCCCGTACGCCGGCCAGCAGCGACTGGATCGCCTTGCGGTCGAGGATTTTGGGCAGGCGGTGACCGGCGACGTTGACGAAATGGCGCAGCCGTTCGTAGCTGTCGGTGGCCGGCTCGGGATGCACGCGACGAAGGAACGGCACGCCCAGCGAATCGAGCAGGCGCGCCACGGCCTCATTGGCCTCGACCATGAACATCTCGATCAGGGTGTGCGTGAAGCTCTGGTCCTCGGCCTGGGTGCCGACGACGCGTCCGTCGGCGTCCAGGATCAGCTCGATTTCGGGCAGGTCCAGGACGATCTGACCCTCGGCCAGCCGCCGCTTCTGGATCGTCTTCGCCAGCACATCCATCTGCCGGAGCAGACTGACAAGGCGGCTGTCGTAGTCGTCGATGCGCCGCGGGCCGTCGGGATGCGGCACCACGTCTGCGTTGTCGATGATGGCCTGGGCCTCGCGGTAGCGCAGGCGGCAGGCCGATTTGATGACGGTGTTGGCGAAGCGGCTGTGGATCGGCCGACCATCCTCATCGAAGGTAATGAACACGCTTTTGCAGAGGCGTGGCACGCCCTCCTGAAGCGAGCACACGCCGTTGCTGAGGACTTCCGGCAGCATGGGGATCACAAAGCCGGGGAAATAGCAACTGTTTCCGCGCTCGGCAGCCTCCTCGTCCATGGGAGTGCCGGGCGGGATGAAATGGGCCACGTCGGCGATGTGGACCCCCAGCTCGAATCGGCCGTCGCGCAGGCGCTGGAGGCTGATGGCATCGTCGTAGTCCTTGGCGTCGTCGGGGTCGATGGTGCAGATGAGCAGGTCGCTCAGGTCCTGTCGGTCCGGCCAGGATCGGGTGGCATTGAATGTGTCGACGGCACGACGTGCCTGCTGGAGCACCTCCTGGGGAAACTTCTCGGGCAGGTTGAACTGGATGATGACGGAGCGCAGGTCGACGTCCTTCTGGCCGGCCAGACCCAGGACCTCGGTAATGACGCCCTGGGCCTGCTGGTCCTCGTCGGGATAGGTGGTGAGTTCAACGACGACCTTGGTGCCGGCGCGGAGGTTGCGCGAGGCGGCGTCGGGGGTGAGGATGGGCTCGGTGAGTGCGTTGCCGTCGGGAAGGACCACCCATCGCCCCCCAAGGCGCTGGAGCGTGCCCACGAAGCGTGTGTGCGTGCGCTGGAGGATTTCCATGACCCGGCCCTCGTAGAGGGCCTTGCCGTCGCGCTGACCGCGGCTGGTGATCTTGGCGGAGACGATGTCGCCGGTGATGGCGCCGCCGTTCTGGCCCTCGGGGATGAACAGGTCCTCGTGCCCGGCGGGATCGGTGGGGACGACGAAGCCGAAGCCGCGGCGGTGGTGGCGGTAGGTTCCGATGATGCGGTCGCTGGCCTGCTTCTGAGTGGGCAGGACGATGGAGCCGCGGGCCCCCAGGACGATGCGGCCCTCGCGCATCAGCCGGCGCAGCGCATCGCGGAAGGCGTGGTATTCGCTTTCCTCAACGTCAAGTGCTCGTGCCAGCCGCCGGGGCCTGAGCGGCCGGGCACTGCCCGACTTGAGGTATCCGATGATCTTCGACTCAAACTGTTCTGCCATGAAATCTCCTGCGCCGGGGCACTGGATGCTCAGACGCTGTTGGCTTAGTCTCGCCTGACAACGCGATGGAAGCAACCGGTCGGGGCGACTACAATGCTGCGGCGCGCGGCCGGAATGGCTGCATCCGCACGAGTCGGTCCGATGGATACGCAACTGCTGCCCGACAATTTCCTGACCCTTCAGCTCAAGAAGGTGGTGAACTGGGCCCGGCGCTCGTCGCTGTGGCCGATGCCCTTCGCCACCGCCTGCTGCGGGATCGAACTGATGGCCACGGCGTCCTCCCGCTATGACCTGGCCCGCTTCGGCGCTGAGGCCATGCGTTTCTCGCCGCGGCAGAGCGACCTGCTGATCGTGGCCGGGCGCGTGACCATCAAGATGCTGCCCGTTCTCCAGCACATCTACCAGCAGATGACCGAGCCGCGATGGGTGATCTCGATGGGCGCCTGCGCATCGACGGGGGGCGTCTTCGACGCCTACGCCACCATCCAGGGCATCGACCAGTTCATTCCCGTCGATGTCTACGTGCCCGGCTGTCCGCCCCGCCCCGAAACGCTCATCGAAGGCATCATGGCGATCCAGCGCATCATCGACCGGCACGGCCTGCCGTCAGCACCGCGCCGTCCGCTGGCCATCGCCGTCGAACCCAGCTACAAGCCTGCCCCTCAGCCGGTCGGGCTGTCGATCCGCGGGCGACCGTAGGTCCAACGCGCCTGGCCCCATTTGCACGGACATGCCATTTGCCTCCGCATCCCGAGGGGCTAGAGTATTGGTGGCGGGCGGCCTCATGGGACCCTCGCCATCGGGTCATATTCGACGGGTGCCGGTTGAGCGCCGAGGATACGCAATACGACCTTTCCGACCTGCTTGGCCAGATCATCGCCTTCGACGCGCGCGATCGGGCGATCTGGCCCGCCAGCCAGCTCCGGCAGATGCTGCGCCGTCAGTTGACCGAGCGTTTCCCGGCAGGGTGGCTGCCGGATGGCAGCGAAGCGGCCGCCGAAGAACCCCCGCTGCGGACTTTTGAGGATCTGCTGCTGCATCCCGCCCCGCCGCTGGACCTGCTGTGTCAGACCAAGGAGTTCGCCAAGCGTGCACGGGGAGACCGCCGCGGTTTCATGGCCCCGGAAGTAGCCCTGCTGCTGTACTACGGATGCATTGCCGCGGCGCTGCTGCGGCACGGCCGCCGTATCAGCACGCTGGGGGAAGACGAACTGCGGCAGGGTCTGAACTGGGCCTGCCAGCAGCCCTGGCTGGAGGAACGGCTCCGTCGCCTGTTCGCCCAGACGCTGGCATTCATACGGGCCGGCCGCGACCGCTGGCGGTCGTGAGGACGCTGTTTTGCGGCCCGCGACATTCCGGCATCCTGGCGTTTTTCCGCCGTTGCCGGCTTCCGCGGGGCGGTTACACTGAACAGTGCGCTGTGGGCTTCTCGAGACGTTGTACGGGCGCACGGAGCACGGTCGTATGTCCACATCCACGCAGGCCGCCGGATCAGCCGAATCCGCGCCGAAGATGACGCTGTCGCAACTGCGCCATGACATTCGCAATCAACTCAACGCCATCCGGCTTTCGTCCGCGGTGCTTCAGCGCGGCCCCAACGATGAGGCAACGCTTCAGACGCTTCACGACATCGACCGCTGCGTGGAGCGCATCAACGAGCTGGTAGGCTCGTGGCTGAGCGACGCGGCCGCCCGCAGGCTGCTGGGGGATTGACCCGTGCCGGGGGGCGATGCGGCCGCTCAGGCCACCGCCGCCGGCTCCAGCAACTGGTTCCAGCGCCGGGCCGGGCGGTCCTTCCAGCCGCCTTTGTGGTACGCGTAGGCTGCGATCAGCGGCACCGCCAGCGTCGCCTCGCAGAAGACCATCTGCTCGAAGACCGTGTCCACCTTGCCCCAGGAGCTGGCCTCCTTCAGCGTGCTGCTGGACAGCGCTCCATCGCGCACGTCGGCCACCGTCACCTGAATCGCGTACTTGTGCATGGGGGCCTCATGCCCGAGCACCTCGGCGGCCACCACCGTGTCCTGCGCGAAGTTCTTGGGCACGCCGCCGCCGATCATGAACAGACCGGTCTGGCGGCTGCGGATCTTCAGTTGCGTCAGCTCCAGGAAGTCCTTGCCGCTGTCGAACGTCACTTTGGGCTGGTCGCCGCGGGCCACCTGATGGGCGACGATGCCGAAGCCCGCCGAGCAGTCGCTGAAGGCGGGGACGAAGATGGGCACGTCGCTGCGGTATGCCTCGAAGATGATGCTGTCGGGGCAGCGCGGCCCGCCGCTGCGTTCCAGGTATGCGCCGAACTCGCGCAGCAGCTCGCGCGAGCTGTAGGGCCGCGGTTCCAGCTCGTCGAAGATCTTCTGCGTGGTTTCGTCGCAGATGCGCAGCTCGGTCTCGTCGATGAGCGTGTCGTAGATGCGGTCGATCATCAGCTCGCGCAGCTCGCCGTCGAGCGTGCCCGACTTGACGATGTCCTGCCCGATGTAGTGGCGGAAGCCCAGGGCCTCAAAGAAGTCCTGGTCGACCATGTTCGCCCCGGTGCTGACGATGGCATCCACCATGCGGTTGCGCACCATGTCCACGAACACTTTCTTAAGCCCCGCGCTGATCAGCGATCCGGCCAGGCACAGGATGATGCCGCATTCGCGGTCGCGGAGCATGCGGTCGTAGATATCCGCCGCCCGCGCCAGATCGCGCGCGCTGTAGGCCATGCTCCGCATCGCCTCCACCATGTCGATCACGTTGTAGCGCGTGATGTCGATGTGCTCGATGGTCTGCTGAAGATAGTCCTGCTTGCTGGCCATGATAAGCCTCCGTCGTCGGGATCCTCTGCCCGGGTCACATGATCACGCGCCCACGGCGCCGGCCGCCGGGAGGGCGCCAAAGGCGAAAGCCACCTCGGCCCGCTACGGTGTGAGCGCCTGGGGCGGCTCACCCGCCATCGCGGGCGAAGGTGGCTTTCCGGTTCGGTCTGTGTGCGCGGCCGGCGGCTGTGCCGATCCGACCGGCGCCACATTGTTGCCGCCGGCGGCGCGGAGTCAAGCGCATGACCGCTACGGTGGCCAGTCCAGTGCAACGCGAAAACCGAAATGCTCGGCCTTGCGTTCCGGCGCGTACCGTCGCCGGAAGGCGCTGCGGCACATCGACGGATCGTTGGCCCAGGAGCCGCCGCGCATGACGCGCGCGGTGCCCCGGGTCGGCCCCGTGGGGTCCGTCACCTCGCCGTCGGGATACGCGCCATACCAGTCGGCGCACCATTCCCACAGGTTGCCGTGCATGTCGTAGAGGCCCCAGGCATTGGGCCGGAACGAACCGACGACCGTTGTCCTCTTGCGAGCGATCCCCTCGCGGCCCTCGCCGTAGATGGCCTGGCCATCGTAGTTGGCCTGGTCGGTGCTGATGGTCCGACCGGTGTGGAAGGGCGTGGCGGTCCCCGCGCGGCAGGCATATTCCCATTCGGCTTCGGTGGGCAGACGATACTTCCGGCCCTCCTTCTTGCCCAGTGCCAGACAGAAACCCACGGCGTCCTGCCACGAGACGGTGTCCACCGGCAGATTGCCATCCCCCTCGAAGTAGCTGGGATTCTCGCCCATCACCGCCTTCCACTGCGCCTGCGTGACCTCATGCACCCCCAGCAGGAAGTCTCTGCTCAGCCGCACCCGGTGCTGAGTCTCGTCGGCCATGCGCTCGGGTTCGTTCTCGGGCGAGCCCATCACAAAACCCTCCGGGCAGGCCGGAATCCAGGCGAACTTCATGCCGATGCTGTTGGTCCAGGTCGCGCCGGGCCGGCGCGGGGGCGCCGGCTGGTCCGCGGCAAGCAGGCCCAGCAGCGACACGGCACCCAGCAGGCCCGTCAGGACGGTGAGGATTCTCCTGTTCATGCTAGCTCCCGTGCGGTCAGGGGCCGGGCTGCGTGGTGGCCTCGCGGCGGCTCTGGCCGGCGCCGGGCCAGTTGTTGTGCCACAGCGTCACCCGCCCGGCGCGGGCGTAGTCGACGGGCACCCACAGATACACGCCGCCGGTCACGAAGTCCACCCGCCCGTCGCCGTCGAAGTCTCCCAGGGCCATCGTCACCAGATGGGTCGGCGAGACCGCCAGCATATGGGGCGTGAAGTTCATGCGTCCGTCGTTCTCATACCACATGAAAGACGCCGCATCGGGACTGTCCCAGTCGTTGAACGCGCTGACGGCGAACACGTCCAGGTCCCCGTCCCCATCCACATCCAGGGCGCGCGCGCTGTAGGCGCCCGGGAAGTCGGCGATGTGATGATACTCGAACTTCAAAGAGCCCTTGTTCTGGAGCCAATGCACCCCATGCCATGGCCGCGGGCTGGGAGGGATGTAGTCGAAGGCATCGCCGTTGGTGTACAGGACGTCCGGTCGGCCGTCGCCGTCCAGATCGGCAATGCTGATGCCGCTGCTGCCGAAGTCCTCGTTGTCGGACTTGAAGATCAGACGCGTGCGGAACCTGCCCCGGCCCAGGTTCTCAAAGACGTAAATCTCCTCCCATTCCTGCGAGACCAGGGCCACGATGTCGGGCAGACCATCGCCGTTCATGTCGACGATCGGGGTGTGGATCGCGCCCGAGCGCTTCAGGAGCATGTGGCTTTCGAACTGCCAGTTGCCCTGGTTCTGCATCCAGCGGATTTCACCGTCGTCATACCCGAACTGACCGACGGCCAGATCCAGGTCGCCGTCGCCGTCGAGATCGCCCGCCTGCACGTCGGTGACGCGGGCGATGCGATCGATCAGGACGCGGTTGCGGAAGTTGCAGTGACCGTCGTTCTCCAGCACGATGACCGCCCCGATCCGGTCGTTGCTGGGAATCAGGATGCCCATGGATGCGACCAGCAGATCCAGATCGCCGTCGCCGTCGATGTCGACCGCCTCGACGTGCGCCGGCGCCCGCACCATGGATCCCACCTGGAGTTCGGTGAACCGGCCGGGGGGATACTGCCGAAGCCAGATGACCTTGTTGCCCTGGGCATCGCAGGCGATCACGTCCAGCAGCCCGTCGCGGTCGAGGTCGACGGCGTTGACGTGCGAGATGACCGGCGCCGCCTCGAAGGGGTCGCCCAGCGCTGTCGGCGAGACGAACGCAAGCGACGTCGAACGGGGAGTGGGCACGCGGGTCGCCGGTTCGTGACTTGCCCTGACCGTCCGCTGCAGCAGGTCCCACAACGTCGTGCCCGTGCGGCGCGCCTGAAACGTGAGCAGCGCCGCCGGCAGACCGTACAGGACGGCCAGCAGCGCCGCCAGCGATACCAGTGTGCGCACGCGTTTGCGCTTCATAGGCTCACCTCAGAACTGCGTAAAGTACACCACCATGCCGCCGGCCAGCGCCAGCAGCAGGCCGCCGGTTGGCACGAAGCCGCGGAGGGCCCGCCGGGGATGGTCCGTCTCCTCGAGCCACAGCCCATATCCGTTCCGCAGGCTCAGCCCCAGCCCCAGCACCGCCAGCCCGCTCTGGAGCCAGGGAACGGCCCCCGGCCACAACTGCAGCCACGGCCAATTAGCGAATCCGAACAGATCCCAGCCCCAGTTGAAGGGATCGGAGAGCGTCATCAGCACAAAACGGTAGTTGGCCATCATCATGGCGGCGAAGAACCCAGCCCACAGCGCCGCCCCCAGAGGCACAAAGGCGGGGGCGAAGCGCCGGAAGGCGTCGCGCGACCTCATCGTCAGCCCCGCGCGGCACCTGCCCCATTCCACCAGCAGCCAGCTTGCCGCCGGCATCCACAGCAGCGCCGTCGACCACAACACCGCCACATACAGAAGAAACCGCGCCCAGTTCGCCTTGTCAACCACGTTGACCACGTCCCGAAGCGCCGGCCAGGGCGACAGGATGACCAGCGAATACGACATGGCCAGCGTCAGCATGGCCACCGCCTGCCACGCCTGGCCGTGGGTCTTGAAGCGCTCGCGGCTGGGGCCTTTCCGCCAGGCCACGGTCACGTTGTCATGCGGACAGCTCTTGTAGCATTCCGTGCAGACGCCGCACTCGGCGTTGTCGCGCTGCGCCGCCACATACACGTTGAACGGACACGCCCAGCCGTTGGCGTTGCCCCGGTAGCAGTCCTTCCCCGTGCAGGTGCGGCAGACCTGGGCGATGCGCGTGCGCACCATCAGGCGGCCTATGCCGCTGTACACCGAGAGGAACGACGTGACCGGACACAGGTACTGGCAGAACGCGCGCTTCTCCCACACCAGCGCCATCACGGTGGCCAGCGCCACCAGCGACAGCAGCATCAGCCCGGTCCATTTCGGCGCACCGGCCAGCGAGGCCGCGGCCGTACCGAAGCACAGGAACATGAGCTGGCGCAGCAGCGCGCCTCGCAGGAACTTCGGCCAGCGAAGGCCCAGTCCGAAGAACCGGTTGCCGGTCGGCGAGCCGGGACGCGGCCGCACCTCGGTCGTCGAGCCGCGTTGCAGGTATTCCCCAAGGACCGGCAGCGGGCAGATCATGCACCAGATGCGGCTGTTGAACGGCATCAGGACCACGGCCATGACGAACATCCATGCCACCCAGGTGACCATGACCGCCAGGTTGCGGCCGCCAACCTTGGTTCCGAGCAGCCCTGCCAGGATGGCCACCAGGAAGATCGCCAGCACGGGCAGCGTGGCCCAGAACTGGAGCGGTCGCCACAGGATGATTCGCCGCAGCCAGCCGAAGCGCGCGAACAGGTCCACCGCGCCGGCGCCAGCCTGGGTATCGCTCGGCGCTGCGCCCAGCACCCTAAGGCTCAGAGCCCTTCCCGGGCTGCCCGCCGCCCCCGCATCGGGCGGGTGACCAGGCGGGCTATCGTGCGATCGAAGCGACGGCTCGATGGCCCGCTGGTCCCGAGTCGCGATTGCCTGACATCGCACTCGATACCAGCCCAGCAGCGGCAGCGCCAGGAGAATGCCGAAAGTGGTCGCAAAGAGCCAGTTGGGCCGAACGATTATGTCGCCCTGCTCGAAGCCGTGCATGGGACCGCAGTAGACATGGCAGCGGTGACGGGAGACGGTGTTGAGCAGGCCGAGCAGTCCCTCTCGTCCCGCCGTAAGCCGCACTTCGGCGCTTGTGTAGGGGGGAGCCTCGACGTTGGCCGGGTCGTATACCTCGACCACCCCCTGCGCCAGAGGGGTGATCTTGACGTCGATGCCGTAGTCCTGGAGGAAAAAGCTGTGGGCGGTGTCGCGGGTGTCGAAGGTGAGCCTCAGGTCATCGCCGCGGTTCACGCGGATGATGGAGGGGCTGACTCCATATCGGAAGGCCTCGATGTGAATCTGCCGCAACTGCGGGCCGGGCGTGGTCAGCCACTCGACCAGGGCGACCGTGCCCACGCAGGCCGCGGTGATGCCCACGCACACCAGGATCCGGCCAAAGCGGGGATGGCGACGCCAGATGCTCAATCGCGGCACACTCATGCGCCCGTCCATGCCGCAGGCGTTGCCTGTCCGGCCGAAGACAACCTGGTCCCAGAACCAACGCGATGCGCGCTGTGAATCCAGACGTTCATGAGCGTAGCCATAGCAAGAGGACTTTGCCACTGCGGTACGGCCTTCACAAATGTCAGCGTGCATCCGACTGCTGGCGGGCGTGCCAAAATGGCAGCGTGCGCCGCTTGTATTATCAAAACGGGGCAGCGGACGCTGCGCTCAGTGGCTTTCTTCATCGAGTTCCACTTGTCCCGCGAACGCCCAGTACACCACGGCCGTGGAGGCAATGACCATGGGCATGCCGATGAGGGTGATGATCAGCAGCGCGCCCAGCGTATGGGCGGATGCCGATGAATTGCGGATGGTGAGGCCGGCCTCACCGGCGGCGGGAGTCGTCAGGTTGGGCATCAGGACGGGGTAGAGGCTGGCTGCCACCAGACCCACCATGCAGGCGATGCAGATGCTGGAGGCGAGCAATGCCGCGTGGAACTGGCCGGAGCGAATCAAGGGGAGCAGGCAGACGGCGCAGATGGCGATGACGGGAAGGAACAGATAGGCCGGCGGGTTTGCCACCGCACCATCGATCAGGTGCGGTTCCAGGTAGAAGGCGGCGAGGCTGGCGATCACCAGCGCGGCGGCAAACAGGAGCCACAACAGCGGAAGCAGCCGGCTCAGCCGGTGCCGATGTTCCTGATCGGTCCGGGCGGCCAGGTACAGTGCGCCATGGACCATGAAGGCCAGGGCCGTCAGGACCCCCGCGAGCAGCGCGAAGGGATTGAGCAATCCCAGGAACGTGCCCAGATACGCGCCGCGCTCGTTGAAGGGAAGACCGCGGAGGATGTTTCCAAGCGCCACGCCCAGCAGCAGGGATGACGCCAGCGATCCGGCAAAGAACAGCGAATCCCATAGTCCCTTCCATGCCGCCGATTGCCCCGTCCAGCGCAAGTGTATCGAGACTCCCCGCACAATCAGCGCTGCCAGCAGCATCGTCAGGATCAGCTGGAGCCGAGTGAAGACGGTCGCGTAGACCAGCGGAAAAGCGGCGAACAGCGCTGCGGCCGCCGCCAGCAGCCAGACGGTGTTGGCCATCCAGAGCGGGGCGATGGCCTTGATGGAGGTGCGGCGCTGGTGCTCCGCGGCGGCCAGCGGATGAAGCATGCCCACGCCCAGACCCAGGCCGTCGAGCACGGCATACCCGGCCAGCAGGAGGAAGACCAGGACAAACGCGATGGTGCCGAGCTGTTCGGGCGTCATGGCGATCCTCCGCAGTCGATGCCCGCGCTGCCGGGGGGATGCTGAAGTCTGTCGATCAGCCCGAACAGGCACACGACCAGCAGGCTGAGACAGATGCAGCCGAGGAGGATCAGCGAGAATAGCGCCTGGCCAGGCGAGATACCGGAGGAAAACGCGGCGCTGGTCCGCATGACCTTGTGAATCACCCACGGCTGGCGGCCGGCTTCGACGGCTATCCAGCCCAGCACGGATGCCACCAGGGGCAGCGGGGCCAGGAAGATCAGCACGAGCAGGAACCTGCGCCTTTCAAAGAGCCGGCCGCGAAGCTGGAGCAGGACGGCGTACGCCATGGCGGCGATGACGAGCAGGCCGAGGACGACCATGGCGTGGAATGCGAAAAAGGTGAGTGCCAGCGGAGGCAGCTCGTGGGGCGGGAATGCATTGATATCGCTCAGGCGGGTGTCGACCTTTCCCAGGGCCAGCCAGGACAGGAACCGCGGGACTGCAATGCCGGCGTTAACACGCGATCCAGGATCCGCAGGACGGAGGAGGCTGACCAGCGGTGGCTTCCGCGGCGAGCTGTAGAGGCCCGCGATGGCCGCGAACTTCTCCGGCTGGGTGCCGGCGACCTGCTGGACATGGCGGTGCCCGGAGGGAAAGGCGACGAGCACGGAGAAAAGCAGGCCCAGCGGCAGGGAGATCCGCAGGGCCAGGCGGGCGACGGCATGGGCGGCGTCCTTGCGCAGGATCGACGCCGCGCAGCCGGCCATGAACAACGCCCCCGAGAGCATGGCGGCGGCCATTGTGTGATGGTAGCGCACCATGGTCGATGGATTGAACACCGCCGCGGCCAGGTCGGAGAGTTCTGCGCGCCTGGGGGCGGTTGGGGTCGCGGCGGTGATGGTGAAGCCATCGGCGGTCTGTGTGCGCGAGTCGTCGAGTTGGGCGCGGCCCGGCATGCTCGGGGGCGCTTCGACGATGCCATCGCCCCGGGGTGTTTGCATCCAGGAATTGGCGACGACGATCCAGAAGGTCGAGAGGCTGGCGCCCAGGGCGACCATGAAGATCGCCAGGACGCGCACCCCTCTGGAAATCCGCTCATGCCCGAAGAGATACAGGCCCAGGAAAATGGCCTGAAGGAAGAAGCCCGGCACGGCCGCCGCAACGAAGGCAGTGCCCAGAATGCCGCCGGCGAAGCTGGAGTAACGGTCCCAGTTGGTGCCGCACTGGAACAGCATGATCAGGCCGGTGGCCAGAACAACAACAAAGCTCAGACCCAGGATGCCGCCGAAGAAGCGCCCCGTCTGGTCGTAGACCGCCTTGCCGCTGCGCCACGCGGCCGCCTCAACGACGACCAGCAGCCAGGCCAGGCCAATGGTCAGAGGCAGGAAGAGGAAGTGGAAGCCCGCGGTGACGGCGAACTGGATGCGCGAGAGGACCTGAGTGTCCATGAAGTGGTTCTCCAGCTCTCAGATCTACGGTCCCGACCAACCGTGATGCTAGAGGTGTCTGCTTCGGTAATCAAGGCGGATTGGTAGGACTGGCGGCAGTGGCGGTCCGGGGGGGGCGTGACACTCACTGCGGGCGATGGTCCGAAATCGCGCCGGCGCACGACGTAGCACGGGCGTCCTCGCCCATGCCCGACCTTGGCGGGCGGTTGGCACGGACACGGACAAGATGCGCAAGATGCACCCCGCTCCCTCTCCTGAAAAAGTCTGGGCACGTTCCGCGCGGTGTGGGCGGCGCGGCGGCAGCCGGCGCCGCGACCGTTGGCACGAGCCTCGCCGGCTGTTAATGTCAATGGCACCATAGCAACTCAGGAGGCTCATGTGGCTGGCAAAGCACTGATCGTCTGGGGGGGCTGGGACGGACACCAGCCCCGGCAGGTGGCCGAGCTCTTCGAGCGCGTCCTCAAACAGGACGGCTTCGACGTCGAAGTCTCGAACACCCTCGACTCGTTCAAGGAAGAGGCCCGGCTGATGACCCTGAAGCTCATCGTCCCCGTCTGGACCATGGGCAAGATCACGGGCGAACAGCTCAAACCCGTGCTCAAAGCCGTAGCCGGCGGCGTCGGCATCGCCGGCTGCCACGGCGGCATGTGCGACGCGTTCCGCGAAGCCACCGAATGGCAGTTCATGACCGGCGGCCAGTGGGTGGCCCATCCCGGCAACGACGGCGTGCGCTACACCGTCAACATCACGAAGCTCGCCAGCCCAATTACGGCCGGCATCGCCGACTTCGAGGTGGTCTCCGAGCAGTATTACATGCACGTCGATCCGGCCGTGCGCGTTCTGGCGACGACCCGTTTCCCCGTGGCCGACGGCCCGCACGTCGGCAACGGTCCGGTGGACATGCCGGTGATCTGGACCAAGGTCTACGGCAAGGGCCGCGTCTACTACAACTCGCTGGGCCACCACGCCGACGTTATCGAGAGGGAACCGGTTCTCACGCTCATGCGGCGCGGCTTCAAGTGGGCCGCCGGAGAACTATGATCATCACCATCGACGGCCCCGCGGGAACGGGCAAGTCCACGGTGTCCAGGGCCGTCGCACAGCGCCTCGGCTTTGATTTTCTGGACACCGGGGCCATGTACCGCGCCGTGGGCGTCGAGGCCATGCGCCGAGGCGTGGATCTCGATGACCAGCCGGCGCTGGGCGAGGTGGCGGCCGCCTGCACCGTCGATTTCGACTGGTCAGTTCAGCCCCCAGGCGTGCTGCTCAACGGGCGGAACGTGGACCACCTGTTGCGCTCGGCCGCGGCGACGCACGCGGCCTCGAAGATCGCAGTGGTTCCGGCGGTGCGGCAGCGCATGGTCGAGCTTCAGCGGCGGATCGGCCGGCAGCGGCCGAACCTGGTGACGGAGGGCCGCGACCAGGGGAGCGTGGTGTTTCCGGACGCGGAGCTGAAAGTCTATCTCGACGCCACGCCCCAGGAGCGCGCCCGGCGTCGGACCCGCCAGCTTCAACAGCGCGGCGAGCAGGCCGATGAGCGGGAGATCCTTGAACAGATCATTATCCGCGACCGTCGCGACTCCACGCGCGCCGCCGCGCCGCTGACGGTTCCCGACGGCGCGGTCGTGATCGACACCACCCCGCTCACCGAGGAGCAGGTGATCCAGATGGTCGTGGATTTGGCCAACCAGCGCCGCCTCATGGGGCGAGGGCAATGACGAAACCTCAAGCCAGAAACCCGAATCAATGATGAATGACGGAGGCCCAATGACGAAGAGGCGGGCCGTGGCGGGCGCCTCCACGGCCGAGCCGTCGCTCCCGGGCGGTCAGGGCGGTGGCGCCGGTGGCGCGGGAAACGCGCGGCGGATTTCGGTCGGCCGGCTCTGGCGGGTGCTGTGGGTCCCGTGCCGCATTGCCGCAAGCGTCTTCTTCGACTTTCGGGCGTATGGCGTTGCCAACGTTCCCCCGACGGGGGGCTGCCTGCTGGTGTGCAATCACCAGAGCCTTCTGGATCCCGTCTTCGTTGCCATCCACCTGCAGCGCGAGGTGTCGTACATGGCCAAGATCGAGCTATTTGCGATTCCCGGCTTCTCGCGGCTGATCCGCGCGCTCAATGCCTTTCCGGTACGTCGCGGACAGGCCGACACCGCCGCCATCAGGGAGACGATCCAGCGCCTGCGCGCCGGAGCGGCGCTGACGCTGTTCCCGGAGGGGACACGGACGAAGACCGGCGACATCGGCCCGATCCAGCCCGGCATCGCCATGATCGTGCGGCGGGCGAGAGTGCCGGTCGTCCCCGTCGCCATCGACGGCGCCTTTGGCGCATGGCCCGCGGGCCACCGGCTCCCGCGCCCGCATCCGGTGCGGATCATGTACGGCCGACCGATGGACCTGGCCGACCTGGCGCCGGCGGCCGTCGTCGAGCGAATCGGCCAGTCGTTGCGGGCAATGCTGGCGGAGTTGCGATGTTCAGGGCGCAGCGCTGAAGTTGGGTTCACTCAGCAGTCGATGGGGCGGCATGGTTGACGCCGCGCCCAGCGCGCCCACGGCACCGATAATGGGATAGAGTTTTTCGGAATACCACAGAGCGGCGAAATAGAGTCCGATGGGTCGCGGCTCGAATGCGCGCCCGCCGTCTGTGGCCTGGATCAGCCAGCGCAGCCCCCTGCCGGCGGCCTGCAGCGTCTGGGTCTGCTCGGAATCCGCGCCACCTCGCAGCATAGCCTGCACGGCCTGCGACGTCTCCTCGACCGATGATGGCACGGCGGGCGCTGCGCCCCAGCCGCCGTCTGAGTTCTGCGCCTCCCGCAACCAGCGGCGCGCCCTGGCTGCGGCAGCTTCCGGGGCGACGCCGGCCGCGGAGGCGGGACATCGGGCCAGAGCCAGCAACACACGGCTGGTTCCGTAGGTGGGATTGGCCTGGTCAGGGGCGGCCTGGTTGCCGAACCACAGCGGCAGCCAACTTCCATCGGCGCGCTGATGGTCGATGAGATATGCCACTGCCCGCGCCGACGCCGCCGCGATTCTGTCGGCGGTGGAGGTCGGCAGCAGCTCGCGCCAGGCCTCCCACGCGAGCAGCGCGTGTGCCGTCAGGTCGGGCGCGCTTCGGTCAAACGGAAGACGACCCCAGCCGCGACAGAACGTGGGAATGCCGCCGTCGCTGTTCTGAAGCTCCAGCAGCCAGCGCACGGCGGCATGGGCGGCCGCCGTGGCGGCCCGGTCGGGAGGGCCAAGGTTCCGCAGGGCGAGCAGCGCCCCGGCCGTGTCGTCGGCGTCGGGCACGCCGCCGGGCAGGTCGGTCCAGGCCCACCCCCCCGGCGCTGCGCCGGTGTAGGGATGGCGAACCACGTGCTGCTGCGCCAGAAGCCAGTCGCGGATGGCGCGGATTTGCTCATCGGGAAGAAAAGCCGACACTGGCCCCGCCGCCGCCAGCGCGTTGATCGACAGCGTCGTCACCCATGTGGCCAGGTTGGTGTCGATGGGCCAGCTCCCATCGTCGCGTGCCGAGCGGCACAGGAATCGGATGCACGAGTTGACGACAGGGTGATCGGCCAGGCCGCTGCCTATTAGGCTCATGGCGACGAACGCGGTCAGGGGCGTGGCTTCGAGGAAACCGCCGCTTTCGGGCTGGATTCGCCCCAGGACGCCGAGCGTGCGCGGACGGGCCGCGGCCCGGATCAGGCGCGAGATTGGACAGCCCGAGGGCCGCTGTGCGTACCTGACGTGGCCGATGGCAATCAGGGCGGGCAGAGCGTAACTGACGACCGGCAGTCGCAGAAAGCGGAACAGCGCCTGGGGCAGGGCGGCCAGCTCGAAGGGGAGTTGCGATACCACCGCCCACGCATCTGGGGGCCGGCCCAGCCGCCCGGCCAGGGCGCACATCGTGAGAATGGGCGCAGAGAAAGTTCGGTCGTCGCCATAGCGCCGGGCGATGGCCTGGGCCAGGGCGGCCGGCTGCAGCGAGCCGGCGGCGCGGGTGAGCCACTGCTCGGCTCGCGCGGCGGCGGAGCATGCGGCCGCGTTATCGACCCCGGCGAGGCACGCCCAGACCAGGGCGGTCGTGCTGATGTTGCTGGGGCTGTCAACCGTATCGCCCCAGCCCCCGTCGTCGTTCTGATGGCTGACGAGCCAGGCGCGGCCGGCGGCCGCCAGGGCGGCGATTTGCGGCGCTGCGCCGACCGGGCGTTGGGCATACAGGGCGAGGGCGAACGAGGCGGTGGCGGTGGACAGGGCGCTGCTGGAGAGCCGGCCCTCCCAGTGGCCGGCGGCGATGCGCTGCTCAAGGAGGCGCCGTCGCGCCTCGGCGAGGGCGGATGCGATGGCGTGGCCGAAGTCCTCAGCAGTCCGGAAGGTGGTCATAGGCTCAGATGTCCCAGGGCCAGCAGGGCATAGAAGGCATATTCGCAGTCGGTGGCGTCGTCCTCCCAGGTACCGTAGAAGGCGCCGCGGCTGGTCCACAGGCTGTCGATGAAGTCCAGGCACGGCTCCCGGACCGCACTCAGGTCGGCGTGCAGAGCGTTGAGGGCATGGAGGGCGGTGGCGGTGGAAAGCAGGTCGGGCACGGGAGCTGTCGCGGTGGCGAAGAACCCGCCGGAGGGATGGTGCCGCGCCAGCAGCCACCGGCTCAGATCGGCGGGCACGGGGGCGCCGAATTGCCGCAGCAGCGCGACAGCGGCGGCGGTGGAGGGGGTCAGTCCCATGGCCATGTCCAGGTCGTTGGCGTAGCCGCCGTCGGCGGCGCGCAGACCCTGAATGCAGGCGAGCATGGCGACGGGGTCGGGCGGCGCCAGCCCCAGGTCCTGGCAGGCGCCCGTGGCCAGAAAGCAGCCGTACAGCGTGCCGCGGGAGGCGCCGGGCGCGGCGTTGAAAGCACCGTCGGCGGAACGGAACTCCGCCAGCCGATGGAGGATCTCATCTCGCGCCGGGGCGCTGCGCAGGTCGGGCGGCGTGGCCGCCCAGGCGCGGGCAAGACACGCCAGGTGTACCAGGTCCATTCGCTGCACGTCCGCCTGGCACTTCTGGAAATACGGCACGATGGCCGCGAAGGGGATTTCGGCCCGCAATGCCAGCAGCGCATCGACGGCGAAGACGCTGTAATACAGATCGCTGTCGCCGGCGCGGTTCCTGAAGCCGCCATCGGCGTTCATCTGGCCGCGCAGGAAGGCGGCGACCAGCTCGGCCGACTCACCCAACAGCCGCGGCGCGAGCCTGGCCACCTGAAGCATTTCGAGTCTCAAACTCACTGCACCATCCCTTGATCTCCACGCCAAAGATTTTCGAGACGACCCGCCGCAACAGGCCCTTGAGGCTGGGGTCTTCCAGCTCGGCCAGGCAGCGGACGGCCTCCTCGCGGTAGGAGTCGAACAGCCCGCGGCAGCGTTCGGCTGCTCCCGACCTGTGGATGATATCCGCCAGCCTCTGGGGATCGGCGCAGTTGCGGCGCCAGGCGGCTTCGGTCACCTGCCGCTCGTCGCGCCCGCAGCGTTCGTGGGCGACGGCCAGAGGGAGGGTGGGGCGCATCCTGGCCAGATCGTCGGGGGCATGGCCGGCCGTCAGGTCGTCCAGGTCGTCGCGAATCTGATAGGCGATGCCCAGCGCCTCGCTGTAGCGTGCCAGCACGTTGCCGGTGGCCTCGTCGGCGCCGGCGTACAGCGCCCCCAGGCGCAGCGCCACTTCGAAGGCCGGCGAGGTCTTCTGCCGGAAGATGTCCAACACCTGGAGGCAGGAGAGCGGCGCCGGCTGGCGCATCCAGCACAGCTCGGCGCCCTGCCCCAGACACAGAGTGCGGTGGCCCGCCGCCGCCACCTTCAGCATCCGCCCGCCCGCGCCGGCCGGCGGATCGCATTCGGCGATGAGCCGATAGCCCTCGCCCAGCAGCAGGTCGCCCACGTTCAGCGCCACCGCAACACCGTACTCGGCGTGCAGTGATTTCTCGCCGTAACGCAGCTCATCGCCATCCTCGATGTCGTCGTGAACCAGCGACGCCTTGTGGAAACACTCCACGGCCACCGCCAGCTTCTTGAGTCCCAGGGGGATCGGCGCCTGGGGATCGGCACACAGCGCCTTGTAGGCGCAGGTCGCCAGAAAGGGGCGCCAGCGCTTGCCCGCCCTGGCCAGCCAGTCGCGGGCGATTCGCTGCGTCTGGGAGGGCGCATCGCCCAGCAGCTCCTCAAGGGCCTGGGGCTGGAACCACGACTGCACCTCGGCCCGCAGCGACTCCAAATCCAGACGGTAGGTGCGGTCGTCACTGGTCAGGTGAATCACGTCCCAGACCCAGTCGGTGTCGACCGAGGTGTCCTTGCAGTCAGCCTGAAGCAGCGGAATCGCCACGCCGGGAATCGCAGCGGATTCCATGTGCGGAAAGGCCTTCTCGAGCACCGGCAAACAGCTCACGCCGACGATGGCGTCGATCTTGCCGCTCTGGATGATGGTCATGACGATGGCGGAGCCCTCGGCGCACAGGACGGCGTAGCCCAGCCGCTCGGCCTGGGCCTGAAGGTCCTGAATCCTGCACAGGCCGCAGCGCCTGCAGAGCAGGCCGAACTCGTCGAAGGAGGCCGGGCAGCGGTCCTCAACCCGCAGGCACTTTGGCAGAAGCAGCAGACGGCGGTTGTAGGGCACCGCGGCGAGCTGGTCGCGCCACGCTTCGCTGTTGAGCAGGACGGCGGCGAAGTCGCGGTATATGGGGTTATGGCGATAAATGGCCATGAACCGGTCGGTATGCCACCGCAGCTCCTCGAACGACAACGGCGTAACGGGACGATGCGCCTCGATGTACGCCCGCGCCTGGAGCTTCATGCGGTCTCGCTCCTGCCGCGTCGGCGGAATGTTCGCCTGCGGCTGGCGCTGCCGCTCGGGCGCCACCGCACGCGGAAGATTTATCAGGGGTATCTGCATACTTCACTCGCTCCTGTAGCGTCTGCGTCTCCCGGCCGCGGCCGGTGCCTACGCATAGGCGCCGAATCCGAAGAACCAGTGTTTCTTGGCAAAGCGGTAAATCCATGTCTCCTCCGGGATCTGTTCCTGTGGATTGTGCTGGCTGCCGCGGGGGACCATAGCCTGCACCTCGGCCATCGCCGTGCCCCGCTGCGTGGTATCCACAGCCCCGTGCCGTTCAACCAGTTGTTTCACCAGGTCGGGCCGTTCCAGCACCACGCAACCGCGCGTGACCCGGGCCGAGGTCTCGCGGAAGTCGCGGATGAACTGCGAATGGGTGATCAGCTCGTAGATGCTGGCATGATCGCGGATCGTTTCCGTGGCGAACTGGATGATCGGACAGGGCTCGATGTGTCCGCCGGGGCCGATGTGGTGGCTGATGCCGGTAGCCATCGGACACAGGGCCTGTCCGTCGTGGTCCCAGTAGGCGTCGATGATGGCGATAGGCAGTCTGGCCCGCATCCGGACGATAAACTTTCTGATCTGCAACACCTGCTCGGGCGTCAGGGCCAGATGGGCAGCGGGATCCGGTCCCACCGCGCGGTAGGTGTAGAACCAGACGTAGTGAACGCCCATCTCGATCAGCCGGCCGAGCCACGCCTCGCTGACCAGATCGAGATTGTTTCGGCAGACGCTGGTGGCGACGCCGGTGATCAGCCTGTGGCGGCGGCAGGCCTCCAGGCCCGCCAGGGTATGGTTCAGCACGTTGAGTCGCCCGCGGCGCTGGTTGCTGACCGGCTCCGAGCCCTCGATGCTGATCAGCGGCGTGGCGTTGCCCAGCTCGCGCAGGCGGGCGGCCACGCGGTCGGTGATCATGTGCCCGTTGGTGAAAATCTGGAAGTAGCAGTCGGGATGGGCGGCCAGCATGTCGAGCAACTGCGGGTGCATGAACGGCTCGCCCCCCAGGATTCCGAAAAAACTGTTGCCGTGGCAGCGGGCATCGCCGATGATCCGGTTGATCTCATCCAGCTCGATCATCCGGCGCGGCGAATCCACGTCCACCCAGCATCCCTGGCAACGGAGATTGCAGGAGTTGATGATCGAGATGTAGAGGAACGGCGGAAAGTAAATCCCCCGCTTCAGCCGCTTCTTGAATCGCTGCACCGAGCGCATGCCCTTGTAGCCGAAGTTGTACGCGAACTTCCAGAGCAGGCGCCGGTCGGTCTCGCGCCACATCCGCTTGCCGAGCTGGTAGATCATGCCAACGCTCCGTGCTCCGGTTGCTGCGCTTCTTCCGCGTCGCCAATCACACCTGATTCCCGCCGCCGCCCCGCGCGGCCTCGGCCCGCGCCCGGGCCTGCTGCGCCCTGGCCCGCACTTCGTCCGCGGACGGCAGTGACGCGAGCACCTCAGGCGGGACCTCCATCGCCTCGATGGTCTTCTGAAGCCTGGCCAGGCACCGCTGCCGCTCGGCCAGTGCCCGCTCCTCGTCGCGTTCCCTGCTGAAGCGGCTCCTGGCGCGCTCGCTGCGGTCGCGCAGCGCGGCGTAGATGTCGCCGCCCAGCAGCGCCGAAATATCCACCTTCATCGCCTCGCGGCGCACATCCTCCGGATTCACCTCCTCGCCGTTGATCGGCCCGAACCGGTACTTGGGGAATATGATCGCCACCTCCGGGCAGACGCGCGAGCAGGCCGGACAGTCGGTCTTGCAGTTGCTCTCGTTCTGCACGGTGATCCTGCCTTCGAGCGAAACGCCGTAGACGTCGAAAAGGCAGAACGACAGGCATTGCATGCAGTTCGTGCAGCGCTGGTAGTCGATGACGGGAAACCACGGCTTCCACGGCGGGCGCCTGGCGGCCTCGCCCAGCGCCGCCTCGACCAGAGCTACCGCGGCCGCGCCTGTCGCGGCGGCATCCAGTTGCGCGAAATGCACCTTCACGTCGCCGGGCGCATCAACGTACGCGGCGGGCGCGCCGTTCTCGAAGCGGCCCAGCACCAGCAGCGTGCCCGCCCGCGCATCGCTCACGGTTCCGCCGGGCCGCACCACGCTCAGGCCGTAGCCCTTTTCCAGCAGCGCCCGCAGGACCTCCAAGCGCTGGCCGTCGCCCAGCGGCGCTGCGCCGGCTCCCTCGTACAGAACCACGCGGATGCTCTGGCCGCTGCCGATCACGTCCGCCTCCCTGCAAAGCCGTCGCCGAGGATTGCGCCGACCACCTCGTCCGCGCAACACGTGCGCATGTTCAGAACCTGCGCCGCATCGCCCTCCGCCAGGGGCGCGCCGCCCGCCGAGAACAGCCAGCGAACCGCGCGGGGGTAGCAGGCGGCGATCTTCAGCGAGGGCGACGCGGCCAGTTGCGCCAGAGCAGGGTCGCGCCGGGCCGCCATCTCGCACAGGTCCGCCACCGCGTCGAAGGCCGCCCCCGACTCGCTGAGCCGCGCCAGCACCTGCTCCTTGACTTCTTTGGGCACCACCTGCGCATACGCACAGTGGCAGTAGAGGATTCGCGTCTGCGCCTGCGACATATCACCTCCGCTCGCCATGGCCGCGGTACCGTCGCGTTGATGGACCTGATCAAACTGCTGCCAGCCGGTGCGTCGGCCTGGGCTCGGCGGGACGGAAATGCTCCATGTGCTCCACATCCGCGACGACGTTGTCGGCGCGCAGCAGCTCCAGCGCGCCCAGCGCTGCCGACCGCAGCGCCTCGGGGTCCGCCTCGGCGCGCAGGTTCACGATCAGCTCGCCCGCCGCGATGCTCTCGACCAGGCGGTGCGAGAGTTCCGGCTCGCCGTCACTGCGCACCAGGTTGGCGACGGCGATGTCATTGGCCAGCCCCTCGGGGCTGAGCACCATCTTCAGGTGCGCGATTTGGCCCCCCTCCATGCGCAGGCGGCTCTGCAGCAGCTTCGCCAGCGAAATCAGCAGGGCGTTGCCGTCGAGCGTGCTGCCTGGCGGGGCCGCCACCCGCAGCGTGGCGTTGAGCCAGCCGAGAAGGGCCTCGCCTTCGGCGTAGGCGCGGTAATCGACTTCCATCGCCCCGTCCGTGCGCGGCTCCAGGCTGGCAATCTGGTCCACCCACGCCTCAAGACCTTCCCCCGTGCGCGCCGACATGGTCCACACCCGTGCCTGGGCGAACCGCGACGCCAGCGCCTCGGTCAGCCTCGCCAGCCGATCCGGCGGCACCAGGTCGCTCTTGTTCACAACGATGATCTCCGCCTCCTCCAATTGCTTCTGATACACATAGAGGACCCTGGCCGAGAAGGTGCTTCCGCGCTCCAGGCCGAGGATTCGCGCCGCCCTCAGCGGGTCGACCAGCACGCTTAGCGGCGCGATGCGGTAGTTGCCGCCGTAAAGGCGCCGCAGCGGGTAGTCCACGGTGGCCTTCAGGTCCGTGCAACTGCCGACGGGTTCGGCGATGAACGTGTCGGGGGCTGCTTCGGCCGACAGCCTCCGCGAGGCCTCCACCAGCGAGTTGAACTTGCAGCAGAAGCAGCCGCCGGTGATCTCCTGGACGGGGAACCCGTGCGACGCCAGCATAGCCGTGTCCACCAGACCGAAGCTCTGGTCATTGGTGATCAGGCCCACGCTCTGCCCGCGCGAGCGCAGGAGCCGGGCCATTTTCAGGATCGCCGTGGTTTTGCCGGCGCCCAGGAAGCCGCCCACCATGATGTAGCGTGCCTGTTTCATGCGTTGCCCTGTGTCTGTGCCGGACCTTCGGGGCCGAGCTGGTTCGCTCCGCCCGTTTCCTGCATCCTGTCAATCGTGAGGTCCAGCAACTGAGTGTACCGGCGCGCATCCGTCGCGTTGGCGTCGGGCGTGCCCCGGGCCAGGTACAGCCACCCCGCGCCGTAGGGATCGGTGTCGGTCAGGGTGGGATCGTCGTTCAGGGCGGGATTGGTATCCTCGAAGAATCCATCCACCGCGCAGTAGATGTCGGTCAGCGCCTTGAAGCCCTCCACCGTGCCGATGGCCTGGCCCACCGACACCGGATCGCCGCGACTCACGTCGAAGCGCTGCTCAACAAGGTCTCCCAGCATTCGCGTCGCGAACTTCGTGAACCCCACCCGCCACAGGCCGGGCTGCACCTCCAGCAGCCAGTAGTGCGAGGGCGTGTACAGACGGTCCACCGGCAGACGCGTGCTGAACCGCGACCGCCTGTAGGCGATGGGTGCATTCCCGGGGCTGCATTCCGGCATGACGATGCGATGATACCCGTCACCCAGCGCAAAGTCATTTCACTTGCCCCAGCAGCAGATCGACCACCTGCGCCCAGTCCACCTCCCCCGTCCTATGGCACCCGGAAAACCGCACGACCCCGGCCGCCGTCTCACTGTCCACGCCCATTGCCTCCAGCACGTGGCTGCAGGTGTGCGACTGCGTGGCGCAGGCGGCGCCGATCGAGATGCAGACCGCCGCTCAGCCGGCGCGAAGGCCCGGCGGGGCCGCCAGGTGCAGCCGCATCAGCAGCAGGGCCGCCGAGAGCTGCGGATCGCTCTCCAGCAGGTCCTTGCGTTTGCCGCCGGCTTCCTCGGGCGGGGGCAGCAGCCGGCCCTGATCATCCTCGCGCGGGATGTCGAAGGCCAGCCGCGCCTCCATGGCCGCCCGCATCTGGTCGCGCGTCATCTCCACGACCACGTCCGGATCAACGCCCCATTCCTTGGAGTTCTCCTCGCGATGGATGCAGCGGCCGTTGGGCAGATAATAGTGACTGGTGGTCAGCTTCAGCACCGCCTGCTGCTGGCCCAGCGGATACAGCATCTGCACCGATCCCTTGCCGAATGTCCGCTCGCCCACGACGTACAGCGAGCGGCCGTAGTCCTGCAACGCGCCCGAGACAATTTCGCTGGCGCTGGCCGAGAACTGGTTCACCAGCACAATCAGCGGGCTGTCGATGTCGTCGTCGCTCTGTCGCGAGCGGATCGGCGGGGCATGCTGGTTGGGCGAGTCCGGCCGGTCGGGACGCGTGGTCACGATCACCTTCCCCGCCGCCGAGATGAAACGGTCGGCCACGTCGGTGGCCGCGTTCAGCAGGCCGCCGGGGTTGTTACGCAGGTCGAAGATGATCCCCCGCGCGCCGCCGGCGGCGCGGATGTCGGCCAGGGCCTTGTTCAGGTCCTCCACGGTCGTCTTGCTGAAGTTGGTCAGCCGCAGATAGGCGATGCGCTGCTCGGAGTCGATGAAATAGTCCCAGGCTCCGTGCTGACGCGGCAGCCAGCCCTTGATGCTGGCCACCTTGATTGTCCGCCGGGTCAGTGTCACGTCGCTCACGTTGCCGCTGGGGGTGCGGATGGTCAGCGTCACCGTGGTGTCCGGCGGTCCGGTGATCAGCTTGACCGCCTGCGAGGTGGAAAGCCATCGGGCCGACTTGCCGTTGATGTGGGTGATGATGTAGTCGGGCTTGATGCCGGCCTCGTAGGCAGGCGTGTCGGCGATGGGCATGACGACCTTCAGGTTGCCCGCGTCGTCCGATTGAATCTGAATGCCGACGCCCGAAAACTGTCCCTGCGTCGTCTTCTGAAACTCGTCCCACTCGCTGGGCCAGATGATGTTGGAGAACGGATCCAGCGTGGAGAACGCGCCCTCGGCGAACTCGCTGACAAACACCTCTTCGGGCAGGGCCACCGTGGCGTCATTGATGAGTTTCAGCCGCGCGAGGATGTCCAGCAGCTCCTCCTCACGTGCCCGCTGCGCCTGGGCCACCGACGCGTCGATCGCCCCCAGCATCTCGGCGCGGCGGGTGCGGTTGGCCAGTCCCGGGAACACGCCTTCCAGCGGCGGCGTGCTCAACACCAGGCGCAGGCCCTCCAAGCCGCCCAGAATCATCTTGCGGTAGGTTACGCTCTGGTAGTAGTTCTCCTTGGCGTCGATCAGGGCATCCCGCAGCATGCCCATCCGCACCCCGCGCAGGCTCTCGCGCCAGTCGACGCGATTGGCCTGTTCGGCCTCCTCCTCCTCGCGCTCGGCCGGCCTGGTGGTGGCTTTGGCAGTGGGATTGAGCAGCGCATCGACGGCCTCCCGCTCCTTCATCTCCGCGTCCTGCATCTGTTTGAGGGCCTCGGGCGCGTAGACAGCGATCAGCCTCACCCGTCGCGTCGAGGTCTTCCACCGCTCCCGCCATTCCACATTGTCCGGCTCGATGGCGCTGAGCTGGGCATACAGCCGCAGCGACTTGAGCCACTGCTGTTCCTCCTCACACCGCTGCGCCAGTCGCCGGCTCTCCTCGATCAGCCCCACCACCCATGGCTCGTTGCGGAACGCGGCCTTGTCCTCGGCCACGGAATAGGCGTTGGCCGCCTGTTCCATGGCGTAGGTGATGTGACCGCGGTCCACCAGCAGCCGCACGTTGTCGACAGTCCGCGCGTACTCGCGCCGCCGCTGGTCCTGGAAGACCCGCCGCTGTGCCTCAAACTGCTGCGTCCAGCCGGCCATCTTCGCCAGCACCGGGTCGTTGGACAGCGCGGCGGCCTGGGCCAGATAGTCGTTGGTCAGCTCGAACTTGCCCGCCTTCAGCGCCTCAAACGCCTTGGCGGTAAGCTGGTACGCCGAGGCCATCTCCGGCGCCTGCGCGCGGGCGGCCGCGGCGGTCAGGCACATCGCCAGCAACAGGCTCAGCGTCGCACGATGACGAAATCGGTTGATGATGCGCATAGGGGAAACCACTCAACTCGCGCCGCCCTCGGGCGGGCGGACATGTCGATTATAGACTCCACCTCGCCCACGGGCCGCTCTCACTCTACCATAAAGGCGGCCGAGCGTGGCAGGCCGCGTCCGGCATCTTCTGAACGCAACGGGTGTCGGTTTATTTATCAGACGCTCCGCCGCGGAGTAAGCTCCTGGATCCTATCGGCCGAGCGGCCCTGACGCTATCATGCCCCCCGCCGTCGACGGCGCTGATACCGCCGGCAGTCTTGTGATTGGAAAGGGCGCATCCAGCATGCAAGGCATCATACAACAGCTCCGCCAGGCCTTCGAGCAGGCCATCCGCACCGCTCTGGGCGTTGAGGCCGACCCCCAGGTCACGGCCTCAACCAGTGACAAGTTCGGCGACTATCAGGCCAATGCCGCCATGTCGCTGGCCAGGGAGCTGAGCGCCGCGGGGCGCAAGACCAGTCCCCGCACTGTGGCCGAGCAGATTGTGGGTAAGCTCCAACTCGGCGGCATCGCCAGCGAGGTGAGCATCGCCGGGCCGGGCTTCATCAATATCCGCCTCAGCCCGGACTGGCTGGCGGCGCGGCTGGCCGAGGCGGCGGCGGACAAACGGCTGGCCACCTGGCCGGCCGAACGGCCGCTCAGGGTCGTTCTGGACTACTCCAGCCCCAACGTCGCCAAGGAGATGCATGTGGGTCACCTGCGACCCACGAACATCGGCGATGCCCTGGCGCGGGTGATCGAGTTTCAGGGGCACGATCTGATCCGCCAGAACCATATCGGTGACTGGGGAACCCAGTTTGGCATGCTCGTCACCTACCTGCGCAAGATCGGGGCCGGCGCAGAGGCACAACTGGCCGATCTGGAGGCCTTCTACAAGGCCGCCAAGCAGCAGTACGACTCGGATGCCGCCTTCGCCGAGGAGTCCCGCCGCAACGTGGTGCGGCTTCAGAGCGGCGATGGCGAAATCCTCGCCCTCTGGCGGCGGATCGTCGACGAAAGCCGCAGGCACTACCAGGCCATCTACCAGCGCATGCGCATCGGCCTGAAAGCCGAGCACGAGCGCGGCGAGTCGTTCTACAACCCCATGCTTCCCGACATCGTGCGCGAGCTGCTCCAGAAAGGGGTGGCCGTCGAGAGCGACGGGGCCATCGTCGTCTTCGTCGAGGGCTTCGAGGCACCCCTGATCATCCGCAAACGCGACGGAGGCTTTGGCTACGGCACCACCGATCTGGCCGCCGTACGCTACCGCACCCGGGAGCTGCGGGCCCAGTGGCTCATCTACGTCACCGACGCGCGGCAGATTCAGCATTTCGCCCAGTTCTTCGACGCCGCCCGACGTGCCGGCTGGACCGAGGGCGTGCGGCTTGATCATGTCCCCTTCGGCACCATCCTCGGCCCCGACGGCACGCCCTTCAAGACCAAAGAGGGCCAGAGCGTCAAGCTCAAAGACCTGCTGGACGAGGCCGAGCAGCGCGCGCTGCTGCTGGTTCAGCGCAAGACGGCCGAACGCAGCGCCCCTATCTCGGCCCAGGAGCAGCGGGCCATCGCCGCGGCCGTCGGCATCGGCGCCATCAAGTACTACGACCTGGCGCGCGACCGCACCCGCGACTACGTGTTCGACTGGGCCGCCATGCTCTCCATGGACGGCAACACCGCTCCGTACCTGCAATACGCCTACGCCCGCATCCGCTCGATCTTCCGAAAGAGCGGCGGCGAACCGCCGGCGGGCGCTGCCATCGTGCTGCCGACCCCCTTCGAACAGGCTCTGGCCAAACACATCCTGCGCCTGGGCGAAATCGTCGACCTGGTCTTGCGCGAACTCAAGCCCCACCACCTTTGCACGTATTTGTACGATCTGGCCACGCGCTTCAGCGCCTTCTACGAGAACTGTCCGGTCCTCGACAGCGCCGAGCCGCTGCGCTCCAGCCGGCTGATGCTCTGCGACCTGACCGGACGCACCCTGGCGCTGGGCCTGGACCTGCTGGGGATCGAGCATCCCGAACAGATGTGATCGGGCCGGGGCAGCAGCTCGCGGCGTGGATTGCGGGCCTTCGCCATTCGGGTCGCAACGCTGGAGCGACGCCGGCCTGACGTTATCATGTGCCCGCTGACCTTCGCCACCACGGCGACGGTCCCGTTCAGCGCTTCTGGAGGATGTCATGCCCGCTTACACGCTGCCCCAACTGCCCAGCCCGCCCCGGCTCGGCAGGAAACAGGTGTATCTGATCGCCAGCGGCGACCTGCGCCAAAGCGCCAATCAGATGTGCTGGCCGCAACAGGCACAGATGGAACAGCAGCTCGCTTGGGCAGTGGAGGCCGAGGGGTATCAGATCGTCCGTGCTCACCCGTTCGATCCGGCCGCCGGGCATGGCTTCATCGCCTCACAGCGCCAGGGCATGGAAATCTTCCGAGGCATGGATCCCCGGGCACCCCTGATCGTGGCCGAGGCGGTATGGCAATACTCTCACCACGTCCTGAGCGGCCTGGTCACGCATCGCGGTCCGATCCTGACGGCCGCCAACTGGTCGGGCACATGGCCTGGGCTGGTGGGCATGCTGAACCTCAACGGTTCGCTGACAAAGGCCGGCGTGAAATACTCGACGATCTGGTCGGAAGACTTCACCGACGACTTCGCCCGCCGCTGCCTGCGCAGGTGGCTGCGGGAAGGGGCATTCCGGCACAAGACGCCACACGTGGTGAAGTTCAAGCACGTGAAGGTGCCCGGCGCCGTCCGTCGGCTGGGCGAGGCCCTGGCGCGACAGCTTCAGACACAGAAGGCGATCATGGGGGTTTTCGATGAGGGATGCATGGGCATGTTCAATGCCATAATCCCCGACGAGCTGCTGCACCCGACCGGCGTCTTCAAGGAACGGCTCTCGCAATCCACGCTGTATTACGAGTCGATGCAGGTCAACGACGAAGAGGCCGCCGCGGTGCGGCAATGGATGCAGCAGCGGGGCATGCGATTTGTCACCGGACCCGACGAGCAGAATGATCTGACCGATGCACAAATCCACCAGCAGTGCAAGATGTACATCGCGGCCGCGCGGCTGGCGGACGATTTCGGGTGCGACGCCATCGGCATTCAGTATCAGCAGGGGCTGAAGGACCTGCTGCCGGCCAGCGACCTGGTGGAGGGAACTCTGAACAACTCCGACCGCCCGCCGGTGCGCAGCCGGGATGGCGCGCGGATCATCCGCGAGGGCGAGCCGATTCCGCATTTCAATGAGGTCGATGAGTGCGCCGGGCTGGACGCCCTGATGACCTGTCGCGTGCACAGAGCCATGGGCCAGCCGGTTGAAAACACGCTGCACGACGTACGCTGGGGAGACGTAGACCGCTCCGGGACCGTTGCGGATTACGTCTGGGTATTCCTGATTTCCGGATCGGCGCCGCCGGCCCACTTCGAGAACGGATGGGCGTCGGCCAGCAGCGAGCGGCAGCCGCCGATGTATTTCCGCCTGGGGGGCGGCACGCTCAAGGGCGTCTCGCGGCCGGGCGAAATCGTCTGGTCGCGGATCTTCATCGAGGACGGCGAATTGAAGATGGACCTTGGCCGCGCGGGCGTGGTGAAGCTACCAGAGGAGGAGACGCAGCGCCGCTGGCAGGCCACTACGCCGCAGTGGCCGATCATGCACGCCGTCACCTACGGCATCAGCCGCGATCAGCTCATGGCGCGGCACAAGGCCAACCACATCCAGGTGGCCTACGCCAACAGCGCCGAGGAGGCCGACCGGGCAATGCTGGCGAAGGCGGTAATGGCCGATGCGCTGGGGATCGCGGTAAGCGTGTGCGGGACGAAGAAAGACGGGACGGGGTGGGACTGATGACGATGGCAGGGGGTTCTTGGGCCGCTATAATCACCCCGAACGACCGAGCGCGAAGGATCGACTCATGCCCTATACCCTCAGTCCGCTGTCCGAGGAGCTGACTGCCGCCGCCGAAGCCGGCGACGGCGAAAACCTCTGGACGCTGAACTTCGGCCCGCAGCACCCGGCGACGCACACGACGCTGCGTCTGGTTCTGGAGCTCGACGGCGAGCGCGTGATCCGCTGCACGCCGCACATCGGCTATCTGCACAGCGGCTTCGAAAAGCTCGGCGAACACCTGAACTACAACCAGTACGTCACCATCGTCGACCGCATGGACTACTCGGCGCCGATCTACAACGAGCTGGCCTGGCATGGCACAGTTGAGAAGCTGATGGGAATCGAGCTGACGCCGCGCTGCAAGGCCCTGCGGACCATCGCCGGCGAGCTGGGGCGCATCCAGTCGCACCTGCTGTGCATCGGGGCGGCCGGGCTGGATCTGGGGGCGTTTACCGCCTTCCTCTACGGCTTCAACGAGCGCGAGGCCATCTACGACATCGTGGAATACATGAGCGGCCAGCGCTTCCACACGAGCTGGACGCGCGTGGGCGGGCTGAACATGGACCTGCCCGACGAGCAGGTCTTCCGCGGCATGGTGAAGAAGTTCATCGACGATCAGCTCCCGCGGGCCATCGAGGACATCGAGAAGCTGCTGAACCGCAACCGCATCTTCGTCGACAGGACTCGCGGCGTCAGCGCCATCAGCGCCGCGGAGGCGGTCGCCTGGAGCCTGAGCGGGCCGCTGGCCAGGGCCGCCGGAGTGCGCCGCGACGTGCGCAAGGACGAGCCCTACCTGTGCTTCGCCGACAACTGGGACGGCGCGGGCACGCCCGCGGTTGATTTCAAGGTGCCGATCATGCACACCGGCGATGTGTATGCGCGATACCTGGTGCGGCTGGAGGAAATGAAGCAGTCGGCCCACATCATCCGCCAGCTCATCGACAGCATTCCCCCGGGGCCCGTGAACGTCAGCCCCGAGGGTAAGGAAGTGCTGCCGCCCAAGGACCAGGTCTACAGCAGCATCGAGGGACTGATCCACCACTTCGAGCTGATCATGACCAACCGCGGCTTCGAGGCGCCGCGCGGCGAGGTCTACGGCTGTATCGAGTCGGCCAACGGCGAGCTGGGCTACTACATCGTCAGTGCCGGTGGACCAGTGCCCTGGCGTGTGCGAACCCGCCCGCCCAGTTTCATCAACTATCAGATTTTCCCGAAGCTGATCGAAGGCCACATGCTCAGCGACGTGGTGGCCGTGCTGGGCAGCATGAACATCATCGCGGCGGAACTGGACCGGTAGCGCGATGGCCGCCGGCGCGGCGCAACTTCCGGAGACAGCCCATGCCCATGCAATCGCTCTTCTCGGCCGCCACGCCCGCCGTCGCCATCCGCGGCGTCCATCTGGACCTCAAGGCCTGCCTACGCCGCACCGGCAGGGTATGCGGCGAAGCTGCCGGGCGCATGGCAGTTTGTGCGGCCTGCGGTCGGGAATCACGCCGGCGCACAACGTAGCACGGGCGTCTCGCGCGTCTCGCCCGTGCCCAACGACGGGCGCGTGACAGTTTCTGCGTTGGCCGTGGCGGAGCCTCGTTCGGCACGGGCGAGACGCCCAATGCCATCAACTTAGCGTGCCGGGTCATATGATACCTTGGTGGCGTGGACGACTCAGTTGGTCCCTCGGTCCGTTGAGTTGCGGATACCGGTGTCGGCCTCG
>Ga0308417_1000350_pt1 | contig 34521 bp, 22 predicted proteins | sample HotsprSampleOS65_FD_203528 | JGI IMG/M metagenome (GOLD analysis project Ga0308417, IMG submission 203528) | Hot spring phototrophic mat microbial communities from Octopus Spring, Yellowstone National Park, Wyoming, United States - 20090730_OS65 ...
TCCATGTCCGGTTTACTAGCCGAAAACTTGTTTTAGTCAAAAAATAACAATACACCAATCTGAAGAGGCTGCGACCAGTGGATTCCGTTCGCTATAGAAAAACCCCTACATCATTGCCATATTCCTTGTCGGGTTCACTAGGTAAAAAGGTTTTAGTTAAATAATAACAATATACCAATCTAAAGAGGCTGGGACCAGTGGATTCCTAAAAAAATTAAATTTTAGACAGTTAAGACTTAAAAAAGTGCTAAAGTTTTTGGTTGCGCGTGCCGATAATTAATACGTAAAATGAATATGGAGGGAAATATGAAGAAAGAAAAATTAATTAAAAATAAAAAAAGAGGGCAAGGGTTTGTAGAGTATGCACTAATAGCAGGAATGGTGATTATTGTTGTGGCAGGTGCTTTTTTAGTTTTTAGGCCATATCTCGTAAATGACGTTCCTGAATATTTGGGATGTTTACTTCGAGTTGCAACAAGAACCAACGCTGGTGAAACCGCTAGCTTTGCAGAGTGTGCTAGCTGTATTGATGGTGCAGCAGGCTGTTCGAGCGGCACTGGTGGTGGAACAGAGTAATTCTTAAAAACGGTCAGACATTTTCAAGTTGGGAATTTAAAGCAGTGGGGATACTTTAGCCGCAGCTTAATCGAGGATTAAGTTGCTGCGGCTAAAGTGGAGAAGAGTGGCATTGGTAGCAAGCGGCTTCTAGAGAAAATAGAGAAGCGGGATGTTCTCGGATCTAGGATTCCACTAAGCTTACTAGGATAATGTGGCGCTAGGGTAAATTGTAGTGAGAAATGCTCTTAGAAGGAAAGAAGTGCGGTAGTAAGATTCCAAAGCAGGTCTAAATATAGTAATCAAGTCTGAAGATAATATTATGGTCAGATGCTTTTAAGGACTTTAAAGATTTGGCATGAACCTTGATGCTATATGATTACGACCATCATCAAATGTCAAATTTTTCCGCTAGGATTTTAGGATCGGCTTTATCTGCCTTAAAAGCGCAGCAGGCTAAACTGGCTGTTGCTTCAAACAACATAGCCAACGCACAAACGCCCGGCTACTCGCGCCGGGTGGTGAACCTAGCGGAAAAATCTTCCCTTGACTTTTCAAACTTCCGCGGCCTGGGCTACGGTGTTGAAATTCAGTCTGTAAGAAGAGTTACAGACTCGCTGCTACACAGAAACTTGTTGATCGAAACAAGCCAGCTTAATTTTCACTCCTCACAAAAAAGCCTTCTTGAAAAACTAGATTCACTGTTTGGAACAAACGGTGTAGGCGGAGCTTTGCAAGCTAAAATCGATGAATTTTTTCAATCACTCGAAAACGCAGCCCAAAACCCTTCCTCAAGCGCTTACAGACAAGCTGTTATCCAAAAAGGATCTCTTCTTGCCGATACTATCAGGCTAACTTTTAACTCCTTAGCTGCAGCTCAACGCGAAGCAAACTCGCTTATTTTAGACCACGTCGAAAAAGTAAACCAGCTCACCTCACAAATATCAACCCTAAACCAACAAATCGCTGGCTTTGAAGCTCAAAACGGACATGAATCCGCTCTAGACCTCCGAGATCAACGGGATGCCCTACTCCAACAACTAGCCCAATACGTAAACTTCGATACTGTTGAAACCTCAAACGGCCAAGTTTCAGTATTCCTTAAAAACGGAATTGCCCTAGTTAATGGATCTAACACCCTAGAACTTAAAGCCCTAACTAACCCAAGTTTCGTTTCAACACCACTTCCTGCGCTAGACGGAGGCGCGCTTCACTATGTTGTTGTTGAACTCTCGCCCGGAGCGCACATAGACTTGAGCGAAGTGCTTAAAGACTCCGGCGGCTCAATCGGAGGCTTACTTAAATTCAGAGGAACTGCAGCTACAGCCACATCCGCACTTGATGTAGAAGGTTCTGTTGTTTCAGTTGCACGAAAAATTGAAAGCTTGGCTAGATTTTTTCTTACAACTGTAAACCAAATTTACAGAGGCTGGGACCCAAACCTGCCTAACAATGGTGATGAAAACCCAGGAACTCCCGGAGTTTTCGACGCTTCAAGTGTAGACCTATACGGAAACTCGCCCGGTGTGTATGGCTTGTTTGGAACTTCAGGAATCACTCTAACCGATACAAATGGTGACGGCCTTCCAAACGATCTACCAAATAACACAACACTTGCAGATAAACTAAAATTTCTTGTTTCAGACCCTAACTCTTTAGCGTTTGCAAGAGACTTAGACCCTACCCCAGGAACCGTTACCTTTGCACCCGGAGACGGGACCATCGCAGCAAATCTAGCTGCGCTTCGCTACCAAAACCACCTGTTTTCCGCCCCAAACTTTAGTTACAACGGAAAAATTAGCGATGTAGTTAATTTGACTAACTCGCAAGTAGGAGCGCTTGTTTCAAGTAACAGCCAAAACACCGCCTACTCAAGCGCAAGAGTTGAGTTTTTCACGCAAAAACTCGAGGAAGTAAGAGGAGTGGACACAGATGAAGAGCTGGCCAAAATTATTGAGGCTCAGCGCTACTACGAAATGGCATCTAAACTTATAAGGATTAGTGACAACCTGCTCGAGACAATCCTTCAAATAATATGACAAGAGTACCAGATAGCATACGATTCGGAACCCTTCTTTCAGGAATCTATAATCATAAAAGAGAGTTTGATAGGGCAGCTAAAGAGGTCTCTTCAGGGAAACGGGTTTTCGCTCCTTCAGATAGCGTAAATTATCCTCAAATTGTAGCCCACGAGGCGAAACTTCAGGACATCAGCTCTTTTAAATCAAGAATAGAAAGCCTCAGAGGATATTTTGCGTTTGTTGAAGAAAATTTAGCACAGGCTAACAATGTTCTGGTTAGAGCAAAAGAAATAGCAGTTCAAGCAGCCAATGAAACTCTTGATCCAGCAGCTAGAGAGAGGTTAAGCCATGAAGTATTTGCATTGCGAGACCACCTTGTTAGGCTTGCTAACTCAACCTACCAAGGGCAGTATATTTGGGGGGGTGCAGACTCGGACGATCCACCTTTCGATGCGCTAACCTACACAGTTCCAGCTTCAGGGCCTGCATCGCAACGGTATGTTTTTGATGCCGAGCCAGGTACAAATGTTTTTAATAAGGTTAAGGTTTCATACGACTTTGAGGTTACTGTAGGCGCGCACGGAGGAGACACCTTCTCGCGCGCCATTGGGGCACTAGAGCGACTTGGAAGAGCGCTTGCCGGCTACTCAACTAACCCTCCAACAGGGCTTCCAAACGGAACCGGCTCAGCTTACAGCTTTCCAACCGACTACCCTTTACAAACCCAAGCAATCAGGCAAGCAATAGATTTGCTTGAAGAAGCGCGGGCTAACGATATCGGAAACCAGCGAACTATCGTAGGTTCCAAAATGACTAGGCTAGATATTGCAGAAAAACTTATCACGATGGATAAAGATGCTAGTCTTGAGTTTTTAGCCAAAGAAAGAGACTCTGATATCGCCGAAGCCGCCACAAGACTAACCCGAAGCGACCAACTTCTACAAGCCTCCTACCAAGTCCTTGCCCGAATCAGCCGGTTAAGCTTAATTGATTTTATTTAAAACTTTAGCTCACCCTATAGGTTGCCAATCCAAAGCCCTAGCAGGCAGTACTGTTAACCTAAAACTGATCTAAAAATGGGTCGCAGATCCAAAAATTGGTCGCAGCCTCCTAAAAATTACAGTTTATAAGCGAGTTTTATCTAAAAAAGGGTCGCAGCCTCCTACGAAATTTCATCTTACCTCATTGTTATAAAAGTAAATCCCTCCAATATACTTACTGAAATTAAACCGGGATCAGAGCGCGAAACCTCGTAAAGAGTCTGGGTTATTGATGCGTCCAATACATGGCGCAGAGGGTCTGACTCACGAAGAGCCATACAGATCCGTAGAGCTGCGGCAATCTCACTGTCGATCTTTGGCGAAGCGATGTGTATTCTCACCGAAGTTGGAGGTCCATCACAGTCGGCGCTGCGAAGTGCTCGAAGCACTGAAATTATATCTTCACAGCTCAGAGTGCCCATCCACTCACCCCCTCCTCGATCTAATAATCGCGCCCTTTCACGAGAAAGGATTTCTCTATTTTTATCGGAAATTGCTGGGTCAGCTAAAGCTAATTGAAGGCTGTCAAAATGCGCGCCAATAGCAGCTTTAGCGCCCCCTTCATAATTTAGTATCAGAATAATGCCCGTAGTCCAAGCGAGCGGACACACTATCAATTCTTCACAAGCTGACTTTGGAGTAATAATACCGATACCTCCCGCTAAAACATCAACCTTAGAGTCTCCATTTAATATTTGGTCTCGTGTGATTTTTGTATTACCTTGTAGCAAGTAATAGGCAGCTAATCTGCTATCATGCCAAAGATTACTAAGCCCAAGGGGATTTCTACTTACAAAAGTCAAAACGGTTTCACTTGCTTCTTGCCTCAAAGCTGGGTCTTCCGGCAAATAACCAAACAACAACCTAATCGCTCCTGTCATCTGTCTTTCATCAAAGAGTTTTTCAAGTCGTTTAAGATTAATCCTCTCCTCTGGGCTAAGCTTTAGAATGAAACTACACAGAGCCATAGCTTCCACTTCCTCCTGTGTGTAGTAGAGAGGAACTCCTGCCTCTTTCTCCAGCGTGTAGTAAAAAGGAATTTCTCCTACTGACTCTTGTAAAACATCCTCTAGTAAGCCCGTACGATTGCCGAAGCCCTCAGTTTCTAGTCGGAGAGTTAGAGTTTTTAAAAAATTTCTAAGTTCATTGTTAATATCTCTTCTATTGTTTATAGGGTTGTTTAAATCCATACTGAGATGTTATTTTAATTTTTTTCTAAAATGTTCACAAATTATTTACTACTTATTTACTACCACCAGCCCAATCTTTTCGTTACAGTTGGCTAAACTTTGGTGGCAGCCTCTTTGAGATAGAACAACATATACTGTGAACTAAAACATAAACCAAGTAAAAAGGCTGCGACTAGGCTTAGGCTCGCCCTGCCATTACTACACTATTTTGCTTGTCGCCTTTCAAAACAGGATGCCACCATTTTGTCAATCAGGAATCAAGAGCATCGTAATTGGTATAAATGCTATGAAAAAGCTCGTTATTAAAAATGTCCAAGATCTTTAAGTCAAGCCAAAACAAAAAGAGGATGCCACCATTTTTAGGCATTAAAAATTTCCAAGATCTTTAAGTCAAGCCAAAACAAGAAGAGGATGCCACCATTTTTAGGCAACAAGATATCAGAAATAATATCTGTCAAATAAGTAATTGATAAAAGCTAATATTTAAGGAGGGTGCGACCAAATTGGTTCTGACTATCTCTTCTTTAATTTAAATCACACAAAATAGCTCGAAGCATCAAAACATTTATGGTGCCAAGTTTAGAACCGATTTCTTTACCAGCAATTTACTTAACTTCAGGAGTAATTGAAACTTCGTCAGAAGTTTTTCAAGTTGGGGTGCCTTCAGAGTCAACTTTTGCTTTCCCCTTGCCAGGTTCGGCTTCAAAATACTTTAGCGAACCCCTAGCTTTTTATTTTGATAAACTTGCTCAAAGGGCATTATGGGTTTACTAGCTTAATGGTGGTTCGAGCTTGGAGTTACTAGAACATAGAAGACCCAATGGCTGGCAAGTTATTGGCTGTATAAACTTGGCAGATTTTGATTTACCAGTATTTTGGGGAACTGAATTGCTTTTATTGAAACAAAAAAGTTAACAGCTTAGAACAAATTTCTACCCAAATTGAAGTTATAGAGTATCAGGAACTAATTAGTAACTTAAGATCTAGCGGTTTTATCGAAGGAATTATGAGTTTAAGCAGTTACATCTCGGAAATCTACTTACCTTAAACAGCTTTTACCAATTTTTTTGGTGAGGATAGAGTAGTTATTTTCACCGAAGAGGGAAATTTTGACCTGGGGGCGTATTTAGGGAGATTCTTTTGATGCAAAATCTCCTAAATTACTGTATCTGTTAAAAAACTTAGCTTAGAAACAGGCGCTCAAGTCCCCCAAGTTAGCATGATACAGATTTAAGGCGAATTGGTTATTGCACCTAAAAAATTCACCTTAAGTTGGAACATTTAGTAGAATTATGGCAATATTACGTAAGCTTTTTGCTGAAATTCATTTACAATCAAAAAAATAATAGAAAAGCTTCTAATTTTTTTATACAATCTACATAAATAGCAGTTTTTATTAAGTCACATATTTTGACTAAGTTAACATAATTATTTTATCGGTTAATGATTCATTTTTCGGGTAGATATTCTCCTCAGGGCCAATCAGGTACAGTTTCGTGTTTTATAAAGGCGGGCTCTGATGGCATAGCTGCAAGAGTTGAAAAAATCATAAATCACCTTCAAGAGAACGGGGTTTGTACAGTCGGGGTATGGACAGGAGAGATTATTGCAGTTTTAGTTACACAAGTCAGTAACAAAGATATGCCTTACGTAGTTAAGGTTATCTTGCCCGACGAAAAAGATTGCATTGAACTCAGCAAACTCACAATCGAAGGTTGCCAAACTTGGATAAAGTTCGGAGACTCCTTTTTTAAATTTTACATAAATCAGGCATGGTATGAGTCAAGCGAAAATGAACGAAAAGATAGTCCATCGGAGAAAATAAGAGATTTCTGTGCTTATAGGTTAGTAATACCGTGTTTATCGATAGAGAGACTCGTTAAAATGTGGTTTAACGAAGGTTTGACCTTGGAAGACTTGCAAAACTGCCCGGTATATTTAAGCAAGTTGTGTGAGGAAATTAGGGGCTTGATTACCTTAGAAGTTTATGAGCGCGCAGTTATAGGTTTGCTAAATTTGAGAAAGCGCAGACAGAGACATCCAACGTTTGTTGCCTACACTCCATTTGGAGGAAAAACGCTTCAGTGAAGATAAAATTCTAAGAGTTCCCTCAGGGGTTGAAATGGCTTGACTCAAGATTCTTGAAATATTTTGAAATAATTATAAATTTAACAGGATAAAAGAATCATAAAATTATTAAGTTTTTTTTGACATAGCTAAAAATGACTGAAACTTGATTATCAACAGATTCTTGTTCACCAAACATAGATTTTGACCGTTACGCACAGCCATCTTGTGTTCTTGGAAACACTATATTAAATTTTTGTACACACAATGGCCCTAACATTCCGCCCACCATCGATCCTGTTAATGTTTCCCTTGGCGTTGTTAATGGTTGTTTAATTATTGACTTTAAATCTCCCCGGCGAGAAAAAGTTTTAACTAGCGGCTTGCCGGTAAATTTAACTAACAGCTCTAAAGTTTTATGAGTTTGGAAGCACCCAAAACTGGTTGCAGCCTGCTTGTAAATAAACTTTGCTTTATTTGTAGGCAAATTAGTTTTGGCTGTGCGGCTATTTTACTTGTCGCAGTCACCTTTCGAAGCAGCCACCTTGCGAGGCAGCCTCTTTAAAAGTATCCTTAATGAATAAGCTAGAGGGCTCAATTTCATTTTAAAGACTGTGCCTAGGCTAGAGTCTCTTGCCACTAAGTTTTAAAATTGCACCTCTTTCTCCGCTCCTAAAAATCTTTACATCGCGTCATCCGCTTGCCATCCCCCTGGTACCACCTGGGCTAAGCATTGGAGTGTTGAAGACGCCCCTGACGTTAGAACCTGCCGCCGCGAAGTTAAGTATTATCCTTCCTTAATTGCTTGAACAAAGACCTGTACAGGAACATCCGTTAGTCATCAGTATATTGCCACTAAGAAGCACTTTAGCATTTTCGGATTTAAGCATCTGATGACAACCCCCAACGAAATTATCTTCGATAAAAGGTTGACAAATCGAAAGGAATTCTCACAGCACAGTTGACTAAATTTTTAGGCGCTTTTAAAAATTTAGGCTTAAAATCTTATCAATTTTTAACCTCATTGCGTGCTCAAACCAAACCAATCGCTTTGTCCGTTTATAGAAAACTCACATACTGCCTTTAAAGTAGCTTTAAAGTTATATTTAACACAGTTAATAAAAGCTAATCTGTTATTACGACACAAGAGTACTAAGCATTTAAACTCAATCTCTATTCCTTATCCGCGAACGCTTTTCTTACCAATCACTCAGATTGCTCTGTTTTTCTTTTCATTCGGCAAGTCACTAAATTTCTGACTGTTTGCAAAAACTTAATTGCACGGCTAAGCCTTTTATGTTCCAGTTCCTCTAAGGTAGAATCTATTCTAGCTAGTAACCCCACTGGCTTCTGGGGAAGCCGTTCCAGGGTTTTTTTAAAGCCCGTAAAACTTTGCAACACTCCATCACCAAAACTGACACAGGCGAATCCAGCTTCTTCTTGGGGATCATTTCTAGGTTTTGCTTTATCATCTCAAGCCTTGTTTTTTGATAAGTTAAGTCCTGTTCTAACTCTCCCCAATATAGTTGATTGGCTGAGAGTCCAAACACTCCTGCATCAGCTGCCAGTATCTGCTCATTTATTCTTGGTTATATAAAACTTTCAAGCCACACTCTCCCAGTCATACTCGAGCTTTCCAAATATCTCAAGTTCTCGCGAGCCTCTTCGATGTACAAGGTGTCTACAAGACTTGCAAACAACTTATGCAAATTATCATCAGTATGTCCTAGAGTAATACAAAAATTTAAGTTCCCGCGAACTCTAGAAACTCGAGCGGTTTTGGGCGCTAGATACTCCTAAGTGAGCATCAACAACAAAAGTCGATTAGGTCTAATTAACTTATCCCAGGCACTCTCAAGATGGGACCCTTGGATCTCTAATTCAAAATAACAAAAAACCAGATGTGTTAACTCATGATTTAGAGTTAGTTGTCCTTCGGGCTTTATCCCGGGAGATTCAGCTACAACGCTTGCAAGGCTTTTGCTTAACATAATTGTCTTGCCATTGTTTGAGGCAGCCTCAGCACAGTCTCTTTCAGGTATGATTACTTCCTCGACTAGCTTCAGGCCAGAATCTAACTCTAAAACTCTTGACGCCTCATTAATTTTTCTCGCAATTGTTTGAAGTTCTTCACTGCTGCAGCCTAAATTTTTATAATGACCCACTCGCAAGTTGCCACGTTTCGTCACAACGAAATCTTGTAAGGTGGGGTCTGGAAATTCTAACTCAAGCACCTTCAAGGCCTCGCTCTGTGCGGGATAAATTGAGCTACACGGAGTTATGCTAATCTCAACTATAGAACCAAAACGCCTAACAAAAACCACAGAGCTATCTTCAGAACGTACTCGACTCAGCGGACTTAATCCTCAACTCAATCGCGCGAACTGGGCAATTCCGTCAATTAAACTTAGGCTCACTCTTTCCCATGGGCTCTCAAAAGCCATGACTAAATCCTCCAGGCTCCTTATTTCCACAGTTACCCCATCTGGCCGCTGTACCATCACTTTCTCAAGAAATGGAGGAGCTCTGGTTAAAAAGATTGTCCCTAAAATCTCGACAAAAGGTCTTGCAGCCTTTTCATTAAATCCTAAGCGGTATTAGCAAATCGACAGCTAAAAATTTTACGGTATCATCATCACAAATTCTCTCGCTAAAGATTGTAAGTTGGTCAAGGCTGCGGTTTAGGGCTTGACTCATCTCATTTTCTACATCTGCTACCACTTCTTGGTACAGAACCTCTCCGTTCAGCGCGGAGACAGATTCAACAATAACATGTTTTTCAACTCTACCAATTTGGATTTTAAACGCCGGTTTGCCTAAATTTTTCAGTAACTTCTTCAATATAAGGCTTGATCAAACCCCAGTTTTTTAGATCAAATACTGGCTTCGCTGACTTCGAAAGAAACTTTGCCGCTTCCGGATCAAGTACCATTAATCGCCAGTTATACCCAAAAATCTCCGCGCCAAGTCTGTTTATATACTCCGCTACGTCTCTGAAGCTTGGCTCTATCAAGCCATTTAAATTATTATCAAGCTATATTATCTGAAAAATTAAGTATCTGTTTCACTAATTAAAATCTAATCTCAATCTGCTTTTTTCTTACGTTCAATAAATAGTTCTTTTGAGTCTTCATTTCAAAAGACGGGTTACAAACCTAGTTTTGGCGCAACAAAGCGTTGTTTTTGCCTTAAGCTCAGTTTTAAACCATTTACTTAAACAAAAAAACTCGTTTTAACTTCAATGATAATTAAAGAAGTTACCACAAAAAAACTAGCCCGCAGATAGTTAATAATTTCACACAATCTAACAAATAAAATTTACAATCTAGGGGATCAAAATGGCATAATTCTAGACTGACTCAACTGCTAGTGTACCACATGTACAACTTTAAGTTATTTTTAGTAAAGTCGAGTAAACTCAATCAAAACAGCCATTTTCAATTAGTTAAAAAATTATTAATTAATTCTTCTTCGATCATTCCAAAGCCTTTCAAAATCTTGTTGCAGTCGCGATAATAATCTTTGTTTCCTATCTTCTGGCAGATTTCGAAATTTGTCGCTAGAGAGCCCAGAAAACTGATACCTATAATACAAGTCCTCTCGTATTGCTCCAAAAAGATGCTTTCTTGCAAATCTGAACTCCTTTTCATTATCAAAACCCCAAGGCTGCATTAACTCAGTGTCGTTATATTGTCTCCCGTTAGAGTCATAAAGCCCATGTCTTACTAATCCGAGCCATGTTTTTGCTACAGCCGGATTTAAAGCTTTAACTTTTTCATTTTCGCCTGCTCTAATGCGATCTCTAATCTGTTGATCCAAATTTAAAACCCTAATAATTCTGCTTCTTTCTCTAACCTCTGAGATTTCGAGAAAATTTCTCGTTGATTCCCTAATATTGAGCCCCTCTACTTCCATCATTTCCTTCAAAGATTGGTACAAATGAGCGCGAGCGATACCCGGACCATAACCCACATCAAGAGCTTGAATACCTCTCTGATGGGCTTCAACAAAATACTGCTGTTCCAATGTTGTAACTTTAAAATCCGGAGATGGAGGGGGCTGCAATAACCACCTATAATAGCGGATCTGATCTTCCAGGGCTTTGCGATACTCTGCTACAACATCGAAAAATTCTTTAAAATCTCCACTAGCCTCTCCTCTATCGTAAGCCTCACTGGCTCTCTTGTAAAACCTCTCCATCCACGGGTCATATGATCTGCCCGTTCCCATTTTTGCAAGAATAGACTCTCTCCAAATTTTCATTTGCTCAACCTCTCGCTCACTCAGTAACCCTTGCTGATAGCGTTCGTAAAGAGCTTCGTACCTTTCTATAGCGCTTTGTTGATCATCAAGCCGTTTTTTATAAGTTTGTATCGACTCTTCCAGGGAAGGGGCAGGTTTGTAAACTTTTTTAATCAGCGCCCCTTTCTCTCTCTTTCGAGCTTGAAAATCCTCCCTAAGGTGAGCTGGCCAGTAATACTCTGGTATTAAAGCTCAAGCGGGGAGTTCTACTCTTTTGCTTAAAAACCGCATAGCTTGATTTTCCTCTAACTGCCGTTGCGGAGGGTTACCGATCTTGAGCTCTTGATCCATCTTTATCAACAAATCTCTCGAAGCTAAAAATTGCTTCAGAAAAAAGAAGAAGGGCATAAGTGCTAAGAGACCACTAAGCTTGGATAGGAGTACCATATTTTAAGCGAAATTTCTCATGGTGATTGGTAACAGAACCACAGATACTTGAGATAGCTATATTTTCCTTTCTCATCCAAGCAAGAGAACAATCATATGGTGACCTCAGAAGCAAAAGAAAAGAGCGGTTGTCTTAAAGTTTGGACCCAGCTTTTAACACTCCGGTTATAAATTGGCTTTGCCTTCGGTAGATCGGGATTAATATTGTAAGTCTTGCAATTAAAAGCCGCATTTTAGCCCGGCCACCGTTCCACGAGAAAAATTTCATAAGGCTGTGAGGTAAAACAATAAAACGTTTAACTTTGGAAACCACACTTACAGAAAATTTCCTCAAATGAGCATATTCTTGCTTTCGATTTCTCTGCTTTGAATCAACTATATTACCTCAGCGTTTTAATGCCAATGTTCAAGGAAAAAGATTTATCTGCAAACTATTCCAAAACGGCAAATTTGGCCGAAAATAACGTAACTTTTTTAAAAATATGTATTTCACATAAGGATGCTGAAAGTTCAGCTGCACGAAATGTTCCCTAGTTTGTCTTGAGGCTAACCATTTTGTGATAAGCCACTGTGCAAATTTGCAGGAACCAGAAATGGTGAAAACTTGGATTTCCAAAAGTTTAGTTTTACTCGTAATAAACCTAGACAAATCTAGGCACTATTGAATTAACAAAATTTGAAGCCCTAAAAAACAACTGGTTATGGTTGCTTAAAACCCCTTTTATTATAAAATTAAACTCGTGGCGGAATTTAGTGAACAATACAATCGCGAAAATTCGCCTTCAGAAAAATTTGGTTTGCAGTCCCTTGAAGAGGAAATTGATAGGTTAGGCGATCTCGCACAAGGGATGAGAGAGAATCCGGGCACACTGACTCCCGAGTCAGCCTTGGAGCTTCTAAATGCTATTTCCCGAGTTAATGACCTGTTAAATTCTGAGGCCAACAAGACGGAGATTTTAATGCAATCAGACCTTGAAAAGATCGCAAAGCTAATAAAAGTCTTTCAGCAGATTAAAAACGATGCTTCTGCTTTAATTTTGGAGGAGCTGCCAAGGCTGCTCGAGCAAACAAGTAAAGCAGGCGCTGAAAGGGGGTTTGACGAAGCTTATGAGTTATTTAGTGACGCTCGTGACCAACTAGAAGCGGAATTAGAGCGAAAAGATCAAATCATTAGGTCACTTCAGGTTGCCATGGAAACGCTAGAACAGCAAATGAGTTCTCAAAATCCTTTAGGCTTAGATTCTGTGCGAAAGAGGCACAACAAAATTTTCTCCGAGTATAAAGCAACATCCACCGAACTAAAAAAGGTCCAGCAAACAGTAGATCGTCTGCGAAATTGGAGTTATTTTTGTTCCACTATGGCGATTATAACAGTTTTTGATTTATTCTTTCGAAGCACATCGCTTTTGAAACAGTGGGTTCCAGTGCTGAATTCTGATTACTTTCCTTTTTTAGTCTCAGGGGGGTTGATTTTCACAGTTTTTCTTTTGAACTGGAGAGTATTAGATGATGAAAAAAAATTAGAAAATTTAAAATCACAACAATCCGAATTAATCGGGAAGAAAAAACTTCTTGAAGAATTGTTCCCACCTCTCAAAGATGGAAGTGCACACAATGACGAAAATGCGAACTACTGATTAGAGAAAAAAAATTGAAGGGTGTACCTCGCCACAAAGCAGAGGTCTTTTCGACAGGAATCAATAGCCAGTTAAGACTTTAAGAATGCTACTTCTCTGTTATGTTCTTAGCTAGAACACATAAAACTACTAAATAATTCATAGGTAAAAGGGAAAAAATGTTCAAAGACTTAAAGTTCCATAATTAGTCTTTTTACAGTCTGAAATCCTTTAAGCATCTGAGATAATTTTATGCTTTCACTGGCAGCGTGAATATTATCTTCCTGTAAGTCGAATCTTATTATCAGTGGAACAATATTGAACTCCCCAAAAACCTTGGCCAAAGGTAGTGATCCTCCCGACCAAAAGTATGCAACCTCATTCCTTGTCACTTGTGAAATAATTTGAGCTGCGTGCTGAACAAAACTATTTTTGTAATCTTTTGTAATCAATCAAGATCGGATCACTTGAAGCTCCTTCAGATGGAAACGAAATCTGATAACCTTGCTGTAGATGAGCTTGGAAAAATTGTTTTAATAAGGCTAAAACTTGAGCAGTCTTTTGATCGTAGGCCGTACGAATTAATATTTTAAGCAAGACTGCTGTAGGCAACGAGTATTTCACCCCTTCCTGAATATAGCCTCTTTTTAACCCGATGATATCCACGGCCGGATGAAATCCAGGAAGCCATGGGTGACATTTGGGCTTTTAAAAATTGGTCGCAGCCTACTAAAAAATTACATTTTATAAGTGGGTTATTGAGCATAAGGCGCTTTTGGCAGCTAAGCTCACAAAACTTTTGTACAGGTTAACGGATTGATTGACAATCAGTGAATAAGGAGTACTATCCTTGATTCGCTGCTGAGCTCCATAAGATGGTTGCAGACTTTCTGGCCAAAAAGCTTCTCCCAGTCTCTATGAAAATTCAAGTAAAAACTCTTACAAAAAAATCTCAAGCTAACTTGATCGTGAGATCTACACAGCTCCAAATATCCTCGAACAATTTTTGAGAACTCGGGATGAACTGACCCTGAGTTTAATTTTTTGATACCTTGACAATGAATAAAGGTTTAAGTTATAGTAGCAGAATTATTGCTTGTGTGCTAAGAAGACTAGCTTTTTTAGGTCTTTTGCTCATTACTCAGGGAATCTTTGCTCAATTTGCTTGTAGAAATGAAGAAGGCAAGATCATAAGATGTGATCGAGGGGATCGACACGCTAGCAGATGTTGCTCACAGTGCGCAATCCTGGGTGATTGTATTAACTGCTGCAGAGCCTTAACTCCTCCAGGCTTGTTAAGGGAGCGGTGCAATGTTATCTGCGAAGACACGCATCCGCGGCAGTACTATTGTACAGATCCAGTAACGGGTAGAGGAATAGATTGTTTCGGCGGAAGTAGCGCAAATAGCTGTTGTATAAGATGCGGGTTTGCTGACTGCGTGTCTTGTTGCAACAGGCTTAGTTCAGATCCGAGAAGCTGTATACTGGGATGCACACCTGTAACTACAGAAGATGTGTTATTGTGGCTTGACCTGATAATAGCTGATTTGGAAAGTTTTAGCTGACTGAAAGTTAAGAAAGAAGATTAGACAGGCAAACAAGTTTAAAAAACCGGCGAATAGAACGTCGCGGAGTAACCGTGTTCGGCAACAAAGGCACCTCCGATCAGTGCTCTTTCATTCAGTAATTATGTGATGCTAGGGATGATTTTGTTGTTTGTTTTATCAGGCGCCTTGAACCAGAAATAAGTTGAGATAACCCCTCCCTTAAGTTCCTCTTACAGCATACTAATCTAATTGCATCTTATTTAGGCACAAGAGAAGCACTGCATAGATTAGGCGAAATCGCTTAGTATACCAGTTCCTAGGATTGATGAGTTTAGCCTAGGAGCTTTAAGTACGCTTTTTGAAAAAGTGGTAGTTTTTATACTCATTACTTCTAAATTACCGCGTGCGATCAGCCGGGGATAGAAAATGAAAATAAAGCAGCAAAAAGATCTCTGTGGTCGGGACTAAATTTAAAAAAAATTATGTTGGGCTGAATCCTGTCCCTATGGTGCTCGGCAATGACAGCCGACTTGCGCAAATATTAGCACAAACTATGATTTTAAATGAAAAACCTAAAACTTTTCAGATTGTGGCCCAAGTTCTTTGGAAAAAAAGCATTTAATACATTGACCTATGCTCATAGATCTTCACGCAAAAGGGGCTGCAAGCCATCATTTAATTTAAACAAAGCTAACCCCGGATAGTCACATACCTGCCACGTTTCGAATAATCAAGGTAGATTTCACAAAAAAAATATCTTTAAATTAAAATTTCTAGCTCTCAAAAAATACTCAGTCTCCCATCTTGCGTGGTTATGCCACCAAGAATAATTTGACAGGATATCGGATAGCCTTGCGATACATTAGGTAGTATGAAAATCATTGCTACCCGATCCCAAGCCTATTTGAACCCCTAATTAAGGAAAATAAATGGTATCATCAAACCAGCTAGCCGAACAATATAACACTGATTCGCAGTACGAAAATGCAAAAAACACTCTAACCATTAGCTTCATATAACTTGCAAAGCATCTTTGGGTTTGCAAGCTTTCTAATACAATTTGCTAAAGAAGCAAGGAGATTGACAATCGAGTTAAGGTAATAATTCTGGTTGATGCATTTAAAATTAGAGTTAATCTAGTTTATAGCTGCATGTGTTTATATAATAGATGTGGAGAAATTAGAAATAATTCAATTTTACTTTTTACTTTTAGGAAGAAACATCGAGCTTTTAAGTATTGGCCCCTCCAAAATCCCTGTAAATAGGGACGTCTTCGGCTAGTGATGAAATAGCCTTATAGATAAATGTTTATCAAAACTAACGAGATAGAGCAATTACGATGTAGTTTGTGATTGTATCGGCACTGTATTATGACCAGTAGTGAGCAGGATAAAAGGACTGCAGTAGATTTGTGTATTATTGTTCCCTACTTTCCAGAGAAAAAATCTGGAACGAATGTTAAAAACACCGATTGCCCTGTGAGCGAAAGTGCAAAAATTTAAACAAATTCAAAACGAGCCATGTAGAGCTTTGGGAGAAAGCGCTTCAATATATAAATTAAAATTTATGTTCGTACACATAGGTGTTTACATATTAAACCTCTCTAAGGCCCTCTGCGAAAAAGTCTCTATTTAACTAGCCTGTCACATTTGCAGTGACTTGAAGTAGCACGCTATTTTACAATTTTGTACAGGCACATAGTTTACTCGCTGCTCCTGAGTGCCTTTGTCTAAGGTCCCAACCTACAGTTGAAACTCCTAACCGAGTCGAGTGAAAGTAATTTAATTGATAATAGCTATTTAAGAGATTTCTATTTTTTGGGAGCTGCTCTTAAGGGGTAATCGAGTTTTTAATTCTGAGGGTTTTCTTTGCCTGCTTTAGAGCAATTCGACTCCTACATAACTTCACCCTATTTAGTTACATTGTATAATTAGATTATAAAACTTTAAAAGTCGTACCTTGACTTTGCTATCTCACAATGTTAACCTAACTGCATCATGAGAAAGCTAGCTTTGAAGTTTTTAGTTTGCTGTGGGGCTTTTATTTTGGTAGGACAGTGTTACACTTGCGCAAATGGAATGAACGTTGCTAGTTGCAGGGTCTGTACTTTTTGTAAGCAGGGACCTGCCGGAAGTGTTCAGGATTGTAAAGCATGTTGTTTAGAGTGTTGTCAAGGGGGAAATCAGGAGAGGCTTGAATGCCAGGCTAAATGTGTTACCAGTATCGAACCGATGCCCGTGCCGATTGATCCCGCCATTGAACAGCTAGAATGCATTAAATAAAAACTAGCAAAGGCGCCACAGAGGTTGAAGTTAAGCGACAAGAACAGATAAAGAGCGGATTACAAACTAGCCTGAGATAGGCGTTTCTAATTGAGTCATCTTAGAGACTGCTGTAAGCAGTTGAAGGTGTATTTTCATTTGGCTGCAAATTAGAAGCATATTTGAGCCATATGAATAATTTACCAAACCATCGAGGAAAAAATCCTTGCAGTAATTGGTACAGAACTTGGGTTAAATTTTCCTTTTGGAGTTTCACCCAGGAATTTGACTGCATTTATATCGCTGAAATGCTTTTTAAAAAAGAGCCGCAGCAAGTAATCTGTTTAGAACAAATCTGCTTAGCTTATTGAAGCAATTACTTAAAGGTACTCTAAAAGTTATGGAGCTACTAAAGATAGGATTTTTTGATAAAAACTTTTGGTGCGAATTTAAACTCGATAAAACCTTTGCAATCGTTTGGAAAACTACTTTATGTAATCGCAATATTTTAACAAAGCGCTAACATTTGGTCTTCTGGGGAAATTGCAAAAAACCGAATTAATACTCTGTTTACTTTTGTCTCCTTTTTCTGTAGGTAAGATTTAGCAACCATCTCAGTAAGCTCTAGAAAGAACAAAACCACCTGCAGAAGGCAGCCCGATATCCTGGAAGACAAGCAGCAAAAGCTCTAAATCCGTAGCAGATACCAACGCGCCATCGATACCCTTTTCGTATTAGGCTTGGATGTACGGTTCAACTAAACCATCACTTAGTTTGGTAATACCATCTTGGTAATCTCACCACCCTGAAGCTGTACCCTCCTCCTGGATACAAGGTTAAAAAAACTAGAGCTCGCTCACCATTTTTTTTGTCTTCAATTTCCCACCATCTAGAGTCGCTACCTTCAGTTACTTGCCCTTCTCCCTTGTTGAGAACCCAAAATTCACCTCTAATTTTTTTTTCAATTTGACCGAAAATCTCCTCTCTAGGCACACCTTCTTCCCGAGCTTTTTGAATCAGCTCATGACCTTGCTCATTAAGAGAGTCAAATTTAGTAAACTCCTCTATCTTAATTTCATAAAGCCTTGCTGTGGTAGAATTATTGTTAAAACTGCTAAGCTCCTCTAATTCTCCTTGCGACAAACCAGGGGAATTATGCCCTTGCACTAGTGTTACAACTATCCCATTTTGTCCAACCGCTCCTACAGGCAAAAATTCACCCGATGTTCGCAGAGATAAAACGGCACTGTCTTCTTTGCTTCCTGGTCTTGTGTTTTTGTCCGTGAGCTTCCCCTGTAACACGCTACCACCTGAGTCATCTCGTCGGGCCTCTACTCGCATGCTGATCTTTCCACCCAAGCCGATGGTAAAAGGAGTAAAAGGAGGAGACTCATTTTGTTTTTCCAAGTCGTATAGTTCTCGAAGGAACTCTTCGCGTGTTAATAGCCTTACCTCTAACCCAACAGTTGGGTTACTTAGGCTAGGTAATTTAGCTTTAACATATCTATCGCCATCATTATAAGCCGACTCATTGTTAGTCGGAAGCTGCCTACCCCAAACTGTTAAGCTGCCATCATCATTAGAGCTTACCCCTTCTACACAAAATGGAAGATCAGCACGATTAGCATCTCCTGTTTCAGAGTCTAAAATTATAATCCCATTAGGAGACCCTAACCCCAAAGCTTCTTCCCTAAAAGACCCTAATACCTTTCGTATCGCCCATGTAGTGGCAGGGTTTAAAACTATCTTATTTGTTCCCTTCACAAACATAGCTGACCAAGATCCCGGTACTGCAAATCGTCTGACTTTATCGCCCTTTACAAGAACTACTTCCGTATATCCCGATGAGCCCCCACTCCATGCATAACCAGCGACTACAAAGGCTCCTTTCCGGCTTTTTTCATCCCAGCTGTATTCATACTCAGCATTTGCCGGCAAGTTAACGGATTGCTCGTGAATGTTAAACACGCCATTTTTATCAAACCCAATTGAAACAACAGTGATTTTAACTGAATAATCCGATGATCGCTGAAATAACAGCAAGGTATTACTACTCAATACAAAAACTTTCTCAGCCTCATACTGCTTGATGCACTCAATTTTGCCCGCAAAAATTCTATCGCCAACTCTTAATTTAAATTCTGTGAACTTTTTGACATCATTTGGATCAAGAACGACAAACTGATGATTAGTTTCCCTTTCCTGCGCTTGGTTGGTTCTTCCTGGGATAGATTGCACAGAATGCCCCCTCATAACGTTAGCAACACCTGGCATAACCAACAAAACTGAAAGCAAAGCTGCATATGCCTTCAAAAAAACTTCTCTTGCCCCTTTTTCGATTCGAAAAACTCTTTCTTGACAAAACATAAAGTATAAAACGTATATCTGAACTTATCTTATACGCCCAAACCTGCTACTAGTCAAGCTAAATCACTTGTCAAACCAGGAAGGCGACTACGGCTGCAAACCCCCTTTTTGAATATGATTTCCAAAATTTAGTTTAAGTCTAGTCTAGTTTAAAGCTCGTTCATTTTTTAAGTTAAGAAATAAACCAACACCAGAAAAATTTACACTAACTCCAAGGCGTAAGAGCCAGTCTTTGATTTTTTGATTTTTGAAAATTAAGTAAACTGGTCGCAGCCTACTTAAATAGTTTTACTTTTTGTCAGGTAGTTATTGTAAACATTCAAGAGGCTGAGTTACAGGCTGTTTCAACGTTATATCGTTTAGTTTTTTGTAACGAAAATTACGAAATGCGATTTGGCTAAATTGTATTGCATTAGTGAAAAACTTAAAAGCCTGTCGTGGTGAGCCAAATTTAATTTAATTTAATTTAACGTTTCTTAAAGTCTGGAAGATTTCTAAATTGAGTTGCGAATGGAATTTGTTCTTTAGGGTGCACTAAAAAATAGTTTCTTAGGTCCGTTAAACTTTTTTTACTATTTTTTACTCTCGCTACACACTCCTGCAAGAAAATTATCCAACTAAGCAGCAATTTTTGCTTTAATTTCGCTTTTCAGTCGCGGTCCGTTAAGTCAAATCACAAAGATTTGGCTTACTAAAGGCATAGGCACACCTGCTCTTATCTTTCTGGCGCAGAGATTTGGTTAGATGAGTTCATGCATTAATATTTTATCGCTACTTAAGGTTAGTCACACCCGAGTTTTTGCCAAACTAAGTTTCAATTACAAAGAGCCTGATCGAATTTATAAAATCTATTTAATTACACTGCCTTTTTGAGGATAAAGACCAAAAAAGTGATAGGGAAAAATTAAAATTTTTGTCGTTTAGTAATTATCTTAAGTAGCCAAGTTAGAATTTTCTAGATTGATAATTTATAAATTATTTAGACTGCTACTGAGCTAAGCAAATTAAGTTGCCACGTAAATGTGCTTGTTTTTTGATTTAAAAAGCAAGCAAAATGACCATCTTTGGTTGATAAAGCTCAGTCAGAAAAACTAGCAATTGAGGTGACTGAGCTTTAAAATTTTACCCCATATTGTTTGCTCTTAATTGCTCTCTTGTTGTGGCTCTTTTTTGGTTAGGTTTCTGATCCTCTGCGTTCGATCGCAAAAAATCATTCAAGAATCTGTAAACTACTGTAAAAGGGCGAGCTAATTAAAATCAACAAATTAATTAATTTTTATAGAGGACTTAAAAACCCGAAACTAGCTTTTCTCTAGCTGCAGTTTGAATGCTTGTTAATGCTTCTATGTAAACCTCCAGAGACCGATCGTGTGGAAAATTTTCCTTGACAGAGCCAATATTTTCTAAGCCTTGTAAGGCGAAGGATAAAGCTAAAGAAGGATCAATATCTATTGAGACCTGAGCTGCAGCAGCATAGAAAATTGGAAGCATAACACAAGATATAGGAGAATTAGCTTGACTTAGAACGTTTTGCACCTGATTTTCTAAAACTGTTAAACAATTGTTTAACCTGACATCATCAGCCTTTTCACTACCATCTACTAGCGTTACCTCAACTGCTAGGCTGCACCAATCGAGCATTATTTGCTCATAACTTACTCCCTCTAAACTTCCATTAGTAAGTGCATCACGCAAGGAATGTTCTACTAAGCTACCCCAATCTCGGTTGCCTTGTCCTAGTACGTATGCCACGGCCATGCGGCATACTTGCCTTCCGTAAAACGTTGGCCTTGAGTTAGCAAGAGCTTCAGCTCGGCTTAAAAGGTGTACCGAATCCTCGTTGGCGAGGTTAAAGTTTGTGGGTGATTCAAGTCTACCTAAAGCAGCTAAAGCATAGAGAACCGCTCCTTTAAAGGGTTCATTTTCGCTGATGGTGTCTAAGTCTAAGGCCTCTCCGTGAGAGCTCAATTTCTCCTTAGCCCAATCTTGAGCTTCTATTACCAACTCAACTGCTTTTCGAGCTAAGCTACTTCTGACAACAGGGATGTTAGGCACCAGAATTAAGGCCATAGTTGGTTTATATAGTACCATCTACAGCCGTCAAAAAAAAATAGCCAACTTACCATGGTTAAAGCTTGGAATGAAAACCTTAGTAGCTCAGTTATAGCCTCAAAGTAGGTGAAAATTTTTCTTAAAGTCATCCACGGATTAGTCTCGGCTGAGTTGGCAAATTATTTAGTTCTTGCAAGCGTTCCAAGCCTAAGCGGCTTTTTCAACTACTTTCTTTTGGGGAATCGTGCTATCTAAAAATTGGTCGCAGCCTCCTACAAAAATTACATCTTACCTAATTTTTGTAAAACGAATTCCCTCAGATATACTTACAAAAATAAAATCGGGATTAGAGCGCGAAACCTCGTAAAGAGTCAGGGTTATTGATGCGCCCGATACATAGCTCAGAGGGTCTGACTCAAGAAGAGCCCTACAGATCCGCTGAGCTGCAGCAATGTCACTGTCAATCTTTGGAGAAGCGATGTGTATTCTCACCGAAGTTGGAGGTCCATCACAGCCGGCGCTAGGAAGTGCTCGAAGTACTGAAATTATATCTTCACAGCTCAGAGTACCCATCACCGCATCCCCTTCTTGATCTAACATTCGCGACCTTTCATCAGAATAAAATCTTCTATCTTCATCGGAAGCTGCTGGGTCGGCTATAACTAATTGATCCCTGTCAAAATGCACGCCAATAGCAGCTTCAGCGCCCCCTTCATAATTTAGTATTAGAATAATGCCCGTAGACCAAACTAGCGGACACACTATCAATTCTTCACAAGCTGACTTTGGAGTAATAATACCGATACCTGCCCCGAAAACTTTAACCTTAGAGGCTCCCTTCAATATTTGGTCTCGTGTAATTTTTGGATTACCTTGTAGCAAGCAGTAGGCAGCTAATCTGCTATCATGCCAAAGATTACTAAACCCAAGGGGATTTTTACTTAAAAAAGTCAAAACGGTTTTACTTGCTTCTTGCCTCAAAGCTGGGTCTTCCGGCAAATAACCAAACAACAACCTAATCGCTCCTGTCATCTGTCTTTCATCAAAGAGTTTTTCAAGTCGTTCAAGCTCTTTCCTCTCCTCTGGGGGAAGCTTTAGAATGAAACTACACAGAGCCATAGCTTCCACTTCCTCCTGCGTATAGTAGAGAGGAATTCCTGGCCATTCCTCCAGCGTGTAGAAAGAAGGAATTTTTCCCGCTGACTCTCGTAACACATCTTCTAGTAAGCCTGTACGATTACCTAAGCCCTCAGTTTCTAGTCGGTCAGTTAGAGTCTCTAAAAAATTTCCAAGTTCATTGTTACTATCCTTGTCATATCTTTTATTATTTAAAGGGTTGTTTAAATGCATACTGAGATATTATTTTAATTTTTTTCTAAAATGTTTACAAATTGTCTACTATTAATTTACTACCACTAGCCCAATCTTTTCGTTATAGTTAGCCAAGCAAATCCGCATTTACCTAGGAATCGCCTAAAGCGCCCAAAGTGAAAAACTCAACTGTGCTCAAGTTCCTGGCAGAGAAAATTAATTAAACTGATCGCAGCCTCCTAAAAAATTCCATCTTACCTTATTGTTATAAAAGGAATTCCCCTTGCCGATATACTTACTGAAATTGAACCGAGATCAGGGGACGAAACCCCGTAAAGAGTGTGGGTTATTGGTGCGTCTGATACATGGCACAGAGGGTCTGACTCGAGAAGAGCCATACAAATCCGCCGGGCTGCGGCAATGTCACTGTTAATCTTTGGAGAAGCGATGTGTATTCTCACCGAAGTTAGAGGTCCATCACAGCCGGCGCTAGGAAGTGCTCGAAGTACTGAAATTATATCTTCACAGCTCAGAGTACCCATCACCGCATGCGCTCCTGCATCTAACATTCGCGACCATTTATCAAAATAAATTTTTCTATCTTCATCGGAAGCTGCTGGGTCGGCTATACGCAATTGAAGGCTGTCAAAATGCACGCCAATAGCAGCTTCAGCGACCTCTTCATAGTTCAGTATCAGAATAATGCCCGTAGACGCACCGAGCGGATACACTATCAATTCTTCACAAGCTGACTTTGGAGTAATAATACCGATACCTCCCGGTAAAACTTGAACCTTGGAGGCTCCACTTAATATTTGGTCTCGTGTTTTTTTGGGATTACCTTGTAGCAAGCAATTGGCAGCTAATCTGCTATCATGCCAAAGATTACTAAGCCCAAGGGGATTTTTACTTAAAAAAGTCAAAACGGTTTTACTTGCTTCTTGCCTCAAAGCTGGGTCTTCCGGCAAATAACCAAACAACAACCTAATCGCTCCTGTCATCTGTCTTTCATCAAAGAGTTTTTCAAGTCGTTCAAGCTCTTTCCTCTCCTCTGGGGGAAGCTTTAGAATGAAACTACACAGAGCCATAGCTTCCACTTCCTCCTGCGTATAGTAGAGAGGAATTCCTGCCTCTTCCTCCAGCGTGTAGGAAAAAGGAATTTCTCCCGCTGACTCTCGTAAAACATCTTCTAGTAAGCCTGTACGATTACCTAAGCCCTCAGTTTCTAGTCGCTCAGTTAGAGTCTCTAAAAAATTTCCAAGTTCATTGTTACTATCTTTGTCATATCTTTTATTATTTAAAGGGTTGTTTAAATCCATACTGAGATATTATTTTAATTTTTTTCTAAAATGTTTACAAATTGTCTACTATTTATTTACTACCACTAGCCCAATCTTTTCGTTATAGTTGGCTAAGCAAACCCGCATTTACCTAAGAATCGCCTAAAGCGTCCGCTTTTGAAACATCGCTACTAGAGTGGACCACTCCCACTAACAGTCTACCATCTGGAAGTGAAAAAGTTTCAGCTTCCTCATTTCGAGGCGATGATATTTTAAAACTTAAGCAATACTTTTCATTTTTGAAAGTAAAAGTGGCACCCAGGAAGTCATAATCAGGGGGCAACTCTTCTGCCACTCCTTTAGCTATAAGTTCAGGAGCATTCAATAAAGCAACCAAGACTCCTTTAAAATCAATTACAAATCAGCCGGGTTCAACGTGATGAAAATAAATTTCTACTCTTAAACAAATTCTACAAGGTTTGCTTGGTAGCATTAAACGCTAACCTTATTAATTTGACAGACTTGAGCTTTACAGTCTAAAACTGTGCGAGATATCTCGAGATCTTAAACACTCTAGAAGTATCTCCTCAGAGTCTTAAAAAATCGCGCTAAGCGAGATTAGTATGAAACCAAGGTAAATCGCAAAAGCGTTCACACGATCATATTGAGAATCTTCTACAAGGGCTTGTGAGGCTAATCTAAAAGCCTGCTCAATGTCCTCGACTAATTTGCCCTCTTGAAGAAGCTGAAGGGATATTTGCTCTTTGCTTGGCTGTTGATCTAGAGGAGATTTAGCTTTTTTTAACCACTGCTTAAGCTGCTTCGATACTACCCTGCTCTTAGCCGCCAATCAAGCATAAACTTTAAACTGCCCTAGTGCTTTGATTCTTTCTAAAAGGTAGAAAAATAACCTGTTAAGAAACAACACTGCAGAATTAAACACTATTCAACTATATTCAGATTTCTACATCTAAAATGGTAAACTACAAACGTGCTTCTTCTTTTCAGGAAAGTTGGAGAAACAGTTTACGTAGACACGCCAGATGGCTCTGAGATTAAAATAGTTGTCATCGCCCTTTATCAAAACGGTGTAAAATTAGGAATTAAAGCGCCAGAGAATTTTAATATCTACCGGGCAGAGCTTTTACAAGAGTTAGAACAAGCCCGCGAGCAAGCTAAGGGTGATTTTCCCGAAATAGAGTACGAAATGCCAACAGTGAGTCCTATAATAAGAAAACTGGCCGCCAAGCTGAAGCGGAAAGAACAAAAAAATCAATCTATTGAGGAGGGAGAAGAGCAATGAGCTTCCAGGATACCGATAAAAAGATAATAGAACCCAGTCTCTTAATTAAAACCTCTAGGTTTGGCAACATCGAAGTAGGCGCTTCCAAAATTATTCAATTTCCAAGCGGGCTTGTTGGATACGAAAAACCTCAAATATTTGCACTTTTTGATTATCACACCCCTTTCCATTGGTTACAAAGCATAGATGATCCCGAGCTGGGTTTTGTTGTGTTAGACGGTTTAGCAATTTCAAAAGAATTTGAAATGCAGCCCCCGTACGGAGATCCAGATACAGATTTACAAGAAGGAGATGAGTATGCTGTAATCTTAATAGTCAATCTAAAAGAGCCCGTTACTAAATCCACAGTTAATCTTGCAGCTCCTCTGTTTGTGAATATGAAAAACAGACGAGGAGTTCAGGTGGTGTATGACGATCCAAAGCTGTCAATCCAACATCCCCTTTTCCCTCCTGAAGTAATCGAAGCAGCAAAGTCAAGCAGTAAGGAAGAGAAAGAAGAAAAAAAACAAGAATAACTGCAGTATTTCCATATCAGAAACAAGGCTCCTTGAAACTGCTTTACACTAGTTGGATTATGTTTTTACGCGTCGTTTAAGTCCTCTAAAAACAATCTGGTAACTTTAGACGTTCTGAGCCTCAAGCTAAATAAAACGAAGACCAGCAAAGCCTAAAGATCCGGAGTAGAAGAGAGCCTATGCATTTAAACCTACTAAAAAATTTGCTTGATAGCGGATTAAACAGAACTTATCGCAACAGACGCCTTTTGAAATGAAACAGGTAGCTAAAAAGAGCTAATTTTAAAGAGGCCGCGATCAAAGGTGGGCGATAGGAGGCTGCGACCAAAGGAGGAAGGTAGGTGATCACAAGTCTAGGCAAAAAAGATGCCACCATTTTTACGGCATTAAACCAGTTTGACGGTAGTCTTTGGAGAAACAAAAACAGGATGCCACCAGTTGGCTGTGACTGAATTAGCTTGTATTACTTGTTTTAGAGCTAATAAAACAAGCTTAATCTTATTAGCTATTAATAAAAGGTATTTTTTAAAGAGGCTGCGACCAGTTTCGTTCGAGCTATGGGGCAACAATACTGTTTTAGTACCCCGTGGTCAAAGTTGCTTAGCTGGCTCCTCTTCCTTACTCAAGAGCAAAACAACAAGCTGATTATTGTTTTGGCACACTTGAGTAGTATCATTGTTTACGAGCCTTAAGCTTTCAACCTTACTGAAATTTTTAATATCTTGAGTAAACGGTTCCAAAATCTTTTTCTCTTCATCACTACACAATACCAACATTTCTGTAAACGGGGATCTCTCTCCTTTGACTACCTGAGTTTTTGCAACTCTAAACTCCCGAACCACCCGAAGAGTTAAAACACCACCGAGCTCTAGCATGTTTTTCGCTAAACTTATCTCAGGAACCTCACTCGGCCACGGGGTAAGATGTATACTGGGCCTTTGCTCGAACTTAAAAAAATAACCCTTATCATGGCTCGACAGCAACCTGCCTTCACAGCTTTCATCAACCTCACAGTGATACATTTCCTCACTTACATGGGGCAAAAACGGAGCTATCATCTTCAGAATCGACAAATAAGCATGATACAAGGCATACTGTGCCGAGTGCCTTGACTGCGCTTGACTGTACACTCTACCCTTAACTAGCTCTAAATAATTGTCGCAGAAGTCTCTCCAAAAAAATTCTTCAAAAATTTGCCTTGCTTTACCGTACTCGTAAGCTTCCAACTGTTCAGCCATTCTCGCAGCAGTTTCTGCGGTTTTAAAAAGAATCCATTGGTCTAAAGCTTCTAGCTGGCTACTTGGCCTAACCTGCGGATCAAAATCTCTTAAGTTTTGCAACACAAACCTTCCTGCATTAAAAATTTTAACCACCAACTTTCTTCCTCTCTGCAGATCCTCTTCATCAAAATAAACATCTTTTCCTAAACCTGCTCCAAAAAACACAAATCTTAAAGCATCTGCTGAATACTCCTCTGCCAACTCTAAAGGACTCAACTTTCCACCTCCAGATTTTTTACTAATTTTCTCTCCTTTCTTAGCTAGAACATGGCCCGAAATCATAAGGTCCCTCCAAGGCACTTCGTTATGCAAGAACAAGCCCATCAGGATCGTGTAAGTAGACCAAGTCCTAATAATATCATGGGCATGAGGCCTCATACTCATGGGATATATCTTGCTTAGATACCTGCCATTTAAAGGATGCTGATCATTTATCTGAGGCGTTAAAGCTGAAGTAAACCAAGTGTCTAAAACACTAGCCTCTGGATCAACCCCAAAGTCGCAACCAAACTCAACTTTACACTTCTCACAGCTTCGCGGTGTTTTATCTAGTCGAGGATCAATCGGAAGCTCGTTTTCCTGGGGAAGCACTAACCCCTTACAATTTCGGCAATAAAAAACAGGGATCGGAATTCCAAAAAATCTGCCTCGCGATATGCACCAATCCCAGCTAAGGCCCTGAATCCAGTCAAGATACCTTTTTTTCATATGCGAGGGATACCAATTAATCTTGTCAGCAGCCTCAATCAACTGATCTTTAAAATCTAAGATTCCTACAAACCACTGCTCTGTTGGAATTATCTCAACAGGCGTACCACACCTTTCATGCACTCCTACCTCGTGGGCAATTGGTTTTTCTGAAACTAAAGCACCAGACTTTTTAAGGAGATCTACAAGTATCTTTCTTCCCTCTTCCACAGATTTTCCGCGCATTTCAAGCGGAACATCTGCACTTTCCGCAAAAACTCCTCTCTCGCTCAAAATGATATTTTCCTGCAACCCATAAACTTTAACCCAATAAACATCTGTAACATCGCCGTAAGTACAGCACATTACAACCCCTGTGCCCTTCTCCGGCAAAACTCTTTCATCTGCGAACACTTGCACCCTCTTCCCTAGAGGTGTCTCAAGTTGTTTACTTATCAACCCTTTGTACCTAGCGTCAGACGGATTCACAAAAACAGCAACACATGCAGGTAAAAGCTCAGGCCTTGTAGTAGCTATTAAAACATTTTGACCTTCTTGAGTTTTGAAAACCAAATCGTAAAAAACTCCTTGCAGCTCTTTGTGATCAACCTCTGCCTGAGCTACAGAGGTCCTACAGACTGGACAGAATAAAATAGGAGATTTTTTACGATAAATTTTTCCTTCATTTAAAAGCTTTAAAAACACACTTTGCGATAGCCTTTGAACTTCTGGAGAGATCGTAGAGTACTCCAAGTTTAAATCCCATCTGAAGCCTAAACGCTCAAAAAATCTTCTGTACTGTTCAGCAAATTTTTCAATCACTCTAAAACAAGCCTGCTGAAACGAGGCTAGCTCTGTTTGAGAAGCATCTAAGCCTTCTTCTTTTTCAGTTAATTTTTCGGTTGGAAGGCCGTTGTTATCTAAACCAAAAGGATAGCGCACGTTATACCCTTTCATCCTGAAATAGCTAGCAACAGCTTCAGCTTGCGAATAAGAAAACGCATGCCCTAAGTGAAGATTACCAGAGATAGTTGGAGGTGGTGTGTCTATTGAATACAACGAACCGGGATGATTTGGGTCAAATCGAAAAATACCTTCTTTTTTCCACCAAGCCTGCCAGTAAGGCTCACGTGTTTTGTGATCGTATTTTTCAGCAGTGCCTGCCACTTTTAAAAATTCGGTCTTTAAACAAATTAAATTATACAAGGCGAAAGTCTTTTGGCAAATGGCTAGGCGCTTGTGTTAAAAATATAAGCTGACTTATTTAAGCTTTATTTCCTTTTAGTGAACAAATTTTGAGTAGTCAAAAAAATTGAAGCTCTAGCTTAACACAACAAGCTTGCAAAGATTTCGGGACCCTCCGGTTAATTTTGAAAAGTAATAACTACTCAAGGTTTTTCGCTTACTTTAAAACTGCCTTGTTTGGGAGCTAGTAAAAGGTTTAAAAGCTTTCTATTATTTGTCGAAGTTTTGTTACCTAGATTTAACTTTCAAAATATCTGTCAAAAAAATCTATTACTTAGGTTCACTGCTTTCGCTGATAATTAAGCTAAAGTTTTGGGCCCTCGACTTATGAAAGCTGCACTTTGAAATGATTTTAGTGGATACTTTTTTCTCGAAACTTAAAAAATTAATCGAGCTGTGTAAGCTTGCAGCATGATTTTGCACTTAGACTATAAAATTTAAAAATGCAAAACTGTTTAGAATGAGCTTTCAAATTTTTAGTTTAGCTTCTTCCAGTAGATCGAAGATTAGTTTTGAACTATAAGGAAATTTTAATTTTAAAAAATTTGCTAACTATCATTTATAGAATCCGACTTACCTTAAATTAGATAACTGTGTTCGCTAACATTCGAAAATTAGATTAGGAGATTAAGAAACCGTAATATTGGATTTTTTAGGAAAATCTGCTGTCTTTCAACAAATAATCTTGGTTCACTTAAAACCTCCCTGGTAATTTTTAACCCAAGTAGTTATTTGCTAGACATATTTACCGTGGGTAACACATTCTGTGCATTTTTTTGGAGCGGGTACTCCAAGCTCTCTAAAAAAAGGCAAGTTTGACAAAATAAATCAGCAAGAGCTTTTAAAGATTTTTGTTCGAGTAGCGTATGCTTTTAAGCGGTACTTTTGTAATCATTAGTACGGGGCAAAATTTTAAACTCTGCTTCCCCAGAATTTGAAACTAGCAGAGTTGCATGAATTAGCCCAGAAAATCTAAACATTTGTTGACTTTCGGTAGTAGTCTCTATTTTTGTTGTTTGACAAGAATAAATGTAGCAGTTTAAAAAAAGCTCTCCGTTGGCGTAATCTGAGTTTTGCCTTTCTTGTTCAGCCCCGCATACTTTTACAATGAAAAAACTTCTACCAAACTTAAAAGCAAAAGAATTAGAGCGATTAGAGTTAAACTCTTTAAGTATCCGAGCAAATAATAATCTAACACGCAAAGAAACCTCGCTCCCTTCAAATTCAAAATCTGCAGAGCTGATTGAAACACCTGAGCGGGAAGTGGTTAAAACTCGCACTTTGGCTTTGTTAGTTTTAAGAACAGTCGTTGTTTTTTGCTCAACAAAAGAAACAGTTAAAGGAAAAGCCTCTTCGAACCTCTGTCTGTTTCCTTCGCAAGCCTTTTGTAACGACTCAACTGCACCAGGGAAAACAGCTAAGATCATCTTACAAGCGGGGTTTTCAGTGAAGCTTGTTTTCTGGCGGCTTACTACTCCTGCCTCGCGATCTCTTACAATTAAACAGCCAAAATCACCAAACTCTACCCATCTTTGGGGGCACACTATCCGAGGTGATTGTTTGTAAGTTGCAAAAAGCATATTTTTCAGATCTACAAATAAAGCGACTTTGATTCAGCGACCTAGCAAGTACTTTTATGTTATAGCGAAATTGATTTTAAATCAAAAATGCAACTAAAAGCATGGCTTCAATCGAGGGAAACAACCTAGCATGAAATAAATCAGGCTATTTCAAGCCAAGAGTTTTAAGTAAATCTGAAAGTCCAAAACCAAAAGTTTAGCAAGGGTTTATTTATGCTCGAAAGCTATTTTAGGGCGTGTCGTATATAATTAGTTTCAAATTAATGTTAGAATACCAATTAATGCGTTATTGTAGATCTCGGCCTTCAGAAAGGCCCAAACAAACTTTTTGTCGAGGGCCTTGGTAGGATTTTCTAGATTGATTGAAAAAATATTCTCCGTTCTAAAGTCTCGAGAGAAGAATTCGAGTGCTGGGCAAAAGATTAAGGAAGCGGGAAGAATCAAGCCGCAACGCATCAAGGTAGCGGGAAGAATCGAGCCGCAACGCATCAAGCCACCAGAAAGGTTGCCCCGTCCAAGAAAAATTCAGCCGAAAGTCTTAGGGCGCGATGGCAAAATTAAGCCGTATAAAGGCAGTCCTTTTAGAAAATTAAATAGATTTAGGTAGATAGCAACTAAAAGTAGACAGGAATTATAGTTATTTAACCTTAATCTAATTTCTAATTTTTTCGAGCTTCAACCTTGAATTTCACCAATTGGTTACTCTTTCCGCCCAAACCCTTGAAAACGCGCTTAAAAATTGGGACTCAAAAATCCTTCATTTTTTCTAGTTTATAATTTCTTGTTTTGTTGCCATTTCAAGAAGTACAAAACGGATACTTTAAGATTTAGATCGTCGTAGCGTTGATCTACAGCTAGCTTTTAGAGTTTGAACTTAAAAGTACTGAGCAAGTTTTCCACTTGTTGAGCTTTTGAGTGGGCCATTTTGTTTTCATGCGCAAACATCGGCTAGACTGGTTAGTGTCAAACTTGCAATTTCTAAGTTAACCGTAACAAGGTTGCAGATTGAACTTCGTCCATCAGGCGTCTTCCGTCAGTTTTTATTTCTGGTTTTTTCTTAAAGCTGTAAACATATAGTGACAAATGAATGTTTAAGGTAAATCTTTTTGAGGTAACAAAATAGGGAACTTAGGCTAGCAAGCACCCAGAATAAAGACTTTTAACACAGGGTAATTTAAAACAAATCCTTAAACTTAAGCTTAAACTCATCGGGCTCTAAGCAACGGATAAATCCTGAAAATTGCTCTTTAAAAAGGTAATTAAAATAAAAAATGAAACAAGTTAACCACAAAGGGCCGTGGCATTTACCCTCAATCACTTTGGAGTCTTTTGCTAGGAGTCTTTGGAGTCTTCTGCTAGAAGGTATTTGCATAAGTTGAAAGAACTGGTTTTGAGCAACTTAATTGTTAAGAATAAAATTTCAAAAATTAAACGAAATTTTCAGCGCTACAAGTTAAAAAAAGTTAAAAACTACCTGCAAAAACCGGGTGCTTACTAGCAAAAGCACAAAATACTAGCGAAAAAGGAGAATGTGCTATAAGCATACGAAATCGGCCGTTTAAATTTGCTCAAGAAACTTTTGTTTATGTAAGCTTATTAATGTAAGCTTTGATTTTTGTGAGCTTCCTAATTACCTGAAATCTCCATCGCCTCGCAAGGCGTCTCTGTTTTGCCGAGAAAATAGCTTTTCTAAGTTTTCTTTTGCAATGTCGTCGAGACTTAAATTCAATTCTCTACAAATAGCGGCTAGGTACCAAAGCACATCACCTAACTCGTTTTTAATACTGGCCAAAAACTCCTCTGAAATTATCCCCCCTCTATCTCTAAATAACTTTTTTACCTTCTCACAAACCTCTCCAGCCTCTCCCGCAAGACCTAAAACTGGATAAAGCAAACCATATGATCCAATCTTAGGGTATATTGCTGTTTTACCCGCTAAATCTTGATACTCATTAAAATCCATCACATTTCACCTTACTATACTCAAACCACGCAATCAACTGGTAATATTCTCCAACCCAGTGCTTTGGTAGAAAATACGTTAACTCTCAAACGGTGGAAGGCATTCAAGTTCGTTAAAAGGTTAGATCTTTCGAAAGAAAAGCTTTAGTTTGCTCTCACCGCGCTTGCTACCGGGCAAATCAATGTGCTTGATCAGCCTTTCGGGCAATTAAACCCAACCAAGCAAAATAAGCTGCAGCAAGCTTTTTGCTTTATTTTTCCGGAAGATTTTAACCTCTTGGCTTTTAACAATTACTTAGTTGCGGTTGAAATTTTTTTAACTTTAACAAATATAAAAAATTAAAAAATTATAGAAGCTGATAAAGCAAAGTTTATCAAGCGGGAGTGGTCCTAAATTTGTGAATTAATAAACTCCAGCTAATCATCGAGGCTATTTGCGAGTGAATTGTTAAAAAGCCGAACAAAAAAGCATCTCACAGAATTTTTAGAATTAAATACCTGTTGGAGTTTTAAGTGTTAACTGCTTTCAAACTCTGCAGCCTAACGCGCTCTAGAACTTCCGAAATAAAAGAGAAATAAGCTTGAGATACAGGACTTATAGGATCATATTCTAAAAGTGACTTAGAATAGCTAGCCGCTTCAGAAACTTTTATTGATCGAGGAATTTTTGTCTTAAAAACTTGATTAGTAAAAACTTGTTCTATTTCTAGTATAACTTGTTTACTATGCAGCAAACGATTATCCACCATTGTTATAAGTACACCCAGGCAGGCTAAATTTTTATTAACGGTTTCTGTTATTAATCGTAGATTGTTAACCAAATGAGCAAGTCCCTCTAAAGCTAAATACTCAGCTTGAACCGGAATTATGTAATAATCAGATGCCACCAGTGCATTTAAACTTAAAATACCCAAGCTTGGCGGAGTATCCATTAGTATGAAATCGTAGTCTGCTTTAAAGGTTACAAGCTTATTTTTTAAAACCAGCTCTTTGGCAGGCCTTGCCGCTAGCTCTTGATCCAAACCTATCAACTCCTGCCCTCCCGCAATAACATCCAGTCCCTCCCTCACTGAAGATGGCCTACCTTCCCCACCCATCAAAAAGTCATACACCGACAACCCAGACTTCTCGATCGCACCCAACCAGCTAGATAAATTTCCCTGCGCATCCAAATCGAAAACTAAAACTTTCTTACCTATTAGGGACAGGCCATACGCTAAGTTAACCGCCGTAGTGGTCTTACCAACTCCGCCCTTTTGGTTGATAATAACAATGGATATAGCCACACTTACAACTATTAAGATTTTAGCCCACAGCTAAAAAACTGTCACCAATAAATCATTGCTAACTCCTCAAAATCATCCTTTGGCCATTGTTCCACGTGGAACATTGAATTTAATGGAACATTACTTACCCTATTTAAAACTCTGCAGCGCAGCTAGATAACCTTTAAACCTGCTACCTAATCTTTGCCTTAAGAGCAGTCTTTGAATCTGTAGCGCTTATCTCAAAGGAGGCTTGCCCCTGCCCCCGTTCACTGACTGACAAGTTAACCATAAAACGAAAACGATATTAAAAAGCTTATGGTTTAGAGTTTTTGTTTCAATCTTTCAAGGAAGCAACTTCAAATACTGCGCTAACTCTAGGGCTATCAACGGGGATGTTCCACGTAGAACAATTCTGCAAAGCCAACTAATACAGATAAACACGCTTTTAGGATTTTTTCAAATAAAATGGTTTTGGTCAGCAAAATTCATTAAATAATTGCTCAATCACCAATCTACGCCCAGTGTAGAGCTTAGAATCAAACCACTCTTTATGAAGCAGCACTTTTGTCTACAATCATCTGAGAGCAAAGGTTTTTACTCGGTGATTCCCTTTGAGTAATTCCACTTATTTCTGTACCCCCTAACTCCGAAAGTTTAGTTGGTAACTTGGGCTGTCGGTTTGAAA
>Ga0308417_1000351_pt1 | contig 34509 bp, 29 predicted proteins | sample HotsprSampleOS65_FD_203528 | JGI IMG/M metagenome (GOLD analysis project Ga0308417, IMG submission 203528) | Hot spring phototrophic mat microbial communities from Octopus Spring, Yellowstone National Park, Wyoming, United States - 20090730_OS65 ...
ATTCACGATCGTCCGCCGCAGCACCTGCAACGGGTTCTCCGTCTGACTGGCGCCCGAGGGAACATCCTTATACGTGAACAGAAGCAGGTAGTTGATCGCGGTGAAGCCCGCGCAGGCGAGGAACAAACGCTGCCAACCGGCGGCCGAGTGCGGGTTTCCCAGCAGAAACGGCGAGACATAATGCCCCGCGAGCGAGCCGACGTTCACGACCCAATAGAAGATGCCCCACCCGAGCGACGAGTTGGCCCTGGTCAGGTTATGAGCCAGGGTGGCTTGAAGACTCGGCTTGAAAAATGCCGTCCCGGTGGCGAGAACCAGCACGCCCGTCAAAAACCCGGCGTAGCTGTGGAACATCGCCATTAGCAGGTAGCCGACGGCGTTCATCGTGATCGAGAAGAAGAGCGTGCGTTTGTAGCCGTAGCGGTCGGCATACCCGCCGGTGAACATGGGGAGGAAGGACTGAAACACGGCCCAGAGCAGATAAATCAGTCCCTTGTCCTGCGCCGTCAGGTGCAGGCCGCCGGGCTCGGTGGCCTGCATGATGTAGATCGGGGCGACGGGGCGCAGCGTGTAGTACGCGAGGCGCTCCCACATTTCAATGATGTTGCAGTTCCAGTAGGTCCAGTTGAAGCCGCGTCGAGCGGTAGCAGCCTCACTCATGTGTCACCTGGTACGATTTCGCTGGGCCTGCGTCACGTGAACGGTAGGGTGAAAGATGGAGGCAACCAAAGCAGCACCGGGCCGTCCCATAGCCGGCGCTCGGCAAGGGCACCGAGAGGCCCACGGGCGATGACGGGGGCGGCAGGGACAGTCACGTTGCCGGGCCATCCTTCGCACTGGAACAGACGAGTCGGGGAACCCTGCCGGCGTTCGATCAGCTCGTGCCGGTCCGCTTTACGCGGTGCACCAGCGTCTGGGCGCTCGTCTTGATGCCCTGAATAAGACCCTTGAGCGCCTCCCGGTTGGGGGCATACTCCATGGCGACGTCGGTGAAAACCAGCCCCTGATCGATCAGCTCAGCCAGCGAAGTCGTGAAACTGCACATCCCCGCTTCGCGCGAACCCGCGATGATCTCGGGCAGATCCGTGTCCTCGCCCTCACGGATCTTCTCTTTGACGATCGGTTCGCCGAGCAGCACCTCGACCGCCGGCACGCGGGAAATCTTCTCGTCGATCGCGGGAATCAGACGCTGGGCGCAGATCGCACGCAGACTGTTGGCCAGCGAGCTGCGGATGAACGCGTGCTGGTCGGGCGGGAAGAACTCCAGGATGCGGCTCAGAGCCTGCATCGTATCCGCCGTGTGCAGCGTGCAGAAAACCAGGTGCCCGGTCTCCGCCGCCTGCAACGCCGCCAGCAGCGTCTCCCGGTCCCGCATTTCGCCAATGAAGATCACGTCGGGGTCCTGGCGGACAACGCTGCGCAGGGCGTCGGCAAAGGTCGGCACGTCCAGACCGATCTCGCGCTGGCTGATGAACGCCTTCTTCGGGTGGAACGTGTACTCGATCGGATCTTCGATGCTGATGATGTTCACCGCCTGCGTTTCGTTGATCCGGTCGATCATGGCCGCCTGGGTCGTGCTCTTGCCGCACCCGGTCACGCCGCACACGATGATCAGCCCCTCGTTCGTCTGGTCCGCGAGCTTGCGATAAATCGGCGGCAGATGCAGCTCCTCGAAGCTGGGGATGCGGCCTTTGACCCGCCGGATCGCCGCGTGCATCTGGTCGCAGGCCCGCATGATGTTGATGCGGAAGCGGTCGCCGTTCGGCAGGTGGTAGGCGAAGTCCAGACCGCCCTTCTCCTCCCAGATCGAACGGCGGTGTGGCGGGATGATCGGGTCCATGAGCTTCTCGATGATCCGGGAGTTGACCGGAATGACGGGCAGTGTGGTGCGGCGCATCTCGCCGGCGATGCGATAGGCCGGCGGGACGCCCGTCTTCAGGTGCAGGTCACTGGCGCCGAGGACCTCCATGGTCTCCAGCAGGGGGATGATGGATGTCGGCATTTCGGTCAACGGCTGCGGCATCGTGTCACCTCAACGTGCGGCTGCGCCAAGCAGAAACGTGACAGTGCAATAAGAATAGCAGAAAGGGCAGGGGAATAGGAGCGTCGTTGGGGACCGCCCGCGACGCCGGAGCATCAACGGCCTTCGGTCCCGGGCGTCCGAGCGGGGAGGGCGCCACTGCGCCCGACGGACGCCAGAAGACCGGCGGCCAGCCCGAGAAAGATGATGCCGGAGCCGCCCGCGGAAACAAAGGGGAGCGAAATGCCCTTGGTCGGAACACTGTTGGTCACGACGCCGATGTTGAACGCGGCCTGGAGGGACACAAGCAGGGTCAGGCCGAGGGCCAACAGCCGGCCGAACCGGTCGGGCGCCCGGGCGGCAATCCACCAGCCGCGCCAAAGCAACAGAAGGAAGAGCAGGGTCACCGTAACAGCGCCCAGGACTCCCAACTCTTCGCAGATCACGGCGAGGATGAAATCGTTGTTGTCCTTGGGGAGGTAGCCGTACTTCTGCACGCCGGCTCCCAGGCCGCGGCCGAACCAGCCGCCGGAGGCGATCGCGAGCAGCGCCTGATGGACCTGGTATCCGGCCCCGAGTCGGTCGGGGTTGTCCGAGAAGAAGGTTGTCAGACGCTCCACGCGATATTGTCTGGCGGTGATGAAAAGCACGCCCGCCGCAGCCCCCAGGAACAACGTCAAGCCCAGATGTGTCCAGCGGGCCCCCGCGACTACCAGGAGGGCCACCATCACGGCGCCCATCAAGGCGGCGGTGCCGAAGTCCTCGATGGCCGTCAAACCGATCAGGATCGCGGAGCTGACGACGGCCGGAACGAATCCGGTGGCGAAGTGGCGGATGTCGCCGCGGCCGGCCACTGGCCGACGGCCGAACAGGCCCGAATCCGGACCTGCCCGGTCCACCGGGCGGGTCAGCAGGGCCGCGAGCCAGATCACCAGAACGACCTTCGCGAACTCAGAGGGTTGAAAGCCGAACCCCAGCCCCGGGATGTAGATGGCCCGTCGGGCACCGAGCGCCTCGCGCCCGACACCCGGGACAAACACGGCCGCCAGCAGCACGAGGGCGACGACGACCAGCAGACCCGCCCGCCAACCATCGCCGCGCCGCTCCCACGCCAGCATGCGATAATCGAGGTGCGCGGTAAGCAGCATGACGATGAAGCCGGTGAAAGCGAACGCACCTTGTCGCAGGGGCGAGTTCCACCATTGGCGCCAGGTGAAGCCGGGGCCGTGGACGGTGACGGTGGCGGAATAGACCATCACGACGCCGAGAGCCATCAGAACGCCGACGATGAAAAGGATGACCGGGTCGCAGACGCGCTGCGGTTCGGCCGAGCGGGCCAGGTCGGGTTGGGACAGGGCGGTGCTCATCGGAGTTTGATGGTCGCCAAAGAGAAGGCAGCAAAGAGGGCGGACACGAGCCAGAAGCGCATGACGACCTGGGTCTCGCTGAGCCCGCCGAGGTGGAAATGGTGGTGCAGCGGCGCGCAACGGAACAGTCGGCGACCGGTGGCCTTGTAGTGGAAGATCTGGAGGAGGACCGACAGCGCTTCGATCACGAAGACGCCGCCAACGATGAACAGCCAGAGTTCCAGCCGGGTCACGATCGCCACGTAGCCCATCAGACCGCCCAGGGGCAGCGCGCCGGTGTCGCCCATGAAGACGCGGGCGGGATAGGCGTTGTACCAGAGGAACCCCAGACAGGCGCCGAGCACAGCACCGCACATGACCCCGAGCTCGCCGGCACCCTCGATATCCCGGAAGCCGAGTCGAACGGCGAGTTTTTCGTCGCCGATGACAATCGCCAGCACCATGAAGGCAAAGGCGGTCAGGGCCATGCAGCCGCTGGCCAGCCCGTCCATGCCGTCGGTCAGGTTGACGGCGTTGGAAGTGCCCGCGATGACGATCACCGCGATGAGGGCGAAGACCGGCACCCCCAGCGTCGTCACCGGGTACTTGTAAAACGGAATATTGAGCAGATTGTAGTTGGCGCGGTACTCGGCGGCGGGGTCCAGCCAGCGCGCCCGCTCCGCGTTCGCCTCCCCGAAGCGGTAAATGAAGAGGGCCAGCATCACGCCCAGCGCGACCTGAAAGACCAGCTTTTCCCACATGCGCAGGCCGTCCCGGGTGCCCGAGCGGCGGTTGGCTGTCAGCTTCAGCCAGTCGTCGATGCCCCCGAGCACCGCCAGCCAAACCAGGCAGAACAGCCCGAGGACGACGTAGAAGTTGGTAAGATTGGCCAGCACGAGAACGGATACGCCGATGGCGATCACGATCAGCACACCGCCCATGGTCGGGGTATTCTCCTTGCCCTGCATGAGGCGGTTAAGGGCGGCGTGGTCGAACTCGGGGCGGTCACCGATCTTGAAGCGTACCAGCGTGCGGATGACTGGCGGGCCCAGCGCCCAGACGATAAAGAACGCCAGCAGGACGGCGACGACGGCGCGGAACCACTCGCTCCCGTACGCGTAGTGGATGTTCCCCTTCGTCAGCCAGTAACAGAGGTGATAGAGCATGTTCAGTTGACCGGTGCGCCCGTCAGCCGCTCACGCAGCGGTTCGACCAGACGGTCCAGGGCCACCGCCCGCGAGGCCTTGAGCAGGACCACATCGCCGGGGTGCACAGTCGCCGCCAGGCGCTCGAGGCAGGCCGGCACGTCGGGGCAGCTCTCGACGCTGGGGCCGAACAGACCGTCGTCGGCGAGCACCTCCTGCATCGGACCGGTCGCAGGCCCGACGAGAATCACCCGCTGCACGCTGCTGTCACGCAGCCGGCGCGCGATCCGCCGATGCATCTCCGCCGACTGGCTGCCCAGCTCGCGCATCTCGCCGAAGACCAGAATGCGTCGCCCCGCACAGGGCATCTGCTCCAACGTTTCGATCGCCGCGGTCGCACTCTGCGGGTTCGCATTGTACGCGTCATTGATGATGGTCACGCCCGCCACCTGGATGACTTCGTTGCGCATCGGGGGCAGCACGAACGACTCCAGCCGCACCGCCGCCTCGGCGTAATCGAGTCCGAACCGGCGCGCGACGGTCACGGCGGCCGCCGCGTTGAGCGCGTTGTGCGCACCGGGCAGACGCAGGCGAAACGGGAACCGCTCGTTCAGCGTAAAACGCAGCCAGGGTTTCTCGTAGCCGAGCACGGTCAGGCGTACATCGGCCTGCGGACTGTGACCAAAGGTCACGACGTGGGCTCCGCTCGTCGGCAGATAGCGTTGGACGATCGGATGATCGATGTTCACCGCCGCGAAACCACCGGGTGACAGGTGAGCGAAAATCGAGCATTCCTCCTCCGCGACCCCCTCCAGCGACCCCAAGCCCTCAAGGTGCTCCTCGCCCAAACAAGTCAAAACCACCAGGTCCGGCTGCGCGATCGCCCCCAGGGCCGCGATTTCCCCGCGGTGGTTCGTACCGATCTCGACCACGAGGTACTCGTCCCCGACCTCGGCGGACAGGAGGGTCAAAGGCACGCCAACACTGTTGTTGAAACTGGCGGGCGAGCAGCGGCCCCGTAACCGGCCGCTGAGAATGTGGTGGATCATCGCTTTGGTAGTGGTTTTCCCGTTGCTGCCCACCACGCCGATCACCTGCGCGCCCGACAACCGCCGGTGGTACGCGGCCAGTCGCCCCAGCGCGGCTCCGGTGTCATCGACCTCGATCAGCAAAGCCGCCGGTGTGCGCGCCAGACCCGCGGCCACCAGCTCCGCCTCCAACGCGGCGGCGCGACGTTGTTCGACGACGGCGGCGATCGCACCCCGCCGCAACGCGTCAACTACGAAATCGTGTCCATCGAAGCGCGGCCCGCGCAGGGCGAAGAACAGGTCGCGCGCGGTGACGGTGCGGGAATCCGTCGACACGCCGCCGATGCTGACGGCCGGCAGGTCACCCCGCGGCCGCCCGCCCAGTCCGTGCACCACTTCAGCGAATGTCAGCTTGATCACGGCTTACTTCTCTCCCGGCCAGAAACGGTGGATCTCGGCCGCGGCGTGAATCGCGGTCGCCACGTCGTCGAAATGAACGCGAACGTTGCCGATCACCTGGTACGTCTCGTGCCCCTTGCCCGCGATCAGCACGATATCGCCCTTCTCCGCGGCCGCCAGCGCTTCCCAGATGGCCCGCGCGCGGTCCGGCTCGACGACGACGCGCCGCTGGGCATCCGCGTCGAACCCGCGCAGGATTTCCTCGATGATCGCCTGCGGGTCTTCGGTCCGCGGATTATCGTTGGTGACGAAGATCAGGTCGGCAAACTGGGCCGCCACCCGGGCCATGCGCGGACGCTTCAGTCGATCGCGGTCGCCGCCGCAGCCGAAGACGAGAATCAGACGCCCCCGGGCCAGCGGTCGCAAGACACTCAACACGTTGCGCAGCGAATCGTCGGAATGGGCATAGTCGACGAACACCTCGGCGGGGCTGTCGCACGGGACGCGCTGCAACCGCCCGGGCACAGCCTGTAGACCCCGCAGGCCGGCCGCAATCGCTTCGACGTCAGCGCCCAGAACCTGGGCCAAGCCGGCAGCCGCCAGCGCGTTGTAAACGTTGTGCTTACCAAGCAACCCGCTCTCAACCAGCACTTCCTGGTCCCCCAAATGCATCCGATACGTCGTGCCACGACTGGTCGAGGCGGAAATCGTTGCCCGCAGGTCCGCATCCTGGTCGATCGCGTACGTCACGATCCGGGCCCGGCAATTCCGAATCATCTGCTCATGATTGGGGTCATCCCGATTGACAACCGCGACCGCCGCCGGGTCCAGCCCCGTAAACAGCCGCGCCTTCGCCGCTCGATAGGCGTCGAACGTCTTGTGGTAGTCCAAATGGTCGCCGGTCAGATTGGTGAACGCGGCGGCGGCAAAGCGCAGGCCCTCGGTGCGCCGCTGATCCAGCGCGTGACTGGAGACCTCAAGCACGACGGCCACAGCGCCAGCGGTCGCACATTCGCGCAGGTACCCGGCGAGTTCCAGCGGCCCCGGAGTGGTCATGCTGGCAGGGACCTTGCGTTCGCAGAGGTCGTAGTGCACGGTGCCCAGCAGCCCGCAGCGCTGTCCGGCGGCATGCATGATCGCCTGGAGCATGAAGGCAGTCGTACTCTTGCCGTTGGTGCCGGTCACGCCGGCCAGTTTCAATCCGCCGGTACCGTCGGCCGCCAGCCCGTGCCAGCGCAGGGCCAGCCGCGTCAAGGCCACCCGGGCGTCGGGAACGCTGACGGTAACCACGCCCGGGACAGGGGTGAGTTCTTCGCCCACGACCGCGATCGCACCCCGCGCCACGGCATCCCCAATGAACTTCCGTCCATCCGCTTTCGTTCCCGGAATGGCCACGAATACGCCCCCCGTGCGTACCCGCCGGGAATCATCATATATGCCCGTGACAACCCGGCCGCCGCACTCGGCCAGCACGCTTACCGGCGCGATCCCGGTCAAGAGATCCGCCAGCGTTCTCCTGGTCTGCTGATCAGAAACCGCCGACATCGTCATCCTGCTTTCGTGCCCGGGCATCCGGACCACCTGACTTCCTGCCGCCGGCCGTGCCGCCGGCGGGCGGAGTGAGTTCTGGCGGCACCTGCATGTACGCGAGCGCCTCGGCGAGGATTTCTTTCACGACAGGGGCCGCCAGTACGCCCCCGTAGTAGCCGCCCTTCGACGGCCGGTAAATCGACACGAGCGCGACGACGCACGGGCGGTCGGAGGGCGCTCCGCCCACGAAAGACGCCACGTACTGACCGGGAGCGTACCCGCGGCCGCCGGGAGCAGCGACCTGGGCCGTACCCGTCTTCCCGAACACCTGGTATTCGTCGAGGCGGGCCAGCTTTCCGGTTCCCTGCGTGACGACTTCCACCAGCGCCTCACGCCGAAACCGCTCCGCGGTGCGTTCGTCCAGCACCCGTCGCACGGGGATCGGACGCGAGTAATCAGCAACGGTCTGACCGTCCGGCGCGATGACGCCGCGCACAATCCGCGGGCGCAACAGAACTCCGCCGTTACAGAAGACGCTGAAAGCGGTCACAATCTGGATGGGCGTGACGGCGACTTCCTGGCCGATGGGAACCGACTGCGGGGAGAATGAGGGATTCCAGCGCGAAAAGTCCTGCACGAGACCGGTGTGTTCCCCCGGGAGTCCCACGCCCGTGACATCGCCGAAGCCGAACGTGCGGACGTACCGGTACAGTCGTTCCATCCCGAGTCGGCTGCCGATCAGGCCCATGCCGATATTGCTCGACTTGCTTACGATCTCGTGGACAGCGAGCGCCCCGTACGGATGCGTGTCGCGGATCGTCCGCCGGCCGAAGCTGCGCTCGGGACCGTTGATGGAAAACACTTCGTCCAGCCGGACCACGCCCTCCTGAAACGCCAGCGCCGCGACGAACGGTTTGAAAACGCTGCCCGGCTCGTAGGCGTCTGAAACGGCGCGGTTGCGCCATGTAGCCCTGATCTGTTCCTGCTGCGCGGCACTGAGGCTGTCGAAGTTCGGTGGAACGGGTTTGGTGGGATCGAAGTCGGGGACGCTGGCCATCGCCAGGACCTCGCCGGACTGCGGGTCGATCACGACCGCGGTGCCCCACTCGGCCTCGTACTTGCGCACCGCCTCGCGCAGCTTGTCCTGCGTCACCTGCTGCAAGTACGCATCAATCGTCAGCACAACGGTGCTGCCATCGACGGCCGGCTGAAACTCCGCCGCGCGGACCCGGCGTCGGCTCACGTCCACGATCGACATGCGCTTGCCAGGCTTGCCGGCCAGGATGTCATCGCAGGCGAGTTCGATCCCCGCCAGCCCCTGGAGATCCGCGCCGACAAACCCCACGACGTGCGGCGCCAGCGCCCCCTGGGGATAGACCCGCACGGGTTCGTACTGCACGCCGAACGCCCGCAGGCGACGGACTTGGATCAGCTCCTCGAATTCGCGCTCCAGTTGGTCGAACCGGTCCTGCTCGATCCGGCGCTTGAGCCAGACGAAACGATCCTCCCGACGTTCGCGCAGCTCGCGCTCCAGCGTACGCGGGTCCAACCCCAGGACGGGGGCCACGCTATAGGCGGCAAAGCCGGGGTCCTGCACGAGGGCCGGATCGACATAAACGGACGGCCTGCGGATCGTCCCGGCCAAAACCCGCCCGCGACAGTCCAGGATCTCGCCCCGCAACGCCGGAACCGTAATGACCGACGACTGCTGTCGCGCCGCCTCCCGACGCAGTTCATCGCCTTGGCGGGCCTCGATGTAGACGAACCGGGCCCCGCCTGCCGCCAGCAGAAGGCTCACAACCAACACCAGTACAGCACCGGTACGCATTGCGGCCCGCCCCGGCCGACCGAAACCCGCCCTACGGCCGACCGCGTTTCTTCGACGGATCCTTGGCCGGCTTCGACTTCTCCTCCGTGAGCTGCTCGACAGCGTCCTTGACCTTCTTGCGGATCATCATCGGGTTTCGCAGTCGCGCCAGCTCGAGCTCGGCCTCGCGCAGCCGCTGGCTGCATTCGTCCGCGCGCCGTTCATAGCGCGATATCTCGTAGTGCAGCCGGGCCGTCTCCGCCCGCAGGATGACCACGCTGAGCATCAGCACCAGACCGCCGGCCAGTATCACGATCGTCCGGAACAGCGTCACCTCGGCCACGCCCCAGCCGCACCCCCGACACCCGCCACTACGTCACCGCGCTGCCACGCGCACGGTCGGCGGCAACTTGATCCGCATGCCCGGAACAATCTTACGCGGATCCAGGTCGCGATTCAGCTTCTGAATCTCGCGCCAGCGCTCCGGGTCGTCCAGCAGCCGCCGCGCAATGCTCTGCAACGTATCGTTCTTGCGTATCGTATACACGCGCTCGCCGTCTGTCCTCGCCGTCGGCCCGGCCAGAGAACGCACCGGTACTTCGTCAGCCACCGTCAGCGTGGGCGCGGCCATCGTCCCCCCGGCAGCCGCGGTGGCACGGTCTGGGATGAGCAGCTCCTCGCCGGCGTACAGGCGCCCGCCGCGACGGGCTACCGCCGGGTTGTGTGCAAGCAGAGTTGCAATGTACTCCCGGGCCTGAGTGCCGTATTCGCGGGAAGCGATTCGCACCAGGGTGTCGCCCCGGGCTACCCGATAGCGCTTGAACGAAAGCGTTCCCGGAGCTGGGCCGTCGTCCGCCGTCCCCAAATCAGCGGGCAGATCAACCGCCGTTTCCGCGCGCGGTACGAAGAGCAGTCCGTCGTCCGCGGGCTCACCGGGGGTCGACTCTGCCAAGACCACATCGTCCGCGCTGGGCGTTACCAGCGGCGGCAGAGCAGGCGCGTAGACGTCGATGGCTACGCACGGAGCCGCCAGCGCCAACGCGCGTCCCGTCAAGCGGTTTTCTTCCGCTTCCCGGTCCATCGCATTGGGGCGCGCCAAACGCTGCACCCAGCCTTCGCGCCAGCTCAACGGCTCCACGTTGCCGGCAAAGTGCTGCGAAGCGCTGGCAAGCACAGGTTCCAGCGGCTTTTGCGCCTCCACAAGCTGCGGCCAGGGGCCGGGGGCGCGCACCTCCACCTGCTGAACCAGCCACGACATTGCCGCGATACAGCCGGCGCAAATCGCCAAGGCCGCTTTTACGTTGAGCGCCATCGCCGCCTCCCTGCGTACCTCAACCTGCCACCCGGCGTGCCACGCGCAGCTTGGCACTGCGACTGCGCGGATTGGCCGCCCGCTCTCGTGGATCTGCCACCACCGGCCGCCGCGTGAGTTCCTCCATCGCGCCGGCCGCGCGCGCCTGCCGCAAAAAGTCCTTTACGATCCCGTCCTCAAGACTGTGAAAACTGATCACCGCCAGACAACCGCCCGGCCGCAGATACTCCAACACGTGGTCTAAGAACCGCCGCAAGTTTTCCAGCTCATCGTTGACCGCGATCCGCAAGGCCTGGAAAACGCGCGTGGCCGGATGAATGCGACCACGCCCCTTCTCCCCCAACGCCGCGTACACGGATTCGACCGCCCGCGCCAGCGCGAGGGTGGTCGTGATGCGCCCACTATGACGCAACTGACAGATCCGACGCGCGATTTTTCGGCTCGCGCCTTCCTGTCCGTGGCGGTAAAAAAGGTCCGCCAGCTCGTTCTCGGGCAACGCGTTGACAAGATCCAGCGCCCGACATTGCTGCGACCGGTCATACCGCATGTCCAGCGGGCCGTCGCGCTCAAACGAAAACCCACGCGCCGGGTCGGCCAGTTGAGCGGAATTGACGCCCAGGTCGAGAAGCATGTGATCGACCCAGCGCAACCCGAGTTCCGCGAGAACCGCCGGGAACTCCGCGAAGTTCGCGTGCCGGAGCTCGACGCAGCCCGGCGCCAGGGTCTCCAGCCGGCCGCGCGCCTCGGCCAGTAGAGACTCGTCCAAGTCCAGCCCGATGTAGCGTCCGCCGGGCAGCACGTGCGGGATCAGCGCCCGCGCGTGCCCTCCGAGGCCAACCGTCCCGTCCAGAATCACCTGGCCCGGCTGGGGCGACAGCAGCCGCAGCACGGGCTCCACCAGTACGGGTGTGTGCTCGTGCTGCGGCCCGTCCACGGTCGTACCCCGTCGCTCCACCGCGCCCTGCACCGTCCCGCACCACGGGGACCGCGCCCTGTCCCCGCAGCCGGTTGCTTACGCTTCCACTCGCTGCGGCGCGGCGATGAAAACGGCGGCCGCCGCGGACCATCCGTGGCTTGCGGCCGGCCGAACATCAGCGGCCGCTAAGAGCCGCTCTCGGACGTGTGATGGCGTCCCTGCTCCGGCAGGCTCCGCATACCCACGACGGAGCCCGCATACACGTCCGAAGTCCCTTGGGGGTGGCAACGGTGACGGTGTCCACTCGTCGCCACCGCCCGCCTCGCGAGAAACCCAACCGTCAAAACCGTGTGCGGCCGACGCCTACGGCGTCGTACCGGCGGCCGCCGCTCGATGCTCGGCGACAACCCGCTTCATTTCTTCCAGAGCCTTGGCGCGGCGCTCCGCGTAAGCGGCCCACATGCCGCTTTCGAACGCTTCGAAATCTTCACGCCGCCAAAGCTCAAGGTGGTCACGCACTGCGATCAGCACAACGTCCTTGCCAAAACCAAGCCGTTGGAGCAATCTCTGCGGTAGCAACACCCGTCCCTGGTCGTCGGGCTCGAGAAGCGCGCTCGCAGCGTATTCGAACTGCCGAAACGCGAACACCTCCTCCGAAAGGGCGTCGTCCGGCGGAACGTTTTCCTGCAAACGTTCGTAATACTTTTCCGGGTAAAGAGCTAACGTTCCCGACCGCCGGCCGGGTACCAGATAGAAGGAATGCCCGTGCTCCTCCGGGTGCAGCTTCCGCCGAATCGCGAACGGGATGGAAAGCCGGTTCTTGGCATCGATGGTCAGTTCGTAGGTACCCGCCAAGAACATGAGCCGGGCCTTCCCACTTCAAACCACTTTGTGGTCTGCGCAGGGATAGTCTACCACACTCTACCACAACAGGCAAGATTATGGGGACAGCGAATGCTGATTTTTCGCGTGTTCCTGCTTCCGAACACTCAATTCCCTCTCGAAATCGATCCCGTGGTGACGGACGACCGTCAACACCGGAAGGTGTCTGGTCGCACCTGCTACTGACCATCTTTAATGGCGCGCACTTCCGCCAAACCGCAGGCCATCAAGGTACGCCTGCGCGAGTGGCAAGCCGTTTGGCTGGACGCCGAACCGAAGGCGGGCGCTCAGGCGCACGCCCAAACGCCGGTATCACCGTTGGCGGACCAGCGGGGGCTGACGTTTTGCCGAGACTAGCGCGCCGGACTCGCGTGCTCGGTTTTGAGGGCTCGCAAACAGCATGTGGGCGGCGACGGGCCCGCGCGCCACGGCTCAATTCTGCCGGTCGGCGTACGCGAGTCGTTCCCATTCGTTCCGGACAAGGTGCAGGCCGTGGACGCAAAACTCGAACTGCTCGCTGAGTTGCCGCAGAACCCGCGCCGGGGGCTCATCGCCCTCGCCGCTCAGCTCACCGGCGATCTCATACGAGCGCTTCCCCTGCACCATGAATGGCACGAGCAGATTGATTCCACCGTTGCGCCGTGGCCTGAGGTTCTCCGGGTACACGCCGGTCCAGAAAAGGGTAAAGTCCCCGATGTACTTGTTGATGAGTCGACGGCGTTGCGTTTGCGAAACATCGGGACCAAGAGCAGCGTCGGCTTCCATGCGCGAGATGTCGCGAATGACGTCCCCGCTCAGCGTTCGGAGCCGGTAGATACGATCGATGTGCACGAAGTCGACGAGGAGGTCACCGAGGTAGTCAGTCAGCGCGGGGTCGCAGATTCCCACGTCCACCTGAAAGACTTGCTCCACAAGGCCGCTGAACAGGCGGCGCAGAGCGTCAGGAGATCGTACCAGCGCAGTCATGCCGAAGGTCTGCCAACTGTCCGGGCTGCCGGGCCCGGTCGCTCCACTTCAACTATACGCGGCCGAGGTGTCGCGCGCTGGGTTCGGCGCGCAAGCGCCTTACATGCCGCCAGTTCCGAGATCGGTCCGAGTCGGCCGGTCGTTTACGCGCCGGCGGCGCGACGGCAATTCGAAACCCTTGAGACGAACAGACTTCAGGCCCGCGCCCGGGGCCGACGCGGGATGACCGGTGCCCCCTCCGGACGCCCGAAAATCATCCGCCCGGCGGAGGTTTGCAGGACGCTGGTCACCGTCAGGGTGACTTCTTCGTTGATCTTGTCGCGGCAGGCTTCGCCCACCACCATGGTGCCGTCTTCCAGGTAGCCGACGCCCTGCCCGACCTCCTCCCCGGGCTTGATGATCCGGACGGTCAGGGTCTCGCCGGGCATCACCACCGGCTTCAAGGCGTTGGCGAGGTCGTTGATGTTGATGACGTCCACGCCCCGGAGCTGGGCGATCTTATTCAGGTTGTAATCGTTCGTGACAATCCGACCGTCCAGCTTCTTGGCCAGCGCAACCAGTTTCTGGTCTACGTCTCCAGCCTCTTCGATGCTGGGCAGCCGGGCGTCGGCGATGCGAATGTCCACCTTGTCGTTGGTCTGAAGCTTGTTGAGCATGTCGAGCCCGCGCCGGCCGCGGTTGCGTTTCAGCTTATCCGCACTGTCGGCGATGGTCTGGAGCTCCTGGAGGACGAAACGCGGGATCAGGATCGGGGAATCGATGATCCGCGTCTCACAGATATCGGCGATGCGGCCGTCCACAATCACCGAGGTATCCAGCAGCAGCGGCCGACTGCCGCGTGTCTGCCGGCTGAACTCCACGTACGGAATGACGAACCGGATGTCGTCTTTCGTCTGGAGGATGAAGCTCATGGTCAGGTAGCAGCACACGATACCGAGCATGAGCTTGACGGCCCCCACCGCCGGCGCGATGGCGCGGTAGGCCTCTTTTTCTTCCTTGGACACCCCCCAGAAAAGCTGGACCATCATGTCCACCAGCAATCCCAGCCCGTAGGCGAACACGAGGCCCGCCACCAGCCCGAGCAGCGCACCGGAAAACGCGGCCAGCGACTTCCGGGTCAGAAAGACATCGACCGTGACCAGCACCAGCGCGAACAGCGTCGCCGCCGCCACGAGCATGAAGCTGTAGCGCACCGGCGTCGTGGGGTCGCTGGTCACCGCCAGCAGTGAAACCCCAGCCATCAGCAGCACAAACAGCCCGCGCAAAAACCACAGTACCATGAATGCTCCGCCAGATGATGAGCAGGCTCGGCTGCCCCGGAACCGCTCCAAATGTTGCGCGACGAACTCAGCGGGCGGTCCGACAACGCCGGCCACGTCGCAGCATAACGCAATCCGCATTCTACCGACACGGAACCCGCGCTCAAGGTTCGACTGGCGGACCGGTTCTTCTGATTCCGTCGCCGCCGGACCATAATCGCGCGCCCCAGTGCGGCGGCCCGGAGGCGTGGGCCGGCACCGCCCAGGGCGTGCGGAAGGGCCAGCCGGTTCGAGAGGGTGCGGCGATGCGGGCGGTCGTTCAGCGGGTCAGCGCGGCCTGTGTGACGGTGGAGCACGAGGTCATCGGTCGCATTTCGGCCGGACTGCTGGTTTACGCGGCCGCGGCGCCGGACGATAGCGACGCCGACGTGACGTACATCGCCGACAAGGTTGCTCATCTGCGGATCTTTCCCGACGCGGAGTACAAGATGAACCTGTCCGTGCGGGACGTGGGCGGAGCCGTACTGCTGGTCAGCGCGTTTACGGTCCAGGCAGACGCGCGTCGCGGCCGGCGGCCGTCCTTTGATACCTCCGCACCGGGGACAGTGGCCGAACCACTGATCGACAAGCTGGCGCAGGCCATTCGCGCGCTGGGAGTTCCCGTCGAAACCGGGCGGTTCGCCGCTCACATGTACGTCACCGCGACGAACGACGGGCCGATCTGCATCCTGCTGGATTCCCGCCGGCTCTTCTGAGCATGCGTGGGTACAATTCCTCGCGCGCGGGCCGAGGCCCCGGAGGTAACGCGATGCACTCAGTATCGTGCCTGCTGCTGTGGCTGACCGCGGTCACGCAAGCTGCCCAACCCGCGCGCGACGAGCACGAGTTCACGCAACTGCGGGATGCATACGTCGCCAGGTTCCGGCCGGCGTTCCTGGAGTCTCAGGCCGCCTGGTGGGAAGCCAGCGTCACCGGGACCGACGCCGCGTTCGCGCGCAAGACGGCGGCAGAGAAGGCGCTGGTCGATCTTCACAGCGACCGGGCGGTGTTCGCGCAGCTCAAGGCGTTGAAGGAGCGTGGAAACATCCGCGATCCGCAACTGCGCCGGGAGCTGGACGTGCTATACCGCACCTTCCTTCCGGGCCAGGCCGACCCGGCCCTCCAGAAACGGATTGTCGAGCTGGAAGCGCAGGTCGAGCAGATCTTCAACACGTTCCGCAGCCGCGTCGGGGAACGGACGCTGACCGAGAACGACGTGCGGGAGATCCTCGCCACGAGCGCGGACTCGGCCGCGGTCGAGGCGGCGTGGAAAGCGTACATGGAGGTGGGAGCCCGGGCCGCTCCCGTGCTCGCTGAGCTGGTGCGCCTGCGCAATCAGATGGCGCGCGAACTGGGATTCGCAGACTTCTTCGCCTTGCAGCTCGAACTCCAGGAACTGGATGCGGCGGAGCTTTTCCGCCTATACGAGGAACTGGACAGGCTGACGCGCGAGCCGTTTGCGGAGTGGAAGCGTAATCTGGACCGGGAACGGGCCACGCGGTTCGGCATCCCCGAGGAAGAACTCCGACCGTGGCACTTCGGGGACCCGTTCTTTCAGGAGGTGCCGCCAACAGCCGACCTCAATCTGGACGCGTTTTTCCGTGATGCAGATCTGACGGCCTTGTGCCGCGCATATTACGCGGGCATCGGCCTGCCCGTGGACGACATCCTGGACCGCAGCGACCTTTTCGAAAAGCCCGGCAAGTGCCCGCACGCATTCTGCGTTGATCTCGATCGCGGCGGCGATATCCGCGTGCTCGCCAATCTCAAGCCCAACGCATACTGGGCTGACACGCTGCTGCATGAACTCGGCCATGGGGTCTACGACAAGTACATCCGCCGGGACGTGCCATTCCTGCTGCACGAGGCGGCGCACGGCATCACGACGGAGGGCACGGCGCTGTTGTTCGGGGCGCTGATCCGGAATGAAGAATGGCTTGCACGCGTCCTGCACGCCGACGCCGAGCGTGTGGCGCGCGTCGGCCCTGCGCTGCGCGCCTCGTTGCGGACCGAGCGACTGATGTTCGCCCGCTGGGCGCAGGTCATGCTGCACTTCGAAAAGGGCATGTATGCGGATCCGGATCAGGACCTCGGGCGGCTGTGGTGGGAGCTGAAGCAGCGCTATCAATTGCTGCGCCCGCCCGAGTCGGTGTCGCGCCCGGACTACGCCGCCAAGGTCCACATCCTCACACACCCGGTGTACTACCAGAACTACATGCTCGGCGAGTGCTTCGCGGCGCAGGTGAGACACCACATCGCCCGAAAGGTGTTGCATCTGCCTGACACGCAGAGCACGTCTTTCTTCGGCCGGCCCGAAGCCGGTCAGTTTCTGCGCGAAAAGGTCTTCGGCCCCGGGAACCTGTACAGTTGGAATGAATTGACGAAACTGGCCACAGGCGAGCCGCTGACGGCCCGCTTCTTCGCCGAGGCGCTGCGCGAGTAATCGCTCGCGGGGCCGGCCAGTGCGGGCACCCTGACCGCACCTACCGGAGCTTCTCGTCACCCACGGAAGTCAGACGTCACAAGCCCCGACACGCTCATCGGGAATCGTCGCTCGCGGCGGCCAGTACTGGCCGTTCCCGCGAATCAGGGCTGGCGGCTGCGGTCGACCGGCGGGATCGGCAGCCGCCCTTCCTCGTACGCCCGGCGCAGCCGCTCGTATGCTGCCTGGTAGACGATGAAGCGGACGCGGTATTCCGCCCGGCTCGGCTCATTGGGAGCCTTGTCCGGGTGCCAGCATTGGGCGACGGCGTGCCACGCGCCGCGAAGGTCCGCCGCGGAGGCGCTGGGCGACAAGCCGAACAGGTTCAAGGCATCAGCCTCCGGCAGCCGCTCCATCTGAGCCCGGGCCTGCTCAGCCACCAGCTTCTGCTCGTCGGGCGTGGCGACGTCACGTAGCCAGCCCCAGTCCCACAAGTCCGGAAGCAACGCCCCCAGCGTGCTGCCGACCACTGTCAGAAACCGCGTGAAGGGGCGGCCGCGCAGCCGCAGCACACCGTCCAGCAGCAGGCCCGTTCCCGCCGCCAGCGTGCCCGCGACGCGGGCGGTCCGCTGGCGCTGCGCTTTCCGGGCGTCGCGCAGCAGCGGCCGAACGTCCCTCCGCCATAAGCGGTCGAGAAACCGCCGAAAGGCTTCGTCCTCAGTTTGCGGGACAGCCATGGGACGTTCCCGGCAGAGTGCACCGCGCACCCGCGCCTCAGCAGTGGGTTTGCTTATATCATGCCGGGGCATGGCAGGACAACTCGACGTGCCGGCTCTGCGCTTCAGTTGGCTCGCCGCCACAACTCTGGCCGCGCTGCTGGCCGCCCTGCTGGGGCGACGCCGACTGCCAATCGGGATGAGCGATGGTCTGTTCGTCGGGGCGATCAGCGGCGTGGCTTTGCTGACTCACATGACACTTCACGGCATGGCGGGGCCGTTGCTGCTGGGCATCAATCTGGCCACCCTATCACTATTGTGGTTCGTCGTGGCGGTGTGGGTCGAACGTCCGCCGGTCCATGGCGGCGAAGCGTCCGATGCTTCGCACGGGGCCGGACTCGGAACACCGCCAGTTGCGCCGGCCGCCGCGGACAAACCGGCCGTGGAGGCTTCCCGGCGGTATGTAGTCCGCCAGAGTCTCGCAGCTCATGTTTCGGCGATCGCGGGCCTGACCGCTTTGGGTCTTTTCGAGGCGCCCAATGGGCCAACCGGGCGCGCAGGCGAGTTCCTGGTCGCGGGTATACTGCTGATCCCGGCGGCGGGCTTCTACTTCTGGCAACGACACGTATTGGCGCGCTACGCGACCGTGGGGCTGGTCCTGCTGATCGTGGCCCGTGCGACGGAACCTCTCTGGCGGACAGCGGCAGCGGCACCCGTGCGGTCCTCCCTGGGTTTGCTGGCCGCGGCCGTCGTGACTCTGCTGGTGGTCATTGCGAGTCTCCTCCTTGACTGGCGTTCCCGCTCGGGGGCAGCTTGGGAGGACCCGCGGCGGCTTCTTGAGCCCCCGCCAATGCATCGACGCCTGTACGGCTTGGTGCTGGCCGCTTGCGCGCTGATCGCGATGGGCGGCTTCCTACTTCGGACGGGCATGGCTACGCCGGCAGCGATCGGCTTGGCCGCCATTGCCGCAGCCACCGTCGGTCATCGCTGGCGTTCCAACGCGGTTGGAGAATTCGCGTTGGTTTTGGCGGCGGCTACCGCGTTTACGGCTGGTACGGCGTGGCTACCGGCGAGGACGCTCGGACCGCTCATCGGATGTACACTCGCCGGACTGTGGATGCTATGGCTGGCACGTTTCTGGCACCAACAGCTCAACGATGGCCGGCCCTGGACCACGGCCGGCCGGATGATTCCGGCGGCACGGCACCTGGGCTACGCTTTGGCCGGAGGGGTATTCCTGCTGGCGGTTGGCCTGGTGGCGCAGGGCACACGACCGGGGCCGGGACGCATAGAAAGCCTGTTTGCGGCGTTGCTGCTGCTGATGTACTGGTCGCTGCTGCTGCGGGACGCGGCGTCGCAGCGAAGCAGCATCGGCGCATTGGCAGGCTGCGCTATGCTGGTCGCGGCGCTGGTCCCCGTTCACCATTTGCTGCAAGCGACCGCCCTGGCGGTTCCGCCGTTCGCCTTGCTCGCGATGGCCGCGTTGGCGCTGGGGATACGGACAGGCGGTCGGCAGCCGCCGGAGGTGCGCTGGCCGTGCAACGCTTACGTGGGCGGTTTTCTGCTGCTGGGAACCGTGTGGACGTTTGTCCCGCCCTCCGGCGCGTCGTATGCACCGGTGACGATTACGCTGGCGGCCGTCGCCGTGGCCGCGGGCATCGTATCGCGGTGGGCATCAGACAGGCGATCGGCGGCTTGTTCAGAAACTGCGACTTCCTATAATGGGGCACCATCTGACCCGCCGGCGGAGTGATCCGCTGTGCGCATTTCGCGAGGCCGGCACGCCGGCGGTCAGCAACCGCGGGCGCGAGTGGAGGCAGCCATGGCTGACAATGGGGTTGAACTTCGCAAGATTGCCTGGTCACAGGCGTTCCCGTTCGTCCGACTGTTCCAGAGCCTCCGACTGGCACTGGACTTCAAGCGTCTGATGTTGGCTCTGGCCGGCATCGTCCTCGTCTACCTGGGCGGAAGAATCCTCGACGTTATCTGGGTGCGAGCCGGCCACGGGGTGCTGGTGGCGGAGTCCGGCGGACGCCTGCAAACCGAGGTAGATGCATATACGCGCCTGCCGGGAGGCCAGTTCGCAGAGTGGCACCGGGCGGCGGCCGACGCTCGCCGGGAGGCGCGCGTGCGGGCCGTCACACAGGCAGGCCGGGCCGCGGACGCGACCGAGGCCGAGCGGAAGCTGGCTGACCACACCGTGCGGGACCTCGTGGTAGACGCACGACACAAGGAAGCGCTGGCCGACGCGCGCCGGCTCATTGCCGACCGCGTGAAGGCGGGGCTAGACGCGCTGGAACGTAACCGGGACCTGACGAAGGCCGCGAAGGCCGAGCGTCGGTCGGCCCTGATCGCGGCCGCCGACCGCTTACGCCTCTTGCTTGATGACAGCCGGCGCGACTGGTCGGGCCCGCTCCCGGACGTCGGGGCGGCCATCAATACGCTCTTGACGGCCGACGCAGGCGTCGAGGCGGCTCAACTGGCGAAGGATCGCAAGGAACTTCAAAGCATCAGTGCAACGCAGCTCGCGCTGGTCCAGGCGGAACGGCTGGAGCCGCGGGGGCCCTTCCGCACGCTGCTGAATTTCGAGAGTCGGTGTTTTGCCGCCGCGATCGAGGGCGTCTGTGCCGGTCGCTGGGGGTTTGCCGAGGGGGCGTTGGATACCAGGCCGGCGATGGTCAGCAGCATGGCCTCCGGCGTCCGCGGCCTGGTCTGGTTCGTCACCCGGTTCTTCTGGTTCGCGGTTCTGTTCACGCTGCTGGCTTTGGTGGTGTTCAGCTATTTCGGCGGGGCGGTGTGCCGCAGCGCGGCCGTGCAGTCGGCGCGCGACGAGAGCATTACGCTGCGTGAAGCACTGCGCTTCGCGCGAGACAAGTACAGCGGCTTTCTGCTCGCGCCGCTGATGCCGGCGGGGTTCTTCATCGGAATCGCGGTGCTGATCTTCGTCGGCGGTCTGGTGGGCGCGATCCCATACGTTGGGGAGATTCTCGCGGGCCTGTTTTATCCGCTGACCCTGCTGGGCGGCTTTGCCCTGGCGCTGATCGTCCTGGCGGTCGTACTCGGGTTCCATCTGATGTGGCCGACGATCGCGGTCGAGGGATCGGACGGCTTCGATGCGCTCTCGCGGGCGTGCAGCTATGTCGGCAGCCGCATCTGGCACTACGGTTTCTACTCGGCCGTTCTGCTGCTGTACGGCGGCATCTCGTTCGTGCTCGTCCGCATCGTCGCCATGCTGACGCTGAAACTGGCCCACACGACTACGAAGCTGGGCATGAATCTGGCCAGCAGCAGCGGCGTGGACGGCCTCGGCAAACTCGACGCCATCTGGCAGATGCCCGCCTGGTCAGATCTGTCACTGCTGCCGTCTGCGGGCGACGTGCCATTCTGGGGCACGTTCCATAACGCCCCGCTGAACGGCAGCGAGATGTTCGCCTTGTTCTTCTTCCGCCTGTGGGTTTATCTGCTGGTCGGGGTGGTGGCAGCGTTCGTGCTCTGCTTCTTCTTCTGCGGCAGCACGCAGATGTATTACCTGCTGCGACGGGAAGTGGACGCCACCGACTGGGAAGAGGTGTACTACGAGGAACCGGGGGAAGAGCTGCCACCGGCGCCGCAACCGGCCGCCGGCGCGACGACCGCACCGGCACCGGGCGCCGGCGAGGCCGCCCCTGCCACGGGAGCCCCGGCGGAATCGTCGCCGCCCCCGTCGACGCCCCCCGCAACGCCGCCGGCGGACCAGCCGCCTTCGGCGTAGAGCGAGGAATGAATTTCGACTCGTCAAGCCAGTCCCCTGCGGAGGCCGCCGACGCGCCCGATCCCCCGGCGCCCGCGGCGCTGGAGACGCTGCGGCAGGTGAGCGCCGCGGAGAGTGTCGGCAAGCCCCTGGGCCAGTCGGTCGCCGCAGCGCGGGATGCGCTGGCACGCCGTCTGGTCGACCTCGGCATCCGGCCGAACGTCATCACAGTGGCCGGCCTGTTCATGACCTGCGGGGCCGCGTACGGATTGGCCCGGGGCGCTGGCCAGCAGGTGCCGTACTTCGTGGGCGTTCGCGATGCGCCCGTCGGCTGGTGGCCGACCTGGACGCTCGCGTTTCTGTTTCTGGCCGCGGCGTGCGACATGCTGGACGGGGCCGTGGCGCGCGTCGGCAATCTGCGGACGCGCGCGGGCGCGGTGCTGGACTCGACCATCGACCGGTTGAGCGACATGGCCCTGTACATCGGCTGCCTTTTGTACTTTGCCCAGCGTGACCCGGCCAATCTCACCTACCAGCTCCTGGCCGTCCTCAGTCTGTGCTGCGCCGTCCTCATCAGCTACATCAAGGCGCGGGCCGAGTGTCTCATCGACAACTGCTCGGTCGGGTACTGGTCGCGCGGCGAGCGTTTCGCCGGTCTGATGATCGCCTGCGCCTGCGGGCACGTGCCGGCGTACCTGTGGCAGATGTCGTTCTCGTGCGCGTTCACCGTGTGGCGACGGGCCAGCTACGCATACCGCGCGCTGCGCGCTTTGGACACCGGCCGGGCGCTTCCAACGCGGGGGCCGGCGCCCGGGTGGCTCGGCGCCTTGCAGATCTGGCGCAGCCCACGCGGATCACTGGGCTACGACGTGGCCACCGGACTGCACATTGTCTTCGTGGTCGTCGCGCCCTGCGTGTGGCCCGCGCTACAGGGCGTGGGTCCGTGGGGGGATCCGCTCCGTCGGTGGCTGTTGAGCTGACGCTACAGCTCGTCCCGGTGGGCTGATTCAACCGCCCTGATCCGGGGGTTCGATCGTCGCAAAGTACGAAGGCTTGCCGTCCTTGAGCTTGAGGATGACGGCCGGCTTGCGAGCGTTGCGCTGCGCATCAATCGTGATGATCCCCGTTACGCCGGGGAAATCCTTCGTCGCCGCGATCGCCGCCGCCAAGTCCTTCCCCGACAGCGACGGCGCCCGCTGCATGGCGTCGATGAGAATGCGGGCGGCGTCGTACCCGGTCGCGGCCATCCCGTCCGGCACCTTGCCGTATTCCGCCTGATACCGCCGGACGAATTCCTGCACGACCGGACGCTGCTCCTCGTGCGAGTAGTGGTTCGAGAAGTAGCAATCGTCCAGAGCGCTGCCGGCATTCTTGAGGTCCTCGGCATCCCACCCGTCGCCACCCAGTAGCGGCTGTGTGATTCCCAGCCGGCGGGCCTGCACGGCGATATTGATGACCTCGGTGTAGTAACCGGGGATGAAGATCACGTCTGGGGCCGCGTCGCGGATGTTCGCGAGCTGCGCGCTGAAGTCCGTATCGCCGTCGCCATACGCCTGTTCGGTCACGATCGTCCCGCCCAGCTCGACGAAGGTTTTCTTGAAGAAGTCGTTCAGGCCGGTGGAGTAGGCCTGCGCGCGGTTGTACAGGGTCGCCGCGCGGGCGGCGCGGAGCGGCTCGCCGCGCGCGAATTTCGCGCACACGTACCCCTGGAACGGATCAATGAAGCACACGCGGAAAATCATGTCGCCGATCTCGGTGACCCGCGGGTTGGTCGAGGATGGCGTAATCATGGGGACGCCGAAGCGCTGGGCCACCTGCCCACCGGCAATGGAACGGGAGGAGGCGACCTCCCCCAGCACGGCGACAACCTTGTCCTGCGTGATCAGGCGCGTGACGGCGGTCGCGGACTCCTGCTGCTTGCCCCGGTTGTCGTAGGTGATGACCTTGAGAAGGCGACCGCGGACGCCGCCGGCTGCATTCTGCTCCTTAATGGCCAGGCGGATGCCTGCATCGGTCGAAACGCCCCAGGTGGCTTCGGAGCCGGTCATCGACGCGAAGTGACCGATGAGTATGGGACCGGACCCGTCGGCGGCCGCCGCGGGCGCGCTGCTCGTCGCCGGCGGGCCGGAACCCGGCGGTCGCTCGCAACCGGTCACCCCCAGCGCGAGACTGAGCAACACGAGCACAGGGCCTTTCGCCCACGAACAGCAGCTTGGCCAGCGCATGAGAAACTCCTTCGGATAGCGTGATGCGATACGCGACGGGCACACGGGTGTCAAGCCGGAATGTCGTGGACCGAAGGACGTCGCACCACACTCACTTGCCCTCCGGCGGCGAAACGCTATCGTCCGTATCACCGCGGCCACGGCCCCAGCCCCAGCCGCGCGAAACAAAGGTTTGCTGTGACACCACGGGAACGAGCCGGACCACGTGAGCGACCACACAGCCGCGTCCTGGGCGCCATCCGGGCCCTGGTCCGGACGCGGGTGAGCGCCGGACTGATCACCATCCTGCCAATCATGGTCACGATCTGGCTGGTGTGGATCGTGTTCGGATGGTTCCGGGGTCTATTCTCGTGGATCATCGGCTTGGCGATGAAAGGGCCGTGGGGCCCGAAGCTGGCCGCTACCTGGGGGGTGGATCCTGCTCAGTGGCGCGCGTTGGGCTTGCAAGCATTGCCAACACACTTGCAGTGGGTGGTCGCCGCGTTTGCGATTTTGCTGACCTTTCTGCTCCTGTACCTGATCGGCCTGTTCACGGCGAACGTCATCGGCCGGCGGATCCTGGAGTGGTTTGACTATCTGATTGGCCGCGTGCCGTTCATCAAGAGCGTGTACGGCGCCCTGAAACAGATCGTGGGCATCTTTTCGGGGCAGCAAACTCAGGGGTATCAGCGGGTCGCGCTCGTGCCCTTCCCGAACGAGCTGACACGATCCATCGCGTTCATCACGAACACCTTCCGCGACCCGCGGACCGGCGAAGAGCTGTGTACGGCGTTCATCGCCTCTACGCCGAACCCCACCACGGGATTTGTGTTCGTCATTCGGCGTTCCGACATCATCGAGGTGGACTGGAGTGTAGAGGAGGCATTCAAAGCGATCATGTCGGGCGGGACGCTGATTCCCACCACCGCCACCATGGGCGCGACCAAGACACCGAGTTCCGCGTCGAGCCGAACAGCGACCGCGTCGCGTCCGGCACCGCCCGGCGGCGACGCGTGAGCCAAGAGGGCCACATCATGGCCTACGAGATTACGAAGGAGTACGTGTGGGCCGGAAGCATCCCGGACGAACCGGGCGCGCTGGCGAGCCGACTGGAAGCACTGCGCATCGGCGGGCTGAATCTGGAACTCATCCTGGCACGTCGTGCCGGCCCGGGCGAAGGGGCTCTGTTTGTGGCCCCGTTGCGTTCGTTGGAGGATATCGAAGTTGCGGAGCGGGCCGGGCTGTCCACCGAACAGGCCTTTCGCATCATTCGCGTGCGCGGGCCGAACGTCATCGGGCTGGGAGCCCGGGTGGCGACCGCCCTGGCGCAGGCCGGCGTGAATCTCCGGGACTTCTCGGCTGCCGCTCTGGGTGAGCAGGCCGTCATCCACATTGCGTTCGATTGTGATGAGGACGGAGACCGCGCCATCGAAATTCTGAACCGACTGCTCAATCCGTGCGGATAGGCATCCGGACGAGGCCCCACGATGTACGACTGTCAGAGCTGCGGAGCCTGCTGCATCGGGAGCGACGTCTTACTGACCGACGCGGAGGCGGAGCGGTTTGAGCGTGACCCGCAACTGGCACCGCTGACTACCCTCGTACACTGCGCCCCCGGCCTGGTCCTGCGTTTCATGCGAAAAGATGCCGCGACCGAGCGCTGCGTGGCGCTGGCCGGGCCCTTGGAAAGTTGCCGCTGCACAATCTACCCGCAACGGCCGCTGCTGTGCCGGGAACTGGCACCGGGCTCACCGGACTGTCTGGCAGCCCGGCGTCGCCTGGGTCGAGAAGGGTAACGGCCCGAGCCGCGCAACACACTTCATGGCACGCCGCCATCCGCCGGCAGCACCCCCAGTTGCCGCAGGCACGCGTTGACGGCCTCGGCATAAGCCCGCGCTCCCCGCCGGTTCGGGTGGCCGACGGAGGCGTAGACGCAAGAAATCGTCTCCTGCTTCACGTAATCCGCGAGGCAATTGTCCAGCCGGAAGTCACGCAGCGGGTCCTCGGGAAACAGATCGTAGTTGAGCGCCAGGCCGCGTACGAATGCCGCCTCGGAGGTCAACCCCCACAACCACGGGTCAGAAGCGAATGTGGCATTCTGGGGACCGAAGCCTGGATCGGCAAAGGCCGCGATGGTGGAACCTGACGCGTCATTGAGCTGCTGCACTGCGGCCCGCAAAGATGCGTGGGCCACCCGACAGAAAAAGTCGCACTGGGCCGCCAGCTCCGCGACGACCGACGCGCCGCCCTCGCTATCTAAAGCGCCACGGGTCTGGTCCCAAATTTGGAGCGCCAGCGCGTCACTCTCCTCCGAGATAATCGGGTAGTACCCGACCACGACCAGCAACGCTTGCGGGGCTACGCGCCCCAGCTTGAAAAGCAGTGTCGCCATCTCATCGCGACAGAAACGCTCGGTGAGGGTCGCAAGCTGGTCGTCGGTCGTCGCGGGGGTCAGGAGCGTATCGAGCCCGACATCATTGATGCAGCCACTGAGCAGCACCAGGTTCATCCGCTCCGGTCGCTCGATGAGGTCCGCCTGCACCATGACGGAGGTCGAAGCGACCGGGACTTCGCCCGAGCAGCTCCACAGGCAAATCGAGTCGCCGCGGGTCGGGACCAGGCGGGCTCCGGATTGAGCGTATCGTTGCCAGACAACCTTGCGCTGGAGGGAGCGCTCGATCGTCCGCATGACCAGCGCGGTAAACTTGTCCTGCTCCTCCAGGCCGTTACCCCACGCGATCGAGTCGCCGATGATCGCGACGTAGAAGAAATCGCGAACCAGCTCCAGCCGCGCCGCGTTGATGGGCGTGCCGTCGTCGGCCGTGCTGGTATACATCTCCAGCCAGACAAACGGGCCCAGGACACTTTCCGGAACGAGCAGACCGAACCGGTGTCCGCCGTCCGCCGCTCCCGTATACCAGAAAACGCCGGCCCCTTCCGCCAGCCGCTCGTACGCGGCCCGATTGAACACCCGGGGCGCGGCGCCGGCCGCCTGCTCGTATGGCGTAGCCGGCCCAGCCAAGCGGAACAGCATCAGCGAGCGGCCGGTCTGCACGTCCACCAGGCGAAAAGCGGTACGAGCCGGGTCGGCTGTAGCAAGCGTCACGAAGAAGCCCGCTGCGCGGCCGGCTGCGGGGTCATTCTCGTCCATGCTGGTCCAGAACGCGGGCCGGTACACCGGGTCGCTGAACGTGATGACAGGACGCTCGAGCTGTTCGGTCTTCAGCAGAACGACCGGGGCGTACGGCCCCTGGCGCTCCAGCCCCGCCAGCCATAACCATGGGCCGCAGCCCGCGAGCGGCAGAACGAACGGCAGCGCTGCGACCAGGCCGGTCAAGACCGGAACGAGCCGAGCGCGGTCAAGGAGCGGGCAATCGTCCGTCCCGGCCAAGGGCGTACGCCGCCAGAGCTTATTCAACAATCTCAAGCACACGCTGAACCTCGGCGATCGTTCCCACCTGGCACGTGACGGTAAGGTCTGTGCGGACAGCCAGTTCGAGGCGCGAAGTCACTCCGGGGGTGGTGATCCGGTCGAAGTCGGCGTTCTCCAGCCGACCGCCCTGAAACAGGTGGTAGGTGACGCCGTTCTCGCCGATCCAGACGGGACACGGCCCGTTCCGGTCAATGACCGCCGCCGTTCCGCTCAGAATGAACGGCTCCCCCTTGACAAACAGGGTGTTCTCTCCAGGGATGTTCACTGTACACCCCCCGAACACGGCCAACGCCACGGCGGCCAGCGAGATATACATGCGTGGAAACACCGCACACCTCCATGCGCTCGCAGCGCGACGAGACACGCCAGACCACCACACCCGACACGTGTCAACGGTCGGCGCGCCGGCCCGCGCAGACCGCGCTGCGCAAGCATTATACCGCAGAGCATGTGGCCCAGTGGGTTTCGATCAGAACGGGTGCGGCAGCGACGGCGGCTTGCGTGCCGAGCCCCCACTGAGCATCATCGCAGGCCAGCGAGGTGCGAGATGCCGGCGAGGATTCTCGACGGGGCGGCCTATGCCGCCGAAATCCGTGCAGCGGTCACGCGTCAGGTCGCGTGGTTCAACGCGCACCACGGCACGATCAAGCTCTGCGCGATTCTGGTGGGCAGCGACGCCAGCGGCCGGCTGTACGCGGAGTCCCAGCGCAAGTTGAGCGTACAGGTGGGCGTGCAGTACGAGCTGGTGGAGCTGCCGGAGCAGACCACGCAGGCCGAGCTGCTGGCGACCATCGACCGGCTGAACGCCGATCCGAGCGTCACCGGGATCATTCTTCAGTTGCCGCTGCCCGGGCACCTGGAGCCCGCGGTCGCCCAATATCGAATCGACCCGTACAAGGACGTGGAAGGCGTCAACCCGGCGAACATCGGCTGGCTGTTCTATGAGGACCCGATCATCGTGCCGTGCACCGCGCTGGCCGTCGCCGAGTTGATCCGTCGCAGCGGGGTCGTGGTCCGCGGTGCCCACGCGGTCGTCGTGGGTCAAAGCCGCATTGTCGGCCGGCCCATCACCATGTCGTTGTTGACACAGATGGCCACCGTCACCGCCTGCCACATCGCCACGCGCGACCTGGCCGCGCACACGCGACAGGCCGACATACTGGTTGTCGCGATCGGCAAGCCGCAGGCCATTGGACCCGAGCATGTCCGCCCTGGGGCGGTCGTCATCGATGTGGGGATCCACCGGCTCGGCACGCAGGATGCGAACGGCCAGGCAGTTCGACGGACCGTCGGCGATGTGGACTTCGAACGGGTTTCGGAAATCGCCGGGGCGATCACGCCGGTCCCGGGCGGCGTCGGGCCGCTGACAGTCGCCATGCTGTTGCGCAACACGGTCGAAGCGGCCCGCAAGCAGCTTGATCGGCGTCGGTGATGGAGGAGCAGCGCGGGCAGACCGGAAAACTCGCGCTGAAAGGGGTAGGAAGCGCTATCCGCAGCCTCCGCACTCCTCCGTGCGGGTTCCAGAGACGTGCGCGTCTGCCTCAGCGTTCTGAGGCTTTGACGCCGACCCGAGCGTGCTGACATCGCCGTCCCGCATGTGCGCTTTCTCGTACTCCACGATCTTCTGCACGCGGCGGGCGTGGCGGCCGCCCTCGAATTCGGTAGTGAGCCAGCAGCGGACAATCCCCTGCATCAAAGCATCGCCGACCAGATCGGCCGGCAGGCACAGTACGTTGGCGTCGTTGTGACGGCGGGCCATCTGCGCGGTGAGTTCATCATGACACAGGGCCGCCCGCACGCCACGCACCTTGTTTGCCGTGATCGACATCCCGATGCCGCTGCCACAGAAGAGTATGCCGCGCTCACAGCGGCCGCGGGCGACGTCTTCCGCGACGGCGAGGGCCGTGTCCGGGTAGTCGGAAGCCTGCTTGGCATGGACACCCTTGTCGTCCACTTCGAGGCCCATATCCAACAGCAGCGCCTTGATCCGCTCCTTGGCCTCATACCCGCGGTGATCGCTACCAATCGCGATCTTCATCGAGGAACTCCTTGAGGCGCAGCTCCACCGCCCGCTCGATCTGCATGGCACACGCGCGGTACTGTTCCGCCGACCCGCCAATCGGGTCGGGCACCGGACCGTTGGGGTCCAGCAGCCACGCCCGACCGGCCGCCGCCGGCACCAGGTCCAGCACAGCCTCCAGATGCTCCGGCGCCATAGCATATATCTTCTCGGCCCGGTGGACCAACTCGATTGTCAGCGGCTGGGCCCGATGCGGCCGCAGATCGATGCCGCGGCGGGCCATCTCCTCCAGCGCCCCGGACGACGCACCAGACCCGGCGAACGCCGCCGTACCCGCGGAAGTCACCCGATAGCCGGCCGCCTCCAGGGCCTCGACCGGGGATCCCAGGCGCGCGGCCAAACCGTGACGGAACAGGTACTCCGCCATCGGGGAACGGCACGAGTTTCCCGTGCAGACAAAGAGGATCTCGCTGCACGCCAGTCGCTCGATCGTCCGCGGCTCGATCGCCCCCGCCCGCTGGACTCGCCAGCGGTCGCCGCGCACCTCCACGATCGTCGAAGCCGTCTGGTAGCGCGTCGGGCCCCCGTCGATCGCATACTCCACCAATCCGTCCAAGTCCCGCAGCGCCTGGTGCACGTCCAGCGGGGGCGGCGCCCCCCTGCGATTCGCACTGCTGGCCACGACCGGGACGCCGGCCTCGCTCAAGAGCCTCATCGCCACCGGGTGATCCGGGCACCGCAGCCCGACCGTGCCATCGCTGTAAATCTCGCGAAGCTGCTCCGGGGTACACACCCGAGCAATCTCGGTACGATCGGGGCTGGGCTCCTCGCAGACGAGCGTCAGCGGCCCCGGCCACGCTTTCCGCGCCAGCCGACGTACCAGAGGTGACGGGTTGCTCAGGTACCGGCGCGCCTCCTGTCGCTTTCCCACATGGACGGTGAACGGCTGCCCGGCACCGCGGCCTTTCACATCCCGCAGACGTGCCATGGCTCGGGAGTCCGCCGCGTTTGCAGCCACGCCGTAGACGGTCTCCGTCGGGAGAATGACAAGTGCTCCGGCGCGCAGGGCCGCAGCGACCTCGGAGATGGCACGTGCGTAAGAGGTTTCGTCGCCTGCACTTATTACCGTTGTTGTCATGGACGAGCCCTGTTGGCTGGATGATTCTCGGCCCGCGCCCGAAAGCTGTCAACCGCCGGTGGCAACCCAGCCGAGTCCCGCACGCAAGTGCGGGGCGCACGGCGACCTTGCCACCGAACCCCGAGTCAGGTAGCATACAGTGCTTTGCGGCGGCCACACCGCACGGAGCACACTATGGATATCAAGCCTGGCTCGATGGTTACGATCGAAATCACCGCCACGCCCGCTACGGCGGCGGCGTGCAAGACCCTCACCCGCTTGTGTCGCAAGGACCCGGCCGTACAACGCCGACAGCGACAGCAGGACCGCAAGCGACCATCCTGGCAAACGTGGCGTCGTGGCGGGCGCTACTGGCATCACCAGATGAAGAGCGCTCCGGGCGTGGCACTGAAGCCGGGGCAGCGCTATTCAGTCTTCGCGAGCGTTGATGTCCTCCGCGACCTGGAGAGCATCGCACGCTGGGTGAAGGTAACGCCCGCATAGGAGCGTAGGACCGGGTTCTTTGAACGTCGCGGCCTTGGCCCGGAGCGCCCGGACCAAGGCCGCGGTTCTTCCCCGCCAGCCAATTGTCAACCGATCGTCATTCGGACTCTGGGGCCAGGGTCACGGCTGACGTCGCCGTGAAATCATCCAGCGACGCAGACCGCACGCCGTCGGGCGTCACCGCGTACGCCGTCTGGCCGATGAACGCGCCGCGGCGCCAGTCTCCCCACCACCAGTCGTACCCGCCCGTTCTATTGCTCACCGCATTTATACGTCCCAGCTCCGTGAAGCCCTGTTGCGGATCGACCCGAAAGATGACCACGCCGTCGAACGCCGGATCGCCATACTCCCACGGAATATCGTTCAGCGTGGTCAACTGCATGGGCACCGCCAGCAGATTGCTGTCCGGCATGAAGGTGAACGCCTTGTGCGTGTAGAGCACGTCGGACTCGCTGCCGCGCCCGCCGAACTGAATCTGCTGAACAACCCGCGGGTTGGACCAGTCGGCGACGTCGAAGAGCGACAGTTGAAGGCCCTGATACCAGTCGAAATCGTTGTCGTTGATGACCCACTTTCCGACGCCGATCAGGTGCTTATCACCGAGCGGGTGCAGGTAGTCACTGAAACCGGGCATGGTCAGCTCGGCGACAACGCGCGGGTTGGTCGGGTCGGTCAGGTCGAGGATGAACAACGGGTCGATTCTTCGGAATGTGACGAGGAAGCCGTGGTCGCCCAGGAAGCGCGAGGCATGGACGGTTTCGCCCGGCGCGATGTTCTCGACCTTGCCGACCACTTCCAGGGTTCCGTCCACTTCGCCCAGCACGTAGACACCCGCGTACTGCTGGAAGTTCGAGGCACTCACCACATCGCCGGCCACGGACCTGGACCAGCGGCTGACCTCGGTGGCGATGCGAAGATAGCCCTTGTGTTCGCCGAGCGAAAACTGATTGATGGGCCGGCCCGGCACCGCCCCGCTGGCCGCGTATTCGGCCACCCCGTCCGCGTTGTATTTGAGCTTGTGAACGATGGTCCGCGGCCCTTCGCCGGTGTCACCGGCACGCCAGCCCGTGTCGGTCAGGTACAGCGCCTCGGTCGTCGCGTAGATCGTGCCCGCTTCCGCCATCACCGCCGTAGCCCCCACCACCCGTGACACGTCCGACGCGTCGAGCGTCACCACCGCCGTCGTGTAGTACCCGTCCGGCGACGCGGGGCGGTACCAGTTTTCCAGGGGCACAAGGACGGCCTCCGTCCCCGCACTGCGCGTGCGCGGCAATACGTCGTCCAGCGTCAATAGAGCGATGCCGAGGGGGCCAGGCGGCATCGGCGGCACGAACGTGAGAACAAGAATGAGTCGGCCATTCGTGAGGCGCGACGATACGAGAACGCCGTCCAGCTCGCGCTCAGTGACCACACTCGGCGACCGCGGGTTGCTCACGTCGATGGCGGCAACACGGACCGTCGCCCGTGCATCGTAGGGCGGCCAGATCATGATCTCGGCCCCGTCGCGCAGCCCCGGTGCGGCTGAGTCGCCATACTGCTGCATCAGGACAATCGCCTGACCGCCGTTGAGATACAGAGAGTCGATCGGGGCTCCGAGGTCGAGCCTGGCCAACTCTTCCATCTCTGCGGCCGGTGAAGCGCGGACGATCCGCAGCGACCGACCCTTGCCGATATAGAAGTTGACCCCGTCAGACTTGAACACGTCGCTTTCGTCGACGCCGGTCTCCTGGAGATTGGTGGTAGAGTAGGTGGCGCCTTCGCTATCGCCGGTCTCGGCCCCGTTCGCCGAAGCCGCCGGCGCGCCGCCGAGCAGCCCCAGCACCCCGCCAAGGCCGCGGAAGCCGAAACCCGCGCCGGCGTTGCGTGCCATCGCCTGCTGGCGGAGGTAAGTGAGCAACTCGGGCCCGGAGTTGAAGCGGCGGAGTCGCACGCCTCCCGTCTCGTTGGTAGTCGGCGGGAGGAGATTCCACGCGGGGCACCCCCCCAGAGACAGCAGACAAATTCCGCTCGCGGCGAGCCACAACAGGTTTCGTGAGCGCAAGATCGATCGCATGGTGTTTACTCCGTATTCGTCGGCATGCCATCACGAGGCGCGGCACACGCCCACGAGCGCGACAACTCCGCGGTTACTGCTGTGCCGCCTGACCAAGCGGTCGCCCGAAAAGCAAAGGGCGTCCTGTCCGCTCATAGTTTACGGCAAGTCTATGTGTCCTGCATGAGCGTGTTTCGTGCGCGCTCACGTGGCAAGCGTCCTATAATATCGTACCTGGTTAGCCATTCAGGAGGTAGTAGAGCCGTGGTTCTGGGGCTGAAGTCCGATTTGCCGCGCTGGGAAACTCGATGTACAATTTCTGTCGGACGCCGCTTGCCAAACCATGCGGGCGTGCTATTATACGGGGCCCCTGTGGGGCTGATCTTTGACAACTGAACAGTGGACGAAGCCGAGAGAGTGTGACGGCCCGTAGCCCCCTGCGCAAGCGGGGCGACGGGCCGGAGATGACATGGAGCCCGGCCGGTGGCACGGTGTGTCTGCCGGGTCGGGCAGGTCAGCACTCTCGTGCGCAGCGAGGTGTTGAGCCTCTCAAGACGAAGATCGCAGCCTGCGGGCTGAGATCGTCGAATTTCCTTGAAGAGTTTGATCCTGGCTCAGAACGAACGCTGGCGGCATGGCTAAGACATGCAAGTCGTACGGACCGGAGTAGCAATATTCCGGTTAGTGGCGGAAGGGTGAGTAATGCATGGGTAACGTACCCTGGACACGGGGATAACAGCGGGCGCAAGCCCTTTAGCGAAAGTGCTGCTAATACCCGATGACGTCACCGGGTCGCCTGACCGGGTGACCAAAGCTGGGGACCGCAAGGCCTGGCGGTCTGGGAGCGGCCCATGTCCTATCAGCTTGTTGGTGAGGTAACGGCTCACCAAGGCTGCGACGGGTAGCCGGACTGAGAGGTCGGCCGGCCACATCGGGACTGAGACACTGCCCGGACACCTACGGGTGGCTGCAGTAACGAATCTTGGGCAATGGGCGCAAGCCTGACCCAGCAATGCCGCGTGCAGGAGGAAGCCCTTCGGGGTGTAAACTGCTGTCAGGGGTTCGCAAGCAAAGGGGCCGAACAAGCCCCGGCGTTGAGCAGCCCCAGAGGAAGCCTCGACTAACTCTGTGCCAGCAGTCGCGGTAAGACAGAGGAGGCGAGCGTTGTTCGGATTCACTGGGCTTAAAGCGCGTGTAGGCGGCCCGGCAAGTGTCGTGTGAAATCCCACGGCTCAACCGTGGAACGGCACGGCAAACTGCCGGGCTTGAGGTCGGTAGGGGTGCCTGGAACTCCAGGTGGAGCGGTGAAATGCGTAGATATCTGGAGGAACGCCGGAGGCGAAAGCGGGGCACTGGGCCGATGCTGACGCTGAGACGCGAAAGCGTGGGGAGCAAACAGGATTAGATACCCTGGTAGTCCACGCCGTAAACGATGCACACTAGACGTCGGGATCTCTGACGGTTCCGGCGTTGTAGTAAAAACACTAAGTGTGCCGCCTGGGGAGTACGGCCGCAAGGCTAAAACTCAAAGGAATTGACGGGGGCTCACACAAGCGGTGGAGCATGTGGCTTAATTCGAAGCAACGCGAAGAACCTTACCCAGGTTTGACATGCACGGATGCAAACGGGTAATGCCGGGCGCTGCCCTTCGGGGTGAAACGTGCACAGGTGTTGCATGGCTG
>Ga0308417_1000352_pt1 | contig 34387 bp, 29 predicted proteins | sample HotsprSampleOS65_FD_203528 | JGI IMG/M metagenome (GOLD analysis project Ga0308417, IMG submission 203528) | Hot spring phototrophic mat microbial communities from Octopus Spring, Yellowstone National Park, Wyoming, United States - 20090730_OS65 ...
CATCACCGCCGCCCAGTTCTACGGCACGCAAATCACCACTGAGCCGGACCTGACCACCCCGACCTCCGCCCCCGACCCCAAGCCCATCCGCCAGTTCTGGACGCGTAACAAACAGCTCCGCTTTGAAATCTCCCCCGGAACGCCTACCGGCCTCGTTTACCTCCGGGTCGAAAAGGACTTCTGGCAGCGCGCCAACGGGCGTGTCGAACGCATCACCCAGACGGAACTTCTCCGACAGGTACGCATGCAGTCCAAGCTGGCCGGTGCCGGCTTGTACCAGCAGCTCCTGTCCCCGGAAAACAAGGTCGTCCGCTTTTCCCGCCACCTGGCCGACGGCCGCGTGGAGGAGACCATCCGGGTCACGGACCGCGACGGCGATACCTACGATGTTGTCATCGACCTCGAAACCCGCCGCCCGCAGAAGTGTGCCTACCAGTTACCCACCGACCTGGGGCAGCCCCTCCAGATCGAGGAACGCTACGAGGACTTCCGGCCGGTTGGAGATGTGTGGCTGCCGCACCGGATCATTCGGAGCGTGCAGGGTGGGCGCACCGTCACCCTGACGTTCACGGACATCCAGTTGCCGCCAGCGCTCAGCGGCGACCTGTTCCGCAAGCCATGAAGATCCGGCGGATTTCTCGCTCTTCTGACTGGTGACGGACACGCTCCTCCTCCCCGCCCCCTTCAACCCCGACCTCACCCTGTGTGGTGGGCAAGCCTTCCGGTGGACGAAAGACCCTGCCGGCCCGGCCTACCAGGGCGTCGTCGCGGACATGGTGGTCCGCCTCACCCCACCGGCCTCCAGTGACGCGGCTTCCGGCAACTGGCGAATTCAACTTCTCAGCCACCCGCTCACCCCGGCCCGGCAGCGGCAACTCCGGGTGTACTTCGATCTCGACCGGGATTACACCGCAGCTCACCAAGCCGTCGTCGCGCGTCTGACAGCCCTTCAGAGCCACGGACAACGTCCGGAAACCACATTCCCGGCAGATGATTCGGCAGACGAACCGGCAAATGACCCGAAGCGATCCCCGGCTGACAGCTTCCCGGCAGCCGTCTGGTTCACCCCAGACTGGCACCACCTGACCGGACTACGCCTCCTGCGCCAACCTTGGTTTGAGGTCATGGTGTCGTTCGTCATCTCCAGCAACAATCACCTGCCACGCATCCGCCAGATCATAAGCATTATCAGCCGCACGTTCGGACACCCCATCACCCCCACTGACTACACCTTCCCCACCCCGGAGGCCCTGGCCGCCGCCTGCCCCGGCACCCTGCGCCATACCTGCCGCGTCGGCTACCGCGACCACGCCCTCCACCAGCTCGCCACCCAAATCGCCCACAACCTGACCTTCTGGGAAACGGCCGCCGCCTGCCCCACCCCTGAACTCCGCCGCCACCTCCTGGCGCTCCCCGGCGTCGGACCCAAAGTTGCCGAATGTATCCTTCTCTTCGGCTTCCACCGCTGGGAAGCCTTCCCCATTGATGTCTGGGTCCGCCGGGCCCTCCTCACCTGCCTCGGACGGACAGCCGCTCCGCCTCCGGCTAACCGCGAACTGGCTGCCCTTGCTGCCGACACGTTCGGCCCCTTTGCCGGACTTGCCCAGCAGTACCTCTTTGAACTCGCCCGGCTTCACCGCCCCCACCGTCCCAAGCCCGGCGCTGCACCGGATGAGGGTAGCCCACCCTTACAACAACCGGGTATGATGTGACCACACCATCACTGACGAAATGGAACCCCTGCAAGCACCACCAAGGAAGCTGTGCCATGCCTGAGTCGCCCCAGCCACCAACCTATCCTGCCGAAGGCACACCGCCTGCCCCCGCCGCGCCCTCGCCGCCCACGACTGGACTGCTGACCACCGTCGGCGTGCCCGACCTGCTGCGCCGGGCCTACAGCGAACGCTTCACCGGCGAACTGCTCCTGTCCCGGGGAGACGAGCAAAAACAGATTTACTTTGAAACCGGCAACATCGTCTTTGCGGCCAGCAACCAGCCGGCCGACCGCATCGGCGCCTCACTCCTGCGGCAGGGTCTCATCACCCAGGCCGACTTCGACCGCATCCTTGCCCAGGCCCACGAAGGCAAACGCTTCGGACAGGCCTTGGTTGAAGCCGGATTGATGTCCGAACGCGACCTCATCACCAACATCACCTTTCAAATCCTTGACATCATCTACTCCGTCTTCAACTGGACGACCGGCAACTTTGAATTCATCCCCGGTGAACACCGGGTCGCTGAAGAACTCAAACTCAAACTCACCACCGCCAGCATCATCCTGGAAGGCGTCCGCCGCCTTGAGGACTTCGGCATCATCCGGCGCGGCCTCGGCGACCTCAACCGCTTCATCGCCCCTTCTTCCTCGCCGCTGCTCCGCCTGCAAACCGTGACGCTCAAACCCTTCGAGCGCCAACTTCTGGAACTCATCACCCAGCCCCTTGACCTGCTCCACATCCTCGTAGTGGTCAACGCCCCACCGGCTGCCACCCTCAAAGCCATTTTCGGACTCATTTCCGCCGGCATTCTCGAACAAACCGAGCCGCCGACGCTGTCGCGCGATACCGGCAAATTTGAACTGCCGGCGGCGCTCCGGCCGGTCATCCCGCTGGCCACGCCCACGACAGCGTCTCAGGCCCAGCCAGCCTACAGCCCGGACTACGCCGCTTTCCGGTCACGGCTCGATGAACTCTGGACGCGCATCCGTCTCAATAACCCGCACCTGATCCTCAACGTTCCCGTCGGCGCGACCTTGGAAGACATCAACGTGGCCTACCTGCGCCTGGCCGACCAGTTCCACCCCGACCGCTTCCTCACCGCGCCCATCCCCCTGCGCCGTGAGGTGGAAGAAGCCTTCCGGCATATCGTCCAGAGCTTTGAGTATCTCCGCCAGCAGGCGCTTCAGATACGCCTCCAGCGCACGACCGGCCGTTTCACGGCCACCCCTCACGTGGTCCGAACCACTGGGGCCTACCCGATGGCGCCCCTGCCCCCTACACCCCCGACACCGCCGCCGCCAGCACCACCGCCCCAAAAGCGAACCGCCACACGTACTCCCAACCCCGTCAAGCCCACCGGCAACGCCGAAGTGGACGCCGCCATTGATGACTTTCTGGCCTATCTCGACGACCAGAAAGCCCCGCTCATCGTCAGTGACTCCCTCTCCCTGCTGCTTCGTACCGAGCCGCCCTTTGCCCTCCCCCGTGAGCGGGTGGCTGAAATCGTGGCTGGCTGGGCCTATAATCAAGCCAGCCAGCGCCAGCGCCCCCTCAACGAAATGCTGCTGGCGGCGCTGGAGGACATTCGCCATGCGGAACGTGCGCGGGTTCTCAAGGCGTTCAACCCGGATACGTTTTACGAAGCCTTTGTCGCCGACCTCATGCTGTTCTGCCCCCCGGAAGAGCAGGAACTTTTCCAGCTCAAGCTGGGTGCTCTGCGGGACTTTCTACGTCACGCCTGACCCCGCGCCATCCGCCCGGTGGCGCCCCCTTGGAGGATCGCCTATGTCGTACATCACCCGTTGCCTTCACGACGCCCGTCGGTGCTGTCTGGTGTATGCCCTGATGGGAAGTTTAGCCCTTGGACTCTCCCTTGGCAGTGCACCGGCTACGGCGCAATCGCCTAACGATCCCCCCACCCGGCCGCGCACCCATGCCCCCACTTCAAGCAACCGCGTGACGCTTCCGGCCGGCACGGCCCTCACTCTCGAACTCCTGACCCCGGTTCACACCCGCATCAATGCGCCCGGTGATGAAGTCATCGCCCAACTCCGCGAGTCAGTACGCCTTGCTGACGGCACGCTTGTGCTCCCACGTGGCACGGAAGTGCGTGGCACGATTGCTGCGGTCAACCCGGCCAGGATGCCCCAGCGGGCCGCCCGCCTTCAGATGGTTTTTGATACGGTCATCACCGATTTGGGCAACCAGCCGTTGGCTGCCGTCGTGGTTTCCATTGACGACGTGGGCAACGAAGCCCGCCTGCGCGCCGACCAGAGCGGAACGGTCTCCGGCGGCCACAGCGGACGGCGCACCGTCCGGAATGCCATCAATGGCGGCTGGTTGGGCAGCATTGGCTCTGGCATCATCGTCCTGTCCGGCGGCAGCGGCGCGGCGGCAGCCGGAACCCTGGGCGGCGGGGCCCTGGGCGGCGTCCTGCTCACCCGTGGCAACGACATCCGCCTGCCATCCGGGACGATCATCCGCCTGACCCTGACCAAGCCCAACACCTTTACGCTCTAAACCCCGCGCCTCCCGGCGCGGGCAACCACATCCTCCGCACGGGACAGCACAAGGCAGCCGTGAAGAAATCCATTCCACCCGCCCCCACTCCAGAGACGACCCCCCACCAACCACAACCTTACGTTCCGGCCCACCTTACCCATCCGCGCCGGCACCGCACCCGGCGGCGCGGATGGCAGCGGACCCGCCTCCCCAACGGGCTGACGGTCATCGTCGAACCCATGGCACACATACGTTCCGTGGCCGTGTCGGCGTGGAGCCGGATTGGCGCCCGCCATGAGCCGGCGGCTTACAACGGTATCAGCCACTTCGTCGAGCACATGCTGTTCAAAGGCACCCGGCGCCGCACCACCCGCCAGATTGCCGTCGAAAGCGACCGGCTCGGCGGACAGGTCGAAGCCGCCACCATGATGGAAGGCGTCAACTATTACATCCAGACGCTCGACCTGTACCTGCCCCAGGCCCTGGACCTGCTCCTGGACCTGCTGGGCGCGCCGCGTTTTGACGAAACAGAGTTCGCCCGCGAGCGCAGTGTCATCCTCGAAGAAATCAAAATGATTGCCGACAACCCCGAAGAGCTGGCCTTTGAGCACTTTCTGGCCAACTTCTTCCCACAGCACGCCCTGGGACGTCCGATTGAAGGCACCCCGCGTACCCTGCGTCGCTTGACTCCCGAAGACCTCCGGCACTTTCACCATCTGGCTTACCACCCCCGGCACCTTGTCATCTCCGTGGCCGGCCACGTTGACCCCGCACTGGTTCTGGAGCACTGCCACACCGGCTTTGCCGGAACAACACCGCCTGATCCAGCACAACTTGAACGGTATCAACTACTTGAACCTTATGTCGGCGCGCCGACGTTCTGCCTCAACGAGCACCGCGACACCGAGCAGGTTCACCTGCTCCTCGGCCTCGCCGCCCCCTCCCTCCTGTCGCCCGACCGGACGGCTTCCACCCTGCTGGCAACCCTCCTGGGCGGCGGCCTCAGTTCGCGCCTGTTCCTGCGCGTCCGGGAGGAAGCCGGACTGGCCTACAACATCTATGCCGATGCCATGGCCTACAGCGATGCCGGTGTCTTCCTTATCTATGCTGCCGTGGCCCCACGCAACCTCAAGCGGACCGTCCGCGCCATTCTCACGGAAGTCGCCGCCGTCGCCAGCGGACAGTTCACGGACGACGAAGTTGAGCTTGCCAAAGCCCAGCACCTGACCAGCCTCCACCTCGGACACGACACAAGCAGTGTCCGCGCCAATCAGAATGGATACCAGGAAATCACCTTCGGGCAAATCTTTAGCCACGAAGACCTGGAGCAGGAAATCAACAGTGTCACCCGTTCCCAACTCCAGCTTCTGGCCCGGGAACTCTTCGCCGGAAAAGTCTTTTCCGGACTGGCCCTCGGCGACCTGGGACGTTACCGGCTTCACCCCGCCAGCCTGTACGTCCCACGCCATGTTTCACGTTCAACCGTTCAAGTGATTTCTTGAAAGGGCCGGCAATGTCCACGCAACACCAAAAACATCACCCGGAGCCACATGCGATTCACCCTCCTGGCCAGCGGCAGCACCGGTAACGCCACCCTCATCGAGACCGCCCAGACCGCCGTCCTCATTGACGCCGGACTGTCTGCCCGCACCCTCGTGCGCCGGATGACCGACATCGGCTTTGACCCGACCCGCCTGGCGGCCATCTTCATCACCCACGAACACAGCGACCACGTCGGCGGCCTTTCCGTCCTCTCCCGCCAACTCGCCCGGCCGGTGTTCATCGCCCCGGCCACCCGCCGGCAACTGCGGTTCAAGGACCGGGACATGGCCTCCATTCCCTGGGCTGACCCCCTCGCGGCCGGGCAACCCGTGGTCATCGGCGACCTCACCCTGACCCCGATCGCCGTCCCCCACGACGCCGCCGAGCCGTTCATCTTCACCGCCACGGCCGCCGGGGTCAAACTCGCCGTCGTCACCGACCTGGGCTACATTCCCCCCCACGTCGCCCATCACCTGACAGGCTGCCAGGCCCTTGTCCTCGAAGCCAACCACGACCGCGACATGCTCCGGGCCGGCCCCTACCCCTGGGAACTCAAACAGCGCATCAGCAGCCGCGTCGGCCACCTCTCCAACGAGGATATGGCCCGCTTCCTGCGGGAAGATTTTGACGGTGCGGCCGCCCACATCGTCCTGGCCCACCTGAGCCAGCACAACAATCACCCGGCACTGGCCCGCCTGGCCGCCCTCCAGGCGCTTGATGCGCACTACCCGCACCGCACCTGGGAGACGGTCGTGACCGTGGCGCCGGCTGCCGGCCTCCCCCACTGGTGTCCCCTGTAGGGTTTCCACCCCCAAGTCCACGCACCCTCTGTACAACGGCTATGCCCCGCTCCGATTTTGCCTTTGCCTATCCCCTGCGCGTCCGCTGGGCCGAAGTGGACGCCCAAGGCATCGTCTTCAACGGCCACTACCTGACCTATTTTGATGTCGGCGTCACCGAATACTGGCGCGCCGCCGGACTCCACTACCCCGGCGATTTCACCACGCCCGACAGCGACCTCTTCCTCATCCGGGCCACCGTCACCTATCATGCCCCGGCGTATTTTGATGACCTTCTCGAAATCTGCGTCCGTTGCGCCCGGTTGGGACGCTCCAGCATGACCTATGCGCTCGCCATCTACCGCCAGGACACCCACCTGACCGACGGAGAACTCATCTACGTCAACGCCAATCCGAAAACCCGCACGGCCCAACCGCTCCCGGAGGCCCTCCGGGAACGCCTCAGCCGCCTTGCCCCTGTCCCGGATACCACACACCACCCATGATCCCACGTTATGCCCTGCCCGAAATGACCGCCCTGTGGAGCGACGAACGGCGCTTTGCCACCTGGCTGGACGTTGAACTCGCCGTGTGTGAAGTCCAGGCCGAGCTGGGTCTCATCCCGGCCGAAGCCGCCGCCGACATTCGCGCCAGGGCACACTTTACCGTTGCGCGCATTGCCGAAATCGAGCAGACCACACGCCACGATGTCATTGCCTTCACCACGGCGGTCGCCGAACAGATCGGCCCCGCCGCCCGCTACCTCCACTTCGGACTCACCTCATCGGATGTCGTGGATACCGCCAACGCCATCCTCATGCGCGACGCCTGCGACCTGCTCCTGCGCCGCCTCGACGCCCTCGCCGAAGCCCTCCGGGTGCGCGCCTGCGAACACAAGCACACCGTCATGATCGGACGCACCCACGGCGTCCATGCCGAGCCAACGACCTTCGGCCTTGTCCTGGCGCTGTACTACGCTGACCTCCAGCGCAACCGCCGCCGGCTTCAGCAGGCGCGCCACACCGTCGCCGTCGGCAAACTCTCCGGTGCCGTCGGCACCTTTGCCCACCTTGACCCGGAAGTGGAAGCCCGCGTCTGCGCCCGCCTCGGCCTGCGCCCGGACCCAATCAGCACCCAGGTCATCCAGCGCGACCGCCACGCCGAACTCCTGCTGACGCTGGCCCTGATTGGCGCCGGACTGGAGAAGATCGCCCTCGAAATCCGCCACCTGCAACGGACGGAAGTCCGTGAAGTCCGTGAAGCCTTCGGGGCCGGCCAGAAAGGCTCCTCGGCTATGCCCCACAAGCGCAACCCCATCGTCTCCGAGCAACTCTGCGGGCTGGCGCGTGTGCTCCGCGCCAACGCCCAGGCCGCCCTCGAAAACATCGCCCTCTGGCACGAGCGTGACATTTCACACTCCAGCGTCGAGCGCATCATCCTGCCGGATAGCTGTATCCTGGCCGACTACATGCTGGCCAAAAGCACCGAACTCATCACCCATCTCGTCGTGGACGCCGAGCGCATGCGCGCCAACCTCGACAGTCTGGGCGGCGTCACCTTCTCCGGCAGCCTCCTGCTGGCGCTCGTTCAGCGTGGACTGACACGGGAAGCCGCCTATGCCCTCGTGCAGCGCCTGGCGCTCCAGGCCTGGGACGAAGGCCGCGACTTCCTCACCCTGGCCAGCCAGGACGCCGAACTTCAGCAAAGACTCACACCAGATGAACTCCGTCAGCAGTGTGACCTTGCCTGGCAACTCCGCCACGTGGATAAGCTTTTCCAGCGGGTCTTTGACGCCCCGACCGGCGAGGCGCTCCCGTTTGGGGAAACCCACCACCAGCCGGGAAGCCCCAGCGGAGTGGCTGGCAGGGCGGAACTTTTCTAACCACATGTCGTTTCGACAAAGCGATGCTCGACCCGTACCGCGCCCGGCAAACCCAGTCCCGACCAGGGTTTCAATGACCAAACCGTGCCGTCAGGTGATGCCTTGCCGGGCAGACCGGAAAGATGCCGGACAGACGAAGGAGACATATCCCTTATGACGCATTATCAGACGATTGTACCAAGCCAACTCGCACGCACCCTGACCACCCATACCCTCCACCTCAAAACCTGGCTCGCCGTCAGCCTCCTCACCCTAACGGCCCTGCTTGGCGGCATCGGCGGGACGGTGGCTGCCCGCTGGCTCACTCCAGCCACCACCGCCAGCGCCCCACCACCGCCCACGCCAGCCGCCGACCGCCCGGCCGCAACTGAAACCCTGCCCGTCACCGGACTTTCCTCCGTCGTCAAGGCGACCCTCCCTGCCGTCGTCAATATCTCGACAACCAAAGCCACCCGCGGACAACTCGACCCCGGCCTGGGACTGCCCTTCTTTCCCGACATCTTCGGCCCGCTGCCCCAGCCGCGCCAGGCTAACAGCCTTGGCTCCGGCGTCGTCGTCAGCCCCGACGGCTACCTGCTCACCAACCACCACGTCGTGGACGGCGCCAGCGACATCAAGGTGACGTTTGCCGACGGACGCAGCCTCAAGGCCAAACTCGTCGGCACCGACCCCAAAACCGACATTGCCGTTCTCAAAGTGGATGAAAAGAACCTGCCGGCCATCCCGCTTGGCGATTCCAACCAGCTCGAAGTCGGTGATTTTGTCCTGGCCATCGGCAATCCCTTCGACCTCGGTCAGACGGTGACCTTCGGCATCGTCAGCGCCCTGGGCCGGGGCAACCTTGGCATTGAAACCTACGAAGACTTCATCCAGACCGACGCCGCCATCAACCCCGGCAACTCCGGCGGTGCACTTGTCAATCTTCAGGGCAAGCTCATCGGCATCAACACGGCCATCATTGCCCGTGGTGCCCAGGGCAACCAGGGCATCGGCTTTGCTGTCCCCATCAACATGGCACGGCTGGTCATGGAGCAGCTCATCAGCAAGGGGCGCGTCGTACGCGGCTACTTGGGCGTCACCCTGCAGGACCTCAATGAGGCCCTCGCCAAACAGTTCGGTGTCACCGGCAACCGGGGCGTGGTTATTACCGATGTCGCAGCCGACAGCCCGGCCAGCCGGGCCGGACTTCAGCCGGGCGACGTGATTCTGGAATTCAACGGGCAACCCGTCCGCGACCTGCGCACCCTGCGGCTGACCGTGGCCCAAACCCCTCCCGGCACGACCGTCCAGCTCAGGATTCTCCGCAACAAGACGCCACGTGACATCACCGCCAAGCTCGATGAACTTCCCGAAGACCAACCCCTGGGTGCTCTGCCGGGAGGTGGTGAGGATGACCGTCCCAATGCTCCGGCCGGAAGCGCCCTGCCGGGCGTGACCGTCGGCGAGTTGTCCCCGGCGGTCCGCAGCCGTCTCAACCTCAAGAGCGGGGTTCTTGTGCGGGCCGTCCAGCCGGGCAGCGCGGCGGCCGAAGCCGGTCTGCAGCGCGATGACATCATCCTCCAGGTCAACCAGCAGCCCGTCTCCAGTGTCGCCGCCTTTGACGCGGCCGTGCGCCAGAGCCAGGGCGAGGTGCTGTTGCGCATCTTCCGGGGCGGCGCCAACCTGTTCCTGGTCGTTCCACGGGATCGCAACTGACCCGGTTCCGGCGTGGCTTGGCGTCCAGCTTCCTCCATCGCTCCGTGAGCGGCCCCTGCGTGGGTCCGCTCACGGAACCGGCCCCTGCAGCCCACGAACAGGCAGCCGGAAGAGGACTTGTCGCTCCCTGCCGGCCACACTACCCTAGCGGTTGGCTCCTGGGAGAACCACCCCCCTCAGGCCGGTTTCTGTCAAGATACCGCCCAATTCCTGCCGTGAGGTGGCGGGCAATGGCTTTTCGTTTCCGACGACATGACCTGCTCTTCGTCGTGGTTGTCACGCTGGTTGTGGCCGGACTGGCCTACCTTTCCAGTCGGGGGAAACGGCCGCGCCCGGTCGCTGCCGCCTGCGACGTATCACGCCAGAAACCGGAACTGCCGGTACGCGAACGGCGCGGGCAGTGCCTGAGTTGTCACGATCCCCACCAGGGCGCAGCCGTCAACCACCGTCTTACGCCCACCCATCCACAAAAATGGCTCGATGAAAAATTTGCTTGCACGGGCTGCCACACCATCAGTAAACCCACAGCAGCCAGGATACCGTAGTCCCAAGTCCTTTCAGCGAGGCATCCCTATGTCCACACCGGCCAAGAAAACCGCCACCAATGCCAGAAAAAAAGCCACCGCTCCCCCCACCTATGCCAACTACATCCAGGGCGCCTGGGTGCCTTCCAAAAACGGCGAAGTCTTTGCCAACCACAACCCGGCCGACACCCGCGACATCGTCGGCTACTTCCCCCACTCAACGGCGGAGGACATTGACGCCGCCGTCGCCGCTGCCGCTGAAGCCTATCCCCGCTGGCGGCTTGTTCCTCCGCCCAAACGTGCTGAGTACATTTTCCGGGTGGGCGAAATTCTCATCCGGGACAAGGAAGCCATCTCCCGCGACATGACCCGCGAAATGGGCAAGGTGCTCAAGGAAACCCGTGGCGACACCCAGGAAGCCATAGACATGGCCTATTTCGTCGCCGGTGAAGGACGGCGGCTCTATGGGCAGACGACGACCTCCGAACTGGCCAACAAGTTTGCCATGACGGTTCGGGATGCCATTGGCGTCTGCGGACTCATCACCCCGTGGAATTTCCCCATCGCCATCCCCTCGTGGAAAATTCTGCCGGCAATCCTGTGTGGCAACACCGTGGTCATCAAACCCGCCGAGGATACGCCGCTTTCGGTGTACCGCTTCGTCAAAGCCTTTGAAGAAGCCGGGCTGCCGCCGGGCGTTGTCAACCTCGTGACCGGCTACGGGGAAACCGCCGGCGCACCGCTCGTCACCCACCCGACCATCCGTCTCGTGTCCTTTACCGGCTCAACCCAGGTGGGGCGGCTCATCGCCACCCAGGCCGCCGACAAGGGCAAGAAGTGCAGCCTTGAAATGGGCGGGAAAAACGCCCTCATCGTCATGGACGACGCCAACCTCGAACTCGCCGTCGAAGGCGCGGTCTGGGGTGCTTTCGGAACGACAGGCCAGCGCTGCACGGCGGCCTCACGCCTTATCGTTCACAAGAAAGTCATCAAAAAGTTCACCCAGATGCTCGTCGAGCGTACTCAGGCGCTGCGCGTCGGGCCGGGTCTCGACCCCGCCAATGAAGTCGGCCCTGTGATCAACCAGGACCAGCTCGAACGGGTGCTCCACTACATTGACATCGGGCAAACCCAGGACAAAGCCAAACTGCTCTGCGGCGGAAAGCGCCTCACCGAAGGCGACCTGGCCCACGGCTACTTCATCGCCCCGACCGTCTTCGGCGACGTGGCCCCGCAGGCCGTCATCGCTCAGGAAGAAATCTTCGGCCCCGTGACAGCCATTATCCCCTGCCAGGACTTTGAAGAGGCCCTTGCCATTGCCAACGGCGTCGGTTATGGCCTCTCAGCCTCGATCTACACCAGCGACATCAACCGTGCCTTCCATGCCATGCGCGATCTCGAAACCGGCATCTGCTACGTCAACGCTCCAACCATCGGCGCGGAAGTGCACCTGCCGTTCGGCGGCGTCAAGGGCACCGGCAACGGCCACCGGGAAGGCGGCTTGCAGGCATTAGAGATTTTCTCGGAGTGGAAAACGCTCTACGTTGACTTCAGTGGACGGCTTCAGAAAGCCCAAATCACCGACTGAACCCCGCGCAGGGGGAGCCGCCGGGCCGCTTCCTGACCCGGAAAGCCTCCGGCCGGATGCCACCGCGTGGCCCCCTCCGCTGGTTATTCCCGACACGGAGGAATCTCCCATGGCTGGACAACGTACTGCACTCACCGCACACAACCTCAGCGTACCGGGCTATCTGAGCCTCCCGACGGCGCCTGGCCCGGGCGTCATCGTTCTGCAGGAATGGTGGGGTCTCGTCCCACACATCGAATCCGTTGCCGACCGGTTGGCCGAAGCTGGCTATACGGCGTTTGCTCCCGACCTCTACCAGGGGCAATCCACAACCTCCCCCGACGAAGCCGGCAAGCTCATGATGGCGCTCAACATTGCCCAGACCGCCGAACAGTTGCGCGCCGTCGTCCAGGCGCTGCGCGAACACCCTTCCACCCAGGGCCACCCCAAAGTCGGCATCATCGGTTTCTGCATGGGCGGCCAGTTGGCCCTCTATGCGGCCTGCGAAAACCCGGACATCGGTGCCTGTGTGGACTTCTATGGCATCCACCCCAACGTCAAACCCAACTTCGCCAATCTGTCCGCACCGGTGCTGGGCATCTTTGCCGAGAAAGACGCCTTCGTCACCCCGGAAGCTGTGGCGGCCCTGCGGCAGGAACTCGACCGATACGGAAAGACCTACGACTTCGAGACCTATCCCGGCACTGACCATGCGTTCTTCAACGATACACGCCCCGAAGTCTATCACCCCGATGCCGCCTATGACGCCTGGGACCGCGTCCTGCGCTTCTTCAAAGCCCACCTGCCATAGCCTTCCAACCACAAGGACAGAAGCCCGCCATGTCATTCAACAAAATCATCATTTACGGCCACCTCGGACGTGACCCCGAAATCCGCTACACCCCACAGGGCATTCCTGTCTGCACCTTTTCCGTTGCCACCAGCGAGCGTAAAAAAGGGCAGGGGGACAGTGAACCGACGGAAACCACAACCTGGTTCCGCGTCACAGCCTGGCGCAATCTGGCGGAAACGGCCAGCAAGTATCTCAAAAAAGGCAGTCCGGTCTATATCGAAGGCCGACTCAGCGCTCGTGAGTGGACGGACAACGAGGGGACCAAGCGGACCTCGCTTGAAGTTACGGCCACGGAACTGCACCTGATGGGCAGCCGGAGCAGTGGTGAAGAATCCGGTGAGGTCGAATCGGAAGCGGCTGTCAAAATGGACAAAGATACTCCGCAAAAGCCTGCTGAGGACGATGCGGTGCCCTTCTGACCGGACGAAGCTGTGATGCCGGACGACACCCCGCGTCCCTCCCGGCTTGACGCGGCGTACCTGGCGCTGGCCTGTGGCATTGCCTTTTTTTGGCAGCTTGGCAACCTGGGTCTGGTGGGGCCCGACGAGCCGCGCTATGCCCAAGTGGCGCGCGAGATGTGGCAGCGTGGCGACTGGCTGACGCCCACCCTGGGCGGTGCCACCTGGTTTGAAAAACCGGCCCTGCTGTACTGGCTCATGGGCCTCAGCTTTCAGCTCGTGGGCTTCAACGAGTGGGGCGCCCGCCTCCCTTCAGCCGTGGCCGCCACCCTCACGGTGCTGCTGCTCGGGACGCTCCGCCCGCCCCTGGGGCCAGCGGCGGCACTGATGACAGCCACCAGCCCCATGATGCTCGCCTTCGCGCGCGCAGCCACCTTTGAAGCCCTTCTCACACTTGCAGTTACAACTGCAACACTCGCATTTCACCTAAGCTTTGAAGCCGCCCGTCAGGCGCGCCTGACACAGGCCCGCCTCATCCTTTACCTGTTCTATGTGGCACTCGGCAGCGGCCTGCTCGCCAAAGGACTCGTGGGCCTGGTTTTGCCGCTCGGCAGCCTGCTGTTCTACCTGTTGCTCACGCCGGACCTGCGGCGGGAGCCGTGGAAAGCCCTGCGCCACCTGCGCCCGCTGACGGGCAGCCTGCTGGTGCTGGCCGTCGCCGGTCTCTGGTACATCCCGGTCATCGTCCAGCACGGCTGGCCCTTCATCGAGGAATTCTTCATTGCCCACCACTTCCAGCGGTTCACCTCAAACCGCTTTCACCATCCCGGCCCGGTGTACTACTACCTGCCTATCCTGCTGGCCGGACTGCTCCCCTGGAGCCTCTGGCTGATCGCCGGACTCTACCGCGCCGTGCAGCCGGCAAACCCTGTGGCCACGGGGCACGAAAACTCACAAAACACTTCTACTGACGACGCCAAATCACTTATCCGTCTTGCTTTGTGTGGATTCGTCACCCCCCTGCTTTTCTTCAGCTTCTCCGGCTCCAAGCTGCCCGGCTACATCCTCCCGGCTGTCCCTTTTGCCGCTCTGCTTGCGGCCCACAGCCTGTACTGCCTGTCCGGGCGTCAGCACCTGTTCTGGCTGTGCCTGGCCTCGCTCGGCCAGCTCGGCCTTTATATCGGACTTCAGCTTGCAACTCACAAAATCTCACCGGAAAAGGTTTTGTCTGGCAGGGAATTCTTCCTGGGCGGGCTGCTCGTGACCGTTCTCGGCCTCGGCGCCCTCCACGCCCGCCGGCGAATGTCGGGACTGTTCCGGCTGGCCCTTGTCCAGCTCGGTCTCGTCCTGTGGTTGACGGCCCAGTTCCCCGTTCTCGAACCGCAGTTTTCAACCAAACCTCTGACGGCCATCATCGCCCGCCAGGCACAGCCGGCGGAACTCGTGGTCTTTTTTCGCTGCCGGGAATATGCACCGGTGTTCTACAACCCGGACCATACCACCTGCTGCGACGCCGCCCGTGAACCAAACCAGATTTCCGACCCGGCGACCATCGCCGCCACTGTCGCCCGGCGCGGCACCCTGCTGGTCATCTTCCCGCAGCGGGAACGTTCTACCCTGGAAGCCGAAATGTGGACGCTGCATCTGCTCGGTACGTCCGGGCGCTTTGCCCTGGCGCGCCTGACAGCCACCGCGCCGCCCGACCAGCCCGATTCACCCGAGACGGGAGAAGTCCGTCACCACGGACTTGTCTCCCAGCACGACATTGTGCAGGACGCTGTTGGAGCCGACATGCACCCCACGCCCCAGAACCGACGACTGGACGACGGCCCCCTCGGCAATCCGTGAGCCAGCCAGCACCACGCTGTCCACCACGTGAACCCCATCCTCCAGGTAGCAGTTGGCGCCGATGACCGACCGGATGACCGACACGCCTCCCTTGAGGGTGACTTCGGGCGCAATCACCGAACCGCCATCGGTCAGCGCCGGGGAGGACTCCGGCGGATAGCGCCGCAGCTTTCCCTGCAACACATCCGTATTGGCCTGGCGGTAGCGCTCCGGCGTACCGATGTCGAGCCAGTAAGCATCGGTGATGTCGCCATACAAGGGCAGCCCCGAAGCCAGCAGACGGGGAAAGAGATCGTACTCGAACGAATACTCACAGCCCTCCGGGATAAGGTCGAGCACTTCTGGTTCGAGCAGGTAAATTCCGGCATTGATGGAAGTAGCCGTCGTGACGCCAAGCGCCGGCTTTTCATAAAACTGCCGAATCCGCCCCTCAGCATCCAGTTCGACAACGCCATAGGCCCGCGTGTCGGCCACATTGACGAGCACCAGCGTGGCCGCCGCCCGGCGCCTCTGATGGCGCTGCAAAACCGGGCGCAGGTCAATGTCCGTCAGAATGTCTCCATTGAGCACGATGAGCGTTCCCGTCACCCGCGACCGGACATGACGCATGGCACCGGCGGTTCCCAACGGCTGGCGTTCCACCACCGGCGAAACCACCAGCCCCCCCAGTGCTTCATGGCTGAGGGCTTCCTCAATCTTGCGCGGCTGGTACGACAGACTCAGCAACACTTCCATCTTCCCTGTGACATCCAGGGGACGAAGCAGATCAAGCTGGTAGTAAATGAAAGGCCGGTTGGCAATCGGCACGATAGGCTTCGGCGTATGGAGGGTGAGCGGGCGCAGGCGTGTTCCCTTGCCCCCGGCCAGGATGAGCGTTTGCATTGGTTTCCTTCCCTGTAAGAATCAAATTGTGGACGCCACACCCAACAGAGTACATTACCCATGCGTCCACCGAATCACCAGAGATGTGACGAGGCCCGCTATGTGGAACGTCGTTGGTCAAATCATCTCCGTGCTTTGCTTTTTCATCCTGACGGTCGGCACCCTGTTTGGTATCGTCTATGTGTCTCACCTGCTGTCACGCGGGCAGTAACCATCGCCTGACCGACCTCACCTGAAGCCAGGGGGAGTGCAAGATGCCGCCCACAGTGAGCCGCAGGGCAAGTGTGCCAGGCCCTGGCTCCCCCCTGACCACTGGCGGAAATCGTGCGGCATCCTGTGCCGGAGACAAACCTCAGTGTCGTGGGTGACACTTCCGATAGGTCTCACGGAGATGCTCTGCCGTGACGTGGGTGTAGATTTGGGTCGTCGTCAAGTCGGCATGCCCAAGCAACATCTGTACTGAACGCAGGTCAGCCCCACGCTCAAGCAGGTGGGTCGCAAAGGTGTGCCGAATCATGTGTGGAGTCACCGTTCCAAGGCCGGCCCGCTGCCCGTACTCCGAGACCATCTTCCAGCAGAGCTGGCGCGTCATCGGTTTGCCCCGCGCCGTAATGAAAAGGTACGGGCTGTCCGTCCCAGACTGTCGTGCGGTACGGAAGTGCAGGTAATGCGTCAGAGCCGCCAACGCCGAACGCCCAATCGGCACCTGGCGTTCCTTGCTCCCTTTTCCCAGACAGACCAGATAGCCGGCATCGCGGTTGACATCCCCCAGCTTGAGACTGCACAGCTCCGACACCCGCAGGCCCGTGGCATAGAGCAGCTCCAGCATCGCCCGGTCACGCGCGCCCGCTTCAGTCGTGATGTCGGCCTGCTGAAGCAGTCGCTCAACTTCCTCCGGGGTCAGAAACTTGGGCAACGTCTGCCAACTGCGGGGTGGTACAAGTGAGACAGTCGGATCGGTGCGCCGGTGCCCGTCAAGCACCAGAAACTTGTACAGATTGCGCACCACCACCACCGCCCGCTCAACGGAACGGGCATCCAGACCGCTTTTGAACAGGGATTCGACAAAGGCGGTGATGTCACTCCGCTCCAGTGCCAGCACATCCTTTTGCCGGGCAGCGGCAAAGTGCGTCAGTTTGGCCAAATCCCGCCGGTAGGCTTCGAGTGTGTTGGCTGACAGGCCGCGTTCAACCCGCAGGTAGTCCAAAAACTCCTTGATGATGTCCCGCGCCATGGCGGCTTCTCCTCCCCAGTCACCGCCAGGAGACAGTTGCTCCCAGTGGTGAGTTGCGATTTACTCCTCCAACGGAAACCCACAGCCGCGCGTCTCCGGCGACGGCTTAGGCTGGTTTACGCCTCTGACCCCGTTGTTTATGAAGATTGAAAATCACACGACCTACAAGCTCAAACTCAACCTGGAAGAGGTCGTCCAGAAGACCTTTGCGGCGTTGCCCCGCAACCATACCCTTGGCATTACCCGCGTGGTTTTCGTGGACCGCATCCAGGACCGGAATATACCGGCTGACAAGCGCGACAAGCTGCCGCTCCTCTACCACCCGAAAACCCCGGTTTCAGGCGCCTGGTTTGAAATTGCCCTGGCTCCGCTGCTTGAACACGAAGGCTGGTGGCGACGCCTGGTGGCGCGTCGTACCTTGCACGCCAACCTGACCCACACCCTTCTGGCGCTGATGGGGCAGCACTACCATTTCAACTTTTCCCACGGCAAGAAAAAAACCGATTACGAACCCGCCATTCGGGACTACATCCGCAAGGGACTCGAAGCCCTCCGGGAACAGGACACGAGCTTTCGCATGCGTCTGATGCGCCCGCTCATTCCCTACCTCGACCGTTTTGCCCGCTGGCTGGCCAAACAGCAGCGCAAGGCACTTCAGGCCAAAGCCAAACAGGCCAAGTAAAGCCCCTCGAACAGCCGGTCATTCACCCGGTGGGTTGGCTTCCAGTTCACGCTCCAGTTCGGCCACCACCTGCTTCAGCGCCGCCACGACCTGCCGTTTGTCCACATCCGACTTGCGAAATTTCAGGTCCAGGGTGAAGGTGCGCGCCGGCTCCTGGAAATGAAACCTGAACGGTGTGGCGCGTTTTTTGGTTTTGGTTGTCTGGCGCACGGCATCGCGCGTCAGTCCAAGCTGGCGAATTCGGGCAATGAGCGCCCGGCGCTCCTCATCAGACGGCCGGCGCACAATCTGAAGCAAGGTGGATTTGGAGGTAATACCAGCCTGGCGGCACAGTTCCCGGATTTCGGCTGAGAGGCTGCCAATAGCCAGTGACTCGGTGATGCTGGACCGGGACTTCCCCAGCTTGCGGGCCATTTCCTCGTGCGTGTAGTTGAACCGTTCGGCCAGTGCCGTCAACCCTTCGGCTTCCTCAAACGGCGTCAGGTCCTTTCGCTGAAGGTTCTCAATGAGGGCAATCTCGGCCACGGCGCGGTCGTCCACGTCCATTTCGATGCAGGGCAACTCGCGCAATCCGGCCAGCAGGCTGGCCCGGTAGCGCCGCTCCCCGGAAATGATCATGAACCGCCCCCCGACTTCGGCCGGACGCACCAGCAGCGGCTCCAGCACCCCCTTTTCGCGGATGGAGTTGGTCAACTCCTCCAGGTCGCCAAACTCAATCCGTGGCTGGTTGGGATTCGGCTCCAGCCGATCAATCGGGATCATGCGCCCGATGGGCGCGCCGGTGCGCGTCCAGAGTTCTTCGACGTAGTGGGACTCGTGGCGCATGCGCACCGTGGATGGCAACCCGCGTTTAGACACGACGCAACACCTCCTCACAAAGCCTGGCGTATTCGACCGCACCACTCGACTGGGGCGCAAAAGTAAAGATGGACTCCCGGTAGGCGGGGCTTTCTTCCAGCCGCACGGACTTGGAAATCACCGTCTCAAACACCTTGTCCCCAAAGACTTCGTAAATCTGGCGATAGATGTCCCGCGCCAGGGCCGTCCGCTTGTCGTGCAGCGTAATGACCACCCCCAGCACTTGCAAGTTCGGGTTGGGACGCGCCTTGACCTTTTCGATGGTTTCCAGCAGGTCGTCCGTCCCCTCCATGGCGAAGTAGGAGGACTGAATGGGAATGAGGACATGGGAAGCCGCCACTAGAGCATTGACCGTGATGAGTCCCAGCGTGGGCGGCGTATCAATGACAATGACATCATAAACGCGGCGCAGGGCCTCCAGACGGTCCTTAAGACGGTACGGAGCATCGAATTCCCCCACCAGGCGGGATTCGAGCTTCGCCAGACTGATGCGGGACGGCAGAATGTCAAGCCCCGGAACGGGCGTCGGTTGCACGACGGTAAGCGGATCGAGTTTGACATCCATCAGAAAGTCATAGGCTGACAGCCCCGCGGCTTCGTATGGCAGATAGGACAGCGTACTGTTCGCTTGGGGATCGAGGTCCAGCAGCAGCGTGCGCCGCCCGCGCAGCGCCAACCCGGCCGCCAGGTTGATGGCCGTCGTCGTCTTGCCGACGCCTCCCTTCTGATTGGCAACAGCAATGACCAGACAGGTATCCAGTCGTCGTGGGTGATGTCCGTTCCCCGTACCCATGGCAGTTTCCCTTGCTCAGAACAACGTCACAGCCCGATTTCACCGTTTCCAGGCCCCAAGCGCCGGACCAGACCGGCAGCGTGCCCTGCCCCCTAACCGCGCCCGATGTCGGATTCGTCAATTTCATCGGGCCAGTCGAACTCAAGGTCATCGCCCTTGTCCGCCGTTTCTTCTTCCGGCTGGCGCTCCACGATGACTGAGGTCGAGTTCTCCAGCACGGACTCATGGACGAAAATCGGAGCATCCACCCGCAGGGCCAGTGCGATGGCATCGCTGGGACGCGCATCCAGAAACAGCATCTTGCCGGCGACTTCGAGTTCAATGACGGCGTAGAAGGTGTTGTTGCGCAGCTCCGTCACCACCACCCGGCGCACCCGTCCGTCCATCTGCAGAATCAGGTTGCGCAGCAGGTCGTGGGTCATTGGGCGCGGCGGCGACATCTTCTCGATTTCAAAGGCAATGGCATTGGCCTCGAAGGGCCCAACCCAGATGGGCAGCAACTGGTCGCCGTTGACCTCCTTGAGCACAACAATAGGTGTGTTGGCCGCCGGGTCAATCATCAGCCCCCGAATCTTCATCTCACGTTCCATGGCAGTCGTCCTCCAGTTTTGGCGGTATCGGGATAAAACAACAGAAAAGCTTTGTAATCAACAATTAACCTGAGATGTCGGCGCGCCGACAAAACCGTCGGGCGCCAGCATTTCCCGCGCCGCCTGGCGCGCTGACTCGGTGACGACGGCCCCACCCAGCAGGCGGGCCAGTTCCTCCACCCGTGCATCCCTGTCCAGCACAACAATCTCCGTGTGCGTCCGCTCATTGACCACGGTCTTTTCCACCCGCAGATGAGTGGTGCCAAAGCGCGCCACCTGAGCCTGGTGCGTGATGCACAGCACCTGCTGACGCTCAGCCAGGCGACGCAGGCGGACGCCTACCGCTTCCGCCACCCGGCCGCTAATCCCCACGTCAACTTCGTCGAAAACCATCGTACGCGGAATGTCCGTCGGCGCAAGGATGGATTTCACAGCAAGCATCACCCGGGACAACTCCCCCCCGGAAGCAACCCTGGATAACGGACGCGGCGGCTCGCCGGGATTCGAGGTAAACAGAAACTCAATCCCTTCCAATCCGCTGCGTTCCCACCTCGCCGTATCTTCAGCCTCCCGCCAGTCGAAAGCGACAACCAGCCGTGCCTGCGGCAGCGCCAGATATGACAACTCGTGTTCCAGCGCTTGCTCAAAACGCGGCGCGGCTGCCTGCCGTGCGGCCCGCAGCGCCAGGGCACAGTCCCGGTACCGGACAGCCGCCGCTTCAACGGCTGCCACCAGCCGTTGCCGTTCGGCGGTGTCGTTTTCGACCTGGGCCAGTTCCGCCTGAATCCGGGCCAGCGTTGCCAGCACCTGCTCCAGGGTTCCGCCATACTTGCGTTTGAGCCGGTCCAGATCATCGAGGCGGGCCTCAACTTCGCGCAACCGCTCTGGAGAAACCACGATGGTCTCAGCATAGTCCCGGAGAGCAAAGGCGGCTTCCTCAATGCCGTAGCGCGCGGCTTCCAGAGTGGAAAGGACTTCCGACAGCGCCGGGTCAGCCGCAGCCAAATCCTCCACCTGGCGGAGTGCCTGTGCGACCAGCGTCAGCGCCGAAGCTTCCCGCTCATAGAGCAGATCGTACCCGGCGGCAGCGGCCGCCAGCAGCCGCTCCGCATGCACCAGCCGCGTGCGTTCACGCCACAGGTTTTCATCCTCTCCGACCGCCGGCGCCACCCGCTCAATATCCCCGCGCTGGAATTCGAGCAGATCGCGCCGCTGCTGCCGGTGCAACGCCTCCTGTTCAAACTGCTCCAGGGATTGCCGCGCTGCGTGCCAGGCCGTGAAGGCCTCCGCCGTGGCGGTTGCCAGTTCCACATGCTGGCCAAAGGTATCGAGCACGCCGGCATGCGCTGCCGGAAAAATCAATGTCTGCTGATCGCCCTGCCCGTGAATGTCCACCAGGTAGGGCCGCAGCGCCCGGACGGTCGCCAGCGGGCACAACTGGTCGTTGATAAACAGCCTCCCCTTCCCGTTGAGAGACACTTCCCGCCGGATGAGCAAGGTATCCTCCGCCTCCAGCTCAGCTTCGGCAAGGATACGCCTGACTTCCGGGTGGTCAGGACAGTCAAAGAGAGCTTCCACTGCGGCCCGCGTCTCACCAGCCCGGATGATGTCCGAGGTGGCACGTCCCCCCACCACCAGGGACAGAGCATCCACAACGAGCGATTTCCCGGCGCCGGTCTCCCCGGTGACAATGGTCAACCCCGGACCAAACCCCACCTGCTGCCGACGCACAACCGCCAGATTTTCGATGTTGAGTTGCCTCAGCATGCGCTCATGGATGGGAACAGAACAACCTTCCAACCGGGAGACCGAAGGAACCACAACCAGGGGACATCAAACCGCCTTCTGCAGGCCATCTCCCGGCAAACCGGTGTTCGCCACTGGCAATCGCACCGCCCTCGTGGGAGCATACCGAAAAGGTCAAACCCACAAGCCATGCCTTAAATCCTGTATAGTTCCGGGGTGAACTTCCCCAAATGACCAGGACCTTGTTGGAACAACAGAGCATCGTATGCCGATACTACGGAGTCTGACCCAAGAGTACAAGCGACTCCTCACCGAGAGTCACACCTGCCTGAACGCCATACCTGAAGCCGCACTGTACTGGCGTCCGGCTCTACCACACCATGACTTCAGCAATCGCTCCAGCGGCGAGAGCTTCATTGCTCTGGCTGGGGGTATCGAGTATGTCATCAATGGCATCCTCTCCAATTACTGGGACCATCCGGCCGAGTGGACGATGCGCGAAACCCTCTCCACTCCAGCCCGGCTGCAACAGTATCTTACTGACGTTATCAGTCTCACGTCAAAATTTGAAGCCACCCTGACCGACGACGACCTCCCCAAAGTCATCTACCTCCCCACCCCACGCCAGACCACCATCGGCACGCTGCTTGTCGAACGACTCGCCCTCGCCGCTCAGCACTACGGCCAAGCCATGGCCACCTGGCGTGCATTTCTGTCCACAACCCACCACACCGCTCCCCCGCCAATCCCGCCCGAATCCGAAACCGGGACTTGAGCTTGTTTACAAGGATTTACATACTACGGCTTAACAACCAACATAAACTTTTCACCCGTGGTGTGCAGCGCCGCATCAAGCACCCGGACGGCGATGAGATATTCCCCCGGTGACAGATTCCGATACACCAGCGTAAACACCTCACGCGGGGAGTCCAACACCAGGTCATCCGGGTAGATCAACATCCACTCGCCACCATCAAAGGACACTTCGGCCGACTTGAGCGGTGAGGTGGCCGTCACCACTTCAACTCTGACCTTTGCTTCCTTCGTCGAAATCTCTGAAGGCAAAAAGGTTATCTTCGGCAATGCATTCGTAATCACAACCGGCGAGAGGACCTGCGAAGAAGCCAGCGCCCACGCCGGCGGATTGGAAGCGGCATCGCTGACTTCAAGCTGGAATTCATAAATGCCGTCCGGCAGCATCTCCGGGGAAATGACGAAAAACGGGTTACGCAGCTTTTCCGCCAACGGCTTCCAGTTGGACTGTCCACGCAACCGATAGGACAGCCGGTAGGTCAGCGTGTCGCCATTTTTGTCCTCTGCCTGCCACTGAAGCGTTCGCGCTCCGCGCTGGAACACCTTGCGCGGCGGTTGATTGGCGATGATACCGAACTGGACCGGGTCCAAGCCGGAACTCATCACACTCGGATCAGGCGGCGGCACGACAGCTTCCTGCAAGGCCACGCCGACCGGCAGAACGGTGAACGAGGTAATGACCGGTGCCAGATTACGCGGCAGGTAAGCCACCCGGACGGCCATCACTTCGGCCCCTTTTTTCAGACGCAAACGCCACTGCAGAAACCGTCCCCGTGGACTGGTGACGACACCTCCCGGTGCCGGCATTTCAGCCGACCAGTCACTCCACAGCGCCCCCGGCAACTGGGTGTTTCCGGTCCGGGTCTGTACAAAGACTTCCCCTTTACCCTCCACATGGATACGACCCCACGCCTCAACTACCGCTTTAGCATCCTGAACCGCTGAGGTAAACACCCCTTCATCCTGCGCCGTCGGGCTGAGGCGGTAGAGTTTGGCCAAACCACTGGTCACGACATACAGGGTCTCCCCGGCGCCGGCTTCCGCAGCGGCAATGCGTTCCTCCTCGACAGCGCCAAACAGGGTGGATTGTCCTTCCGGCCCAACGAAAAAGAGCCGGCCCTGTCCGCCGGTCGAACTGCTGCCAAGTCCTACGAGAACGCCATCCCGCCACCGGAGCAGAACAGTGGCCGTGTCGCTGCTTGTCCAGAGGGCCGTTTGACGGCCATCTTCACCGAGTCGGTAGAGCGTTGTGCCGCCTGAAGCCGGGCGCAGCGGTGTGCCGCCACTGCTTTCCCCTTCACTGGCAATTACTTCCGCCGGCGTGCTCCCGGTGCTTCCACCGCCGCTCGCCTTCAGCTCACCGATACCCAAGGCAAAAACAGAACCGTCCGGCATGGGCACCAGCCGCCGAATCTCACGGGAGGGTGCATCGAACACCGCCGTCACACGCCCATCGGCTATGCGCACGACCAGCCCGCCCGGATCGGTCCCGGCCCACACCGCGCCATCCCGCGCCACCATCAGGCTTGTGACATTGGATTCATCTGTCGTCCAGAGTGCCTGCACCGACAGCCCACCACGTGACAAGGTAAAGACACCGCCCTTCCCACCGGTGGCATAGACGAGGGTGCCATCGGGCAGACATCGCATGTCCCAGATGTATTTCTCCGGCGGGTCATACACGACCCGGAAGCCTGGTTGGCCGGCGGTCAACTGGTAAATTTTTCCGTCCGGGGAGGTGGCGGCAAAAATAGCTCCCTGGCCGTCGGTGGCCAGAGCCGTCACATCCAATTCGTCAAAATCGGCGACCAGGGTCAGCGCCCCCTCAGCCGTCGCCCGAAACAACCTGCCATCGTGGCCCGTGCCGACATACACCTCGTTGCCGACAAGCAGGCTGCAGAGCGCAAAGGGCTGCTGGGTATCCCCCACGAGTTTGGGCGTGGGCACGACGCGCAAAATGCCATTATCAGACACTGATAGCCCACTGAGGCGACCCGCAAGGTAGTCTTCCTTGCGCACACATTCCCAGAACGCCGTGCCTTCCGCCTGCAGCGGCAGCGTCCACCAACAGAAAAGCGCCAGGGCAAGCACGCCCCTGGTCAGAGGTCGTTGTATCAGCATTGATTGTTTCCTGGTGACAAAAGATTGGAACCGTTCGGGACAGTTACCGGAGCCAAGTCCGGTTGGGGTTGGCTTTTCCAGCGCCGGTGAATCCACAGCCACTGGTCCGGGTAGCGGCGGACCACAGCTTCCCAGCAGCGTGTCAGGCGGAGCGTGTTTTCCCGGATGTCGAAGGCTTCGTCCGCCGTCCGTACCAGCGGCACCGGTGGCTCGAACACCAGCCGGTGCCGTCCCCGCCGGGCATCCCATACGAGATACCCCGGAACAACCACCGCCCCCGTCCGCCGCGCCAGGCGTGCCACAAGCGGCGACGTGCAGGCCGGACGCCCAAAAAACGGGCAGAAAATACCGTGCTGGGGCTGGACGTGCACATCGGCGAGAATCCCCACCGTCTCCCCCCGCCGGAGGCGGACCACCAGCCCGCGCAAGTCGCGGTGCTTGGATAGGAGGCGGTTGCCGCTCGCCGTCCGCCAGCGTGTGATCAGATGATCCACAAGGGGATTGTCTATGGGGCGCACGAGAATGTTGAGCGGATGCCCGTAAAGCGCATGTGCAAAGGCGCTGAGTTCCCAAGCGCCGAGGTGTCCGGTAAAGAAAATCACGCCCCGTCCCTGCGCCTGAGCTGCGGCAAAGTGCTCAAACCCTTCGTATTCAACCACTTCGTGGACATTCCCGGGATGCAGCTTCGGAAACTGGGAAAACTCGCCGAGCAGCCGCCCCAGGTTTGTGATGCACCCGCGGAGCAACTGCCGCCGCTCCCGTTCCGACAGTTCCGGGAAAGCCAGGGCCAGATTGTCAGCACCCACCCGCCACAACCGTGGCAGCACACAGGCCAGAAGCCTTGCCAGAAGCATGCCGCCGCACAGGGCCCACCGCCGGGGCAGGCGTCCCAGGCCCCCCAACAGCCCGGCCACCAGAGCGGCTTCGGCCCGCTGCCGTACGGTCGGAGATGGATTGACAGGTGCACGTTCCGTCGTTAGCATCGTCTCCCCAACGTGATCGGCGCGGCATTGCCGTTCACACCAAGTGTCGGTTTGGTGGCGTAGCCAAGTGGTAAGGCACGGGTCTGCAAAACCCTTATTCGTCGGTTCGATTCCGACCGCCACCTCCAGTCAGATGGCCCAGGCTGCCCCGGCGCACGACCGTCCTTCATCCCACTTCCTCCCCGGTTTTGGTTTATGGCGTCAGATTTCTTTGTCGGCACGTCGTGTACGCTGATCATCACGGTCATGCTGCTGGCGTTGGCGCGTATCTCAGCAGTTCGCGTCAAAAAGGGAGCCAGTTTGTATCACGCTTCCATCCAGCCGTTGATCTTTATGTCCGGGGTGCTGTTTCTGCTGTACCTGGTCAACCTGGGGCTGATTCACCTGCTGACGGCCGCCGGTGTGCGGGGCGATCTGGCACTCTACACAGCGCTGCTGCTCGACGACATCCTGGCCTGCACCTTTCTGCTCACGATGTTTCGCCGCAACGCCCTTCGCCAGGCGGCCAAGACCCTCAAATGACGTGCCGGATCATCTGGTGCTTCCCTGTTCGGAACGCCGGTTGATCACCTCATCCGGGCTGACACGCACCACTTGCACCTGCTCAGCGAGGTCCGGCGGCGGCAGTACCACCACTTTCCGCCGGGGGGGACGCTCAGAGACAAGGTCGGCACCAACCGTCGCCTGAAAATCACGCCCCCGGAGCTTTTCCACAACGGACTTGGGCCCCTCTACCGTCACCTCCAGCCGGGTGGGTGGGGTGCCCGGTGTATCCAGAATCACATCCAGACGGCGGCGCAGGATGACGGGACGAATCGTGACCTTCACTTCGACTTCCTGCGCTCCGACAATCTCGATGCGCGGGTCCTTGACATCCACCTTGTAGCGTTCCGTAAACGAACGGTCATGGACGTTGAGCCAGATGGTCTCTGTGCCCACGGACGGCAGGGCATAGACCTGCGCTTCGGGGCCGCGCAGCATTGTCGTGGCAGGCACAACCTGATACTCGGCAATTTCCCGGTCCACCGGCAGAGTGCCACGGAAGTTCGGCTTGATGTCCACCTGCCGATAAACCTGCCGTTCCAGATTCAGGGTCAGTCGGGACGGTTCGATTTCCAGGATTTCCACCCCGGCCGGCTTCTCGATACGAGCCTCTTCCCGCAGGAGAATGACCCGGTCGCCGGGATTTTTGCCCGCCAGTGAGACGGTAATCACGAACGATTCGGGCCGCAGGCGCTCGACGACATCACGGGGGCCGCGTACGCGCAGGGTCACTTCCTGCACTTCGTGGATGTTGGCAATGACCAGGTCCTCACGTAACCCCTGATAGTTGACGGGCACCCCGCGCAGAACAAAGGGGATGGCATCCTGTTTGGTCGCCGACAGCCACAGGGCGCTGGTCATCACAGCGGCGATAAGCTTGAGCGTGAAGTTTTCGACAACCAGGGCGCGGACTTTTTCACCAATCCAAATCAGCCAGTGGCGTCCCTGCTGCCAAACGGCGGCTGGATTCAAGGCCCCGCGCTCGCTGATTCGTGACATCTGGCGTCCATTGGCAATAATGGGCGTCCCTGTCGCCGGCGTTTCACTCGTTTCACTGGGAGTATCGAGGGTGACAAAATCCACCTCCGAAGGCTCCACCAGACGACGGCGGCGGCGCACCGGAGTGGCACTGTGGGTTGTCGGCGCATTCAGCGCCTTGGAGAGCAACTGGCGGACGGCTTGGATTTCAAGCCCACGTTTGATGTGCCCTCCTTCGACACACGACACCATTCCGGTTTCTTCAGAAACCACAATGACAAAAGCATCGCTTTCCTCCGTGATGCCAATTGCCGAACGGTGGCGCGTCCCGGTGTCTTTGGACAGCCGTGGATTGAGGGTCAGAGGCAGGAAACAACTGGCGGCAGCAATTCGATCCTGGCGGATGATGACCGCTCCGTCGTGGAGCGGCGCTTCCGGGTTGAAGATGTTGATGAGCAGGTCGTAGCCGAGAACCGCATCCAGCCGGACTCCCCGTGAGATGTACTCGTCCAGGTTGTCCTGCCGCTCGAAAACAATCAGGGCACCAGTTTTGTTGGCCGCCAACGTGGCGACGGCCAGCAGGACATCCTCATACTGCACCACCGACAGCTTGCGCGTCCGCCAGCCCAGATGGGACAAAAACCGGATGTTCCGGCCAAAGTTGGCAAAGGCCAGGCGAATTTCGTTCTGAAACAGCACGACAACGGCAAAGCCAACGTAAAGCAGGCTGTGGCGGATGACGAACTCCAACGTCGGCAGGTGCAGCCAGTGTGAGACCTGATACAGGAAGGCGACGATAGTGATCCCACTGGCAACCTGTATGGCGCGCGTCCCCTTGAGGAGCTTCAGCACCTCATAGACGACCAGAAAGACGAGGAGCAGATCGATGCCCGTCGCAAACCAGGATTGACCAAGCCAGTGCATTAACGTCGTCACCACCCGAAGTGTATTCCCACCAGTTTAGAGACAGATTACAGACGGGCCAAACCGCTTGGCTGAGACAGACAGGAGGCCCAGGTTCTGAGGGCTTACACCCAGCGGCCGTCGTGAGCTGTGAACTTGACCGCGGACACGTAGCCGCCAACCGCCACCCCGGCAACCGCGTAATAGAGCAGGTCAATCGTCCAGGCTTCCGGCAAAAGCCATCCAAACAGCAGCAGGTAGGTCGTGCTTCCAATCATCACCAACGGCCAGTGCAGGTGACGGATGACCAGAGCATAGGCAATGACAAATGACAGCGACAACACCTGCAACCCCTGCCCGCCCTCTTCAGGCCGGATGACTTCCAGCCACCAGCACACCAGATAACTGATGGCCAGCCCACGCAGAAAACGCTGGGTATCGGGGTAACTTGTCCAGTGAAAGGGAAACAGGATACTGGCCCACATCAGCCCCAGAATCCAGGCGGGCGCTCCCAGAAAGCGGGCGTGCAGTTCAGGGGTGACGAACGTGGTCACTGCCCAGGGGTAGGTCGCCACCAGCCAGACCGGAAGCGCCAGATCGCGCAGCACCTTGGTCAGGCGCTGTTGCGGAAGCACCCAAATATCCAGCAGGACATATCCGAGATAAGCCAGCGTGGGCAGCACCAGCGCCCAACTCCGGCCGCCGAGACCAAGCCCCAGCAGACAGACCCCCAACGGGAGATATTCATACGCCCGTAGGGCCCAGGCCGGACGGCGATACAGTTCGGCCCGCTTCGCCCCCACCTTGAGCGCCGGCAGGAGGCGGCGCTCAATGGTCTGCCGAAGCTGCTCGGTCAGGGCCTGGGCCAGTTCCTTGTCTTCGACGGCACTGGCGTCCCCTGCCCGAGGTGGGTAGATGGGCGGATGGTATTTGACCGTAATTTTCCGTGGAAGCGGCAGCCACTGCCCGCGCGGCCACGCGGCCCGCGCGCCAGCAATGGTGACCGGCACAATGGGACACGGCACGGCCAAAGCCAGCCGCGCTGTCCCGGACTTGAGCAGGGCATTCATACGCGCTTCCTTGGAAAGTCCGGCTTCAGGGAAAATTCCCAACGCCTCCCCCTCACGCAGCACCTGGAGGGCCTGTGCAAAAGCCTGCTGATCCCGCCGGGTCGTATCCACGGGAAAGGCCCCGAAGAAACGAATCAGCGGACCGAGCAGCGGAATGGTGAACAACTTGTCCCAGGCAACGAAGCGAATCCGCCGCCGAATCGGGAGCGAAATCAACACCGGGTCGAGATAGCTTGGGTGATTCCCTGCCAGAATGACCGCCCCCGTCAGGGGGACATTCTCAACCCCCCTATATTCGAGTGTGAACACCACGCGAAACAGGGCGTGGATGATGACCTTGAGAATCCACAGCAAAGCGGGCTTTCAGCTTCGGAACAGAAGAACAGGGAGCCACAGGCTGGCACTTGTTCGCCGCTTATGGCCGCCCGGCCAGCGAGCGCAGCTCCGACTTGAGTTTCTCAATCTGAATGATTTTTTCCGTCACCTGCTCAAACAGGTCGCGCCGGGCCGCAATCCCTTCTCCAATCAGGTAAGCCGCGGCCTCCGAGCGGGTGGCAAAAATCCCGGCCTGCACCAGCATTTCAATCGAACGCATGGCTTCTTCGGAAAGGTGAACCGTCACGTTCAGGTCCCGACTGGCCAACGCCTGCTGAATGGCAGCGCCAATGGAGCCAGGCAGCCTTCCAATGGATTCAGGCAGCGTCTTGGCCAGCTCACGGACCGAGCTGGTAATTTCCTCAATCGTCCCTTTCGGCTCCTCACTGGCAGCACTCGACGCCGGCCCGGACGAGGGCGTGGTGTCATCCTTACGTTCGATAATCACGATTTTACGGTCTTCAGGGGCAGGCATATCGAGGGCACCTCCGGCAATCAACATTTTCAGCTCCCTTACATTACCCCACACTTCGGTACCTGTCATCCCGGACCCGGCCACCCACTGTTTGCTGTGCCTATGCACCGCCGCTGGTTGACCAACCCATGACACCGTGGCTATATTCCCGCATCACCCACAACCGTATGGCGTAATACACTTTGCGTCACCGGTTTGTTTGCATTCATTGCGCACTCCAACACTCTGAGGACCTTGGCCATGCCCGGTGGAACGAACGAAGTCATGCGCGACTTCTTCATCCGCGTCATTGGGAATACCCCCGAAGAACGATTCATTTACGTCATCCGCGCCCAGAATGCGAAAGCCGCTCTGAACCTCCACATCAACAACCTTGGCGATCGTCCCTGTGTCGTCCTCGATGGGCTGACCGGTGAAGTCCTGGAGCGATACAAAGTGGACTCCAAGGGACGCTAGGTGCCGCTTCTCAACCGAGCACAAACCAGATACAAAAACGGTGAATGGTCACTACTTCCCCATTCACCGTTTTTATGTGCGCCTGTTTTGTGTGTGCCGGTGCGCTGGCGATCAGGCTGGCGGGATCAGTCAGGCTGGCGGGATCAGAACGTGAACTTGAGCGCCATCTGAATCCGGCGTGAGCCGCTCACCACGGCGTCCCGAATCCGACCAAAGGTGGCGCTGGTCACAATGGCCGTTGGAAAGGCAAAAGACGGCGTATTTGTCGCATTTTGCATCTCCAGCCGGTACTGCAGGTTGACCCCTTCCACAATGCGGAAGGTCTTGGCTACCGTCAGGTCAAGCTGGAAAAAGCCCGGCCCCGTAAAGAAGTTGCGGCCGGTGTTCCCCAGCGTGCCCGGCGCCGGAATGCTGAAGCGCGCGCGTTCATCTGCCGTGAAAAAGAAGGTTGTTCCGGCTTCCTGCCGGAGAGAGCCGAGTGAGCGGGAGCACCCATTGCAGTCAGCAAACGACTGCACGGCATTGCTCAGGGTATTGGAACCGGAAAAGACCGTGAAGGGACGCCCGGAGGTCCACCGCACCACGCCGGCTGCCATCCATCCTCCAATAATTTGATCCAGCACCGGATTGAGGCTGTTGGCATACTGGCGTCCGCGCCCAAACGGCAACTCCCAGACAAAATTCCCCTGGAACGAATGCGTCCGGTCAAAGTCTGACCGGGCGTAGTTGATGCGCCGGTTGCGGATGTCAAACGGCGTACTCGAAGCCGACTGCACCGCGCCGCTGGCCGCCACCGTGAAGGTCGGATCAAACGAACGGGTGTCCAGGGACTTCGCCAAAGTGTAGCTGAACTGAAAGCTCAGCCCATCCCGAAACCGCCGCGACAACTGAAGTTCAGCCGCGTGGTAGTTGGAAAAGTCATAGCTGTCCACAACGAACAGACCGCCGGTGTACTGCGGAAAGTCAAAGAAGAAAAAGGGTGAAAAGCCGCGCGCCGGCAGGTTGGCGCCAATCTGCTGCGCCAGCGACACAGCCAGCCCGGCAACGTTGTTTGTCGTCAGGCTGCCACGGAAGTTGTTGATGGTCGTCTGCGAACCGTTCGGATTGGCCAGCAACTGGTTGATGAGCGGGCTGTTGCAGGCAGGCGTAAACGTCCCCGACACGGCGCAGGGGCGCATGGTGTTGAAGGCATCGAGGAAACCATTTTCAAAGATTTTCACCTGATTGGCGTTGTAGCCGCTCAGCAGCCCGTTCCCGTGCCGCCCGATGTAGTTGGCTTCCAGCACGAGGTTCCACCCCAGGTCGCGCTGGATGCTGAGCGCCCACTGGTGAACCTTCGGCGTCCGGTAGTTCGGGTCAAAGACCGTGATGCTGTTGGCTGAAAACGCCGGCGGCTGGCGGAGGGCATCGGGCGAGACCCCGGCCGGTGGTGACAGCGTCGGCAGGTTGCGCAGGCGTCCCCCACCTTGCCCAAACGTGTCATTGATTACCCCTATGGTTTCCCCTGGCACTGTCGGTAACAAAAACGAGGAAGCCAAGAAGGTGTTGAGGCGGTCGTAAGCCAGGCGGTAGTTGGCGCGGATTGACGTTTTGCCGTCCCCGAACGGGTCCCACGCCACGCCAACACTTGGCGCAAGGTTGTTCAGATCATCGGAAAAAGGCTCCCCCTTGATCCATCGCGCCGTATTGGTGGGCGGAGCGCCAAAGGCCAGCCGCTGGTCAGGCACGGCCAGCCGCCGTGGTTCGCGAAAGACCGGGCGAAGTTCCCAGCGCAGGCCGTAGTCAACCGTCAGATTGGGCCGCAGCCGCCACGTGTCCTGTACGTAGAAGTCATACTCTGGATAGCGTGCATCGGCTGTGAAGATTGTCCCCGGTGGGCCGTACTGGTTGCCAATCGAAACGAAGGCCTGGGAAATCCGTCCGACGCGCCCCAGCAGGTTGTTGATCGTCCGCTGCAACAGTGGCAGGTCAAAAGCCGTGTTGATGTTACCCGGAATCCCAAACGCCGCCACGCTCACCGTGTTGATGGCCGTGCTGAAGTTGACCGAGGGTTGGGTGTTGAGACCGGCGACGGAAGTCCGGCGGTCAATATGCCGGCCAAAGCGCAGGTTGAAGCCCGCCTTGATCGTATGGGCGCCACGCACGTAGGTCAGGTTGTCCACGAACTGGAAGGTCGTCAGCGCCCGCCGGTTGATGACCGGCGCCAGATTGGAAGTGGGCGTCGTCACGTCGTTGAGCGTGACCGGCGGATTGTTGGCAAAGTCCGGGTCGGGGTTGTCAAAACTGAAGGTGAACCGGTTGAGCCCCACGACGAATTCATTGGTCAGGCTGCTTGTCGGCGACCACCGGTGGTTGATGGCCACGTTCCGGGGGCGGCGCCGGGTATCCACCAGACGTGCTGTGTTGGGAAAAGCTGCCGGGCCTGCGTTGGCAAAGTCGCCCAGCGAGTCCTGCCGCCCCCACGAAACCCGTGCAAAAATGGTCTGCCGGTCGCTGATGACATAATCCACCTTGGTGGTGTAGTCCTCCTGCTGCTCGCGGCCGCGGGCGTTGAACAGGAAACCGGCCGTATTGAGACCATCTCCCACGGCAAAGTTGTTGGGCAGCGGTGTCAGGTCAATGATGCGCCGGATCGTTGGGTCAAGCCCCAATCCCTGGGGGTCCATCATGCCGATGTTGTACGTCCCGATGTTGAGTCCCGGTACGGGATTGCCATTGGCATCCACCGAAGCGCCCGTAGCGCCGAAGGGCAGGTTGCGGCCTCCGATGACGTAGCGAAAGATGCCCTGCCGCGCCGTCTGGGTATAAACAATGCGCGTCACCGGACGCCCTTCGCTGGCGCGCAGCGCCTGAAAGTTCGTGAAGAAAAACAGCCGGTTGCGGACGATGGGCCCGCCCAGACTCCCCCCGGCAATGTGCTGGACGAACTGCCGCTTGACGATGCCGTTGAGATTGTTTGCGTACTCGTTCGCGTTGAAGCCGGGCGTCTGGTAGAACCAAAACGCCGTGCCGTGAAATTCATTCGTCCCGGAGCGGGTGATCATGTTCACCTGCGCGCCGCTGCTGCGCCCGTTCTCAGCCGACGGGTTGCTCGTGATGACGCGAAACTCGGCCAGGGCATCGGGGTTGACACGGGTGGGCGAGAAGTTCGACCCGCCGGCGCTCGTTTCATTGGTGTCAATGCCATCGAGCGTGAAGTTCACGGCGCGGTCACGGGCGCCATGCACGTGAACACCGCCCCCGGTGTTGGCTCCAACCACGACACCGGGCTGAAAGTTGATGAAATCCAGCGGGTTGCGGCCGCGTGCCCCGACGATGGGCAGCGCCACGATGGTCTGCTGCTCAACCAGATTGCCCAGGTTGCCGGAACTGCTGGTCTGGATGCGCTCCGCAGCACCTGTCACCTCGACGACCTCCTGTGTCCCACCGACTTCCAGCGTGGCATTGACCGTCGTCGGCTGTCCGACGTTGACCGGATTGCCTTTGAGCACCAGCCGCTTGAAACCGTTGGCCTCGACCGTCACGGTATAGACTCCAACCTGAACAGAATCAAACACATAGACGCCGCTTTCACTCGTCT
>Ga0308417_1000353_pt1 | contig 34355 bp, 20 predicted proteins | sample HotsprSampleOS65_FD_203528 | JGI IMG/M metagenome (GOLD analysis project Ga0308417, IMG submission 203528) | Hot spring phototrophic mat microbial communities from Octopus Spring, Yellowstone National Park, Wyoming, United States - 20090730_OS65 ...
TGGGCCGCAAGGGCACGCAGGCCCTGCTCCTGGCCCTGGAAACGCTCAACAACGTGAGGCGGTGAACGGGGCGGTCGGGCCGGGGGGTTACTGCCAGCGGACGGTGAGCCTGCCTTCCCGCTTCGCCCGGTTTTCCAGGTATCGCAGGCACAGCCGGGCCGCGACCAGGAACACGGCGGCCAGCCCGGCGAGCCCCAGCACCTCGACCCCGACCGGGAGCAAGCCTTCGGCGCGGAAGAGCACCTGCCGCATGGCGTCCATGCCCAGTGTCAAGGGGATGACACTCGCCACCAGTGCCACGGCCCGCGGGAAGATCGCCACGGGGAAGTTCGTCCCGCTCAGCAGGTAGATCGGCTCCTGCAACAGGTTCACGAGGTGCCACGCCTCGCGGCCCCAGAGCAGGAACAGCGAGGCGAACATCATCCCCAGCCCGTACAGGGCCGCCAGCGTGAGCAGGAAGACCCCGAGCAAGGCCCACCAACTCGTGGGGTTCAGCGGCACGTCGAACAGCACTACGCCCGTGACGGTGATCGCCGTCGCCCGCACCAGCGTGGTCGTCATGCCGCCCAGGGCCATGCCGGTCAGCACGCCCATGAGCGGGGCCGGCGACATGACGTAGTGTTCCAGGTTCCCGGAGTCGCGTTCCCAGTAGAGTTGGGCCGCCATGCCCCACAGCACGTTCAGCCAGAAGGTGGTCATGGCCGCGCCGAGGACGACGAAGCCGGTGTAAGCCGCCGGGGCGTTCATCGACCGGTAGGCGTAGGCGAAGGTGGCGACGGCCAGCACCGGCAGGACCGTCTCCTGGACGAGCCAGGAGCGGCTGCGGAACAGCCAGGCCAGCCGCGGGTAGGTGCGGGCCACGGCTGCGGCCAGGAACAGCCCGAGCGACGACGGCGGTGTCATCGGTTCGACTCGTCAACCCCGTTCAGCCCGTGGCCGACCAACTCGATGAACACGTCTTCCAGGGTCGGCTCGACCTTCTGCAAGCTCAGGATGTGCCCGCCCGCGTTCACCACCGCCTGCACGACGGCACCGATGGCCGGCTCTTCCCGCAAGGACACCTTCAGTTCGACGGTCGTGGGCGTGGTCGTTACCGTGGACTGGTGCACCCCCGGGAGCTGACCCAGCCCGCTCCAGCCGTCGGCCCCCGGGGCCAGCGACAGCGCGTACAGCGGGTACTTCTGCACCCGGCGCTTCAGGGCCGCCGGGGCGTCGCAGGCCAGCACCTGGCCCCGGTCGATGATCGCCACCCGGTCACACAACTCGTCGGCCTCGGCCATGTAGTGCGTCGTCAGCAGTAAGGTGCGTCCCGGCTTCTCCCGCACCCACTCGCGGACGAACCCGCGGATCGCCCGGGCACTGGTCACGTCCAGGCCCAGCGTCGGCTCGTCGAGGAAGAGGATCTTCGGGTCGGTGATGAAGCCGCGGCAGAAGTTCATCTTCTGCCGCTGGCCGGTCGAAAGGTGGCTGATGCGGCTCCGTGCCTTCTCGGTCAGCCCGACGACCTCGAGCATGCGGTCGATCCGCTCGTGGGCCACCGACGTCGGCACCCCGTAGATCCGCGCGAACAGCCACAGGTTCTCGCGGACGTTCAGGATGCCGTAGCCCGAAGACTCGCCGCCGGACACCATGTTGATCCGCGGGCGGATCTGGTCGGCCTGTGTGACCACGTCCAGACCGTCCACGAAGGCCCGGCCGCTCGTCGGTGCCAGCAGCGTGGTCAGGATCTTGATCAGCGTCGTCTTGCCGGCCCCGTTCGGCCCGAGCAACCCGAACAACTCCCCCGGCTGTACCTCGAGCGAGACCCGGTCCAGAGCCACGAACTCGGCCGGCGACGGGGGCTGGGCCGACCGTCGACGACCCCACCACTGTCGAGACCGGGGCCGGGAATATGTACGGGTCAACTCGTCGGTGCGGATCGCGGCGGCGGCGGTCGGTCCCATCGGTTACATCATACGCTCCGAGCCGTGAACGCCGACAATCCCCCGGCTCTCGTGCCCCGCCCGCCACATCGCCGGTTAGACTCTTGCCGGATTCGGACCACCCGAGGCACCCGACCCGCCATGCCCGCGACACCGACCACGGCCGCCGACCGTGAGTATTGTCCCGGATCGACCCCTGCCGAGTCACACGCCGACGGGTCCGCCGACCGGGTTGTCGCTACCACCGACCGGGGCGGGTTGGCTGATGCGACGAGCGGCGGGGGCGGGAAGGTCGCGGCGAGCGGCGGGGGCGGGAAGGTCGCGGCGAGCGGCGGGGCGACCGGCCGGTCGGTCTACACTTGCCGGCCGTTCGGAGTGTCGCTCTCCGGCAGGGACCGTTGGGCGACCGGTGAGGTGAACCGGGACGGGTTGGACGATCGGGTCGTGGCCCCGGGGAACGGACCGGCGAGCCGGGGTGTGAACCGGGAGGCGAGCCGGGGTGCGAGCCGGGAGGCCAGCTCGGTCGCCCCGCCCGACGCAACGCCTGTGTGTCCCGTATGGCCCGTGTGGTCCGTGGAGCCTGCGTGTCCCGCATCGACCGTGTGGCCGCCGCCAGGGCGGGGTGGGCCGGTCGCTCTCACAGCAGGCTCGTCGGCTGACACCCGGGACGACCCGCTCGGCACCGCCGCCCGGGTCAACCGGTTCGCCCGGGTCAACCGGATCGACCGGATGGTCCGCTTCCCGCCTACACCCCTGCCTCCGTTGGGGTGGTCGGACCCCGCTGAGGGCTGGCTCGACGCCGGGACGGGGATCATCTCCGGCGTGTTCGTGGGCTGAGGTTCCCGGGCCAAGGTCAGGCCGAGGCGAGGTGAGCAGGCTGGAATCTCGGTCACCGGCATTTTCTCGGTGACCGGGATTGCCGCGGCGTCAGTCACGGCCGGGCGTCAGTCACGGCCGGGCCAACGTGAGGGCGTCGCGGGCGCTGCCCTGGATCGGGGCGAGGGCGGCGTTGAGGAGCCGTGACGGCAGGTCGGAAGCCTTCTCGCGGACCGCCCCTTGGCGGAAGTCGTCCTGGGCGGCGTCCCGGTCACCGACGGCCCACTTGGCCGCTCCGAGGAAGTACCAGGCGAGCGGGGAGGTCGGGTCGGCCTTGGTCGATTCGGTGAGGGCGGCGACGGCCTCGGCGAAGCGACCGGCCCGGTAGGCCCGCACGCCGGCGTCGAGTTGCCGGGTGGCCAGCACCGGGTCTCGCTTGGGCAGTTCCGGCTTCAGGCGGTAGGCGGCGAGCGGGTCGGAGACGGAGTTGAGGCCGGTTTCGGCGGCGAGGGCCCAGGGCTTGCGGGCCTGGGCGGCCGGGCCGTAGCTGGGGTTCGAGCGGGCGGCCTCGAACATCGCCTTGGCCATCGCCAACTCGTTCTTGTAGAGCAGGGCCAGACCGGCGACGGTGCGGGCCTTGGCGGCGTCCTCGGAGTCGGGGGCGGCCCCGGCCAGCGCCTTCTGCGCCGCGGCGAGGGCCGGGTCGGCATCGGACGGGCGGCGGAGTTCGACCAGCAGCGGCAGCCACAGGTCGAGGGCCTGCGACGGACTGAGGGCGTTACCCAGGTCGCGTTTGAACTGCTCGGCGGCGGCGGCGGCCCGGTCCTTCTCTCTCACCAGGGCCGCTTCCAGGTCCTTGAGCTTGCCCTGGAACGCCTCGGTCAGCTTCTTGGACTCGGCCGAGTAGGCGTCGGCGGCTTTCTTCAGCTCGGCCGCTTGCTCGTCCTTGAGCCGGGCGACCGCGGCGGCGTGGCTGTCGGCCAGCTTCTTCAGCTCGGCGGCGTGTTCGGAGGTGAGGCGTTTCGTCTCGGCGGCGAGCTTCTCGGCGGCGGCCTGGGTGGCGGCTTCGGCCCGGGTCAGTCGCTCGGCGATGTCGATCAACTGGGCCCCGCTCAGGCCGGAGCCGACGGCCATCATGCCCGCGGGGAGGAGCGTGCTGAGGTTCGGTCCGGCGGCCCGTTCGGCGGCCCGCTTCTGGGCGGCCAGCAATTCCGCCGCGTCGAACTTCTCGCCCAGGAGCCTGGCGGTCTGCAACTCGCGGGCGAGCAGGGCGAGGAATTCGTCGGCCTTCTGGCGGGCGAGGTCGGCGTCCTTGCGGGCCTTCTCCTCGGTTTCCAGTTTCTTCAGGACGGCGGCCTTGTCGTCGACGGCGGCCTTCACGTCTTTTTCCAGGTTGCTGATCAGCTTCTTGGCCTCGTCGAGGTCGGCCTCGGCCTTTTTCAGGTCGGTGTTGGCCTTGTCGAGCTTGGCGGTGGCTTCGTTCAGCTCGACGAGGAGGCTGGCGGCGGTGGCGGCCCGGGCCTGGGCGGCGGCCAGTAGGTCGACGGCCTTGGCCGGTCCGTTCTTGAAGGCGTCGGCCACCGACTTCTTGGAGTAAAGGGCGGCCCGCAGTTCCCAGTAGGCCCGCAGTTCGTCGCAGCAGCGGGGGAAGATCTGTTCCAGCGGGTCGGAGAGCGGGTTGAGGCCGGCCCCGGCGTGGGCCTTGGCCTGCTTCAGGTGTGCGGCCTTGGCCTTGTCGAGCAGGGAGTTGGCCTCGTCGAACTGCAGGGCGGCGGCCTTGTTGACGGCCTTCCAGAAGAAGGAGCCGGCCTCGGCCTCCACGGCGGGGGTGTCGGCCTGCAGCAGCACCACGGCCAGGAGGATCTGCCGGGCGTCGGCGGGGGCCAGGCGACGGGTGTTGCCCTCGGGCCGGGCCGCGGGCGGGGCCGTGGCGTTGAGCCGTTCCAGGGACGCCTCGAAGACCCCGGCGTACTTGGGGAACCTGGCCTTGGCGTCTTCGTAGATCTTGCGGGCGGCGGCCAGGTCCCCGGTCAGTTCGTGGGTCACGGCCAGTCGCACGGCGGCCTTGACGGCGGCCTGTTCGGCGGCGGGGTCGGTCGCGGCCGCGGCGGCGTCCACGACGGCCTGGAGCTTTTCGCGGGCGGCCACCAGGTCGGGATTGTCGGCGGTGATCGGTCGGTCGGAGCGGGCCGACTCCTGCACCAGTGCGAACAGGGCGGCTTCGGCCTCGGCGGCCTTGGCGGTCGGGGTCGCCTCCTTGACGGCGGCGGCCAGTTGCTTGGCCCGGGCCGCGTCACCGGAGCGGAGGGCGGCGATCACGTCGGCGGCGGTCGGTTCGCCGGCCCCCGCCGGGGAGGCGGACCCGGCGGGCGGCCGCTTGGCGGACCCGGCGGACGGATCGTTCTGCGTGACCGGTTGGTCTTTCGGCAGCAGGTTGGTGAGGTAGGCCCCGGCGAAGGCCCCGCCGCCCAGGACGATCCCCAGCAGGGTGCCGCCGATCCAGCCGGTGGTACCGGACCGGGGGCGTCCGCTCGGAGTGGGGGCGGGGCGGGCTTTCTCGGCCGCCGTCTTGTCGCGTGCCGGGCTGACCTTCTTGGCCGCGGGGACGGTCTTGTCGGCCGGCGGTTCGGCTTGCGGCTCGCGGGGGACGGGCCGCCGGGCCGGCGGGGGCGGGGTGGGAGCCGGGGTCGGGGTCGGGGCCGGGGCCGCGACGGCTTCGACCTCTTCCGGCTCGGTCAGGACCGATGGGAGTGGCGGTTCTTCGGTCGACGACCCGGCGAGCCAGTCGATTTCGACCGAAGGCTCGTCCTCGCCACTGCTCACCCCGAAGGGGGTGGCAACGTCATCGGTTTCATTTCGGTTATCGTCGCTGCGGGTGTAGGCGTCCGCGGGCGACATCTCGGGCGACATCTCGGGCGGGGGAGGTTCGATCCGGTCGCGGCGGTAACTAGTGGTCGCTTCGTTCGGGTCGGCAGTCAGGCTCCAGTCGATGCCGCCGCCGTCGTCCTGACCGACCCAGGAGACCGGGGATACGGGGGAAATCGGTTCGGTCGCGGCGTCGGTCCGGGGCAGTGCCCCGGGGCTGGGGGCCCCGAAGGTGCGGGAAGCGGTGGCCTCGTCCTCGGCCTCGGGGTGGTCGGAGAATTCGACGGCCGAGTCGGAGTCCGATTCCTGCGGCGCGGTCGGGGGCAGGGCACCGATCGGGGCGGCCGAATCGCTCTGGCCACTGTCGGCCGGTGGGGTCGGCTTGTCGGAGAAGATGCTCGAGGGGGCCGAGGTCAGGGACGGTTCCTCGGCTTCGAGGGTCGGGTCGATCGGGAAGACCGGCTCGGCGAGGTCTTCGAGGTCGAGCTCGGCCACGGTGCGGGCGTCGGCGAAGAGGTCGGAGCCGGACGGGGCCTGTTCGGTCGGTGCGTCGGCACGGTCGGCCTCTTCGGCGGCGGCGGCCAGTTCGGGCGGCACGTCCTGGTTGTCGATCATCAGATCGAACTCGGTCGCCTCGTCCGGGTGGCTGGAGTGGGTCCGGCCGATGCCGGGGGCATCGAGCCGCACGGCCGACGAATCCGAGGAGTCCGACTCCTTCGGCTCGATGAGATCGGCCAGGATGCTGGAGGCATCGGGGGTGAGGACGGGGGCAGCGCCGTAGTCCGGTTCGTCGGCTACGGCCTCAGCCTCGGTATCCGGCAACAAGGCGTCGGCTAGCGGGAGGTCCTCGAACAGCGGGTCCGGCTCGGCCGGCGCGTCCGGGTCGGTGGGCAGGTCGTCGGCCTCGGCGATCACCGGTTGGGCGATCGGCAGGTCGTCGCTGTTGTTCGGTTCCTCGATGGTGGTGCCGCCGGGGGGTTGGCCGAACGTCAGGGCGATTTCCGACGGCCGGTCGCCGCCCGCATCCCGCACGACAGGCTCGGGGTCGGCGGGGACGGCCTCGCCGTAGGCGGTCGCCGCGATGACATCGGACGCATCGGCCGCCAGGGCCTGGGGAACGCGGCTGGCCCCGAAGATGTCGGAGCTTTCCGTGACCGGGGCGGGTTGGTCGCCGGGTGCCTGCGGTGCCTCGGCTGCCTCCCCGACGGCCTTGGCGAAGAGGTTCGAGTCGCTCCTCGCGACGGCGGGCGGCGGAGCTTCCTCGGGGTCGAACCAACCGGAAACGGGGGCGACCGGGGCGATCGGCTCCGGGTCGGTGGGCAATTCGCCTCCTTCTCCGTCTTCGGCCGGGGCCGCCGGTCCTGCGATGTCCTGGAGTTCCTCGAAGGAGATGCCGCGGGTGAAGGACGCCGGATCGGCTTCCGGTACGGCTTCGTCGAAGGAGACGGCTTCGGCCGGTACGGCTTCGGCGGCCGGTACGGCTTCGTTGGCGGCTACGGCCTCGTTAGCCAGGTCCGGGGCGAAGTCCACTGGTGCCGGGTCGGCTTCCGGTACGGCTTCGGCGGCGGGTACGGCTTCGGCGGCCGGTACGGCTTCGTTGGCGGCTACGGCCTCGTTGGCCAGGTCCGGGGCGAAGTCCACTGGTGCCGGGTCGGCTTCCGGTACGGCCTCGGGGGGTACGGCCTCGTCGCAGGAGACGGCTTCGGCGGCTACGGCCTCGGCGGCTACGGCTTCGTCGGCCGGTACGGCCTCGGCGGCTCCGGCTTCGGTCGGGGCGAGGTAGTCGGCCGGGTCCGGCAGTTCCCGGGGGTCGTGGTCAGCGGGTCGGCCTTCCGGCTCGGGTCGGTCGGGTCGCTGGTCGGGGAAGACCGGGTCGGGGTTGCTGTCGTGAGGGGTGTTGGCCATGAGTCGTCCGCTCCGCCGGGGTAGCGTGCCGGTGGCTGACCGCGCGAGGGCCGCCGCCGTGTCTTGAGGAAATGCTACCCGTTATTGTCCGGCAACGCGAGGGTCCCGCAACCCCTTCCGTTGCATTTCCCGTCGTCGGCGGCGGAATCGTCGGAACCGGTGGTCTTGACGTCGTTTGCCGGAACGATCGGCCCGGGTGGTTCGTCCCCGGGCGTGTCGCCGGCCGGGTGGTGGCGAGCGGTCGTCGTCGGCGTGTCCGGTATACGGTGGAGAAGGTCTGCCGAGTTTTCCGGGCGTGATGGCACGGCCGGGCCACGGAAGCTCCGTATTGACCGGTATTTTCCGCATTCTTAGAGTGAATCCCTTGGCTTGGCGTTTTCCCGTGGCTGCCGTACGCGGCGGGCGCACGGTCGCACGGCGGGGAGGACGAACGATGGCGACCACGACGAATCAGGACATTCGCCCCGGGATCTTCGAGCGGATCGGGGACGGGTTCAATTCGTTCGTCAACGGGTGCGTGAACCTGATGTCGCGGGTGCTCGGCGGTTCGTCGGACGAGCGGCGGATCAAGAGCCTGGGGTATTACCGGCCCAAGAATGCCGAGACGCACACGGTGATCCCCGGTTCGATGCTCTTCAAGGTGAACGCCTTGGAGGAGCGGATGATGGCCCTGAGTGACGAGCAACTGAAGGGCCTGACGGGTCAGTTCCGGGCGCGGCTGGCGCAGGGGGAGACGCTCGACGACCTGTTGCCGGAGGCCTTCGCCGCCTGCCGGGAGGCCGGCCGCCGCACCAAGGGGATGCGGCACTACGACGTGCAGATCATCGGCGGGGCGATCCTGCACGGCTACCAGACGGGCAACGGGGCGATCGCCGAGATGGTGACCGGCGAGGGGAAGACGCTGGTGGCGACGCTGGCGGCCTACCTGAACGCCCTGGAGGGCCAAGGGGTTCACATCGTGACGGTGAACGACTACTTGGCCCGCCGCGACTGCGAGTGGATGTTGCCGATCTACAACGCCCTGGGGGTGACGGCGGCCTACATCCAGTCGGACATGGACGCGGAGGCCCGCCGCCGGGCCTACGAGTGTGACATCACCTACGGGACGGCCTCGGAGTTCGGCTTCGACTACCTCCGGGACAACATGAAGATCGCCCGCTTCGACGACGAGAACTTCCACCCGTACTACCGGCAGGTGCAGCGGTCGCACCACTACGCCATCATCGACGAGGTCGACAACATCCTCATCGACGAGGCGCGCACGCCGCTGATCATCAGCGGCCCGGCCTTCTCCGACGCCCGCCGCTTCGCCGAGGCCGACAAGGTCGCCCGTGCCCTGACCGAGATGGAGCGGAAGGCCCGCAGGGAGCTGGTGGCCAGCAACCCGGCCGTGAAGGTGACCGGCACTGAGGGGGACAACCTGCCCTCGTTGGGGCCGGCCGACCCGGCCCGGGTCGACCCGCAGAACCCGCCCCCCAAGGGCATCTACTTCGAGATCAAGGAGAAGGAACGCACCTGCCACCTGACCGACGCGGGGGTCCGCGAGGCCGAGCGGCTCGCCGGCGTCGAGAGCTTCTACACCGCCGGCAACATGGAGTGGCCGCACCTCATCGACAACGCCCTCAAGGCCCATCACCTGTACCACCGCGACCGGCACTACATGATCGACCGCGACCCCCGCGAGAACAACGACCTGAGCATCGTCATCATCGACGAGCACACCGGCCGGGCCATGTACGGCCGGCAGTGGAGCGACGGCCTGCACCAGGCCGTCGAGGCCAAGCACCTGCGGGACGGCGTGCAGATCAAGCAAGAGACCCAGACGATGGCCACCGTCACGCTGCAGAACTTCTTCCGGCTCTACAAGAAGCTCAGCGGCATGACCGGCACCGCCAAGACCGAGGAGGCCGAGTTCTGGAAGATCTACAAGCTCGACGTCGTGGCCATCCCGACCAACAAGCCGCTGCGACGCATCAATTACCCCGACCTGGTGTACCGCACCGAGAAGGAGAAGTGGGAGGCCGTCGTCGCCGAGATCGAGCAGATGCACCGCACCGGCCGGCCGATCCTCATCGGCACCAAGGACGTGGACAAAAGCGAGAAGCTCTCGGCCATGCTCAGACGCCGCGGCATCAGGCACGAACTGCTCAACGCCAAGCCGGAGAACGTCAGCCGTGAGGCCGAGATCGTCGCCCAGGCCGGCCGCATCGGGGCCGTCACCATCAGCACCAACATGGCCGGCCGCGGCACCGACATCATCCTGGGCGGCAACCCCGAGACGCTCGCCTGGGCCCGACTCAAGCAGCTCAAGGACGCCGACGGCCGACCCCTCTACCCCACCCGCCTGGAGGTGCCCAACGACGTCTGGAGCAAGACCGTCGCCGAGATCGAGGCCAAGGAGAAGATGAAGGAGGAGGGCCGCAAGGTCGCCGAACTGGGCGGGCTACACATCATCGGCACCGAACGCCACGACAGCCGCCGCATCGACAACCAGCTCAAGGGGCGTGCCGGCCGCCAGGGCGACCCCGGGTCGGCCCGCTTCTACCTGTCGTTGCAGGACGACCTGATGCGGCTGTTCGCCGGCGAGTGGGTCGCCAACATCCTCACCCGCCTGGGCATGAAGGAAGGCGAGGCGATCGAGTCCGGCATGGTCAGCCGCCGCATCGAGAAGGCCCAGAAGAAGGTCGAGGAGTGGCACTTCGACCAGCGCAAGAACCTCCTCGAGTACGACGAGGTCATGGACCACCAGCGCAAGCGGGTCTACGGCAAGCGGCAGGAGATCCTCGACGGCCACAACCCCCGCGTCGAGATCCTCGCCATGATCCGCCACCAGATCGACAAGGCCGTCGCCAAATTCCTCGACGGCGACTACGGCCCGGCCAGCTTCGCCGAGTTCGCCGCCAACCGCCTCGGCGTCGAGTTCGAGGCCCGCGAGTTCCGCGGCTCCTTCGAGGACGCCCGCAAGGACGCCCTCGAAAAAGCCGTCACCACCGTCCCCACCATGATCCAGGAGCTCATCGAGGGCAACCTCAACCCCGACGAAGACCCCAAGGACTGGAAGTGGGCCGAACTGACCCGCGCCCTGAACGCCCGCTTCGGCCTGAGCCTGAGCGAAAAGGAGCTCAAGAAGATCAAGCCCGAGGAACTCACCGAGTACCTGATCAGGCGGGCCGAGGCCGCCCTCCGCACCGTCGACCTGAGCGACGGCCAGCGCTTCCTCTCCCCCCGCTACGGGGCCGAGGCCCTGGCCGACTGGATGCGGCAGAAGTTCGGTGCCCGGGTCACCCCCGAGGAGATCGGCGAGAAGTCCGGCCGCGAACTGACCGACCTGCTCTACCGCAAGGTCCGCGAGCTGTACCGCAAAAAGGACATCGAGTTCCCCGTCCGCGTCGCCCTGCAGAACTACATGTCCGACCGGCCGACCGCCGGCGGCCAGCGCTACGACCGCGACGGGCTGTTCAGGTGGGCGGCCCAGCGACTCGGCACGGTCCTGGCCCTACGGACCGCCGGCCCCGACGCCCTGGCCGGCCCCGACGGCTACTTCGCCCCCGCCTTCAAGGCCATCGAGGCCGAGGGCTTCACCGAGGAGTTCGCCCGCACCGAACCCCGCAGCAAGCTCCGCGACAAGCTCCTGGAGATCGCCACCAAGGCCGCCCCCGCCGCCGACATCGACGAGATCGACGCCCGCCTCGCCCAGGTCTTCGCCGGGGCCCGCACCGCCGAGCCCGAAGACGCTCATGAACTCGCCGAGTGGGCCAGGACCGAACTGGGCCTCACCCTCGACCCGGCCAAACTCACTGGCACCACCCCCGACGCCGCCCGCCACGCCCTCCTCAACGCCTACGACCGCAAGTACCGGCCCGAGATGCACTCCGTCGAACGCTCCCTCGTCCTCGAACAGCTCGACAGTGCCTGGAAGTCGCACCTGCTGGTCATGGACAGCCTGCGCAGCGGCGTCGGCCTGCGCGGCTACGCCCAGGAAGACCCCAAGATCGTCTACAAGCGCGAGGGCATGAAGGAATTCGAGGCCATGTGGGAAGGCGTCCGCGACCGCATCACCGAGGCCGTCTTCCGCATCGAGGAGATGGGCGACGAGCGGGCCCAGCAGGCCCTCTGGGCCGGGGCCCGGGAGACCCACGCCGCCGCCCTCTCCGCCCTCCAGGCCCGCCAGGCCCAGGCCGAGGCCGCCCAGCAGCACACCAACACCGGCGAGGCCAAAAAGCCCGACCCGATCCGCAACGTCGGGGCCAAGGTCGGCCGCAACGACCCCTGCCCCTGCGGCAGCGGCAAGAAGTACAAGAACTGCCACATGAAACTGGAGGCCAAGAAGTAGCCGCTCCGGCCGTGTCCGACGCCCCGATCCCGCCACCGCCGGGCGGCGGCCCCCGGCCCGCGGCCTCCCGACCGGGAACGGATTCCCATGCTCCTGCTCGACCTCCTCTACCTGCTCGCCCTGACCGTGCTGTCCCCTTGGCTCCTGTGGCGGGCAGTCGCCACCGGCCGCTACCGCCGGCACCTGGGGGCGAAACTCCTCGGCCGTGTTCCCGCGTCGGCCCCGGTATCCGCTGCCCCTGCCGCCCCCGCTCCCGCGTCCACCCCGGTGCCCGCTGCCCCTGCCGCCCCCGCGTCCGCGTCCGCTGCCCGCCGGCAGCCTGTCGCCTGGTTCCACGCCGTCAGCCTCGGCGAGGTGGCCGTGCTCGGCACACTCGTCCCGGCCTTCCGCAGGCGACACCCCGATTACCACGTCGTCGTCTCCTCCACCACCGACTCCGGGCTGGCCGAGGCCCACCGCCGCTTCCCGGACCTCCGCGTCATCGCCTTCCCCTTCGACTTCTCCTGGGCCGTCGCTGCCGCCCTCGACACCGTACGACCGGCCGTCGTCGTGCTCGTCGAGAGCGAACTGTGGCCCAACTTCCTGGCAGCGGCCCGGCGACGGGCAACCCCGGTTCTGGTCGTCAATGCCCGCGTCAGTCCGCGGACCTTCCGCCGCCTGCGACCGGTCGCCGCCCTGGCCCGGCGGCTGATCCTCGAGCCGGTCACACGCTTCGCCGTGCAGGAAAGCGAGTACGCCGACCGCCTGCGACGGCTCGGAGTGCCCGAGGAGAAGCTCGTCGTCACCGGCTCGGTGAAGTATGACGGGGCGACCGGCGAACGGGACGCGCCCGCGACACGGGCCTTGGCCAGCTTGTTGGCAGCCGAGCGGGTCGCGGCGACCGGCGGCTGCGTCTGGCTGGCGGGCAGCACCCACGCCCCGGAGGAGGCGATCGTCCTGGACGTGTTCACCCGCCTGCGCCGCCGCTTTCCCGAACTGAGGCTGCTGCTCGTCCCGCGGCACCCGGACCGCTTCGCGGAAGTGGCCCGCCTCGTCGAGGCATCGGGATGGCCGTTCGTCCGTCGCAGTTCGGTCCGCCAGCCGCTCGCCGAGATGCCGCCCGTCGTGCTGCTCGATACGGTCGGGGAACTCGGGGCCGCCTGGGGCCTGGCCGACGTCGGCTTCACCGGCGGGAGCCTCGACGGCTATCGCGGCGGGCAGAGCATGATCGAGCCGGCCGGCTACGGCGTCCCGTGTCTGTTCGGCCCTCACGTCTGGAATTTCCGGGACGTGGCCAGACGACTGGTCGAGGTCGGCGGGGCGGTCGTCGTGCCGGACGCCGCCACCCTGGAAGTCGAACTGGCCCGGCTCATCGCCGACGCGGGGCTGCGGGCACGCCGGGGAGCCGCCGCCCGCGAACTGGTCCGCCGCCAGCAGGGGGCCACCGCCCGCACCCTGGACGTGATCACGGCCGTCCTCCGCACACCGGCCCGTCGCCACGCCGCCTGAGGCCGAGGTGGTCTGTCCCGTCACCCCGGCCTCGCCAGCGGTGGGGTCAGCCGGTCGGCTTCCCGGCTGAGGCCGGTTTCTTTATCAACCTTCCCGCCTCGAACTGCCGAAGATTCTTCCGCCTGTCCACATTGCGCGGCCGGTGCAGACCGGGTGTCGCGCCCGTACCCGCGCGAACGGAGGATACCACGGATGGTTACCAAGCAGCTCATGGTGACGGCGGTCGCGGGGCTGGGCCTTTGGGCCGGCTTCGGGTCGGTGGCCCAGGCCCAGTTGCCGGTCGTCACCGCCCCGGACGCGGTCAAGGTGCAGCCCCGGCAGAAGGGGGTCAAGGTGTCGACCCCGACGCCGGACCTCGTCGGTCGGTGCTCGGTCACCCCGATCCCCAACAAGGCCGACCCGAAGACCCCCTTGGGCTACGTCGTCCGCGACCCGAGCGGCAACGCCGTCCGTCAGTTCGTCAGCTACGACGGCAAGACGTTCAACATCATCGCCTTCTACCTCGACGGCGTGGAAGCGTACCGCGAGGTGTACCCGCCCCAGCCCGGCGAGCCGTACCAGTTCCGCTGGCTCGGCCCCAACGGCACCAAGTGGGGGCTGGACCGGGACCGCGACGGCCGGATCGACGAGTGGGTCGTCATCTCGCCCGAGGAACTCAGCCAGGAACTCTTCCAGGCCGTGCTGGACAAGGACACCAAGCGGGCCGAGGCCCTGCTGGTGACCAAGGCGAACCTCGAGGCGATCGGCCTGCACGGCCCGAAGGCCCAGGCGATCCTCGACCGGGCCGCCGGGGCCGTCGCCAAGGTCGTCAAGGCCCATGCCGACCTCAAGGCCAGCCCCGAAGCCCACTGGGACCACCTGCAACTGGGCATCCCGCAGGCCGAATCCTCCGACAGTATCGCCGCCCGTGACGACCTGGTGACCTACAAGGGCGGGATGATCCTCATCCAGGACGGTAAGGAGGCCCGCTTCCTGCAGACCGGCGAGCTGATGCTGGTCGGCCGGGCCTGGAAGCTGATCGACGGCCCGTCGGTCGGCGGGCAGGGCCTCGACGCGGCCGGCCTGTCCGCTCCGCCGATCCCGGACTCGATCCGTGACCTGGTGGCCCGCCTGGACGGGCTTGATAAGGCCTTCCTGAGCCAGCCGGCGAACGCGGCGACGTTGGCGGCTCACAACGCCAAGCGGGTCGAGATTCTCGAACAGATCGTCGCCACCCTGCCGCCGGCGCAGCAGGAGACCTGGACCAAGCTGTTGATCGAGGGGCTGTCGGCCGCCGCCGAGGGCGAGCCGCTCGACGGCAAGCACGTGATCCGCTTGAAGCAGTTCAAGGAGGCGTTCGCCAGGCCCGGCAGCCCCAACCCGGCCATCGGCTCGTATGCCTGGTTCCGTTACCTGCTGACCGAGAACAGCATCGCCCTGGCCAACGCCAAGCCGGGCGAGTTGCCGGCGATCCAGGAGAGGTGGCGGGCGGCCCTGGAGGAGTTCCTAGCCGCTTACCCGAATTCGGCCGACAGCCCCGAAGCGGCGCTACGGCTCGGCATGGCCTATGAGTTCCTCAACACCAAGGAGGGAGACGCCAAGGCCAAGGAGTGGTACAGGAAGTTGGCCGCCAACCCCGCCGGGCACCCCCACGCCGACAAGGCCGCCGGGGCCATCAAGCGGCTCGATTCGGAAGGCCAGCCCCTCGAACTCGCCGGCCCGACCCTGGCCGACGGTAAGCCGTTCAACGTCGCTTCCCTGAGCGGCAAAGTCGTCGTGGTCTACTACTGGGCTAGCTGGAGCAGCACCCTGCCCGACGACGCCAAGAAGCTCAGCGCCCTGCTCCGCGAGTACGGACCTAAGGGCGTCGAGCTGGTGACGGTGTCCCTCGATAGCGATGCCCGGGTCGCGGCCCAGGCCGTGGCGACCCACAACCTGCCCGGCATCGTGCTGCACGCCCCCGGCGGCCTGGACGCCAGCCCGCTGGCGGCCCAGTACGGCATCATCGTCGTCCCGCACCTGTTCGTGGCCAACAAGCAGGGCAAGATCGTCAACCGCAACGCCCAGGTCGTTAACCTCGAAGACGAGGTGAAGAAGCTCCTGCCCTGAGCGCGTCGGCCGGTTCCCGGTCCCGGCCGAACGGCGGCGGGCGTCCGACCCGAGGCCCTCCTACCATGAAGGAGCGGCGGGCCGGCCCCCGCCGCTCGCCCGGTGCCAGGAACCGAACCCGCCATGCGCTTCGCCACCGAACTCGCCGCCGCCCGGTCGGCCCAGGAGGCCTGGTGCCGGCTCCCCGTCCGCGACCGGCTCCGTCCCGTGCGGTCGCTGCGGGCGTTGCTCGTCGAGCGGACCGACGACCTGGTCCTCGCGGTGGGCCAGGACATAGCCCGTTCCCCGGTCGAGGTCGTCGCCACCGAACTGCTGCCGTCCGCCGCCGCCCTGAAGTTCCTCGAACAGCGGGCCGCCCGCGTCCTGGCCCCGACCCGCATCGGCTGGGGGCTGCGGCCGACGTGGCTCATGGGCTGCCGCGACGTGGTCCACCGCCGCCCGTGGGGCGTCGTCGGCGTGATCGGCACCTGGAACTACCCCGTGTTCCTGAACGTCGGCCCGATCGCCCAGGCCCTCATCGCCGGTAACGCCGTGCTGTGGAAGCCGAGCGAGAACGCCCCCCGCACCGCCGAACTCACCCACGCCCTGTTCCGCGAGGCCGGCTTCCCCGCCGGGCTTCTGCAACGACTCCCCGCCACCCGTGAGGCCGGCCCGCAACTCGCCGAGGCGGACATCGACTTCCTCGTCTTCACCGGGTCGGACGCGGTCGGTCGGAAGCTCGCGGCCCGGCTCGGGGAACGGCTCGTGCCTTCGACGCTGGAACTGTCCGGCTGCGACGCCATGTTCGTCCTGGCCGACGCCGACCTCGACCTGGCCGCGAAGGCGGCCTGGTTCGCCGTCTCCCTGAACCGCGGGCAGACGTGCATCGCCGTCCGCCGGGTCTTCGTGCAGCGGCTGCGGTACGCCGAGTTCCTCGATAAGGTCCGGGGCTACTTCGAGGCAGCCCAGCCGGTGCCGCTCGTGACTGCCGGGCAGCGAACCCAGGCCGCCGACCTCGTGGCCGACGCCGTGACGCGGGGGGCGCAGCCGATCGGTGGCAGGGGAGATGGACCGGAGGGGAGCGTCTACCCGACCCTGCTCGCCGACCTGCCGGCCGACGCGCGGTTCTGCACCGAGGCGTGCTTCGCCCCGGTCGCCGGGGTCATCCCGTTCGAGACGATTGACGACGCGGTGTCACTGGCGAAGCGGTCCGGGTTCGGGCTGGGAGCGTCGGTGTTCACGGCGGACACGACAGCGGCTCAGGACCTGGCGGCCCGGCTGCCGGCCGGTGTCGTCACGGTGAACGACGTGCTGGCCCCGACGGCGCACCCGGCCACGCCGTTCGGCGGCCGTGGGCAGAGCGGCTGGGGCGTGACCCAGGGGGCCGAGGGGCTGCTCGGCCTGACCGTGCCGCAGGTGGTGACGGTTCGCAAAGGCTCGTTCCGCCCGCACCTCGACGAGGCCGTGAGGCCCCACCCCGTGGCGACCTACGACATCATGCGGGGCTTGCTGCGCTGGACGCACGCCCGCGGGCTGCGGGAGAAGCTCCGCGGGCTGCGGCAGATGATCGGCGGCGCGCGGCGGAAGCGGTAGCACGGTCCCGGTCGGCGGCCCGCCCCGCCTCCCGTTGTGCCTCCCGTTGTGCCGCCCGTCACGACCCCTCGGGTGCCTCCGCGGCGATCGTCCGGTACATCTCGATCGCCTTCTGGAACGTCTTCTCGGCCTCGCCGCGTTCCTCGGCCTTGATGCCGGCCCCGCGGACCTTCCACAACTGCTCGATCACGCCGACGCACCACTTGGCGCTGTCGCGGCTGGCCCGGATCGGCTTGCCGCCCACGATCACGTTCACCGGGTTGGTGTGCATCTGCGGAAAGTGCCGCAGGGCGACCCAGGAACTGGCGGCGATCGGGATGTCGAAGCTCACGTCGTGGGTGCGGTCGTCAGCCGGGACGATTTTCGTGGCGACGACCTGGCCGTTGACGACCAGTTCGAGCTTGCGGGTGTCGCTGGGGACCAGCGGCGGCACGCCGGGGGCCGTCCCGAGGGCCACGTCCTTGGCGAAGGCCACCGTGGCGGTCACCTTCACCGCGCCGGGCTTGTCGAGTGTCACGTCGCCGAAGCCGGGGCTTCTGCCGTTCACCCGGAAGTCCAGGGCGTGGGCGTAGCCGTCCGAGACGTAGGACCGGCCCGTCTGGAGGCCCTTGCACCAGGCGGCGTAGTCGATAGCGTCGGTCTTGCCGAGTTGCACGTAGACGCGGCCCTGGCCGACCCGGCTGCCGCTGATGCAGGGGAAGTCGGTCTCGCCGCTCACCTTCAGGGGGAAGCCGCAGTTCAGGATGTGGTACCAGCAGTTCCACTCCGGCACCCGCTGGGTGTCCATGGCCGAGATGAAGTCGCACACGCCCATGGCGGTGGTGACGCAGATCTCCTGGGCCCCGATGCCGTTCATCTCGGGGATGGCGAGGTTGGGCAGCCGGTCGGCGACCCGCTCGTGGGCCTTCAGCAGTTCGTCGGTAGAGAGCTTGCCGTCGCCGTCGGCGTCGGCGGTGGGGAACGGCTCGGGCAGCGGCCAGCGGCCGGCCTTCGCCTCGGCGGCAGAGATGAAGCCGTCCGTGTCGGTATCGAGTGCGGCGAGGAGCCGGGCGGCGGCATTCCTGGGGTTCACCTGCAGTCCGTTGGCGGAGTGGGCGTACCCGGTCACGCCGCCCTGTTGCTTGGCCCAGCGCATAAGCGGGGTGGTCCACGTCGGCCAGCCCTTCACCTTGGTGCCGTCCGAGCCGGGGTAGGTCTGGTCGCGGAGGTTCAACAGGCAGACGTGGCCGAGGGCTTGCGACCCGAACCCGCTCACCTCCACGTCGTACTTGAGCACGGTGAACGGCTCGCTGAGTCGGTGCGGCGTGGCCTCGAAGAACTGCCGCTGGTAGTCGTAGCACGGCCCCCAGGTGAGGCAGCAGCCGACGTTCAGCCCCTCGCCCTTGACGTGCAGGAACATGTCCTGCGGGAGCACGCCCTCGCTGGGGTTGGTGTAGTGGGCGCAACCGGCCGCGTGGATGTGGTGGTCGCCGCTGTACCAGCCGAAGTCCATCGGGTTGACCCAGCGTTCGAGCCGGAATTCGAGGACCGGCCGGCCGCCCGCCGGGGGCGGCGAGATGGTGACCTTGCGGGTCTTCAGCCGGTACTCGGGGCCGCGACCGTACTCGACCGTGAACTCACCCGGCGGGAGCAGCACCGTGCCGCCGTCGGGCCGGTAGATCTGCCGCTGGAAGAAGAAGTCCGGGGCGAGCCGCTTGGCCTGCGGCGGGTAGACGTGGCCGTAGGGGTCGGTGAACGTGAACCGGCCGACGGTGGGCTTGCCGTCGGCGTCTCTGACCCTGAGGAGAACCGGGACGGCCGGCTTCACGTCGAACAGCACGGGCACCTCGCCGCGGAAGCCGAGGTCCTGGTTGCCCTGCCCCACGTCGAAGCCGATCGTCGCCTCCCGCTTGCCGGCCTCCGACGAGTAGATGAGGGCCAGGGCGTACTCGACCCCTAGGCCGCTCAGCTCGGCGGTCAGCGGCGGGGCGGTGAACATCTCCAGTTCCAGGAACCGCTCGACGATCTTCGGGTCGGCCTTGGGGTCGCGGGCCTGCAAGCCGACGCCGCCGTAGACCGCCCCCGACTGCGGGCTGGCGATCTTGAGCGGCTTCTTCACCGTGCTCTCGTTCACCACCTTGACGAGGACGGGTGTCCAGCCGGCCTGCTGAATGCTCGGCTCCGCCGGGCCGCGGGCCACCTTCACGCGCGACTCGGGGTTGATGGTCACCACGAACAGCACGTGCGGATCGAGGACCCGCTGCACGGCCGTCGCGTCCTTCTGGTCGATGGCCCGGTTCAGTTCGCGGCTCACCCCGGCCGGGAGCGGCCGGCCCAGGAAGTCGAGGGCCTTCAGCAGCCGGGACGCATTCTGGCTCAGGGGCTGACCCTCGATGCCGCCCACGACCGGGGGCGGGTCGATGCCGGCGGCCTCGGGAGCCGTGGCCGTCCCGAGCAGCACGACGAGCAGGACGCGGGCCATCGCGAGTCGGGTCGTTGACGGGAGAGCGACGGAGAATCCGGCCGCTGAAAGGTGGGCGATCGAGGGTCGGGCCGTCGAGAGGGGGGCCATGGCGAGTTCCTCCGGTTCCGGTACGGGTGGCGGGGCGCGCCGTGCCATCAGAACGCGCCGGGGCGGTCGGGTCCAGGAGATTCGAGCGGCGTCCGGCGGCCGGGTTCAAAAGGTTCCCCCTGATGCGGGGCTGAAGCTCACCCCGGTCGGAGGTCGGAGGTCCAAGGTCCGACGCTGGGCACCGCGGTGTCTGGGCACCGCAGTGGTCCTGATATAATCACCCGATGCAGCCGCGTCGCCCCGTCGAGAGCCTGGCCCGATGAAGATCGTCAAGTACCCCCACCCGGCCTTGCGTACCGTGGCCCAGCCGGTCACGACCCTGGATAAGGAGATCCGCCTGGCCGCCGGCAAGATGCTCGAACTGATGTACGCGAGCGAGGGGCTGGGCCTGGCCGCCCCCCAGGTCGCCCTGCCGGTGCGGCTGCTGGTCATGAACTTCTCCGGCGACCCGAACAACAAGGCCGCCGAGTGCGTCGCCCTCAACCCCGTCGTCGTCGAGAGCAAGGGGTCCGTCACCGACCGCGAGGGCTGCCTGAGCTTCCCCGGACTGTACCAGAACGTGCGGCGGTTCAAGACCGTCCGGGTGCAGGCGTATGACCTCAACGGCGAGCTGTTCGAGATGGTCTGCCACGACCTGCCGGCCCGCGTCTGGCAGCACGAGATCGACCACCTCGACGGTGTGCTGTTCATCGACAAGATGGGCTCGCTCGGCCGCTCCCGCAGCGAGAAGGAACTGCAGCAGTTCGTGGCCGACTTCGAGAGGGCCAAGAAGAAAGGGGAACTCCCCGCCGACCTGGTCGCCAAGCTCTGAGTTCCCCTGGCACGGATTCCCCCCGGTTCGGATTCTGCCCCGGTTCAGATTCCCCCGGTTCGGATTCCTCGCGGCAGCGATTCTCCAGGCCCTGACTCTGACCCGGTGGAGGCGGCATGCGACTGGTGATGATGGGGACCGGCACCTTCGCCGAGCCGACCTTCGAGGCCCTGCTGGCGAACTTCCCCGGTGCCGTGGTCGGCCTCGTCACCCAACCGGAGCGGGAGGCCGGCAGCAAGCGGGGCAGCACGCGCCAGGTCGGCAAGGGCATGGCCGAGATCGCGCGCGCGGCCGGCTGCCCGGTGCTGCGGCCCGAGAGCATCAACTCCCCGGACGGCCTGGCCGCACTCCGCGACTTACGCCCGGACCTGCTCGTCGTCGCCGCCTACGGGCAGATCTTGTCGAAGGAAGTCCTGGCCACGCCGAGCCGCGGGGCCATCAACGTCCACGCCTCGCTGTTACCCCGCTACCGCGGGGCCGCCCCCGTCGCCCACGCCATCCTCAACGGCGAGAGGCGAACCGGCGTGACGATCATCAAGGTCACCCCGGCCCTCGATTCGGGCGACATGCTCGCCCAGGAAGCGCTCGACATCGCCCCCGACGACACGACCGGTACGCTCGAAGCGCGGCTCGCCGTTTTAGGGGCACGTCTGGCCGTCGAGGTGGTGCGGCGGTACGAGGCGGGCGGCCCGGTCGAGGGCGTCCGACAGGACCCCGCCCGGGTGACCCGCGCCCCGAAGCTGGGCAAGGAGTTCGGTCACATCGACTGGGAGAAGCCGGCCGACTACCTGGAACGCTTCGTCCGGGCCGTTCAGCCGTGGCCGACCGCCTACACCTTCCTGCACCGACCCGCGAAGGAGCCGGTCCGCGTCATCGTCAACCGGGCCGCCGGTCGCCCCGCCCGCGACCACGAGGCCCTCGCTCGACCCGGTGAGGCCCTCGTGCGGCCCGACCGCAAGGGCTTCGTCGTCCGTTGCGGGGGCGACTCGGTCCTGGAGCCTCTCGAACTGCAGCCGGCCGGCAAGAAGCGCATGACCGCCGAGGAGTTCCTCCGCGGCTACCCGCTGACCGCCGGCACCCGGTTCGGACCGGAACACCTGGCTTAGAACGACGCAGCTCGTTTCCGGCGGGGTAGCGGGCTTCCGGTGGCGTGGCGCGGTTCCGGCGAGGGGCCTAACCGGACACGGGCCGGCTTTCCACTACAACACCTCCCCGAACCTCCCCGAACCTGCCCGGACCTGCCCGGAACCGCTTGAAGCTGCCCGGACCTGCCCGGAACTGCTTGAAGCTGCCCGGACCTCAGCGAACTTCCCGTTCGTGACTGACGGACCCGCCGCCGTGGACACCCTCGCGATCGACGATTCCCCGCCGTTGCCCGTTCATCGCCCGTCCTGCGTCGCCGAGTTGGGCGAACTCGTGAAGCAGGCCCGGGCCGCCGGCCAGGGCGTTTACCCCGCCGGGGGACGCACGACCCTCGACGTCGGCTTGCCGCCCCTGAAGCCGGGCTTCGTCGTCGATACCACCGCCCTGAAGGCGGTGATCGATTACCCGGCCCGTGACCTGACCGTGACGGTGGGGGCCGGGCTTACCCTGGCCGCTCTGCAAGCGGAACTGGCCCGGGAAGGTCAGTGGCTCCCCGTCGACGTAGCCGTTCCCGAGAAGGCCACCCTGGGCGGGGCCCTGGCCCTGAACCAGAGCGGCCCGCGGCGGTACGGCTACAGCACCCTTCGGGACTACGTCATCGGCATCAGCTTCGTGACCGACGACGGGGTCGAGGTGAAGGCGGGTGGCCGGGTCGTCAAGAACGTCGCCGGCTACGACCTGATGAAGCTACAGATCGGGGCCCACGGCACGCTCGGGGTGATCACGCAGATGACCCTCAAGGTCAGGCCGCGACCCGAGGCGTCCACGGTGGTGGCGTTCGGCTGCTCGACCGACGCGCTCGGACCGGTCCTCGACCGCTTGCACGACTCGCGGTCGCGGCCGGTCGCCGTCGAGGTGCTCAACGGCGAGGCCTGGCGGTCTCTCGGTCGCGGCCCCGACTTCGCCTCGGACTGGGTCGTTGCCGTGGGCTTCGAGGAGAAGGCGGTCACCGTCGCCTGGCAACGCGACACCCTGTTAGCCGAGCTGCGGAACGGCCCGGCCCGGGACGTGACCGAGTTGCCGGATGCGGCCGGGCTGTGGGCCGACCTCACGGCGCTGCAACTCCGTCCCGAGTCGGTCGTCATCGGCAAGACGAGCGTGCCCCCGAGCCGCACGGCGGCGGTGCTGGCATCGGCCCGCGGCCTGGTCCATGCCCACGGCTTAAACGGCATCGTCTGGATTCACGGCGAGGACCAGCCGGAGGCGGCGGTGCTGCGTCGCTGCCCGGTGGCGGCCAAGCGGTCGCGCCCGGTCTGGGGAACGCCGCCCCCGGCCTGGGAACTGATGCGACACGTCAAGCGGACCCTCGACCCCGACGACGTCTTCAACCCCGGCCGGCTGTTCGGTGACCTGTAACGACCCCGGACGGACGGTCCCGGCCGGACGCGGTAGACTAGACTACGTTCGGGGTGACGGTGGGGGGGAAGTCGGACAGGATCGCCCGGGCGAGGTCGTCGCGACGGCGGGTCTAGGCCCGACAAGCCTGGCCCGACGTGCCTGGCCCGACACACTCAGCCCAACATGTCTGGGGGCGATACGGCCGGGTGTCCGCCCGAGCCGGGCCGGTCCCGTCCCGGTGTCCTTCGAGACTTTCAGCCAGAAGGCGGCCCATGGAGATCGTCGGACTGGGAACCCAGGTGCTCGAATGCGTCCGGGTTCGCAAGCTCATCGACCAGCACGGCGAGGTGTTCCTCAAGCAGGTCTTTACGGACCGGGAAGTCTCCTACTGCAACGGCAAGCGACAGACGACGGAGCAGTTCGCGGCGGTGTGGGCCGCCAAGGAAGCCGTCTTCCGCTCCCTGGGCACGACCTGGAAGCGGGGGACGAACTGGACCGACGTGGAGATCATCTGCGACGGCGGCTTACCGGCGCGGGTCGTCGTCACCGGGCCGACCCGGGAGTTGATGACGCTCCGGGGCGTCACCCAGTTCCTGCTGACGATGGCCTTCTGTCGGGAGTTCGCTACCGCCACCGGGATCGCCCTGCGGGTCCCCACCTCCCGGCCGGTCGAGGACACGGCCATCGACGACTGAGCCGTCCTAGCTGCGGGTCGACGGCCGCGGCCCGGGCCGTGGTACGGTCCTTCTGACGTGGTACGGTCCTTCTGACGTGGTACGGTCTCTGGTGAGCCGCGTCACTCAGGCCCCGTGCTCGCCGATGTCCTTGATCAGGGCGCGGGCCGCCTTGAAGGCCATGCGCACCGTCATGGCCCGCCCCTCGATCTGGTCCGGGGTGAACGGGCGGGCGGGATCGGCCTTCGGCAGGCCGGCGAGCTCCAACGTCAGCGGTAGCAGGCGGAGGAATTCGGTCATGCGGCTCTGCTTCAGGTCGGCGGAGGCGGCTTGCTCCATGGTCGGCTCCTCGGCGGGGGATGACGGATAGCGACGGATGTGGAAGCGACGCCTTCAGAGTATCGCCGACGGCCGGGGCGGTAAAGGCGACCGCCTGGCGGCGACTCGGCCTCAGTCCGAGATGATGACGCGGCGGCCCTGGACCGTGACGCGGCCGGAGGCGATCAGGCCGATCGCCTCGGGGTAGGCCTCGCACTCGGCCCGGAAGACCCGAGCGGCCAGCGTGTCGGCGTCGTCCCCTTCTTCGACCGGTACGCACTTCTGGACCAGGATCGGCCCGGTGTCGTAGGAGTCGTCGGCGAAGTGGACGGTGCAGCCGGTCACCTTGACCCCGTAGGCCAGGACCGCCTCGTGGACGCGCCGGCCGTACATCCCCCGGCCGCCGAAGGCCGGTAACAGGGACGGGTGGATGTTCAGAACGCGGTTGCGGTAATCTTCGGGTATCGGCAGCAGGTGCAGCCAACCGGCCAAGACGACGAGGTCGGGTGTGAAGCGGCGAACGGCTGTCCACACCCGGGAGGCGAAGTCCGGCCCGTGGGTAACGACCTCGACCGGTAGCCCGGCCCGCCGGGCCCGCTCCACTCCGAGCACCTCGGGGCGACTCGAGACGACCCCGGCGATGACGGCCGGTAGTGTGCCGGCGGCGACCCGGTCGATCAGGTTCTGCAGGGTCGTTCCGCCGCCGGAGATGAGAGCGACCAGACGCAACGGCACGGGCGACGGCTGGGGCATGATCGGTTTCCGGTCGGGGGCGAGGGGAGAATCCGCGGCGGCCGCACCGGGCGGGCTTTGTCTGTGGGCGGGGTTGTTTTATGCTGGAGGAGGACATGCCGGGATGCGAACCCGGTGGCGAAAGGAACGGCCCGAGGATGGACGGCATCTTTCACGAACTGTCCCGCAAGATCGACCCGGCCAAGTTGCTCGGCTACCTGAACTTCTCCGACGGCCGACCTGACCCGAAGTTCCAGAAGGGGATTGCCGACGCCTTCGCGATCCTGACCGAGGCCGGGGCCGATGCGCCGTGGCGGGCCGTGTACCCGTGGCTGACCGAGGCCCTGGGTCGGCTCGAGGCGTCCGGGTCGGCCGCCTTTCGGGACGCGACCCAGGCCCGGGGCGTACTGCGGGCCGCCCTCGGCGAACTCCCGGCCGCCTACCGCCGCCACCACGCCGACCTGCTCGCCCACCAGCCGGATGACACCCTCTTTGCCCCCTTCTTCCTGGCCCGGGCCTGCGAGGCCGTCCTCCGCCAGGGCGGCCCGTGGGACGAGACGGCCCGGCTGGTTTCCGCCGCGATCGCCACCCTCAACGACTACGTCGGGTACCGCCCGATCGCGATACTGGAGACCCGGCCGAACACCGAGTACTACCCGCACGAGAAGGTCCGACCGATCCCGCTGTACCTGAGGGGAGCCGGGGTCGCTCCCGGCCGCTACGCCGACCTGGTGCGGCCCGCCCTGGAACTGCTCGGGCGGACCGATCCGGTCATCCTCGACGAGGCCGGCTTCAATCCCGAGCACCTCGACGAGCTGGCCTTCGACCCGCGGGCCCATGACCACTTCCACCCGGTGAACAAGCGTCCGAACGTGCTGTTCGGCGAATGGGACCCGCACACGATCGACAGCCGCGGCTACTACCGTCGCTTCGTGCTGCGGCAGACGACCCTCGACACCCTGCTTACCTGGGTGCATCCGCCGGACGGGTCCGGCCCGGCCCGGCCGGGCCTCAGCGACCCGGGCGAGCGCCTGTTCGAGGCGGCCGCGGTCCTGGCCGGGACGATCCTCATGGGGGCGGGCGTGAGCGGCAGTGGTCCCGGCTACCACGACTCGGGCGTGACGCTGTCGAAGCTCGTGCCGCGGATCGCCCGCTACCGCGACGCCTTCTACCAGCAACTGCTGAAGACGTTGCCCGGTGCCCACGGGGACCGACTGCGGGCCGAGGCCGAGGCCCGCCGCCAGCCCTTCGCCGGGGTGCGGCAGTTCCTCAACCAGGCGATCGCGACGCAGCGGGCGGCCCACCTGCAGGACCGCCGACTGGCCCAGCTCTACGCGGCGATGGGCTACCCGGTGGCGGCCCGCGAGCGGGCGGCCCGGATCTCCGCCCCGGCCGTCCGCTTCGGCACCGAGATCCGTATCCGCCAGACGGAAGCCGGCTTCGCCGCCGACCACAACCGCCCGGCCGAGGCGGCCCGGCTGCTGGCCGAGGTCGAGGAGTTGCTCCGCCGCGGCATCGACTGCGGGGCCCTGATCGACCCGTGGAACATCCTCGGCTACCAGGGCCTGTTCCCGATCTTCCCGGGCCGGGAGGATACGGTCCGCGACCCCCGTGCCGAGGAGCTGGTTAACCAGATCGGCCGGCAGTTCGATCTGTACGCCCGGGCCGCCGCCGCCGCCGCCGTGGCCGACGACCAGCGGACCCGCAACCGGCTCATCAGCGGCATGCGGGAACTGGCCGCCTGGTGGGACCGCTTCGCCACCCCCACGGTCACCGACCTGCCCCGGGTGGTGGGCAGCGAGCGGGTCGAGGCCGCCGAACACGTCGCCGATTCCCTGACCGCCTGGGCCAAGCGGACGCCGGCCTCCAACGACGTGGCCTTCTGGCGCGACCACCGCGAGGGCTTCACCAGCCCGGTGGCCTTCGCCCAGGTCATCGAGCCGCTCATCGCCCGCCGCGAGTACCGGGCCGCCATGGCCTTGCTCATGACCTGGCTGGCCGAAAGCGGTAACGTCCCCCTGGAAGACCCGTCGGCTTCGTTCGAGACCCTGTGCGAGCGGTGGGTCCGGGCGGTGGTGACCGCCGACGAGCTGCCGGCCCCGGCCCGGGCCGGCCTCATCCGTCGCTTCTTCGAGCTGCTCGAAGCCAACGCCGCCGAGGTCTGGTTGGACCCCGACGGCTGGCTGGAAGGGCCGACCCGGACCCCGGAGCCGCAGCGCGGCCCGGAGTTCGAGTCGGCCTACGAGGGGGTGATCTACAAGGACTCGGCCGACGACGGCGAGGAGGGGGCGGTCGCCGGCGAACCGAAGGAGTCCGGTCACGACTTCCCCCTGGAGGCCGAGGCCGACACCCTCGAGGAGCGCTTACGGTTCCTGCAGGCGGTGGCCAAGCTGTGGCGTCTGGTGGCCCGCCCGGACCTGTGGCCCGCCGCCGACGCCCGCGGCCAGGAGGCCCTCGCCGCCTGGCTCGTCTCGGCCCGTCGCACCCACGACGCGCTCGTCCGCTTCCTCGACCGCGTCACCCAGGTCACCGTCCCCGACCCGACCCCCGGTCACGAGGGCATGATCGAGTTCGACCGCCGCCGCGCCTTGCGGGGCCACATCCTGGAACTCGGGGTGGCGGCGTGCGTCGAGACCGGCAGGGCCGCCCGCGCCCTGGCCGCGGTACTCGCCGCCGGGCCGGAACTCCCCGCCCCCGCCGGCCTGTCCCGGCCCGACCAGGACCCGCCTCCGCCTCCCGCCTGGGAACCGCTGCTGGTCCGCCTCGAACGGGCCATCGCCCGCCGCGACCCCGGGGCCGTTCGCGAAGTCCTGCCCGGCTTCGTCTCCCTGTTCCGCGGCGAACCGCTCCTCTACTGCCCGCCCTCCGACGGCGGCAAGCCCCGCGAGGTCCTCCGCTCCCAGACGGCCCTGCACGTCCTGGAGGACCTGCTGGCACGGCTCCCCCGGCTCGGCCTGCTGCGGGAGACGTTCCAGCTCACCAAGCTGGCCCGGCAGATGGAGTGGAATAACCCGCCCGACGGCCGCCGCGTCAGCAGCTTCGACCAGCTCCTGCGAACCGCCGTCACCGGCGTGGTGGAAACGCTCCTGGCCGCCGCCGCCGACTGGGGCGCGGACGCCGGCCCGGACGGCCCGTTGGCGAACATGTTGTTCCAACTGGCCGAGGCGTTCCAGGAACTGTGGGTCCAGCACAGCCAGTCGCTCCGCCTGTCGGTCCTCGAATCGGTCGCCGACGACGAGGACTGGGAGCCGATCCGGGCCTTCGTCAAGAAGTACGGCGGGGACCTGTTCACCGTCCCGTTCCTGGGGCTTTCCAACATGCGGGGCATCCTGGCCCGTGGGGTCACCGCCTGGCTCGACCACGAGGCCGCCAGGAGCGACGCCGAGAAGCGGCCCAAGCTCATCGAGGACTGGGCGGCCCAGCAGGTCGATCGCGTCCGTACCGCCCGGACCGCCGAGATCGTGCTCCAGGCCCTGGTCGAGCACTACGACGAGTACCGCGACTACAACACCACCACGACGCAATCCGACTACGGCGAGAACATCCACATCCTGCTCGACTTCCTGCGGGTGAAGGTCTGGTACGACCGGTACGCCTGGCGGATGCGGCCGCTGGCCCTGGCCCATGAGGTCCTCTGCCGCCACGGCAACGACGCCCTGGCTCAGAAGTGGCGGAACTTCATCGCCGACCGCACCGCCGGCCTGGCCGAAGACCTGCTCGACCGCCTGGCGGCCCTGGAAGCCCGTCACGGCGTCCGCTTGCGAACGATCCGCGACCGCGTCGAGGAGCGCTTCCTGCTGCCCCTGGAGATCGACCAGGCCTCCGCCCGCGTCGGGCCGGCCGCCGAAGCCGCCCGGGCCGGATTGGGTGAAGACAACCCGGCGTTCGTCCGGCTGGCGACCGCCATCGCCCCCCTGGCCGAGAACGTCAGCGGCGTCGGGCTGGACGTGCCCCACTGGGTCCGCCGGCTCGAAGAAGCCCTCCGCACCGCCAAGGCTCGCGACAGTGCTGACCCGTTCACCGGACCGGGACTGGCCCCCGGGTTCGGCTTCGACGAACTCCGTCGGCAGCTCTCCGAGTGGGACAAGCCCCTCGGCGAATGAACCGAGCCGACGTGAGCCGACACCGGCCGAGCCGACAGGTCGCCGGCTTCAGGACCGGCCCGTCGCTCGGGCGCTGGATCGGGGGGCGAGCGCCCACGACGTCACTGACTAGACCGAACTGACTAGACCGACATGACTCCGGCACGAGCCGACCGGCAGGGCAGCCGGCCACGAAGCGGACGCTGACCGGCCCCCTGCCCGTCACACCTCACCTGACATCATCTCAGCATCACCCTACGTCACGTCATTCATCATTCCGCTCGGACTCACGTCATCCTCACGTCTTCACACGTCATCTTCCGTCATCTCCCGTCATGTCACACCGTCGCGCTTGGCCTCACCTCACAACGGCTCGTCACTCCAACGCGGCGTACTCGGCCTCCAAGCGTCGCAGTACTTCGGCCTTTCGCGTCGGGTCGAGGTGGAGAATCTGTGCCGCCCGATGGATGGCATACCGGGCCGCCCCGTGCCGCATCGTCGGGGCCTGGTAGTGCAACAGCACGTTCGTCTCGAAGCCCGGGACGGTCGCCAACAGCGGCTGGAGTTCCTCGGCGGCCTGGCTGAGTGTCGTTCGCCCTTCGACGAGACGGGCCACGATGTGCCCACAGGCTTCGATCCGCCGCGCGGTCTGCTCACAGGCCGCCTCGAGCCGGGCCTGCTCCGCGTCCGACCGACGCTTCTGCTCGAGAAGGGCGGTGAAGTTCCACACATCCAGCCCGAGTTTACGCGACCAGTCCGGGGCGAGGGTGTGGACGGTGGCCAGTACCGAGACCAGCACGGACAGCGTAGCGGCCGAGGCAGTTCCGGTGCGGCGAACGGTCATCATCAAAAGAATCCTCCTAACGAACCCCGTGGGTCGAGGTGGGCGACCCTCGACCGGCGGGGAGCGCATGGGGTGCCATACGGTACCCGGGGTGGGGCGTATGGTGATCGGGTCGTAAGCCCAGGAGAGGTTCGGGCTGCGGGGGGATCGACCGTGTTCGGGTCGTGTGTCCCAGGAGCACCGCGGTTCCGGTCGTCGTGGGGAGGTCCGGTGAACCGGGTGCGGCGGCGGGTCGGATCAACTCATGGCGGACTCATGGCGGAATCACTCAGCAATCCGGGTGCCGGTGCCGAGTTTTCCCACCCGTATTTCGCACAAGTGACCATGCCTGAATCTGTTGTGATAATTCCCACGGGGCAGTAACTGCCGGCCGTCAGGGAACCCTCGGGGTCGCCTCTGCCACGCTTGGCAGCACCGTCGGCCCGTTTGGTGGCTCGACTTACCCCCCGAGTTGAAGGCCTAAGACCCCGATGGCCTCAGTGGTCCCCCTCATCTCGGGATCAAAACCCGGTTGCCGGATCGAGCCTCAGTTACGATAGCGGCGCTCGGCAAAGGAACGGTGAACCAGCGGCGAGATCGTCGAGAGGATTTCGCGGCCGTTCCGAAAGGATTTCGCGGTCGTCCTGAGCGGTCCCGTCTCGGCCGAATGGCTCGCGCGGCCTCACGGCGTGACGGGGAAGGAGTCGACCGGTTCCGCCGTCTTTGCCGTGTTCCGGCGGTGCCGTAGAATGGCCCCATGGCCCTGTCTTTGCCCGTCGTAGCCAGCGCCGGTGGTGCCCGCTCGCGGAACGGGGGACTACCCCAGCCCGGCATTCTCGACGTGTCTGTCGCGGACCTGCGTGCCTGGCTCGCCGCCCGGGGGCAGCCGGCGATGCGGGTCGGCCAGATCCGCCGCCAGGTCCTGGCCAATCGCGTCACGGCGTTCGAGGACATGACGGACCTGCCGAAGGACCTGCGGGCCGAACTCGCCCGGTCCTTCGCCGTCTTCTCCAGCACCGTCGAACGCCACCTCACCGCCCCGGACGGGACACACAAGCTCGTCCTGCGTCTGGCCGACGGGCGTCTGATCGAGTGCGTCCTGATTCGGGACGACGGCCGGGCCACCGCCTGCATCAGCACCCAGGTGGGCTGCGGCATGGGCTGCGTCTTCTGCGCCAGTGGCCTCAACGGCCTGGAGCGGAACTTGACCAGCGGCGAGATGGTCGAGCAGTTGGTGCGGCTGCGTAACCTGCTGGGTCCGGGAAATCCCCGCTCGCCCGGGCCGGTCCGCCCGGCGACACCGCGACTGACCCACGTCGTGGTCATGGGCATGGGCGAACCGCTCGCCAACCTGGAGAACCTGCTAGAAGCCCTGGCGGTGGCCGGGGACAGGAACGGTCTGGGCATCGGACAACGGCACGTCACGATCTCGACGGTCGGCCTGCCCGAGAAGATCCGCCGCCTGGCCGAACTCGGCCGGCAGTACCACCTGGCCGTCTCCTTGCACGCCCCGAACGACCCGCTCCGCAGCCGCATCGTGCCGACCAACGCCAAGACCGGCATCTCCTCCGTCCTGGCCGCGGCCGACTACTTCTACGCCCGGACCGGCCGGCAGGTGACCTACGAGTACGTCGTCCTCGGCGGCCTGAACGACGACCCGACCCACGCCCGGGAACTGGCCCGCCTGCTGGCCGGTCGCAAGGCCCACGTCAACCTGATCCCCTGGAACGACGTGCAGGGACTGCCGTACCGCCGTCCGAGCGACGCCAACCTGCACGGGCTGATCGACACGCTGCGGCGGGCCGGGGTGAGTGTGAAGGTTCGCAAGCGCAAGGGGGCCGAGATCGAGGCCGCCTGCGGTCAGTTGCGCCGACAGGTCGGGGGCCTGGCGATCTCCCGAACCGACCTTTTCACCCGATCGGTGTCCGCCACCGGCCCGGTTTCCGAATAACGCAATGGGCTTCAGGTCTCGCCCGAGGGGCCGCCCGGCGACCCTCTCCCCGGAATCCCCACCCTTGGCACCATGGCGATCAGTCACACCAGTGCCCAGATGGCCCTTCGCGACCCCGACATCCGGCTGATGCTCCGCGTCCGGGACGACGACGCGGCCGCCTTCGCCGAACTCGTCGAGCGCTTCCAACAACGACTGGTGGCCGTCATGCACCACCTGCTCGGCAACATCGACGAGGCCGAAGACCTGGCCCAGGAGGTCTTCCTGCGGATCTACCGCATCCGCAAGAAGTACACCCCCCAGGCCAAGTTCTCGACGTGGCTGTTCACCATCGCCAACAACCTGGCCCTCAACGCCCTGCGCGACCGCAAGCGGCGTCCGGTCCTGCCCCTGAAGGTCCGCGAGTCGGGACCCCTGGGACCGCGGCCGACCGAGACGACCGCCCACGCCCGCGACGACCCCCCGAACCAGAACCTGCAGCAGCAGGAACTCGCCGAGGTCATCCGTAACGCGCTGGACGGCCTGAACGAGCGGCAGCGCATGGCCATCGTTCTCAACAAATTCGAAGACATGAACTATGCCGAGATCGCCGAGGTGATGGGGCTGACCACCAAGGGCATAAAATCGCTCCTCAGTCGAGCCCGTGCGAAGCTACGCGAGGCGTTGCAGGGTTACATATACATGGACAGTCCTCCGCCCCCGCTGTCTGCCGAGCCTGACGAAGTCGATTAGACCGTAACCACTCCGGAACGGTCGCGTGACTGGTCCCGTCGGCACCGACCGGGGCCCCCGACCCCCCTCGCGGGCACGGTCAACCGGACACCAATCCCATGGCCGACGACAAGCCGCCCCCCATGGCCGACGACAAGCCGCCCCCCGTGGCCGACGACAAGCTGCGTCCCGTGGCCGACGACAAGCTGCGTCCCGTGGCCGACGACAAGCCGCCCCCCGTGGCCGACGACGATGACGTGCCCCCAGCCGATCCCTTCGAGGCCGACCTGGTGGCCTACCTCGACGGGGAACTCGACGCCGAGGCGGTGCGACGGGTCGAGGCCCGTCTCGCGGCCGACCCCGAGGCCCGCATGCGGGCGATGGCCCTGAAGAAGACCTACGAGTTGCTCGACTACCTTCCCCGCCCCGAGCCGTCGGCGAATTTCACCGCCCGCACACTCGAGAAGCTTCCGGTCCTGAAGTCGGCCGCGCTGCCGGCCGAGACCGCCGCCGCGTCACCGCCGACCGGCCTACTACCCGACCGGCCCGATCGGCCGCCCCCCGCGGCCAGCCCCGTGACCGCCGCGGTGTCGTCCCTCCCCGTGGCAGGCGCGGTCGGCGGAAGCCGGCCCCACTCCCCGACGACGGCGGACGCACGCTACTTCTGGCTCGGGGCCGCGGCGGTCGCGGTCGTCTGTGTCACCTGTGCGACCGGGACGTACCTCGCCGTCAGCGAACTCCGCCGCCCGTCGCCCCGGACCGAAGCCCCGGCCGCCCCGCCCGAGGAGCTGCCGATCTCCGACCACCGGGTCGTCGCCTGCCTGCCGCTCTATTGCGGTGCCGACGACCTCGACTTCGTCAAGGAGTTGTCACACCCGGAATTCTTCGGCGAACACCCGGCCGTGGCGACCGACCCCGAGCTGCGGCTGCCGCCGGTCGAACCCGAGGTACCCACCGGGCCGAACTTCGACAAGCTCGCCGCCGCCTTCAAGGCCCTGCCCGTCGCGCGGCAGCAGGCGATCCGCGAACTGGACCGGCAGTTGTACGCCCTGGACGGGGCCACCCGCGACCGCCTCCTGCGGGTGCTCGAGGTATACGCCGCCTGGCTGGAACGCCTGGAGAAGAATGATCGCAAGGCCGTTCTCGACGCCCCGACGGCCGCCAACCGGCTCGACCTGATCCGCCGCCTCCGTACCCAGCAGTGGCTCCAGTCGCTGCCGCCCCCGCTGCGGGCCGAATACGCCAAGCTCTCCCCGCAGCAGCAGAGCGAACGGCTGCAGCGCTGGCGCGAGGAGGAGGCCGCCCGCTACGAGGAGTGGTCGTTCGTCCGCGGTCATGCCGACGACATCGTGGCCAACAAGGCCCCCTGGCCGTTCGACAGCACCGCCCGCCAGAAGGAAGTCATCGACTTCTTCCGCACCAGCTTCCGGACCGACGACCCGAGGCGGAGCCGCCTGAACCCCTTCGAGATCGAGCGGCACAACGGCTCCTTGGGCCTGGCCGAGAAGTTCGGCGGCTGGTGGTGGTACCTGTACGGCAAGTCGGTCTACGACCTGACCCGCAAGTACGAAGCGTTCCTGCTGCCGGAACCGGCCACCGGCGAGCCGGTCACCAACTACGCCCAGCTCGGCCCGGCGGCCCGCTTCTTCGAGAAGGGGCGGGGCCGCACCCTCACCCAGGGACTGGTCGGCCGCTGGCCCGACTTCGCCCTGGCGGTCCACAACTTCGCCTCCACCGAGAAGAACGAGCGGATTCCCCTGCCGCCCCTGGGCCCGGCTAGACCGGACGAGTTCAAGGAACCGTTGCGGTCGTTCGTCCTGAAGGAACTGGTGCCGGCCCTGTCGCCGACGCAACTCAAGGAACTGAAGGCCCTCGAGGGACGCTGGCCCGAGTACCCGCGGGAGGTGGTCCGGCTCGCCAAGCAGGTCGATCTGAGTGCCCCCGGGCTGATGTTGCCCGGTTCCCCCCGCCGCTGGGAGACGACCTACAGCCGGTTTGCGGCGATGAAGCCGTGACCGCCCGACCGCCCGACCGCCCGACCGCCCGACCGCGCTGAGAAGGGAAGCCTAGGAGCCGGGCAGGTGGGTCCGGTTACGTTACCGGCAAGGGAAGTCGGGTCACCGGGAAGTGAAGCCCGCATGCGACCGGCCCGGCTCAGGCCGGCCGTGTCTCGGACAGGATCAGGTCGATCAGTTCCGCGACCCCCTGCCCGCGGTGCCCCCGCGTGACGTG
>Ga0308417_1000355_pt1 | contig 34267 bp, 27 predicted proteins | sample HotsprSampleOS65_FD_203528 | JGI IMG/M metagenome (GOLD analysis project Ga0308417, IMG submission 203528) | Hot spring phototrophic mat microbial communities from Octopus Spring, Yellowstone National Park, Wyoming, United States - 20090730_OS65 ...
GAATGGAATCAGCGGCCGTACCAGTTCCCATTGCTCATCCGTGAGCGCGTGTCGCGTAGACATTGCCAACCTCCGTGTCGTTTTGCACCATTATAGGCAAGATTCGGGTTTTAAGACAGAACCTAGTCGAACGTGTCACCGCCGTTGATCGCCTTCCTGATCCGCCGGCCGTTGCCGTCGTAGCTGTAGGTTGCGATGGTGGTGCCGGGGCTGCCGCCATTGTCGTTCTTGGCCGCCACCATCCGGTTGCAGGCGTCGTACACAAGGTGCAGGCGGGTCGTTTCAGTCCCCGGCCTGGGGATCTGGGTCATGTTCCCGGCCGGGGCGGGAAAGTGCCGGCGGCCGAGGGGTGTTGGGCACGGGCGAGACGCGCGAGACGCCCGTGCTACGCGTGCTACGGCGTTGCGTCGCCTGCCGTGGCACAGGGGCGCCGGGCACGGGCGGGACGCGCGGGACGCCCGTGCTACGCGTGCTACGAGATTGCGTCGTTTGCGCTGGGCGAGGGGCGACGGGCACGGGAGGAACCCGCAGGGTGCGCAAGGTGGCGGCGCTGCGGAACCGCGCAGGGACGCGCTGGCGAGCATGGCGGGCGACGGCATGGGCCGTACCTCTCCTGTCCCGCCTGGGCCTTGATCTCCGCCGGCCGGGCCAGGCGGTTGTATTTGTATTCGACCCGATCATACACCGTGTCGGTCCCGTTGCCAAGTGGATTTTCCACATCGTCCGAATCGGGGTAAATGACCGCCCGCAGCAGGTCGCTTCGGGCCACCCCGGATTCGCTGGTCGTGCTGCCGTAGACGTAGCGGGTCACTTGGCTGCCCGTGTTGGGGTTCCGCGCGGTCATGGTGGCCACCTGACCCTCGGCGTTGTCGGTCCACTCCTTTCTGTAGTCGTGTAACACACCCCAGAAAGGATCGGCATGTCCGCCTTTTTCTTGACTGGCTGCCTACGCGAAATCCGGAAGAGCCTCTTTCCAGCCGGGCGCCTGACGGCGCGAGGGAGGGGCCGATGCGGGGCGGGGCGCGGGGCACGACGTCGATGGGCACGGGCGAGGAGGCCCGTATTACGTCGTGCGCCGGCGCGATTCCGGACCGCCGGCCGCAGAAAGGGTGACGTCCCGGTCACGTCCTCCTGCCGCCGCCTTTGCCGTCCGCGCCGTCCCCGCTGTTGCGTTGTCCCCGTTGTCCCGCCGTCCCCGCCGTCCCGCATTGACCCCCCGGTGCCCCAGACTTAGAATCGCGCCCGCGTTACGTGGGGCTGGATCGATGAGGTCGGCCTGATGAGCGAGAGTTACATCCAGCAGCTTTTTGCCGAGCGCATCGGCGGCAGCGGCTACGGCAAAGGCACCGCCATCTACAAGTTTGAGAAGATCAAGCGCGCCAAGCGCGCGGCCATGGCCGCCAGGCCCGGCGTGGCGCTGATCGACATGGGCGTCGGCGAGCCCGATGAGATGGCTTTTCCCGAGTGCGTTGAGGCTCTGGCCAGAGCCGCCGCCAAGCCCGAGAATCGCGGCTATGCCGACAACGGCGGCATGCTTTTTCGCCAGGCGGCCGCACGCTGGATGAAAAACGTCTGCGGGGTCGACGGCATCGACCCCGAGAAGCACATCTGCCACTCCATCGGATCCAAGGCGGCGCTGTCGATCCTGCCGGCGTGCTTTGTCAATCCCGGCGATGTGGTGCTCATGACCACGCCGGGGTATCCGGTCTTCGGCACGCACGCCCGCTATTACGGCGGCGAGGTTGTGAATCTTCCGCTGCTCGAGAAGAACAACTTCCTGCCCGATCTGGCGGCCGTCCCGGCCGACGTGCTCCGCCGCGCCAAAGTGCTGGTCATCAACTATCCCAATAACCCGACCGGCGCCTCGGCCACGGCGGAGTTCTTTGCCCAGGTCGTCGCCTTCGCCAGGGAGCACCATCTGGTCGTCATCCACGACGCCGCTTACGCGGCCCTGGTGTTCGAGGGCCGGCCGCTGTCCTTTCTGGCCACGCCGGGGGCGATGGACGTGGGCGTCGAGCTGCACTCGATGAGCAAGGCGTACAACATGACCGGCTGGCGGCTGGGCTTCGTCGTGGGCAATGAGCTGATCCTCCGCGCCTACGCCGACGTCAAGGACAACACCGACTCGGGGCAGTTTCTGGCCATTCAGGAGGCCTGCGCCTACGCGCTGGACCATCCGCAGATTACCGCGAAGATCGCGGCCAAATACTCGCGGCGGATGGACGGGCTGGTCGCGGTATTGCGGCGGCTCGGATTTGATGCCCGCAAGCCGAAAGGCTCGTTTTTCCTGTACGTCCGGTGCCCTGTTGCCGCTACCACCGACGGGCGGCGGGTCAGGTTCGACTCGGCCGAGGCGTTCAGCCAGTGGCTGATCACCGAGCGTCTGATCAGCACGGTGCCCTGGGACGATGCGGGCGCATACGTGCGATGGAGCGTTACGTTTTCGGCCGACGGCGAGTCCGGCGAGAGACGGGTGCTGGATGAGCTGGCGGCGCGACTGGGGAGCTGCGGATTTGAGTTTGCTGAACCATGAAGAGCGGCACACCGATAACGGTCTACATCGGCCTGGGGTCGAACCTGGGCGAGCGCGAGATGAACATCCGCCGCGCCCTGGCGGAGCTGGTGCAGACGCCTCAACTGGAGGTGCGCCGCATATCCTCATTTCTGGAGAACCCGGCCGTGGGCGGGCCGGAGGGTGCGCCGGACTTCATCAACGCGGCGGTCGAGGCCCAGACCACGCTGGCTGCGACTGCACTGATGAAGCGCCTGCTGGAGATCGAGCAGGAGGTGGGCCGCGTCCGCCGGGAGAAGTGGGAGCCGCGCGTGATCGACCTGGACCTGCTGCTGTATGGCAACAGCATCATTTCCAGCGACACGCTGCTGGTACCCCATCCGCTGATGCACGAGCGGGTGTTCGTTCTGCGGCCGCTGGCCGAGATCGCCCCCAAGGCGGTGCATCCGGCGCTTCAGATGACCATCGAGGACCTGCTACGGAATCTCCGCACCTAGGCCATGAAGGTCACCCGCACCATCCGCGAGACGCGCGAAGCCCGCGCCGAGCTTGGCACCATCGCCCTGGTTCCCACCATGGGCGCGCTGCATGCCGGACACCTGTCGCTGATCGAGGCCGCCCATCGCAACGCCCCGCGCGTCGCCGTCAGCATCTTCGTCAACCCCACGCAGTTCGGTCCGCGCGAGGATTTTGCGCGCTATCCGAGGCCCATCGAGGACGACCTGCGCCTCTGCCGGGAGGCGGGCGTGGATCTGGTCTTCAACCCGCCCGTCGAGGAAATGTACCGCCCCGGCCTGTTCGACATCGCCATTGATCTGCCCGCCCTCAGTTCCGTGCTCGAAGGCGCCAAGCGCCCGGGGCATTTCAGGGGCGTCTGCCAGGTCGTCGCCAAGCTCTTTAACATTCTCACGCCCGAGTTCGCCTGCTTCGGCCAGAAGGACTACCAGCAACTGCGCATTATCCAGGCGATGGTGGAGGCGCTGGACTGGCCCATCGAGATCATCGCCTGCCCCACCATCCGCGAGAGCGATGGTCTGGCTCTCAGCAGCCGCAACCGCTATCTGTCGCGGGAGCAACGCCAGCGCGCTCTGGCCATCAGCCGCGCTCTGAGGCTCGCCCAGGAACAGGTCAAAGCCGGCTACCGTCAGACCAACCGGCTGATCGCGACCATGCGCAACACCCTGCTGGAACAGCACCTGCTTGTCGACTACGTGGCGGCCGTCGATCCGGTCACCTTCCGCAACGTGGAGGAAGTCAATGGGCCGACCCTGCTGGCCATTGCCGCGCACGTGGGCGACACGCGCCTGATCGACAACATGCTGGTGAGTCCCTGAGGGCCGCTTGCGACACTGCCGCGGAAAGGGCGAGGTTCATGTCAGATTCACCACCGTCTGATTTTCCAGCGACTCGATGGCCGCGGCGAGCACCTCCTGAGCGGCCAGGCCGTCGGCGCCCGAGCCGTCGATGTGTTCGGGATCGACGCCGGCGCTGACCTGCTCGAGAAAGCGGTGGATGCGGTTGCGGAAGGTCTCCTCGAAGTCGCGATGTCCGCCGAAGACGGGGTTGGTATAGACGATCTTTTCGGGATTGCCGGCCGGATACAACGTCACCTCGCGCCACATGTCCTCCAGGACGAATCGGCCGGCGGTGCCGGCGACCTCGCAGCGTTCCATGGGGTGGCCGCGCTGGATGTCGTAGGAGCCGGTGAGGCCGCCCACCACGCCGTTGCGGAACTTCATGCTGAAGTGGGCGGTGCTCCAGATGCTTCGCCCGGGTGCCTTGGTGGCGAAGCACTGGACGGCGGCCACGTCGCCGCAGAAATGGCGCATGATGTCGACGGTGTGGGGATGCAGCGCCTTGATGTGGAAGTAGGGCGAGCTTTCGGCCGGATTCATGATCCACATGCTCATGTTGATGAAGAGCAGGTGGCCGAGGCGGCCTTCATCGAGCCATTTTTTGGCGAGGTAGGCCGCGGGAGTGAAGCGGTGGTTGAGGTTGATGCCGTAGCAGAGGCGTTTGGCGCGGGCGGTGGCGACCATTTCGCGCGCCTTCGGGATTTCGTTGCTGATGGGCTTCTCGCCAAGGACGTGGCAGCCGGCGGCCAGGGCCTGCATGGTAGGCTCGTAGTGGTCGGAGCCGTATTCGTGTCCGCCAGTGGCGATGCTGCAGAGGTCGGGGCGGAGAGCATCGAGCATTTTCTGAACGTCGTAATAGGCCGGCACGCCGAGTCGGCGGGCGGCCGCATCGGCGCGGTCGCGGCGGATGTCGCAGACGCCGACGAGCTGGGCGAGGGGATCGGCCTTGTACATGTCGGCATGGCGGTTGCCAATGGGCCCCATGCCAATGACACAGACTCGAAGCATTGACGGGTCTCCGCAAAGCCCCGCTATCGGGGCAACGCAAAGAGGTTAACCCGGAGGGGGCCTGGCGCACAGGGGAGGCAAGAGGCAGCAGAAAGCAGAACCGCACAGGCGAGGGAGCTGCCGAAGGCAGAAGTCGGGCGGCAGGATGCGGCGGTGCCGGCCGCGCTGGCGGGCTACAACTGTCCCATGCCAGGCGCGGGGGGTATGTCCTGGGGAGCGCCGGTCATGGCCGCGAAAAAGTCTCGCAGCAGCGCGGCACCGCTGGAGCTGCGCGGAGCTTCCGGATGGGTGGAGGCGAATTCCAGCGCCAGAACCAGGGGCAGCCGCGCCGCCGGCCGGCCGGTTGAGGCGGCATCCAGCTCCGCCAGAGCGCGCCACGCCTTGCCGATGGGGCCGCCGACCATGCGGACGGTCTGGGGCGTGGGGTTGGCGCAGTTTTCGGCGGGCGAGGTCACCAGGTAGTCGCGGCAGGCGATGGGGCGCTGGGCGTGGATGGAACACGACTCATCCTCGAGGAAGGGGCAGGCGATCCCCAGCGCGAAATAGTCCAGCCCAAGCTGGCGAATCGCATCCCCCGAGAGCCCCCGCAGATGCTCGTCGCGCAGCCGCTCGAGCATGCCGGCGCTCTGGAGGCGCGCCCGAGCCTCGTCGAAGCGATGGCGCACCTGGGTGCGCCGGGGTTCAGGCAATTGCTCCACCAGACGGGCAATGGCGTGCGCCTCGGTGGGGGTAAGCGGCACGTACTGCCGGCAGCAGGCGCCGCAGCCCTTGCGGCAGGAGATGGTCCGGCCGGCTTCGGTCGCCTCGGCCACGGCCACGTTCACCATCGTGTCGGCGATCGCCTGAAACAGCGGCAGCATGTCGCCGGTACGCGACGGACCGGTCGGCACCCGCATCGACAGGTCCAGCCGTCGCCCGTGCACGGTGAGCTGCACGTTGGCCACGATCGAGTGCTGCGGGGGCGACGACATGGATACGGCGGCCTCCAGCGGGCGCTCAGTAACGATAGTGCTCGCTCTTGTACGGCCCGTCCACATCGACTCCGATGTACTGGGCCTGCTTGCTGGTGAGCCTCGTGAGCTTGACGCCCAGCTTGTCCAGGTGCAGCCGAGCCACCTTTTCGTCCAGGTGCTTGGGCAGCACATAGACCTTCTTTTCGTATGCCTTGTTGTTGGTGGCCAGCTCGATCTGAGCGATGGTCTGGTTCGTGAAGCTGTTGCTCATCACGAAGCTCGGATGGCCCGTGGCGCAGCCCAGGTTCAGGAGGCGGCCCTCGGCCAGGATCAGCACGCTGTGGCCATCCTCGAAGGTCCACATGTCGTACTGCGGCTTGATGTTGGTCTTGCGGACCTTGCCCTCTCTGGCGAGCCTGGCCAGCCCGGCCATGTCGATCTCGTTGTCGAAGTGGCCGATGTTGCCGACGATGGCCTTGTCTTTCATCTTCTTCATGTGCTCGACGGTGATGACGTCGCAGTTGCCGGTGGCGGTGATGAAGATGTCGGCATAGCCCACCACATCGTCGATGGTGAGCACCTGGTAGCCCTCCATGGCGGCCTGAAGGGCGCAGATGGGGTCGACCTCGGTGACGATCACGCGCGCCCCCTGGCCCCGGAGGCTCTGGCAGCAGCCCTTGCCGACGTCGCCATAGCCGCAGACCACGGCCACTTTGCCGCTGAGCATGACGTCGGTGGCGCGCATGAGGCCGTCGACGAGGGAGTGGCGGCAGCCGTAGAGGTTGTCGAACTTGCTCTTGGTGACCGAGTCGTTGACGTTGATGGCCGGAAACAGCAGCGTGCCCTTTTTCTGCATCTCGTAGAGGCGGTGAACGCCGGTGGTGGTTTCCTCGGAGACTCCCTGGACGTCCTTCGCAATACGATGCCAGCGCTGCGGGTCGGCCTTGTGGCATCTGGCCAGCAGTTTCAGCACCTCGGTCCATTCTTCCGAATCCTCTGCGGTGGGGGCGGGCACCCTGCCGGCGTTTTCAAACTCGAAGCCTTTGTGAATCAGCAGGGTGGCATCGCCGCCGTCATCGACGATCTGGTTGGGGCCAAGGCCGTCGCCGAAGTCCAGCGCCCGCTCGGTACACCACCAGTATTCCTCGAGGGTCTCGCCCTTCCAGGCGAAGACGCTCATGCCCCTGGGATCGTCAACCGTACCGCCGGTCTCGGGCCGGCCCACGACGACGGCCGCCGCCGCGTGATCCTGCGTCGAGAAGATGTTGCACGAACACCAGCGAACCTGGGCGCCCAGCGCGGCGAGTGTCTCGATGAGAACCGCCGTCTGCACGGTCATGTGCAGCGAGCCCATGATGCGCAGGCCCCGCAGCGGCTGGCGCGCGGCATATTCGCGGCGCAGGGCCATGAGACCGGGCATCTCCTGCTCGGCGAGCATGATCTCCTTGCGCCCCCACTCGGCCAGGGCCAGGTCCTTGACCTTGAACTCAAGCTTGCCGCGCCGGGTACTTCTGGGTGGTGTGAGTGTTGCGGTCATGGCATTTGCCTTTCTATTGTCCGTCGTGTGATCGCGCTCATCAGTGGACCTCGACCTCGTGGGCTACCGCGTGCGGTCCCAGGGAGATTTCATCGGGCTCCAGATAGAGCTCTATGGCCTCCCGGATATTCCTGAGCGCCTCGTCTTCGGTAACTCCGGCCGAAGTGCAACCGGGCAGTTCAGGACACCACGCTGCCCATTCTCCAGTGTCCGGATCCGGTTCCAATACGACTCGCCATTTCATTGATCGCTTCTGCTTTCGTATCTCCATCGCCTCACGGTACGTTATCCTTGACTGCGCCGCATCCGCTCGCCAGCAGCAGCGCCGGTCCCTGTGCATCCGGCTCTGGGGGCAGCGGGCGGATGTTGATGCTCTCGAATCCCACGCTCGCCAGCAGGTCGCGGAGCTGGCGCGTGTCAAACCCCGCATGCGCCTGTCCCATTCGCCGGCGGAAGTCCTCCCGGTCGTGCGCCAGAAGGTCGACGATGACGAATCGGCCCCCGGGCCGCAGGATCCGCCGGGCCTCGCGCAGGGCGGCGGCCACGTCCGCCACGTAGGTCAGGACCAGCAGCATCATAGCCGCATCACACAGTCCCGGCTCCATCGGCAGATCGGTCAGCTCTCCGCGTCGCAGCTCCACATTCCCGAGCCCCGCCGTCCGCCGCCGCGCCGCCTTGAGCATTTCGGCCGAATGGTCCACGCCGATCACCTGTTTCACGTGCGGCGAGAGCTCGGCGGCCACCTGGCCCGTGCCGCACCCCAGATCGGCCACCACGTAGTCCGGCGGCAACAGGGCCAGCATCGCTGCCGTCGTGAAGCGCTGACCATACAGCTCGCCGCGCAGGCGATCCCATTCTCCGGCGGCGCCGGCGAAGAAGCTCTGGCTGTCCATCTGCTTGTCTCGAAGCAGGCGTTCCAGGCGCAGCTCATCCTGCCGCAGCGTGGCCCAGTCGCGCATCTGTTCGCGGGCCACCAGCCAGAGCTGCCGGGCCGGCTGCTCCAGCTCGTCGAGGATCATGCGATAGAGATGGGCCGTGCCCCGGCGGCTGGCACGTACCCACTTCTGGTCGGCCAGCACCTTCAGGTGCCGGCTCACGGTGGACTGGGGAAGCTGAAGCACGTCACAAAGCTCGGCCACTCCCAGCTCGTTGCGTTCCACCAGGCGCAGGATGCGCAGGCGCGTGGCGTCGGCCAGGGCGTCCATCCACGCCAGGAGCCGCTGGGAGCTGGTTGCGGACCCTATCATCGCTTCATCCGGATGGAATGATAATACACGATTCGCCCCGCGTCAAGCCCCTCGTGCATTCGTGCATCCCGTGCATGACTCTTGCTGCGCGCGCCGGCCGCTCAGACGGCCAGGTCGTCCACCGTCGCAGCCTCCCGCGGCGGCGGCCGCAGCACGGCGTTGGCAATGAAGCCCACGATCTGCTGCTGTGGCGACGCGGGCCTCAGCCGGCGTCGAAGCAGCAGCCACGTGAGAACACTTGCCGGCAGTGCCCTGCCGCGGCTCGCGCATGTGAGTCGGCCCAACAACCGGCCGCCCGAGGGTGTCGTATTAAGCATAGGATGTGGCTGGAGTAGAGAGGAAGTGCAATGAATCGGCTTCACGTGAAGTATCTGCTTGTCGGGGGCGGTGTTGCCAGCAGTTCGGCCGCCCAGGCGATCCGCCGTCGCGATTCTGATGGCTCGGTCCTCATGATCGCGCAGGAGGTCAACCGCACCTACCGCCGCCCCGCTCTCAGCAAGGGCTACCTGCTGGGGCAGGTATCGCGCGACCAGCTTTTCACCACTCCGGATGCCTGGTTTTCCGACAACCGCATCGAGCTGCGCACCGGGAGGCGTGTCTCGCGACTGGACTCCGATCGTTCCTGCGCCACCCTCGACACCGGTGAGGAAGTGGCGTACGACCGCCTGCTGATCGCCACCGGCGGCCTGCCGAGGGCTCTGCGGATTCCCGGCGCTCAGCTACCCAACGTCTTTCTGCTGCGCGGCATCGAGGATGCCGACCGCCTCCGCCACGGCATCGAGAAGGCCCTGCGCGAGGGCCGGCCACATCCCCGCGGCCGCGGGTGCGCCTGCGTGGTCGGCGCCGGACGGCTGGGTCTGGAACTGGCCGCCACCCTCACCCAGGCGGGACTGCATGTTCACCTGGTGTGCGCCTCGCCGTGGCCGTGGGGACGGCTGGCGGGCGAAGCCACCGGCCGGTTTCTCGCTCATTATCTGGAAAACCGGGGGGTGTCGCTGCATGCACAACTGGCCGCCCGGGCGATCGAGGGCGACGGCCGGGTCCAGCGCATCGTGCTGAGCGACGGTCAGGTGATCGACTGCGACCTGGTGGTGCCGGCGCTGGGGATGATCCCGCACAAGGAGCTGATCCGTCACACCAGCATCGCCGCCGAGAACGCCATCCTCGCCGACGACCACTGCCGCACCAGTCACCCGGCGATCTACGCCGCCGGCGACTGCGCCGCCATCTTCGACCCTCTGTTCGGCAAGTACCGGGTCATGGACAGTTGGGACACCGCGCTGGCCAGCGGCGCCGTGGCTGGGGCGAACATGGCCGGCGCCGACCAGCGGTATTCGGACGTCAACCACCTGCACAGCCGCGTGTTCGACCTGGCGCTTCATGTCTGGGGCGAGGCCCGGCTGGCGGAGCGACGGCTCATCCGCGGACGGATGAGCGTGGAGTCGCCCGATTTCGTTGAGATCGCGGTGGCCGCCGACGGGCGAATCTGCCAGGTGATCGCGGTGGGGCACGACGGCGAGCACTCGCCGCTGCGCGAACTGGTTGCCCGGCGCGTCGACGTGAGCGGGCGCGAGCAGGCCTTCGCCGACCCGCAGGCTGATTTGGGGGCGCTGATGCGGTAGCCCGCGCCGGCCGCACTACAACTCAACCACGCGTTCGCCGGAGGCGCGATCGCCTAACACATCGGGCTGCGCGCCGCTGATCTTTGCGTAGAACAGGTCGCGCCCCTCCTCGCCGAGCAGGCTGTCGATCTCGGTGTCGTTGTTGATGGCCTTGGCGCTGAGGAGCAAGCCGTTGAGGCCCTTCTGCGGACCCAGCAGGTGCCGTACGCGCGCCTCGTAGGCCAGGTCGCCCCGCGCCCACTCGGCCATGAGCTGGCGAAGCCCCGCGGGTGACTGGTCGTACTTGGTGGCGCCGCCGACGAGGATGTCGTCTGCCCCGCCGCCCAAGAGCGAATCGGCGCCGGACCCGCCGATGAGGATGTCGCGCCCGCCGTTGCCGCGCAGTTCGTCGGCCTGCGAGCCGCCCACGAGGATGTCGTTGCCGGCCGCGCCGATCAGCGTGTCCAGGCCCGCCTCGCCGTACAGCTCGGCATCGCGGCTGATGGATGGATCCAGAGCGATGCGATCGTTGCCGGCCCGGCCCCACACCTGGATGCGGCCGGTCGGATTGAACGCGCCCACCGACGTCGTGCCGAAGAAGACCTCGATGCCGCCGCCGGCGGCGGGCTTCAGCTCAATGTTGTCGTTGCCGCCGGTGCCCCCGACCACCAGTGCCGTGCGCGATGAATCGGCCGGGTCGGCCTGAAGCTCGGCCGGCACGATCGTGATCGTGAAGGTCCTGGCGTCGCTGGCGGTGTTGTCCTTGTCGAAGGCCGTGACCGTGACGGTGTATGTGCCCTCGACGGCGAAGGCATGCTGGGCGGAGGTGGAGCCGGTCGGCACGCTGTCGAGGTCGGTGTTGTCGCCCCAGTTGATCTGATAGCGGAAGCCGGCCTGGCGGTCGGCCGGTGAGATGTCGTCGGCCGACAGGTTGATGGTGCGCAGTTGGCCGCGCACGCCGGTGGCGTCGCCGGTGAGGTCGTTCAAAGTCGGCTTCACGTTGGTCACGATGAGCGTCTGTACGGCATGGCCGATGTTTCCGGCCTCGTCGCTGACCACGACGCGCACGAGGTAGTTGCCGCTGTCGGCGTAGGTGTGCGAGAGGGAGAACTGCTTGTCGGCGGTCAGCGCCAGGGGCTGCGGACCGCCGCCGTCGCCGTAATCGACCGTCGCCGTGTAGGTGTGCGGGGCGGTGTCGGCGTCGGCGAAGGACAGGTTGGCGGCGTTGAATGTGGCACCCTCGCTGATGGCGGTGAACGTGCCCAGGTTCACCGTCAGCGACGTTCTGCCGATCCGCGCTGTGGTGTTGGCGACAAGTCTGCTGCCGCCCTTGTCCAGCACCCGCACCGACAACGGATATGACCCCGGCGTGGCGTAGGTGTGCGTGCCGCTGACGCGGTACTTGCCGGCGCCCAGAGCCGTGATCACGCCCGTGGACGCCTGGCCGTCGCCCCAGTTGATGCGGGCGGTGAAGTCGCCGGCGGTGCCGCGCGGGTCGGCGTCGGTGAACGTGGCCACCTCCACGTTGGCCAGGGTCGAGCCGGCATAACCTATCACCGTCGATGCCGCGCCGGTCAGCGGCGCGTCGGCCACGACGGCCCAACTGTGCGTTTCGGCGACCGCGCCGTGGCGACCCTTGATGGAGACGGTCAGGGGGAAGCGGCCCTCTGCGCGGTAGGCGTTGCGGCCCTGGACGGTGAACGTGCCGTTGGCGCCTTTGATAACCTGGCCTTCGGAGACCTGGCCGTCGCCCCAGTTGATGCTCACCGTGTAGTCGCCGGCGCGGGCGCGCGGGTCGGCGTCGCGAAAGGTCGCCACACTCAGCGTCTGTTCGCGCCCTGCTACTGCCGCCGCGCGGAGGCCCGTGGCGTTGAGCGGCGCGCGGCCCACCGCGATCACCACGACCTCCTTATCCTGAGCGGTGGCGGTGCCGCCGGCCTGCTGCACCGTCACGCGCAGCGTGATCAGCCCGCGATAGCCCACCTGGGGGTAGACGATCACGCTGTCGCCCCGGACCTGGCCGATGGCGCGCGTCTCGCCCACGAAGCTGGCGCCGAAGAAGACCGGGTCGCCGTTGGCCTCGGTGTATTTCAGCCTGACCTCCAGCGGCGTGTTTACGGGGGTGAACTGGTCGGGGATCGTTTCCAGGAAGGGGGGCTGGTCGGTCGTGTCGCGCGTCCCGCGCACCGTAAAGGTCCGCACGCTCTGCCCGCCGTTGCCGTCGCTCACCGTCACCGTCACCGTGCCGCTCTGCCCGCGCGGTGCCTGGATGGTCATGACCGCGTCGGTATGGTTCTCCACGATTTCGGCACGCGTGATCGTGATCGCGCTCAGCGGCTGGTCGCTGCCGGCGGTGCGCTTGATGCGCATGAGCTGATCGAGCACCTCCCAACCCCGCACCAGTTGTCCGAAAATGGTGTGGTTGTAGTCAAGATGCCGCTGGGGCGCGCTGGTGATAAAGAACTGCGAGCCGTTCTGGTCGTTGCCGCTGTTGGCCATGGCGAGTTGGCCAGTGCCGCTGAAGATGGCGTTGCGGCTGAACTCATCCTTGAAGCGGAAGGGCGGCCCGCCGGTGCCGTTGCCGCTGGGGTCGCCGCCCTGAATGATGTTGGCCGACTCGGCGTTGGTCCCGGTGAGGTCGGCCAGGCGGTGGAATCGCAGTCCGTTATAGAACTCGCCGCGTACCAGCCCGACGATGGTGCGCACGGTACGCGGAGCCACGTCCGAAAGAAGCTGGAAGACCAGCTCGCCCTGCACGTCGATATCGTCCGCGTTGGCGGCCGTGTGCGCAACGGTCAGCTTGAGGAACGGTCCCTTGTGGAGCTTGACCTTGATGTTGGGGTTGCTGCTGGCGACGGCGTAGCTCAGGCGGTCCTGATCGGCGTCGGAGGCATTCAGCGGCACGGTCAGCGCCGAGCGCACGATGGCGTCGGGGATCACCTCCAGCACCGGGGCCGCGAGCAACTGCCGCGCCTCCAGCGGCTCGGGGAGCCAGGCGAAGGCGGCCGCGGCCCGGCCCAGGCGCTGTTGTAAATGGAACTGCATCGACCCCGGCGTCCGCCCGGACGAAGAATACATGCGCTCGCTCCTGACTGGCTGTGAGAAACCTGACGCGGACCACGGCGGCGTGTCTGCTTGACACACGTGGCGGGGGCGTCTGGCGCGCCGCAGCGCCGCCGGTCTCGAGTCGTCGGTTCGTCGATAGAGTCGGCGCCGTTGCCGCGGCCATTACGCCGCCGGCGCGTGCACCGTGCCCTATTGTGCGCCAAAGTGCGGTACGTTTCCACCTCCCGCTCATGGAACCTCGAGCATCAACCCGGACGACGCCTCACGCCGCTGCGCCGAGCGCGCCGACAGGGGCGGCGGCCCGTCACATCCACATCGAGGCGATCCTGGCGCGGACGTCGATGGGCGGCGTGTGCGAGGATGAGGCGTCGGCCGGAAGGGGGCTCTGGAGGCTGATACACTCGAAATGCTCCAGCACCGATTCGGGGAGGAAGCGGGTCCGCTGAGCCCAGGTATGGCGGTCACCGGTGGGCCATTTCTTGTGGTAGTAGCGAAGCGGGAAACAGACCTCCAGGAAATCGCGGGCCCGCGTGAGGGCGACATAGAACAGCCGCCGCTCCTCTTCCACCTCCTCCTCCGAGCCGGTGGCCATGTCGGAGGGAATGTTGCCGTCGGCCGCGTGGATCACGTACACGCAGTCCCACTCACAGCCCTTGGCCGAGTGAATCGTGCTGAGAATGAGATAGTCCTCATCGAGAAGGGGCGGTCCGGCCAGGTCCTGCGTGCTGGCCGGCGGGTCGAGCGTCAGCTCGGCGAGCATGGCCGAGCGCGAGGCGAAGTTGGAGCTGATCTGCTGGAGCTGTTCCAGGTCCCGCGCGCGAATTTGGGCCTGGTCGTAGCGGCGATGGAGGATCGGCTCGTAGAAGCGGCGGACGGCGGCGATCTGATCGGAGAGAGGATTCTCCATTTTCGATTTTCGATTTTCGATTGGGGGAGGAGCATTTTCGATTTTCGATTTTTGATTTTTGATTGACTCTCGATTGCGGGCTTCGTCGCTTCGTCGCTCCGTCGCTGCGTCGCTCTGCTCCCTCGTCCTTCGCCCTTCGTCATTCGTCATTGCTTCGGGCTTCGAGTTTCGGATTTCGTCATTCACCCGCCCAGAACCCTGAACCCTGAACGCTCCTCCCCCTTCGTCGCTTCGTCGCTCCGTCGCTGCGTCGCTCTGCTCCCTCGTCATTCGCCCTTCTTCATTCGTCATTGCTTCGGACTTCGGGTTTCGGATTTCGTCATTCACCCGCCCTGAACCCTGAACCCCGAACCCCGAACCCTCCTCCCCTTCGTGCCATCCTCCCGCCAGCATCCCCATCAACCCAACCAGCTCCCTCCACTGCTCCTCGGCGGCGGGGGGTGGGCGGAAGCTGCGCCAGCTTCGGATGTCCCAGCCAGCCGCGCAAAGATGGTCAATTGCCCGGCGGGCGTGGGTGGGGCCGATGCCGTCGAGGAGCTGGAGCACGCGGAAGGCGCTGGTGGCGTCGCGCGGGTTTTCGGCCAGGCGCAGGATGCACAGCACATCCTTGACGTGGGCGGCCTCGAGGAACTTCAGCCCGCCGTACTTCACAAACGGGATGTTGCGGCGGGCCAGCTCGACCTCCAGCGCGTCGCTGTGGTGGGCGGCGCGGAAGAGGACGGCCTGCCTGCGCAGCGGAATGCCCTCCTCGTAGTGTTCGAGGATGCGCCCGACCAGGTAATCGCTCTGTTGAGCCTCGTCGATGAGGGTGACAAGCCGCGGCTTCTGGGCGCTGGCGCGCGTGGAGTACAGTCGCTTGTGATAGCGCCTGGGGCACAGGGCCATCACGGCATTGGCAGCGTCGAGGATGCTCTGCACGGAACGGTAGTTTTGCTCGAGTTTGATCACGACGGCGCCGGGAAAGTCCGCGGCAAAATCCAGGATGTTCCGCACCGTGGCGGCGCGGAACGAGTAGATCGACTGGGCGTCGTCGCCGACGACGGTCAGGCCCCGACCGTCGGGCCGGAGCTGGCGGAGGATTTGGGCCTGAAGCAGATTGGTGTCCTGGTACTCGTCGACGAGGACCGCGTCGAAGCGGTCGCGGACGGCCGCAGCAGCGGCCGGGTCCTGCATCAGGTGATACCAGTACAGCAGCAGATCATCGTAGTCGAGTACGTTCTGCTCCTGCTTGGCCGCGGTATAGGCACGGAACAGCGCCTTGAGCCGCTCGGCGTGGCCGTCGAGCCAGGGGAAATGCGTCCGCAGGGCCTGCTCGACGGGCTCCTGGGCGTTCACGCAGCGGGAGTAGATGGCCAGGCACGTGCCCTTGCGGGGGAAGCGCTCGGCGGCGCGGTGAAATCCGAGCTGGGCGCGGACGGTGTCGATCAGGTCCTCGCTGTCACTGCGGTCGATGACGGTGAAGGTCTCGCCCAGGCCGGCGGCGCGGGCGTGCATGCGAAGCAGACGATTGGCGACGGCATGGAAGGTTCCGCCCCAGAGGCGAGCAAGTGCTGAGTGCTGAGTGCTGAGTGCTGAGTCGGTGGGGTTTTCGATTTTCAATTTTTGATTATCGATTGGGCAGGAGTTGCCAGTCGCCAGTTGCCAGTTGCCAGCTTCGTCGTTCGGACTTCGACATTCGTCATTGATTCGGGCTTCGGGTCTCGAGTTTCGCCGTTCCCCGACCACTGAACCCCGAACCCCGAACCCTGAACCCTCCGTGCCTTGCGCCAGAATCCGCTCAACCCGCCGGAGCATTTCGGCGGCGGCGCGGCGGGTGAAGGTCAGCAGCAGGATTCGCCCCGGCTCGGTGCCGGTGGCGATCAGATGGGCCACGCGATGGGCCAGGGTGTTGGTCTTGCCGGTGCCCGCGCCGGCGATAATCAGCAGCGGCTGAGGCCCGGCCGTCGCCGCGGCGTGTTGCTGTGGGTTGAGGCAGGCGTGCCAGTCGGAATGCATGTGTGGCCTCCATGCCGCGATAGTTTGGAGCCTGTACGGTGGGGTTGTATCAGAGCGGCGGGGGGGATGCAAACGCGAGTGGGCCAGGGGGTTCGGGGTTCAGTGGAGGAAGGGTTGGTGGCCAATGACGAAGCCCGAATGCGGGCAAGCTACTCGGCACTCAGCACTCAGCACTCAGGACTCAGGACTCAGGACTCAGCACTCGCTGCTCGACGCGGGGGAGGGTTCGGGGTTCGGGGTTCAGTTGCGAAGGCACAACTGACCAACGGACCACTGACCCAACAACGGACAACTGACCACGGACCACTGACCCTGCTCCCCCAATCGAAAATCGAAAATCGAAAACGGACACTGTCCATGTCTTCCACCACGTTCATCGCTCTTTGCAACCTCTGCAACCCCATTGACGCCCGTCCGACGGCCGCTAATCTCCTATGCGCACGAACCGCAACCAGACAGCGCGCCATCGAGAGGTCACCATGTCCCAGCTCGACATTCGCATCGGCACCTGCGCCCCGCTCGACAAGGGCGCGGCGTATCTCAAGCAGATTCTTCCCCACGGGTTTGAAAGCTTCTCCCTGAGCTGCTGGAAGACCCTGGGCAACGTGGACCTGCAGCGCACGGCGAAAGAGGTGCTCGATTGCATCGGCGGGCAGGCCGCCATCAGCACCGTCGGCGTCTTCGGCAACCCGCTGATGGATGAGAATGTGGTGCAGGACCTGGCCCGCGTTATCGACGCGGCCCACCTGTTCAACTGCGACATCGTGGCCGGTTTCGCCGGAGCCATCGAGGGCAAGCCACTGCCGGAGTCGATGCCGCAGTTCAAGAAGGTCTGGGGCGAGCTGGCGCGGCGGGCGAAGGACAAGGGCGTGCGCATCGCCTTTGAGAACTGCGACATGGGCGGCACCTGGGAGAGCCCCCGGTGGAACATCGCCCACAGCCCGCGGGCGTGGGAGATGATGTTCAACGAAATCCCCTCCGAGAACGTCGGCCTCCAGTGGGAGCCGTGCCACCAGATGGTCTCGCTGATCGACCCCATTGCCCAGCTCCGAACCTGGGCGAAGAAGGTCTTCCACCTGCACGGCAAGGATGCCACCGTGGCGTGGGATGTGATCCGCACCGAGGGCATACGCTCCGGCCGCCCCTACGTCTGGCACCGCACGCCCGGTTTCGGCGACAGCAACTGGACGGACATCATCAGCATCCTGCGGATGAACAAGTTCCGCGGCGCCATCGACATCGAAGGCTGGCACGATCCGGTCTATCGCGACGCCCTGGAGATGACCGGGCAGGTGCACGGGCTGAATTACCTGAAACGGTGCAGGGGAGGGCCGTTTGTGCCCAACCCGACGTAGAGATGGTTCAGGGTTCGGGGTTCAGTCCGCCATGTGGCCTGGCCACACCCGATCACCCGATCGTTCAATGCATTGATTCCTAATAGATCGGCAACTGCGCCTGCACCAGCGCAGGCTTGCCTTCGCGCTCCAGCAGTCTCGTCGGATAGGTTCTCACGGTCGCGCCGGGCGAGTCACGCAGTTCGCCGAGATGGCAGAGGGAAACCCAGGGCATGGCAATGTCAGTTGTCAATTGTCAGTTGTCGGGTCACTGGTCCATTGGTCAGTGGTAATGCCACTCTGGAAAGCGTGCCCAACTGACCACCGGAGCAATGACCCAACCACGGACTACGGACCACGGACTACTGACCAACTCCCATCAGGTGCTCCATCACCAGCCGCTCCAGGCCCTCGTAATTGCGCTCGGCGATCAACTGGGCCTCGGCCTTGCGGTCGAAGGTCCGCACCTTCTGCACCAGCAGCTCGAAGAAGCGCTTGCTGTTGGCCAGGTGCTCGGTGTTCTTCTCCTGCTTCTGGGTGCGCATGGTTTTGACGTCCAGCCCGACGAACGCGCCCGTCTTCGCGTAACCGGCCTCCTCCAGCACGCGCACCTGGTTCCAGGCCTCGCGCAGGTTGGCCGCCCCGAAGCTCTTGTCCTCGTCGAACTTCAGGCCGTTCTGGTCGTTGAGGTGGACGCTCCAGAGCTTCTTGTGATAGAGGGCGAAGGCCATCTCATCGGAGGGGTCCAGCCCCGCGAGCTTGGCGTGGGCCGTCTCGATCAGGCCGCCAACACGCGCCGGATCGTCCGACGCGTAAGCCATCGCCAGCGCGTGGCCGATGGTCGGCACGTACGCCTGGTCCATCGGCTCGTTGGGCTTGGGCTCGATGGCGATGCGGATCTTGCGGCTGTGGGCCAGGATGCGGTTGATGGCCGTCATCAGCCATTCGTGGGCCTGCCGCGCGTTCTTGGCTTCGCGGATGTACGTGCCCTCGCGCGCCAGCCACAACACCATCAGGTCGCAGCCCAGCGCCTCGGCGATGTCCACGGCCAGCAGCGAGCGATCAATGGCATACTTGCGGCAGGCCGGATCGTTGGCCGTGTACGCGCCATCGATGGTGCGCGGGTCCTCCCAGAGCCGCGGCGCGACGAATTCGGGCACCAGGCCCTCGTTCTTGAGCATCCGCCCCAGCTCCTTTGCCTGTTTCAGCGATGTGGCGGCCGGCTGCTTGTCCAGCTCCGGGACCGCATCGTCATCGTGAAACTGCACGCCCTCGAAACCCAGCTTCTTGTAAACCTGCAGCTTCTGCGCGAACGCCACCGGCTGCCGTACCGGCGGCCCGAACGGATCGGCCCCTTCGTGAATGTTCCACGGACCGAACGAGAACCGATAGGATGCTGACTTGCTGGATGCTTTGGCCATGTGCGTCTCCGGGGGATTTTCGATTTTCGATTTTCGATTTTTGATTTTTGATTGACTCTCGATTGTGGCCTCCGTGCCTCCCCCTCCGTCGCTCCGCTACTTAATCTCCGACAGCTTCACCGGACAGCGGTTCGCCGCGCTTTGCGCCGCGGCCTCCAGCACCTGCTGCGTCTTGTAGGCATCCTCGAAATCGGCCAGAGGCACTACCGGCTTCTGGCCGGCGATGTCGAGCATCATGTCGGCCACCTGGTTCACGAAGGTGTGTTCGTAGCCGATGATGTGGGCGTCGGGCCACCAGTTGGCGGCGTAGGGGTGATCGGGGGTATGGGTGACCATGATCCTGCGCCAGCCGTGTTCGCGGCGGGGGAGGGTGGCGTCGTAGAAGCTCAGCAGGTTCATGTCCTCGAAGTTGAACATGATCGAGCCTTTCTCGCCGTTGATCTCCATGCCGTTCTTGTTCTGATTGCCGGTGGCAAAGCGCGTGGCCTCGAAGGTGGCGATGGCCCCGCCCTTCATCCGCGCCAGGAACAGCGTGGCATCGTCCACATCTACCTTGCCCTTCTTCGCGGTGCCGCCGGCCGCCCCGGCGGCGATGCCGCCGCGCGAGCCGGCGCTGGGGAGTTCGCGCTCCTTGATGAACGTCTCCTGGATGGCGCCGCTGACCTCGCTGAACTCATCGCCTGTGATGAAGCGCGCCATGTCGATGATGTGGGCGGCCAGATCGCCCAAAGCGCCGGAGCCGGAAACCTTCTTGACGAATCGCCACAGCAGCGGCACCTCCGGCCCGGCCCAGTCCTGCAGGTACCAGGCCCGGATGTGATAGATGCGACCGAGGCGTCCTTCCTGGGTGAGCTGCCGCGCCAGCGCCACCGCCGGCACCCGCCGGTAGCAGTAAGAGACAAACGTGCGGCACTTTTTCGCCTTGCGCGCTGCGTCGCGCATCTGCCGCGCATCGTCGAGCGTCCCAGCCATCGGCTTCTCGCACAACACGTGCTTGCCGGCCTCCAGCGCCACGATCGACATCTCGGCGTGGGCGTTATTGGCCGAGGTCACATCCACCAGGCCGATTTCCGGGTCCGTGAACGACTTGCGGTAGTCGGTGGAGGTGTTGGCCCAGCCCCAGCGGCGAGCGAAGGCCTCCAGCGCCACGGGGTCCACGTCGACGATGGTGTGCATGATCGGTTCAATGGGCAGGTCGAAGAACTTCTTGACCTTTGCGTAGGCGTTGCTGTGCGCACGCCCCATGAATCCGTAACCCAGAAGACAGACGTTAATGGTGCCCTTGGCCATGTGCCGTTCTCCTTCCTTTCGCCGATGTTGCGGTCGTCGCCGATCTGTACGCCACGTCGCCCCTTGCGTTGTGAGTTTATTGACACCCGCCGCGGATGCAAGGGATGGACAAAGCGGAGGATGCGGAGGATGGCGGAGGATGCTGTTGCATTTGTGGAGCGGGCGCAGTATGTTTCACGCACTTCCTGGAAACGGGGTCGTGGCTACCTCGTCCATACCATCCTCGCAGCCGCCGCACTCCCGGCCGACGCCCCTTGTCGTGGCCCCCGAGCAGCTTGCGCCGATCCTCCGTGCCTACGAGAACAACGCCTGCCTCGACGCGTACGCAATGGCGCAGGAGATCGGGCCTCTTGCCGCCTGGCGCGGCACGGAGGCCCGGCTGCTGGCCGGGCGGCTGGCGGCCAACCTGGGATCGCTGCGGCTGGCACATGTGCTGCACCGCCTGGCCTGGCGCGAAGCCCCCGACGATCCGGTGGTCCTGTCCTATTACCTGCGGCTGGTACTGGAGCGTTTCGGACCGCTGGCCGCCTGGCGCTTCGCCTGGCGCCGCGGCGAGCTTCCCGCGGCGCCCGCCGTCGCCCGCGCCGACTGGCTGGCGGCATGGGCTACGACGGCCGCCATGCTGCGCGACTTTGACCGCGCGGACAGACTGATCGCGCAGGCGATGGAGCTGGCCCCCCGGCGGGCGTGGTTGCGCATCGAGCAGGCGCACATCCTGGAGCTGGAGGACCGCTACAGCGAGGCGCTGACGGCTGCCCGCTGTTCCCTGGAGCTTCATCCCGATTACCGTCCGGGGCTCCAGGCCACCGCGCATCTGCTGTGCCTGATGCAGCGCGACCAGGAGGCCCTGGAGCTGCTCCGCAACGCCGCGGCCCGCAGCCAGAGCGGGCCATTGATGACTCAACTGGCGGCTCTTCAGATCGAACTGGGGTTGTACGCCGACGCCCGCGCCAGTTACGAGCGCATCGTGGAACTCATGCCACTGGCCGACAAGGAAACGCGCCGGTGGCTGGCGGCGCGACGCTCGGACGCGGCCTATTTCTGCGGCGATTTCGACGCGGCCCGGCGACTGGCCGAGGAAGCCGGCGGCGATTTCCACAAGGCCGTCGCCGCCGCGCTGTCGGCGCCGCCCGACGGCTCGCGTCGGATCCTTCTGCCTGTCGGGTTCGTCAGACAGCACCACGCCACCTGCGCCCCGGCCACCCTGGCGGCCATCAGCGGATTCTGGTCGGTTCCTGCCGAACATCTGGCCATCGTCGAGGAAATCTGCTTCGACGGCACGCCCGCCCACAGCGAGCGGGCCTGGGCCGAATCCAACGGGTTTGTCGTCCGCGAGTTCACGGTGACCTGGGAGTCGGCAGTGGCGCTGATCGACCGCGGCGTGCCGTTCACGCTGACCACGGTGGAACCGACCAACGCCCACCTTCAGGCCGTCGTCGGCTACGACAGCCGCCGCCGCACCCTGCTGATACGCGATCCGTATCAGCGCCACTGCGGCGAGTTCATCGCCGACTCGCTCTTCGAGTCGCACCGCTCTACGGGTCCGCGAGGCATGCTGCTGGTGCCCCGCGACCGCGCCGACCTGCTGGAGGGAATCGAACTGCCCGACGCGGCGCTGTACGACCTGCTTCATGGGGTCAATACCGCCCTGGTGGCTCACCAGCGGGAGCGGGCGGTGGCCATGATCGAGCAGATGAGCCAGCTTGCGCCCGCTCACCGCCTCACCGCATGGGCACGTCGTGCTCTGGCCGGCTACGACGGCGACATGGTGGCTCAGCTCGCCTCCGTCGAATCGCTGCTGGCGCTCTTTCCCGACGATCAGATGCTGCTGTACCACAAGGCCGCCTGCCTGGGCCGGCTGGGCCGCCGCGACGAGCTGATCCGGCTGCTCGAGGAGCTGCGCAGCCGGCCGGGCACCGACCCGGTCTTCTGGCAGCAATATGCCCAGGAACTCATCGCCGACGTGCGCCGCCACGTGGAGGCCGAGCGCCTGCTGCGCCGATGCATCCGCCTGCGTCCGGCCGATGCGCCGGCCTGCTTCATCCTGGGCAATCTTCTGTGGGGCCAGCGCCGCTTCGAGGAAGCCCTGGAGCTGTACCGCCTGGCCGCCTGTCTGAACGACAAGGACGAGCAGTTGGTCATGTCGTACTTCCACGCCTCGCGGCATTTCCGCAAGGACCAGGAGGCCCTGGCCATGCTCCAGCGCCGAGCCAGGCGATTCGGCAACCGATCGTCCCGCCCGGCACAGAGCTTCTTCCAGGCCTGCGCCGTCATGGAGCGCACCGCGGACGGCTTCGCGATGCTCGAGGAGGCGATGAGCCGGCGCCCGGAGGATGACGAACTGCTGCTGTTCGCCGCCGATGCGTATGGCCGTTACGGCCGTTTCCAGAAGGCAGGGGAGCTGCTGACGGCGGCCAAAGACCGCTCACACCGGGGGGCATGGTTGCGCGTCGCCGCGGAGCTGGCGGCATACCGCGGCGAGTTGCACCAGTCCCTGGAACTGTGGACGGCGGTTCTGGCCATGGAACCGCTGGCGCCCGATGCGCTGGCGGCCACGGCGCGGCTGACGGCGGCCACGGCGGGACCGGCGGCGGCGGTGGAGCACCTGGGGCGGCTCTGCCAGCAGTTCCCGCATTCCGTGCCGCTGCGGCACCTGCTGATCGAGTGGCTGCGCGAGGAGCAGCCGCATGAGGCGGAGAAACTCGTCGCTCACCTCCTGAAAGTCGACCCGCTCGACCCCACTCTCCACGCGGATCTGGCTATGCTGCAGGCGGCCCAGGCGCGCTACGCGGATGCCCTGGCCAGCGCCGCCGAGGCGCTGCGACTGGCGCCGTCAAACAGCCACATCCACCACATCGGCGGGCAGGTGGACCTGGCGGCCGGCCGCATCGAACAGGCCCGCAGCCACTGGCGGCAGGCGATCCATCTGTCGGTGGACGAGAGCGAGGCCATCGCCGCACTGCTGGGCTCGTGCGACAATACGGCCCAGCGGCGCGAAGCGCTGGCATTTGTGAAGGGGCAGCTTCAGCGCCAGGTCATTCTGGGCGATGGCCTGCTGGCCTATCAGGAGCAGGCCTCGCAGACTCTGGACGGGCAGGAACTGACCGCCGACCTGCGCGAAGCTCTGGCCCAGCGACCCGATCTGTGGCATGCCTGGGCGGCACTGGTTCGCCAGCTTGTGGACTGCAATCAACTGGAAGAGGCCCGCCGGCTGGCACAGGAAGCAACCGAGCGGTTCGGGCTGCTGCCGCGCGCGTGGCTGGACCTGGCGCTGGTCTGCCAGCTCACCGGTGAAGAGGCGATGGAGCAGGCGGCGCTGAGCGAAGCCCTCAAGATCAGCCCTACGTGGGTGCCGGCCGTGCGGCGGCTGTCGTTCCTGCACGAGCGGCGGGGCGAGTTCGACCAGGCCCGCGCCGTGCTGGAGAAGGCCGTGGCCGCCGAGCCGCTGGATGCCAGCCTGCAGGCGCTTCTGGCGGAGATGCTGTGGAAGCGGCACGAGCGCGAGGCGGCGATGTCGCGCATGGAACAGGCCGTGCGACTCGACGTGCAGTTGGAGTGGGGCTGGCGCGCCCTGGAGGAATGGGGCGCTGCGATGGGCCGCCCGAACGCCGCCGCCGATCTGGCGCGCGAGCTGACGGGCCGGCGCCCTCGCGATGCGCGCTGCTGGATCAACCTGGCCCGTCTCGCCAAAGGCAACGATGCCGCGGCCGAACAACTGGAGGCGCTGCGCCGCGCCGAGGAGCTGGTCCCGCGCGAGATCGAGGTGCATGACCTGCGCGCTCAGGTGCTGGCCAGTCTGGGGCGCTTTGAGGAGGCGCAGGCCGCCTGCTCGCCCCCCCTGTGGAACGGTCATCCCCCCATACCCTTGCGCGGGCGCGCGGCGTGGCTGCTGGCCGTCCAGGGAGACGTCGATGCGGCCGTGCAGCGGATGCAGCAGATCGTTGCCGAAGACCCCCAGTTCGTCTGGGGCTGGTTTCGCCTGGCCGACTGGCACCGCGAGGCCGGCCGCAACGCTGAGAATCTGGAGGTGGTGCAGACCATTATCCGCCTGCTGCCGCACGACGCGGTGGCGCACGTGCATCTGGCCGACGCCTACGAGCGCCTCAAGGATCCGGCCGCGGCGCGGCAGGCCTACCGGCGTGCGGTGCAGCTCCAGCCCGATCACGAATACGCCGCCCTGAGCCTCTTCGATCTGGCGCTGGCGGACGGCGACATGGAGGAGGCGACGGAGACCCTGGAACACCTGCGCCGGCACATCGGCGGCGATCAGACACTCGCTCGCGAAGTGCGGCTGCTGGCCCGCAACCAGCAGTGGCCGCAGGCCGTCGAGGTTTTCCGCACCCTGTGCCGCTCGCCGCAGGCTCAGATCAACGCCGTGGTGGGGGCCTTTGATGGACTGGGCCAGGTGCACCGCCAGCGCAGTCTTGGGTTGCTGCTGGAACTGGCCTGTGAGGAGCCCGTCACGCCACACACGGGCGGACTGTGGGCCCACCAACTTGCCGAGGCCGGGGAACTGGCTCTCCTTGAGGATGGCCTGCGCCGTCTTCGCTATCATCCCCTCTCGCCGCCGCCGCTGTGGCGACGGTTGCTGGGCCGCGATGAACCGGCCCCCGGCGATGCGCGTGCATCTCTGCACGCGGCGGCCTGCGCCTGCATGGAACAGCTCCTCGAAAGCGGCCGCACCGGCGAGCTTCAGCGGTTCATCGCCCGCCACCGGCGTTGGCTGGCACTGAGCACAGAGTCGTGGGGCACCGTGGGACGGGCCTGGGTGGCTCTGGGCAAGTGGGGCCGGGCGGCCCGCTGGATGGTCGACTGGAAGCAGCGAACGGACGCGGAGGCCTGGATGCTGGGCAACCTGGCGGTGGCCCTGCGTCAGATGGGGCAGGATCAGGAGGCGGCCGCCGTCTCCAGACATGCCCTTGGGCTTGCGGATCCCGAGCCGGCGTACATCCACCGCGCCTGGTTGGCGCTGGACGAGGCGCTGGCCGGTAATCTCAACGAAGCGGCGGAGCTGGCCGCTCGGGCGATGCCGCCGGAGGACGACCGCCTGCACGCGATGGTCAAGGCGCTGGCGCTGGCCATGGTGGCGTTCGGCCGGCAGGCGGGCGGCGACAAGCTGGAGGCCTACGGCATGGCGCGTGCAGCGGTGTCGCGGGCGCAGCAGCTGTGTCCCGATCATGGGCGCAGTCCCGCCCTTCGGCTGGCGATTCGGCGATGCGCCCGGAAGGTCTGGCAGACCACGCGCCTGCTCCGCGCCCGTTTGTGGTACTGGGGCACCGGCGCGACGACGCCAATCGGGCGGACCTCCCGAGCCTTTTGAGGATCTGGTGCATTGTGGGCAGACGTCCGGCGCTTCGAAGCCCGCAGCCCGCTGTCCGCGTTCGCGCGGCCGGGCCGCTCTGGAGGAATCTGCCCGGTCGTTATTACTGGCAATGGTCATGGCTGATCGCGCCTCGCGCCGGTAACCTTACGTCATCGGAGGCGGGGCGGTCGGTCACGGAGGAAATCTACCTGGACCGCGCAAGGGGCGTTGCGCACTACTACATCCACCCCAACGGCACGTACCTGCATTACGATGACGGGACCAGTCTCTGGTCAAGTCGCGTTGGCGGCGCCCTGGTGCGGCGCGCCAAGAGCGCGGGCACGCCCGCGCAGATTCTGGCGCAGGCCAACGACTGGATCGGCGCGGGGCCGGTGCGCGAGGCCGGCGCCGATCAGGTGATCGATGGTGTGGCGTGCCGAGCGTACGCCATCACGAAGCTTCCCCCCGCCGTCCAGTCAACCGTCTGGGTCGATGAGCAGAATCTGATCCGCCGGCTCCGGCTCGAAGTGCGCAGTGAAGGCAGCGTGAAGAGCGTTGCCGAAGGCAACACGATCTATAACCAGCCCATCGATCCGGCGAAATTCCCTCCGCCGCCCCCGCCCGAGGCGATCGTGGAGGGAGAAGACTGGCTCGCGCGGCAGTTTCCGGTCGCGGCGGCCGAGTCTTCGCAGCGGTTGGGCCAGTACACGTTCGCCGTCCATTCGCTCGAAGCCGGTCCTGACGGTCTGCTGTACCTGGTCTGCTCGCTGCGCACCGCCGAAGGTCGCGCCGCCGCCCAGGGCAACAGTCCGTGGCTGGCTAATTTCGGCGTTTCCGACTCGCCCGTGAACTGGGCCGAGCAAATCGCCTCGATCTCCGAGGGGGGCTGCTGGCTGAAGCACGTGATCGTGGGTCCCACCTCGGCGCAGGCTCCGATTCCCGGCCGCTGTACCGTTGTCGTCGTCATTCCGGGCAACGATCCTGGCATGCCTGGTCCCAGGGACCGTTACACCGTCACGCTCGAGGCCCGGCGCGCGGACAACGCGATGACGGCCGTGCGCATCGCCGATCGGGCGTTCGCGGCCGCCCAGCGCTTCGACGGCGTCCTGCGCGTGCGCTTCTGGGATCAGGAGCCGCCGGAGTTCTCGCGGGAGCAGTACCTTAAGAGGGTTCAGGAGCAAATTGAACGGCGGTGGGATGCGGGCGGGCGCTGATCATTGAGCCCGTCAGCGATGGACCGCGCGCGGTGCTCACTGGCTCACAAACTCCATCCCTCCCGATACTCGTAGTGAAGCGCCGCCTGGGCGGCGTCGTTGTCCAGCACCTTGCCGACGACCGGGTCGTAGGTGAACGGCTCGGCCACCAGCGTCGCCACGTTGCCAAGCATGAGGAACTCGTTGAGAGGGGCGGACTGCTCGAACCTCGACCAGCACTGGACCCGTCCGCGGCAGGCGGCCAGCCATTCCTCCTCGTGGCCCATGGCGCGGATGCCCTGAATCTGCGGGGAGGACTTCAGTTCATCGGGAAAGACGCGCCAGATGGCCCCGTATTCGGTGGCATCGAGCTTGCCTTTGGAGCCGATGAAGACCGAGCCGGAATGGACCCACCAGGGTTTGCGTTCCATGTCGCGCCATTCGGGGTGTTGGCCCAGTGCCTTCTCGGCAAAGTGCATGGCGCCCTTGTGCCAGGTCCACGTCAGCGGCGGCAGATTGCCGCGGGCGGGCACGTCGTAGCGCACCATCTCCCAGGTGGGGAAGCCGTTGACGAACCTGCCCGGCACGGTGGGCGTGACGCGGATGCTGCGCTGCTGGGGTGTAAGGTCGGTGGCGTCCCACAGCTCCACCAGCTTCAGGGCGCGGAAGGGCAGGTTGGCGCAGTGGGGGCCCCACCAGCCCAAACCGCTGGTTCCAAAGTCGCGGAAACCGCGCCAGCCCCCATACCACCCCTGGTTGAACTCGCGCCACCGCGCCGGTCCCAGCCACAGGTCCCAGTCCAGGTATTCGGGCACCGGCTGCGCGCCCGATGGCAGCCGCGCATCCCCGCGCCCTTCCGGCGGCGCATCGCCCTCCGGCCGGGTCGCGCTGTTCCACACGTGGACCTCGCGCACCTCCCCCAGCAGGCCCGCCTGTACCAGGGCCACCGCCTGGCGGTGACGGGGGTCCTGAGAGCCCTGATTGCCCTGCTGCGTGGCCACCTTGTGTTTCGTCGCCAGCTCGCGCATGACGCGCGACTCGTAGGGGGTGCGCGTGAGCGGTTTTTCGCCGTAGACGTGCTTTTCCGCCTTGATGCACGCGGCCATGATGGTCGCCCGCGAGAACTCGGGCGTGGCGACGATAACGCCTTCGATGTCCTTCTGCTGGTCGAGCATCCTGCGGAAGTCCTGGAACTTCGGCACGTGGGGGTATTTCTCGTACGCCTTGGCGGCGCGCCGCGTGTCCACGTCGCACAGCGCCACCGGCCGCAACGACGGCCGGTTCAGAATGCTCTCGACAAACCAGCTTCCGCGCCCGGCCACCCCCACCTGGGCGACGGCGACGGCCTCGTTGGCCGCGAAACTCCACACGGAGGCGGGGTTGCTGAGGATGACCAGGCCGGCGCCGGCGCCGGCGGCGTTGCGCAGGAAGCTGCGTCGGGTGATGCGTGAGGACATGATCGCTCCTTTGCGGCCGTGGCAACCCACGTGGCCGCCGTTGATAACGATACCACGGCCGCATTATGGTCGTTGACGCATGGGCGGGCAAGGCGGGGGAGGAGGGGAGCACGGGGGCGGAGTTCAGTGGCCAGTCGTCAGTGGGCCGTTGTTGGGTCATTGGTCCGCTGGTCCGTTGCGGGGCGCCGCGCAAGAGCGCGCCATTGGCGCCAGCCACTGACCAAAGCACTACGGACCCGACAACTGACAACGGACCACGGACCACTGACTCGCCCCGCCGACAACGGACGCCTGACTGCGATCCCCTACAGCCACCGCTTCCGGTAAAACAGCGTCAGCAACACCGCGCACGTGGCAATCATGACCGCGACGTTGACCCAGAAAGCCACAGGCGAGCTCAGCCCGGGGATGTGCTCGAAGTTCATCCCGTAGAAACCGGTGAAGACGTTGAGCACGGCGGCGATGGCCGTGATGATGGTCAGCGTCTTCATGATGCGGTTGAGATTGTTGTTGATGCTGGAAAGGTAGATGTCGCGTGCTCCCAGCACCAGGTCGCGGTAGAGTTCGACCATTTCCACGCTGCGGATCAGGTGGTCCAGCACGTCGCGCAGATAGATGCGCGTGGTCTCGCGGATGAAGGGCACCTCGCCGCGCGTGAGCTGTGCCAGCACTTCGCGCAGCGGACCGATGATGCCGCGGAAATTGAGCAGCTCGCGCTTCTTGGTGGCGATGCGCGTGAGCAGCTCCGGCGTGGGGTTGGTCAGAGCTTCCTCCTCCAGTTCGTCCAGGGCCACTTCCAGATAATCAAGGATGGGACGGTAGTTGTCCACGATGTGGTCCAGGATGTTGTGCAGCAGCAGGTCGATCCCCGGCTCCAAAACGATGCGCACGTCGGCCTTGGCCCGGTTGGCCACGTCGCTCACCGCGCGCATCGGCTCCTCGTGGATCGTGACCAGATAGCGCTCGGAGACGAACAGGTCCAGCTCGCGCGTGCGCAGCCGTTCGCGGAAAGTCTCCTGATCGGGACCGTGGATTACCATATAGAAGTACCCCTGCTGGCAGGCGTCGCCGATGTGATTGTAGCTCTCGATCTTGGGGCGCTGGCTGTACTGGGTCGTGTCCTCGATAGCCAGCGGATGGAAGCCGAAGACGTCGTCCAGCAGGGCAATTTCTTCCTCGGTCGGCCGCTCCATGTCGACCCAGAAGCGGGCCTTGGGGTCGCGCAGGGCGGCCGAAAGCGTGGCGGCATCCGTGTCGGTGCTTCGGCGGCCGTCGCCAAACTGGATGAATGACATGATCATGTGCCAGAGATTATCGCATGGTGAGGCCGCGCTCCAACGCGACCGCCTCCCGCTTCAGGAACCGGAGTTCGCGCGCAGTCTGGAGGCCAGCGTGTGGGTGGGCACGGACGATGAGCCGACCAGTACGCCGCCGGCGCCGATATGCGCATCACCGCCCGCGCCTGCGACTTGCGCCCAGCGCGGCCGGCGTCGACAGCTCGGGCTTCAGCGCAGTTCGTACACCAGGCTGGTGCGGGCGATACGGCGCGGCGCGTAGAACCGCAGCGGCCGGCGCAGGCTCACGCGCGGGCGGGGCACTTCGACCAGCGGCGGCCGCCGATCAGGCGCCAGATTGAAGGCGCGCCGGGTGTGCGCCAGGTCGATGGGAAGATGTTGATGCCGTGCATCGGCCGCGGTACTCATGTCAGACTCCCTTTCAGGCCACCACAGGCGGAGTTGGCGGCTCGCTGCGTTCCTTGGACGCACGTACGCCCCAATAGTTCCCGCGATGCGGCCAAATCTTCCGTGGCGGACGACGAAAGCTTGCTTCATGAAACCTTCAGGCTGGTCGGGCAGGAATTGCATATCCCATGCCGCGATGTCGAAGATCCCCTACGACGCCCCCGACCGCCGTTGCCAGACGCCATGAAGGCGGGTGGCCAGGCTCGTCACAATTCCCGCATAATCCTCCAAAGACATGGGCTGGTGCGGCCTTACGCTGACGACCAGATCGTAGCCGGCGGGCAGCTCGCGCTGATGCAGACGAAAGGCCTCGCGCAGCAGTCGTTTGATGCGGTTTCGGCGCACGGCCGTGCCCACCGCGCGCGGCACGCTCAGTCCCAGCCGCGCATAGTTCAGCCCGTTGGGCGCGGCGTACATGGTAATCGGCCCGCGCGACTGGCGCAGCCGCGTCTGGAAGGCGCGCGCAAACTCGCTCCGCCTGCGGATCCGGTGCGAGGCTGGAAAGCTGTTGGCACGCGGCATGGTGCCCGCCGCCCAACCGGGGTCAATGAATGCCCGCCTCCGCCAGCCAGCGCTCGGCGTCCAGCGCCGCCTTGCAGCCCATGCCGGCCGCGGTGACGGCCTGCCGATATGTGGCGTCGGCCACGTCGCCGGCCGCGAACACGCCCTCCACGCTCGTGGTGGTGCGGAACGGATCGCGCAGGACGATGTAGCCCCGCGGATCGGTCTGCACCTGGCCTTCCAGAAAGCGCGTGTTGGGCGTGTGCCCGATGGCCACAAACATGCCGGCGGCCGGCAGATCGCGTCGCTGGCCGCTGTGCACGTCCCTGACGCGCACGCCGGTGACGCCCTCCGTGTCGTTGCCCAGCACCTCCTCAACGACGGAGTTCCACACCGGCTGGACCTTGGGGTTGCTGAGGAGGCGCTGGGCCATGGTGGCCGAGGCACGCAGCTTGTCGCGGCGATGCACCAGGTACACGACGCTGGCGTACTTGGTCAGATACGTGCCCTCCTCGGCCGCGCTGTCGCCGCCGCCCACCACCACCAGCGGCTTGTTGCGGAAGCGCGGCAGAGCGCCGTCGCATACAGCGCAGGCGGAGACGCCGTTGTTCTTGAAGCGGGCCTCGGATTCCAGACCCAGATAATTGGCGCTGGCGCCGGTGGCGATCACCAGGGCGTGGGCGCGGGCGGTGGCGCCGGCCGAGTCGGTCAGTGCAAAGGGGCGCGCCGACAGGTCCACCGAGACCACGTCCTCGGTCACAACGCGCGCTCCGGCCAGCTCGGTGGCCTGTTGGCGCATGGCCAGCATCAGGTCGGGCCCGGAGATGCCCCTGGGGAAGCCGGGAAAGTTCTCGACCTCGGTGGTCAGGTTGAGCTGGCCGAGCGGCAGCGTGCCGCGCAGACGGTTCTCCTCGCTGATGGCGCCTTCATACACCAGCGGATTGAGCTGGGCGCGGCCGGCGTAGATGGCGCAGGTCCAGGCGGCGGGTCCGGAGCCGATGATGATGAGCTTCTCTGCCATGGTCCCCCGATAGTAAGAGATTGCCCGCCCCCGGTACAATGGGCTGCATGAAACTTGCCTTCTCCACCAACGCCTACACGCGCTATCCGCTGCTGGACGCCGTGCGCGACATCCGGGCAGCCGGATTCGACGGCGTGGAAATCCTGGCCGATGCGCCGCATGCCTATCCGGGATCGTTCAACCATCGGGACATCGCGGATCTGGCGCGCGAACTGGAGAAGCTGAATCTGGCCGTCAGCAACGTCAACGCCAACTGCACCTTCGGCTACTGGCGCCATGCGCCGCCAGAGCCGTATTTCGAGCCCAGCCTCATCAGCCCCCTCGAGCAGTACCGCAAGGACCGCACGCGGCTGATCCTGCGCACCCTGGAGATGGCCAAAGCCATCGGGGCGTCCAACGTCAGCATCACCAGCGGCAGGCTGCTGGGCGGCATGCCGCCGGAGGCGGCGGCGCGGCAGTTCGCCGAATCGATCAAGCCCATCCTGGAGCGGGCCGATGCCCTGGGGATCGACGTGGGCATCGAGTGCGAGCCGGGGCTGTTCATCGAGTGGGCGGCGGAGCTGCGCCAGTGGATCGATCGCCTGGGCCACCCGCGGCTGGGCGCCAATCTCGACGTGGGGCACAGTCAGGTCCTTGGCGAGGACATCCCGCAAACCGTTGCGCTGCTGCGCGGGCGCATCTGGAACCTGCACGTCGAGGACATCCCCGGGCGAAAGCACTATCACCTGATCCCCGGCGAGGGCACGATGGACTGGGCGGCCCTGGTCGCGGCGCTGCGGCCGATCAACTATGGCCGCTTCATGACGGTCGAACTCTACACGCACACGGCGGATCCGAAGACCGCAGCGCGGCGGAGTTACCAGTTCCTTCGCCGCGCGCTCTCCGCATGAAGCGCGGCGGGCTACGCGCGCTGCACCGTCGGCCACAGCGCCACCGTGCACAGGCGGTGGCCGATTCGGTCGGGGATGGGTATGCCGCGGACCTGGCGAAAGCCGGCGAGCACTTCCTTCTGGACGAGCACCAGCTCGAAGAGGTCCAGGTCCTTCAGAAGGATCGACTCGGATTCGTTGAACACGATCAGCACCAGCGCCGCCTCGCGGATCAGCGGATCGGCCTCCATCTTCTTGAGGTCGGCGACGATGGCCGAGCGCCACTGGGCGCCGTATCCGCCGTGGCGCACGTGCCCCTCGCGGAACTGGAAGGCGACCTTCACCTCCAGCCACAGCGCCTCGGTCGGCGGCGTCAGATCGGCCGGATCGAAGAGGGTCGGAGCGGCGGTGTCGCGTTTGAGCGGCCGGCCGCGGGGCGTGAGCACCAGGTCGCATCGCTGACGATGCGAAGCCTTGGCACCAGCGGAGGAGGGGTAGTGCACCTCACGGGCCACCTCGAAGTGCGCGGCCAGGTGCCTGGCCAGAATAGCGTGCAGTTCCAGCTCGTCGCGCGAGTCCAGCCCGTAGACGGCCTGTTCCAGGCGCAAAGCCTGGTCCTCGCGGCGGAGGGCCTCGGCAAAGCAGTCGGTCACGAACAGAAGGTCGAATGGCATGAAGCAGCGGACCAGGGCCGCCGCACCGAGGTGGCGCAGCGTCCATGCCGCTGATCATACGCGCCTCAGGCGGAGCAGTGGAATTGAGCGCATCGGCGCGTTGGGCTAGGATGCCGCCCATGAGCCAGACGACGATGGCGGTGGAACAGAGCGGGGAAATGCCAGCGACCGGCCGGCAGGCGGAGGACAACGCCGCGGGCGCAGCTCCGTTGACTCTGTCGATAGTGATCCCCGTGTACAATGAGGAAAAGACGGTGCAGGAACTGGTGAGGCGCGTCGTGCGGGCGCCCTTGCCGGGGGGAATGCAGCGGCAGATCATCTGCGTCAACGACTGTTCGCGCGACGGCACCGCCGCCAAACTCGACGCCTTGCCGCAGATGTTTCCGGGGACGAACTTCGTGATCATTCACAAGCCGGTGAACCAGGGCAAAGGGGCAGCGCTGCGCGACGGTTTCAAGCATGCCACCGGCGACATCGTCCTCATTCAGGACGCCGACCTGGAATACGATCCCAACGACTATCCCAAGCTGCTGCAGCCCATCCTCGAGGGCCAGGCCGACGTGGTGTACGGCAGCCGGTTCATGGGCGGCGAGCCGCACCGCGTGCTGTATTTCTGGCACACGGTGGGCAACCGGCTGCTGACCTGGTTCAGCAACATGTTCACCAACCTGAACCTGACCGACATGGAGGTCTGCTACAAGGTCTTCCGTCGCGAGGTCCTCCAGCGCATCACGCTGCGATGCAACCGCTTCGGCTTCGAGCCGGAGATTACCGCCAAGATCGCCCGCCTGCGGCCGCGGCTGCGCATCTACGAGGTGGGCATTTCGTATCACGGCCGCAGCTACGAGGAAGGCAAGAAGATCACGTGGAAGGACGGGATCAAGGCGATTCTGGCGATCATCCGCTACGGCCTGTGCGACTGATGCGCAGCGCGGCTGCCCGATCGCGGTGCTCAGGAGTCGTGGCCTTTCCGCGGCGGCACACGACGTGGCGCGGGCGTGCCGCGCGTCCCGCCCGTGCGACAGGCTCTGGCTCGTGGGCGCCGACGGGGGTAAGACGCGCAAGATGCAGCTCCCTGCCGTGGCACACGCTGAAGCGCGGACGCAAGCCACCCGCAAGGGGAGCAAGGATGCCCGTGCAAGGGATGGGGGCACGACGCCGTTGGGCACGGGCGAGGACGCCCAATGCCATCAACTTAGCGTGCCGGGTCATATGATACCTTGGTGGCGTGGACGACTCAGTTGGTCCCTCGGTCCGTTGAGTTGCGGATACCGGTGTCGGC